>Ga0306922_10002122_pt1 | contig 18344 bp, 15 predicted proteins | sample sta12Cox44000082_FD_203758 | JGI IMG/M metagenome (GOLD analysis project Ga0306922, IMG submission 203758) | Lab enrichment of tropical soil microbial communities from Luquillo Experimental Forest, Puerto Rico - statoxic.12C.oxic.44.000.082 (v2)... | ecosystem: Environmental > Terrestrial >... | reverse complement strand
TGACCCCGGACGAACTGCAGGGCGACATCTACCGCGACCACCTGCACGACAACATGAAAAAAGGTGCGGCGCTGGTGTTCGCGCACGGCCTCAACGTACATTTCAACCTGCTCGAACCCCGTGCCGATCTCGACGTGCTGATGATCGCGCCCAAGGGACCCGGCCATACCGTGCGCTCCGAATATCAGCGAGGCGGCGGCGTGCCCTGCCTGATCGCGATCGCCAGGGACGTCTCCGGCAACGCCCATGACCTGGGCTTGAGCTATGCCTCGGCGATCGGCGGCGGCCGCGCCGGCATCATCGAGACCACGTTCAAGGAGGAATGCGAGACCGACCTGTTCGGCGAACAGGTCGTGCTGTGCGGCGGCCTGGTCGAGCTGATCAAGGGCGGCTACGAGACGCTGGTCGAAGCAGGCTACGCCCCAGAGATGGCCTATTTCGAGTGCCTGCACGAGGTCAAGCTGATCGTCGACCTGATTTACGAGGGCGGCATCGCCAACATGAACTACTCGATCTCCAACACGGCGGAATATGGCGAGTATGTCAGCGGCCCCCGCATCATCAACGAAGAGACCAGGAAGGAGATGAGGCGGGTCCTGGCCGACATCCAGTCCGGCCGGTTTGCCCGCGACTGGATGCTGGAGAACAAGGTCAACCAGACCTCGTTCAAGGCAACCCGCGCTAAGCTCGCCACGCACCCGATCGAGGAAATCGGCGGCAAGCTCCGCGACATGATGCCCTGGATCAAGAAGGGCGCGTTGGTGGACAAGACGAAGAATTAGGGCTCGAAGGGCGTCACCAAAAATTAAGCCGCGCTCACTAGCGTCAAGGGCGGGATCGATTTCGATCTCGCCTTTGTCTTGGAAACTTTGACCTCATCCAGACTGCAGCGGGAACAAAAAACTGCGAGTTGATGTATATTCTTCATTGCAGGATTCTTGCGCGATATTTTCAATCCTGAAAACCAAGCAACCTCAAGGTCAAGGTGCAGCGATCTCACCTATTCCATCATTGCCGCGCAAAGGTCGCATAAAGCAGCCCGAAGCGAGCCTTGCCTCAAGCGTTGCGCCTTCATGTAGATTCTTCAGGGTCAACGCCGCCTGACCGAAAACACCTCGATCGGCGCGGCGCGTCCGCGCAGTTGCGTCGGCCCCAGCGGCTCGACGATCAGGTCCTTGATGGGCTCGACAAGCCGCAAGAGGTCGCCGGACACCAAGAGCGTCCGGCCTGCGTCCTTGCAAAGCGCCTGCAATCGCGCGGTCACGTTCATGGTATCGCCGAAATAGGCCACCTGCCGGCGCGAATCCCCGCATTCGCTGACGACCACGCGGCCGGCGTGCAGGCCTGCGCGAAATTCAGGCACCACGCCGAACCCTTTCCGGTATTTGTCGGCCCGTGCGGCGATCCGGTCTTCGATGGCAAAGAAGCAGTCGACACAGCGACGCTGCGGCCAGGTTGGGGTGACGCGCCACGTCACGATGACCTCGTCTCCGACATAGGCGTGCACCTCGCCGCCATGGGCAGTGATCGGCTGGTCGATGTCGAAGAAAAATTCCTTCAGGAGGTCCTGCACCCGGACCTCGCCCATGTTTTCCGCAAGCGTAGTCGATCCCGCCAGATCGAGGAACAGCAGTACGCGCTCCTCCAGAATCGGCCTGCGATATCGACCGATCAACACGTTGAACAGCGCACGGCCCCCGATCAACCGTGTCAGCTCGTGGATGGCCGCAATCAGGATCGAGAGGACCAAGGCGATGCCGACGATCAGCGGCAATTCGGCCTCCACCCACTTCGCTTCGATCCGCAGACCATAGAGGACCACTTGCAGGCCGGTGGTGACTATCGTGATCACGGCCGCCATGACCAGGGCGCGGACGAAGAGCTCGGCGGCAAGGGGCCACCGTCTCAGCCACTCGCTGCTGCGGGAGGTGAAATAGACATGAACCATCCAGGTGGCGTAGGTAACTCCCGCGCCGTGGAGACCGCTGCGCAGGTAATTGGCGAAACTGGCTTCCTCGGCGGGATCGATACGGTAGCGAAGGAGCATGCCGAACAGAAAGCCGGCCAGGGTCAGAACGATCGTTGGCGTCAGGGATCGCCGCATTGCTCAGCTCCCCTCTCGATACAATTTTTCCGATTCAGCCAAATCTCATGATTCTAGCGGCCGCCGACTTTCTCCCACAGCCAGCGCGCCACCGCCTCCGGTGAGGCTGCAGCATCATTGCCGTTGGCGCGCAAGTTGGCCTCGCGCATGTCGGCGATATCGATCCTGCCGAGCAGAGGTTTGAGTGCCACCTGCAACGCCTGATCGCGCGCGCGCTTTGGCGACAGCAGCAGGACCGCGTCGTAGGGCGGAATCGCGTGTCGGGAATCCTCAAGCACGACCAGGTCGTATTTGGTGATCAGACCATCGCTGGTGTAGCCCGCGATCACATCGACCTCGCCCGAGGCGACCGCGGCATACATGAAGTCCGGCTGCATCGTGCGTTGCGCGCGAAACGAGAGCCCGTAAGTTTTCTGCAAGGATGCCCATTCGGGGCGCGAGAAGAATTCATAATCGCCGGCGATCGACATTGTCGCGGCATGCGAGGCGAGATCGCCAATCGAGCGGATACCGAGCGCCTCGGCGCGCCTGCGCGGCATAACCAGCGCGTAAGCGTTCTCGAACCCGAGCTCGCCGAGCAGGGTGACGCCCTGCCTTGCCAGAATGTCCTTCAGTTCCTCGAGCAGCTTTTCACGCGGCAACATGTCGGTGCGGTGAAACTGGTTGACCCAGAGCGTGCCGGAATAATCGACATAGACGTCGATCTCGCCCGAGACCAGTGCATCGAAGATCACGTTGGAGCCCAATCCCGCGCGCGAGCTCGCCGAAAATCCCGCCGCGCGCAGCCGCTGCGCGATCAGCGCCGACAGCACGTATTGCTCGGCAAAGGTCTTGGCGCCGACGATATAGTTCGATGGCGAGCGCGCGATGGTGGGGACCAGCGTGGCCGCGATCAGCGCCGCAACGCCGGCAACGCCCAGCGCCGTGCGCGGGCGGCTTCGGTTACGCAGCCCGTTTTCGATCAGCGCCAGCAACTGGTCGACCGCCAGCGCGAGGATTGCGGCCGCGATGCAGCCGAACAGCACGAACACCCAGTTCTGGGTCTGAAGGCCTGCGAAGATATAGTTGCCGAGGCTGGTCTGGCCGATCGGCGTCGACAGTGTCGCGGTCCCGATTACCCAGACCGCCGAGGTGCGGATGCCCGCCATGATCACCGGTAAAGCCAGCGGCAACTCCACCGTAAACAGCGATTGTCGCTCCGTCATGCCGACGCCCTTGGCGGCTTCAAGGATCGTCGCGTCGACGCCATTGAGGCCAGTGATGGTGTTGCGAAGCACCGGCAGCATGGAGTAGAGCGCGAGCGCCAGCACCGCAGGCAGGAATCCGAATGCGGAAAAGCCGAAGCCGAACCAGCGCAACGTCATCGCGGCGGCGGCCAGCAGCAGCGGGTAAAACAACGCAAGCAGCGCAAGCCCGGGGAACGTCTGCACGACGCTGGCAAGTCCAAGCAGGATGCCGCGGAACAGCGGCCGGCCGCGCGAGATGACCGCGAGCGGCAGGCTGACCAGAAGCCCGAGCAGCAGCGCCGTCACACTGACCCGCACATGGTTGCCGAGATAGTCGGGTAGGTGCCCCAGGGCCTCGCCCCAGCGCGGATCGGAAAACATAGTCATGTAGCGGTATCCCGCGGCAACAGCATGTGGAGCCGCTCGGCTTGTCGTCGCGGCGTGCGCAGGAGTTCGACGACGTAGCTATCGCTGCTGTTCGAAAGCTCTGCCGGTGTTCCCACCGCCATGAGCCTCCCTGCGCGCATCACCGCGATGCGATCGGCAAGCAGGAGCGCTTCCGTCATGTCGTGGGTGATCATGACCGTGGTGAGCGACAGACGGCGGTGCAGGGCGCGGTAGTCGTCGCCGAGGGCGTCGCGAATGAGCGGATCGAGCGCGCCGAACGGCTCGTCCAGCAGGACGATGCGGGGGCGGGCGGCGAGCGCCCGCGCCACGCCGACGCGCTGACGTTGCCCGCCCGAAAGCTCGTGCGGCAGGCGGTCGCGATAGTCCCTGCGATCGAGCTGGACCAACTCCATCAGCTCATCGACCCGCGCCGCGATTTCTGCAACTCCCATGCCGAGCAGCTTCGGCGTGATGCCGATATTGCCGGCCACGGTCAAATGCGGAAACAGCCCACCGCTCTGGAACACATAGCCGATCCGCCGGCGCAGGCCGACCGGGTCGACGGTGCGCACATCCTCACCCTCGATTGTGATGCTGCCGGTCTCGGCCTCGATCAGGCGGTTGGCGAGCCGCAGCAGCGTGGTCTTGCCCGATCCCGAGCTGCCGACGATGGCGAGAAATTCGCCCTCGGCAACGTCAAGCGAAACGTCGTCCAGCGCGACGATACGTTCAAAGGCGGCGCCGCCGCCAAAGCTCTTGCTGACGTTGGCATAGGCGATCAGTGGGTCGGTCGGCATCGTCGTTGGGCCCAAATTCGAAGGCTCGTTGTTCATCGTCCAGGAGAGGGTGAAGCATGAGTTACCACGTCGTAGGACCTAGTGTCCCGAAATCCGAAGTTCGTAACATCTCGCGGCGGGTTCTTTTCGAACTTCGGATTTCGAAAGGACACTAGAAACCTATGATCCTAGTGTGGTTTTGGTTCGGAAGTTCTCTTGACGGACTCGCAGCACAAATGAAGAGAACTTCCGAACCACCACACTAATTGAACTCGTCCTCGCAAGCGGCTAAGCCATCATGCAAATCGGGAGGTCAAGCGGTGGATGAGGCAACGGGACGGGCGGTCGCGCTGGAGGACGCGACGGTGGCATTCCGCCTTGCCGACGCGCGCCTCTATACCGCGGTCGAAAAGGCCCGCCTTTCGGTAGCGCAAGGCGAATTCGTCGCCATTGTCGGGCCGACCGGATGCGGGAAATCGACGCTTCTGAACGTTGCTGCCGGTCTGCTCCGGCCGGCCTCGGGGACGGTAAGGATTTTCGACCGGCCGCTCGTCGGGCTGAACCGGGACTCCGGCTACCTGTTTCAGGCCGATGCCCTGTTTCCCTGGAAGACTGCGCTCGACAACGTGGCGATCGGCCTGGAAATCGCCGGCACGCCGCGCAAGGAGGCCTTGGCGCGTGCGCTGGGCTGGCTCGCCTCGGTGGGCCTGGAAGCCTTCGCGGGCCGCTATCCACACATGCTGTCCGGCGGCCAGCGCAAGCGCGTCGGGCTCGCGCAGGTCCTGATCCGCGATCCCAAAATCCTGCTGATGGACGAGCCGTTCGGGCCGCTCGACGCCCAGACCCGCCAGATCATGGGCAACCTCTTGCTCGATCTCTGGAATGCCGACCGCAAGGCGGTGCTGTTCGTCACCCATGATCTGGAGGAGGCGATCGCGCTTGCCGATCGTGTCGTCATCATGTCGGCGGGGCCTAGTTCGCAAATCATCGGCGACTGGCGCGTTCCGCTGGCGCGCCCGCGCGACATTTTCGAAGCCCGCCTCGGCCAGGAATTTCACGCCCTTCACCGCGAGATATGGAGCGTGCTCAAGGCTGAGGTGTTGAAGGGCTACGCGCAAGCCTCGCAAGCCGCGGAGGCGGGCTGATGAGAGCGCGGATCAGCCTGCTCTCGCTGCAACTGCTGGTCGCCATTGTCGCGCTTGCGCTGTGGCAGTTCTTCGCCACCGTGCCGGTATTCGGCAAAATATGGCTGCCGCCATTTTTCTTTTCCAACCCGGTTGATGTCGGCAGCCAGGTGGTCAAATGGTTTTCCTCCGGCGTGATCTGGAAACATCTCCTGATCACGCTTTGGGAATCGATCCTCGCCTTCGTGCTGGGCTCGGCCGCAGGTGCCGCCGTCGGCTTCTGGTTCGCGCGTCAGCCGATGGTGGCGGCCGTGTTCGACCCCTACGTCAAGATGGTCAACGCGCTGCCGCGCGTGGTGCTGGCGCCGATTTTCACGCTGTGGCTTGGATTGGGCATCTGGTCGAAGGTCGCGCTCGGCGTGACGCTGGTGTTCTTTATCGTTTTTTTCAACGTCTATCAGGGAGTCAAGGAGGTCAGCCGCACCGTGCTCGACAACGGCCGCATGCTCGGCATGAACGAGCGGCAATTGACGCGGCATGTCTACTGGCCGTCCGCGCTGTCCTGGATGTTCTCCTCGCTGCATACCTCGGTCGGGTTTGCCGTTGTCGGCGCCGTTGTCGGCGAGTATCTGGGGTCGGCTGCGGGCCTCGGCTACCTGATCCAGCAGGCCGAAGGCATCTTCGATGTCGCCGGCGTGTTCGCCGGCATGTTCGTGCTCTCGGTGTTCGTCATCCTGATCGACATGGGGGTGACGCTGATCGAGCGGCGGCTTCTGGTCTGGCGGCCGGCCGCTGTGCACGACGCTTGATGGTGACCTCATCCAAAGAGCCCACGTCGGCGAAGGATGGGCGGCCTGGCGCGGCAACTGACCCTAGCCCTCGATGCGAGCGGCCACGAAGGTGCCGTTCGGCTGATGGAAGATCACTTCGTCGATGATTGTCTCGCCACTGAATTCAACCGAATGGCCTTCCAGCTCGGCAATTTGAAAGCGGCGGCCCTGCTCGGGCAAGAGACGATAGGCTGGCTGGTTGTCGGGCTTGAGAATGAGCTGCCCGTCGGGATTGAGCGTAACGCGATGCATGGTCACGCCGCTTTTGTAGGTTCCAACACAGCGTGCTCGAAAGGCACCATCCAGGCATTCGCCTGCGGCGCGGCGTAAAAACGCGATTTCCTTGACCATCGGCTCGAGCGGAGCCGAGAGGCTCACGATATTGCCGTCTCGATCGGTCAGGAAGGTGATCGCAAGCTGGTCGGGCAGCAGCCGGTCTGGGGCCTCAGGCAGCTCGAAGGTCTCATAGTGCCGATGTGCCATGGTCGCCGACATGCCACGCCACGACCAGCGCAATGTACCATCCTGTTCCGTAATCGACATCATGCCGTAGGCGGGATGTTCATAATCGCCGGAGTAGGCCGCAAGTTCGTGCGCGGGATGCGTGTTGATGCGCCGCGCCCTGGCACGCACCTCTTTGTTTGCCTGCAACTGGGCCAGAATTTCGTCCCGCCGCTTGCGCTGTCGTTCGCGCCAGTTGACCGGATCGCGGCCGCGCAGCCGGTCGATGACGTACCACGTCAGCGTCGGCGCTACCTCGCTCTGGCTGCGATTGGTGAAGACCGCGACCCCGATGCCAAAGTCCGGCACGAGCGTCATCAGAGTGCCCCAACCGATCCAACCGCCACCATGACCAACCAGTCGGTCACCACGATAGCTGTGACATCTGAAGCCAAGGCCGTAGTGCGCTTCCCCGAACTCGGCGAATCCCGGCTCGGGGTAGTAAACGCGTGGCGTGTGCAGCTCGGCGACCAGCGAAGCCGGAAGCAAGCGTTCGCCGTTGAACTCGCCCTTGCCCAGATGAAACCGCATCCAGTTTGCGAGGTCGACGACCGTCGTGTTGATCGCCCCGGCAGCGGTAGTCCGGATCGGGAGCCGCAAGGCCCGCAGCCGTGTGTCCTCGTGCATCATATAGGGTTTGGCAGCATCCGCTGAGGCTTCAAGATCGTCCAGGGTAAAGCTGACCTTCATGCCGAGCTTGTCGGTCAGCCGCGAGCGGATGAACGCGTCATAACTTTGTCCGCTGACCCGTTCGATGAGGAGGCCGGCGGCGTTGTAGCAGAGGTTGTTGTACTGATAGGCGGAACGAATGTCGCGGCTCGGCTCAAGATGCCGCAGGACGCCCAAAAATTCAGCAGGCGCTCGATCGCCCGGAAGATGCACCCAGTCATGTCGTGGTAGCCCGGATTGATGGGACAAGAGGTCGAGGATGGTAATTCGCTCAGTGGCGACAGCATCGTGCAGGCGAAACTCGGGAAGATAATCACGTACTGGCCTGGACCAGTCGATACGCCCCTCGCTGTGCAAGAGTGCAACCGCGGTCGCGGTGAAGGATTTGGTGATCGAGCAGATCACGAATTGTGTTGCGGTGGTGACCGGCAGGTTCGCCTCAACGTCCCGCTGACCATAGGCCTTCGCGACCACCACCTGACCGTCCTGCACCACTGCGACAGCTGCGCCGGGCACCTTCCAATCGGCCATTGCCTCAGCAGCGAGTTGATCGAGCTCGGCGCTGAGCCGTGTAACGCGGGAATCCTGTGCCTCGGTTGCTGCATTCATACGGTCATCTCTCTAACTGATCGGACCACCACTAGCGACGTACTTCTCGTAACCGGCCTTTCTGAGCTCGCATGCGGGGCACTCGCCGCATCCGTAGCCCCATTCGTGCAACTGCTCTCGCAGCCCGTGGTAGCAGGTGTGGGTCTCAAATCTGATCAGATCGACCAGCAAATCACCGCCCAGCTCATGAGCCAGAGCCCAGGCCGCGGCTTTGTCGAGCCACATCAGAGGGGTATCGATCACAAGCCGGCTCTCCATTCCCAGATTCAACGTCGCTTGCAACGCCTTCAAGGTGTCGTCCCGACAATCCGGATAGCCGGAATAATCCGTCTCGCACATTCCCCCGACGAGGTGCTTCAGGCCCTTCCTGTACGCAATCGCCCCGGCAATGGTCAGGAACAGGATGTTGCGACCAGGTACGAAGGTATTTGGCAGCCCGTTGGCCTGAAATTGAATTTCGAGATCCTTTGTCAGTGCGGTTTCGCTGATTTCGGCAATCACGCCCAGGTCCACGACCCGGTCGTCTCCCAATCGATCAGCCCAAATCGGGAAATTCCGTTTCAAAGCCTCAAGCGTCGTCGGGCGACAATCGAGCTCGATGCGGTGACGCTGGCGGTAGTCAAACCCTACGGTTTCCACATGGTCGAAGCGCGACAAAGCCCATGCGAGACAAGTTGTTGAGTCCTGTCCTCCGGAAAACAATACCAAAGCGGTGTCATAAGCCATCGAGTCCTCCGCCCATGCTGATGACCGGGATTGTGGAACTTATAACGCCCCTCGACCTCGTGCCCACTGATTCCGGTGCCGCTTTTCTATTTGAAGTTCCTGGGTCGCATTCGCCGCTTGTGGTGCAGGAACTTCAAATAGGCGGCACTGGTGTGGTAAATCCCCCCGATGACGCATGAATTTTAGCGACGGTGGATGCCATGCGAACAAAACGCATTTGGTCCGTTCTCGCCGCGGTCAGTGCTGGACTGCTGTTTGGAAGCGCTCAAATGCTGGGCGCCGAGCCGGCCGCGATCGATCTGACAAATTGGACGCCGCCCGATATTGGCTCGGTAGGTGACGATCCGTTCGGTCAGCTTGTCAAATATGGCTACCGGTTGTTTACCGACACGGCCAATGAGCTGGGTCCGGCGGTCTCTGATCCGGCGAAGCGTTTAACGGGCAACAATCTGGCGTGCCAGAACTGTCATCTGCAGGCTGGCGCCCAGCCCTATGCCATGCCTTTGATGGGAGTTTGGGGTCAATTTCCACAATACCGGGCGAGGGAGGGTATGGTCGACACCCTCGAAGAAAGAATCAACGGCTGCATGCAGCGAAGCATGAACGGCCGCAGCCTGTCGCTCGAGGGCCGCGAAATGAGAGCCTTCTCAGCCTATATGCGCTGGCTCTCCACCGGTATACCCGACGGTGCCAAGCTTGTCGGCGCGGGCACTTTGAAGATCAAGGAACCGGCTCGCGCGGCGGATCCGCGTCGCGGTGCCCAGCTCTATGCGCAGATTTGCGCGACATGCCACGGGACCGACGGGTCGGGACAGCACGCGCAAAATGGGCTTGGCTATCAGTTTCCGCCGCTCTGGGGCGCGGACAGTTACAACAGCGGAGCAGGCATGAGCCGGCTTCTGACCCTGGCTGCCTATGCCAGGCACAACATGCCGTTTGGCACCACCTATGACGCGCCGGTGCTGACGGATGAGGAAGCCTATGATGTCGCCGGCTACGTCGTCAGTCAGGATCGGCCGACGAAGTCTGGTCTTGACCAAGATTTTCCGGTTCGTCTGCAAAAGCCGGTCGATACCCCCTATGGCCCGTATGGGGATGGCTTTCCCGCCGAGCAGCACCTGCTTGGCCCATTTGCCCCTATTCGGGCAAAGGTGAAGGAGCTGGCCGCCGAAACTCAAACCGTGCATGCCGGCGAGCCTGACAACGGCTCGAACCTCGACAAATAGCGTTGGGGCCTGGAGACTGGCGAGAAGCGAAATCGAGGCTTTTATCGGTGACATCCTTGATCCCCCACCGCTTCCGTCCGCGCGCTCTGCACGTCGGTTTCCAACGGAAGACCGGCGCTCGCTAAGGGCAGCCCGACTTCGAAATCGACCCCCAATGGACATCGTCAACGACCGTACATTGCGACGCACCATCCCGCGTGGCGAAGAGACCAAAGTTGAAGCTGCGGTTTGGAATGAATAGCCGTATTCTCAGCCGGCGTCGCGCGGTTGGCATCGACGCCTCCTGCGCACGCGTGCGTTTCCAAGCAAGCGCAATTTCAATGCGTAACATGATGGGAGGAGAAAACATGGCGCGCATCACGCGGCGTAGAGTCCTCAAATTATCCGGAGCCGGTCTTGTCGCGGCACAAACCGGCGGCCTCGCTGCCATCCTGGCCACCGGACGCGCACCGGCCTACGCGCAGGGGACGAGTATCCATTGGCTGCGCTGGGCGGATTTCGTTCCGGCTTCCGACGTGCTGCTCAAAGGACAGATCACGCAGGAATGCCAGAAGGCGACCGGCATCACGCTCAACCTTGAAACGATCAACGCCAATGATCTGCAGTCGCGCATCACATCGTCGATCCAGTCGGGAACCGGAGCCGACATCACCATGGCGATTGGAAACTGGCCGCAGCTCTACGCCGACAGCCTCGCCGATGCAGGTGATGTGGCCGAGGAGATCGGCAAGGCCCAGGGTGGCTACTACGACGTCTCCAAGCTCGTCGCTACCGTCGGCAACAAATGGATTGGCGTGCCCTGGGCCAACGTCGGCGGGCTGGTCGCCTATCGCAAGTCGTGGTTCGAAGAGGTTGGGTACAATACCTTCCCGGAAACCTGGGACGCGTTGCACGATGCCGGCAAGAAACTCAAGGCCAAGGGCCGCCCCATCGGTCAAACCGCCGGACATACCTTCGGCGATGCGCCGGGCTGGTGGTACCCGTTTTTGTGGTCTTGGGGCGGCAAGGAGGTCGAGGCCGACGGCAAAACGGTGGTCTTGAACAGCCCGGAAACCATCGAATCGGTCAAGTTCGCGGTTGGCTTCTGGAAAGACGCCTGCGACGAAGGCGGGCTCGCCTGGGACGACACCAACAACAACCGCGCCTTCCTGTCGGGTACCATCAGCGCCACCAACAACGGCGCCTCGATCTACATTGAAGCCAAGCGCAAACCGCAAACTTACCTGACCGAGAATGGCACGCCGATGTGGCAGGACATCCTGCACGCGCGCATTCCGAAGGGTCCGGGCGGCCAGTTCAACCTTCCAGGTCCCTTCACCGATATGCTGATGGGTTACTCGAAGAACCAGAAAGCGGCCAAGGATTTCCTGCGCTGGCTGCACTCCAAACCGGTTTATGCGGAATGGTTCGCCTCGCAGCAGGGCTATGCCAGCGGCGCTGCCAGGGATTGGGAGAAAGACAAGGTATGGGAAATCGATCCAGTCCTGCTGCCGTTCCGCGATCTGCCGCTATCTGGCCGGTTGGCAGGATATGCGGGGCCGCCCAATCGCAGGGCCGCCGAAGTGGTGACCAAGTACATCATCACGGACATGTATGCGAAGGCGATTCAGGGCATGCCGGCCGAGGACGCGGTGAAATGGGCGCATGATGAGGCCGGCAAGGTTTACGCGTAGGCTGCCGGACCTGGCTTGCTTGAGAGCTGACGGAAGGCATCTTCGCGCAGGGGCTCGAGCGGTGAAAAGCCAGCGCGAAGAGCTGCGCCGATCTATGTGCCCCCCGGACATGGGCGGGTAACGGCGATTTAGTGTCCCGAATATCTAGGGCGTGTACCCGTAAATCCGCCCTACCGAGGATGTCCGCATCGCCCCCGGAAGCGGACATCACGGAAGCGCGAGAGCATGTCCGCTAAGGGCCAGGAGCGGACATTGCACGATTCACTCGATCACCTCATCGGCAATCAACTGAAAATCACGAGTAAAGGTAAGCCCCAAGGCCTTCGCTGCATTCAGATTGATAACCAGCTCGAATTTGGTCGGCTGCTGCACAGGTAATTCGGCGGGCTTGGCGCCCTTAAGAATCTTATCGACGTATGGGGCTGACTGTCGGGCCAGATCGGCCAGATTGGCGCCGTACGACATGAGCCCGCCTAGCTCCACCCCCTCCCTCGCAGCATAGACCGTGGGCAATCTCCTGTCGGCCACGATGTGTACGATCCGGCCATACTCGGCAAACAGCATTGGGCTCGGAAACACACACAGCGCATCAGCATCGCCTCTGGTCACGTTCGAAAACGCGCGGGCGATTTCCTCCGGGCTGTTTGCCGGTAAAAACTTGAGCTGCATACCTAGCGTCTGCGCCGCTTGTTGAGCCTCCTTGACCATCCCATCCATCGTTCGATCGCTGTAGGCACGCGGATGCCAAAGGACCCCCACACGAGAGTGTTGTGGCACGACTTCGCTGAGCAGCTGCAGCCGCTTCGCGACGAGCTGCGGGCCGAGGAAGGACGTCCCGGTAACGTTTCCGCCTGGCCGCGCAAGACTGTCTACTAATTCGTCCTCAACGGGATCGGCCATGCCGATCGCGACAATCGGAATGACACTGGTCGCTTGCTTGGCAGGGCGAGCAGCCGTCGTACTCAATGTAACGATGACATCCACGTTATGCTTCACCAGTTCGGCAGCGGCCTCACGAAGTCGATCGGGATTCGCTTCTGAAAGCTCACGCTCGATTTTGATGTTTTGCCCCTCCACGTAACCAAGTTCACCCAAGCCGTCCTCGAAAGCTTTCAGAGTTACGCGGTTCGGACTGGCGTCCTCAGAGCGGCTGGGCGAGAGAATACCTATTCGCGGTATCTTTGTCCCCTGCTGCGTACGCACGATGCGCGGCCACATCGCAACAGAACAACCGAGAAGGATTATGAGCTCTCGTCGCCGCACGACTGGTCCCCCGAGGCTGACGCTCATACCCCACCACATGCTGAATGAGACACGTTGTACAGGACGGCAAATTGGTTTGATCGACTTCCGGGAACAGTCAAAAAAACATCTTGGCCCATTCGAAAATGATATCAGCCCAACTACTGCTTCGTCATAGAACCGAGAAATTCGCGGAGAGCGTCGCTCGATCGCTCCGTGGCCGACTTGTTGTATTCGACGCGATGCCCCATGTAGAAAATGGGTGCTCGGAGATTTGAAAAGTCAAATCCATTATACGCGCCTGGATAGACAATGAGCCGGATCTCTGCGCCTTCTCCCCTCTGCCGGGAGATGGCCAAATCGTCGCTGCCGTCCGCCAATTTGCGACAGGCATCGGGGCTGGTCGTATCATCAAGTTCGCCAATCAGGATCAACGTGGGGACCGTCATCGGCCCTTTGATCGCAGCACAATTCGGATAAAACGCCGCCGCCGCACGAAACTTCGTCTTAGACTCATTTTCAACAGCACCGCGGCTGACAGCCGAGAGAGCAGGCGAGCCGCCAAAGCCCACAATTGCAACACGCGCTGGATCAACCAGCTTTTGCTGAATGAGGTAGTTCAACCCGAGATAGGGATCATGATCGAAATCGAAATGAGGACCACTTCGGCAGGTGTTTTTGACCCCACGCCGGCCGAAGCTGTCAATCGTTAACGTGACATAGCCCCATGAGGCGATTTTTTCTCCCCAGCTTTGGTCAAGCTGGTCCGCGAAGCCGGCGCACGCGTGCATCAAGATAACGGCAGGCGAAGGACCTGGATTATTGGATCGTCTAAGGTAGCCCTGCAGAACAAGGGGCGACCACTGGTTCTCCGGGATCGCCACTATCTCGGCCGAGACCAAGTGTCGCTCGTTGGAGCATCGAAGGGGACCACTGACGCACAAGGCCCGAAAGATCACTCCATCGATCGCTCTCTTGGCATCGGCATCCGATACTCCCTTGGCCTCATAGGTGGCGGTTAATTGCAGCGCTGATCCTTTCCCCTCTGCGATCACGCTGACTTTAGAATGATAATTTACGACGGGTAGCGGAGGCACGGCCGCAAAAAATCCAAAACTATGGCTAGTGCCGTCCCAATTCTCCAGCACTTGCTCGTCCTTAAAACCCCCAAAAAGCGAAAGGGTGCGCACCCTCCCATCTGCGCTGAGAGCGCAGTCCTCAACAGCCGAATTCCACAAGGTCATTGCGCATAAATCGCTAACTGTTTGCCAGAGTGACTCCTGCGACAGCGATGACCTCGCCGTTACGGTTGATTCCAATGCGAATGCGGAGATGGTTGAAACAACAAGAACCGCAATCGCGGCCAGAACCGATCTGGCAGAATTCATGTTTGCAACCCCGCGCTGATGGTTGCCGCCCCTATACGGCTCCCACACGTCCGTGAGATTAGCAGTCAGCGGTCGTCATAGCGATCGTCGAAATTACGGCCATGTCCGCTTTTGGGTCACTAGCGGACATTTGCAGCGCAAAAGGGCATGTCCGCTTTACCCCCGAAAGCAGACATCGACTGTTTATGAATACACGCCCAAGTGTCCCGATCCCGAAGTTCGTATCATTGTGCAGCCTCGCTAACGCGAGGCCGTATCCGGGCGGAAATACACGTCCACATTCATGCCAACGGTGAGTGAGCCTGACTCGCTCAGGTCGACAAGCACTTCGGCGACATCGGTCTTGCCTTGTTGGCCTGGCGCATCAATGCGTTCAGCCTCTATCAAGGGAGCAATGAAGGAAACCGATCCCGCGATCTCGCGCCCCCGAAACGCGGCCGGACGGACCAGTACCGACTGTCCCACCTTTATCTTACCGATGTCGGGTTCATCAACTACGGCCCGCACCCGGAGCGAAGAAACGTCGCCGAGCAGGACGAGCGGCTGTGCGCTCGACGGGGAAGCCAATTCCCCTGGCCTCCCATTCATCTGCAAAATGGTGCCGCTGGTCGGTGCGCGAATTGTCATCCTGTCCATGGCAATCTGAGCCGCCAACAATTCACTGCGCGCGATGTTGAGTTGACCCTCGGCCAGGGTTGGCAACGGCGCGCTAACCTCGATCCTGCGGAGTTCGTTGCCTTGCAGCTTCAGGCGATCTTGCGCGCGCGCTAATTGAGAGCGGGCCGTTTCCACGTCAGAATCCGAGCCGCGACCGGCGCGCTTTTCGATGGCTGCCTTGTCGACCGAAAACCGTGCCTCGGATACGGCCGCCTCGGCATCCGCGACCGCATCCTCGGCCTTGCGTCGCGCCGCGGCTGCCGACGATGCGGACTCCTTGTTACGCACGCGCTTTCGCATCGCAACTGCCGCCATCGCTGCCGTAAGTCGCGCCTGGGCTTCACGATCGGCAAGGCGAATCAGTGGTTCACCGGCAAATACCCTGTCGTTTGCCTTGACCAACACTTCATCGATAATGCCTGGCGCGAGTACACCAACCTTGATCACCCCCGACCATGGCTCGACCCGGCCCGACGCGCTGGCCAGCCAACGCTGGTCTTCGGCCGGATTGATTGCATCGGCGCGTGCCTGCGCTTGGGCTCCCGGCACGGCAAGCCAGGTGATCGGCGCGCTGAAATAGAACAGAGCAAGGAAAGCTGTCTTAACGTTCGACGTGATCATGGCTTTCATCTGCTGCCCGGGTCAGGCTCTTCGTTCGCGCTGCGCCCGCCTTCAACACGCAAATACGCGTTTTGCGGGGCGAGGTCGCGTAACAGCCCGCTTTTTGAGTGCGCGATCGTGGAAAGGCTCGGTTGGAAAGCACCTCGCATCAACGAGCGCGCAATCAGGCTCGCGGTGCCGGCTCTGCTTGCCTCCGTCGCATCAGCTCCAACAGGATTAGATGCCGAGTGCGTTGGATATCTCTGCCAGCGTTGCCTTCTCGGTTTCGCTGACTTGAACTCCTCCTCCAAACAGGCCTCCGCCCTCGGCTGCTGCCTCGGCGGTCTTCTGACCGATCTGTCGCAGCCAACCTTTGAATGCCGCCGCATCGCCGGGAGCTTTCGCAGCGAGAACAGCCGCGACCTGGCGTAGCTGTTCAATCGCCTTGGTCTTTATTTCCGGTGGCTTGCTATTGGCGAATTCCGCTTTCAGCCCGTCCCGAGCCGCGGTCCGGCCTTCGCTGCTCATGAAGTCGGCAACCACCGCCTTGACCAGCGCGTTGGCGTTGGGGTCAGCCGCCGCGTGCGTCATTTCCGCGCTGCCGGCAAACGATTCCTTGAGAAGACCCCACAGGCCGCTCGGTTCGGCGGCCGTAATGGCCATGCCTGCGTTCATAGGACTTCTCAAAAGCATTGCCCATTCGTCCTTCGTGAAATTGGTCTTGTCGGCCATGGAAATCTCCTCATGAAGCAGGGCAGAAAGAGCAGGCGCCACCAGACGCGCTTGATCTGGCTTTCGATTTGCCGGGCCTGCGATAAAACCGTCGGCTTCGCCCGCGAAGTTTTCGCCTTCCCAGTCAATCATCTCGCCCGACAGCGATTGATCGCTTGACGCAAATCAATGGAACCAGCTGCGCTATGCAAGCTGCGATGGCTTGCGCTCGGCCCCTCAGTCCTGCATTTTTCGACGCGCGGCGAGACCCTCTGCTCGACCACGCGGCTTCCTTTTACGAAGTGGGCCGGATCAAGAAAGTAAAGCCGTATTTATCGAATATATCCTTGGCAGCGGAGGAGTGCAGATACTCGAGATAGTCGGCCGCTTGCGGCTTCGCCGTCAGGGTCGCCGCAAACGGATAGATCACCACCGGGTAGGAATCAGGCGGGAAATAACCGACGATCTTGACGTTTGACTCAACTGCGGCATCGGTTTCATAAACAATACCGAGCGAAACTTCCCTCCGTGCAACAAGTCCGAGCGCGACACGAACGTTCTCCGCCATTGCAAATTTCGTTGCCGCTGCGTCCCAGGCACCAAGCTTTTGCAAGGCGGCCTTGGCATATTCACCAGCCGGCACAGACGTGACATCACCGATCGCAATCCGCCCGCCGCCAGCCAGCTTGGCGAGATCAAAGCCATCGCCGATTTTCACCTTCGAAATCGCGGACTCCTTGGGTGCAATCAACACCAACTGGTTGCCGAGCAGGTTGACCCGCGTATTCGCGTTGATCGCCTTCTTCCTGATCGCATGCGTCATCCACTCGATGTCAGCCGATGCGAATATGTCTGCGGGAGCGCCTTGCTCGATCTGCTTCGCCAACAGTGAACTGGCCGCATAGCTTGCCGCGACCTTGATACCCGTTCTCGCGGTGTAAGCGGCATTTATGTCGTCTAGAGCATTCTTCAGCGAAGCGGCTGCGAATACCGTAAGTGTCCTGTCTTGAGCATGTGCCGCCGGCAAAGCTGACCCGGCCAAGAGGCTTGCAAGAGCAAGCGAGCAAATAATACGACGCAATGAGCGCTCCATCACAAACCGCAAATATGCAACGTCATCGCGACGTTGCAAACCCTTAATCCTTGCTAAAACGACCAGGTCGAAGCGGCGTTCCGAAAATACCGGGCGACGCTTGCGGTGTGCTGAAGATCAGACTTCTATTTCCATTCGCCAAAAATCTCGGCGACGGCCACTCCGAAGCGGCGCAACGACCCCGGCCTTGGGATCGACCGGGGTCGTCAACTCCCATGGGATGCGCTGCGTCAGAGGGGGGTCGATCAAACACTGCGCCTTGCGATTGGATGCGGGCAGAGCCTCAGGCGCAATTGTACTCGAGGACAATGATCGGCAATTCGTGGAATTGCGGGCTTGCAGTTGCTGTGCGCCATCGCTGCGATGAATTCCATATTAAGGTTTCATGACAGGCCGCTAGTGTGGTGGTTCGGAAGTTCTCTTCATTTCGCCGCGCGTTCGCCCGCGGCCCGTTTAATGACTATCGCGCTATGGGACGCACACGCGCGCGCCAACTTCGTGGCCTTGATCCAGCTCAAGCCTTCGCGTGCGATCTCGACCTACCGGATTTGTCGGCAGGGACACGATAGGAGATCTAAAATGATAGGCAGAGTAGCTATCATAGTGGCCGCCCTCCTTGTTGGAACGTCGTCACTAGCCTATGCGCAGTCCAACATGACGGTGGGAAAGGTAAGCGCAAATGACGCAACCGACCTTACCGATGCGCGTGTTGACTTGATCAAGTCGGCCTTGCAGATGACGTCCGATCAGGAAAAATTCTGGCCACCCATCGAAGAAGCGATCCGAGCCAGGGCGAAGGACA
>Ga0306922_10002121_pt1 | contig 18344 bp, 18 predicted proteins | sample sta12Cox44000082_FD_203758 | JGI IMG/M metagenome (GOLD analysis project Ga0306922, IMG submission 203758) | Lab enrichment of tropical soil microbial communities from Luquillo Experimental Forest, Puerto Rico - statoxic.12C.oxic.44.000.082 (v2)... | ecosystem: Environmental > Terrestrial >... | reverse complement strand
CGGCGAGCAGGGCGTGTCGTCGTACCGGTTCGCGCCGGCCCGGCCGCGCGGGTGCCTGTTCGAGTACGTCTACCTGGCCCGGCCGGACACCACCATCTCCGGCCGCAGCGTGCAGGCGACCCGGGTCGAGGTCGGCCGCCGGCTGGCCGCCGAGCACCCGGCGGACGCGGACCTGGTCATCCCGGTCCCTGAGTCCGGCACCCCGGCGGCCATCGGGTACGCGCAGGCCAGCGGCATCCCGTACGGCCAGGGCCTGGTCAAGAACTCCTACGTGGGCCGGACCTTCATCCAGCCCAGCCAGACCATCCGGGAGCGGGGCATCCGGCTCAAGCTGAACCCGCTGCGCAGTGTGATCGCAGGCCAGCGGGTGGTGGTCGTCGACGACTCGATCGTGCGCGGCAACACCCAGCGGGCCATCGTCGCCATGCTCCGGGAGGCGGGCGCGGCCCAGGTGCACGTGCGGATCTCCAGCCCGCCGGTGTCCTGGCCGTGCTTCTACGGCATCGACTTCGCCACCCGGGCCGAACTGATTGCCGGCAGCCTGTCGGTGGCCGAGATCCAGGCCTCGATCGGGGCGGACTCGCTCGGCTTCATCTCGCTCGCCGGGCTGATCGGTGCGACCACACGGCCGGCCGCGAGCCTGTGCCGGGCGTGTTTTGACGGCGACTACCCGATCCCGGTCAGCGAGCGTGAGCAGGGCAAGCACCTGCTGGAGGAATCCGCCAGCGGCGAGATGGTCACGGGACTGCTATGAGGCCCGGCGGCGACTATGCGGCCGCGGGGGTCAGCATCGAGGCGGGCGAGCGGGCCGTGACGCTGATGAAGGCGGCGGTGGCGCGGGCCGGCCGGCCCGAGGTGGTCGGCGGCATCGGCGGTTTCGCCGGCCTGTTCGACGCCAGCGCGCTGGCCCGCTACCGGCGGCCGCTGCTGGCCACCTCCACCGACGGGGTGGGCACCAAGGTGGTGATCGCGCAGCGGCTCGGCCGCTACGACACGGTCGGCATCGACCTGGTCGCGATGGTGGTGGATGACCTGGCCGCCTGCGGGGCGGAGCCGCTGTTCCTGACCGACTACCTGGTGTTCGGCCGGCTCCGGCCGGAGCGGGCGGCGGCGGTGGTGGCGGGGGTGGCGCAAGGCTGCGTGCAGGCGGGCTGCGCGCTGCTGGGCGGCGAGACGGCCGAGCATCCGGGGCATCTCGGGCCCGATGACTTCGACCTGGCCGGCGCGGCCACCGGGGTGGTGGAGGCCGAAGCCCTGCTCGGCCCGGACCGGGTCCGGGCCGGCGACGTGGTGCTCGGGCTGGCCTCGTCCGGGCTGCACGCCAACGGGTATTCGCTGGTCCGGCGCATCCTCGACAGCAGCGGGCTGGATCTCGCCGCTGAGCCGCCGGAGCTGGGCCGGCCGCTGGGGGAGGAACTGCTCACCCCGACCGCCATTTACGCCCGGGACTGCCTGGCGCTGGCGGCGGGCTGCGAGGTGCACGCGCTGGCACACATCACCGGCGGCGGGCTGGCGGCGAACCTGGCCCGGGTGGTGCCACCGGGCCTGGGCGCCGTGCTCGACCGCGGCAGCTGGCGGCCACCGCCGGTGTTCGGCCTGCTGGCGGCGCGGGGCAAGATCCCCGCGCCGGAAATGGAGCGGGTGTTCAACCTGGGGGTGGGCATGGCCGCGGTGGTCGCCGCCAGCCACGCTGACCGTGCGCTGCGGCTGCTCGCCGGGCGCGGCATCGGTGCCTGGGTGCTAGGGCAGATCACCGCCGACGGCAACGGCGTCCGGCTGGCCGGCTCACATCCGTAGCCCAGTGGCGGCGGGCCCGGCGGCGGGCCGCGGGCACGCGCAGGCTACTCGCCGCTCTCGCCTTCGCCGTTGGCCTCGGCGATGTCGCGGTAGCGTTCCATGAGGTCTGCGTAGCCAGGGTCGTCCTCGTCGTCGTCGCCCCTGCCTACGCCCAATTCGGTCCGCAGCCGGTCAAGGTCGGTGCCGCCGCTGTTGTACTTCAGCTGGCGGGCCACCTTCACCTGCTTGGCCTTGGCTCGGCCGCGCCCCATTGGCTCGACCCCCTCGAACATGCGGAGCCCGGGCCGGGCTCCTCTCCCTGCACTGAATTATGACCGGCTCTGCCGCACGGCGCGCAAACGCGCCGTGACTCCACCGCCAGGAGCACGGCGTGCATTCGAGCCTGCATACGCATACAACCGTACCTGCTTTGCGCCGCGAGCGCTGCCCTCGCGCACTGGTGCCGCGCCCGGGATCACCGGGCGGGCGGTCAGGGGCCGAGCCAGATGCCGCGCAGCCGGCCGACTTCCGCCATCCGGCGCTCGGCCAGCCGGTCCGCCGCGACCGCCGGCGGTACCCCTTCCTCGTCAGCCAGCGCGAAGATCTTCCTGGTGGTGGTGAAGATCCCGGCCGCCCGGGCCTTGGCCCGCTCGAAATTGAACCCGGCCAGCTCGTCCGCCACCTGGATCACGCCGCCGGCGTTGACCAGGTAATCGGGCGCGTACAGGATGCCCCGGTCGGCCAGCATCTTCTCGATCCCGGGGTGAGCGAGCTGGTTGTTGGCCCCACCGCAGACGATCTTGGCGGTCAGCACGGCCACCGTGTCATCGTCCAGCGTGCCGCCCATCGCACACGGCGCGAGCACATCCAGCGGCCTGGCCAGCAGCGCGGCCCGGTCGCCCGCGGCCTCCACCTCAGGGTGCCTGGCCAGCACGGCGCGGGTGGCGTCGCCGTTCACGTCGCAGATCACCACCCGGGCCCGGGCCTCGACCAGGTGGCCGACCAGCCGGTGGCCGACCTTGCCGACACCTTCCACCCCGACCAGCCGGCCAGCCAGGCTGGCGTCGCCCCAGGCGTGGGTGGCCGCCGCGCGCATGCCCTCGAACACACCAGCCGCGGTGAGGACAGACGAGTCGCCGGCCCCGCCGTTGGGTACCGTCCGGCCGGTGACGTGGCGGCACTCACGCGCCACGACGTCCATGTCCTCGCTGTAGGTGCCGATGTCGCAGGCGGTGATGTAGCGGCCGCCCAGCGATTCCACGAATCTGCCGTAGGCACGCAGCAGCGCCTCGGACTTGTCCCGGTCCGGGTCGCCGATGATGACCGCCTTGCCGCCACCCAGATCCAGCCCGGCCAGCGCGTTCTTGTAGGCCATCGCGCGGGAGAGGTTGAGCACGTCGGCCAGGGCCGCGCTCTCGCTCGGGTAGGGGTAGAACCTGGTGCCGCCCAGGGCCGGACCGAGCGCGGTGGAGTAGATGGCAATAATCGCCCGCAGCCCAGACTGGCTGTCCTGGCAGAAGATGACCTGCTCGTGCCCGGCCTGGCTGGTGGTGACGCCAGAAGATCTCACGAACACATCCGTCACGGTGGTGACTCCTGAATCTGTCCCGCGTCCTCGTTGATGCGGATCGAACCAAGCGTATTCCGTCGCCGGGGTGCTGTCCGGCGCCCGCCGCTGCCGCCCGGGCGGCCCGGCGGCGGTGGTGATGATCTCGTTACGTGTCGTACCGCGGTGCCGGGCCGGCGCCGTGTCACCATGCGTTCGTGCTCCCCTACGCCGCATATCTGCGCGTCTATGAGCCGCTGTCGGCTTTTGCCGAGCCGGACGGCACGCGCTGGGCGGCGTATGCGGCATCGGCTGACCGGCCGCGCCGGGCAGGCGCGCTGGCTGCCGAGCATGCGGACGCGCTGCGGCGGCTCACCGCGGTGACGCCGGTCGCGGCGCCGAAGTGGGAGAGCGGCGACGCGTACGTGCGCTGGGTGGACGGTGTCACCTATATCTGCCCCTGGCAGACGCGGCTGCGCTCGTGGCTGGGCCTGTCCCGGCTGCGGGTGACCGCGCCGCAGCTGCGGCTGGCCGCGTTCCCGGCGGCCGCGGTGGACGCGGCCATCACCGGCTTCGCCAGCTGCCAGGGACAGTACGGCACGCTCCGGATCCACATCCAGGCCCGGGCCTGGTCGGTGCCGCCGGCCTGGTTCACGCCGTTCGCGCCGGACGAGCGCTGGCAGGTGCCCGGCCGGGCGGCGCCGTCCCGCGCGCTGGTGTACACCGCCCTCATGCCGCAGGCGCGGGACCGGGTGCGGGCGGCCCTGGACAGCTACCGGGGTGCGGCTGGCGCCGGCCCCGGTCCCGGCACGCTGGCCGAGCTGGCCCAGATCTCGTCCTGGCTGGCCGAGTTCGACCCGCGGTCGCTGGTCGAGCTGGACTACGGCGGACTGGTCCAGCTGCTGAGCGATGAGGAGCTGCGCGCCGACCAGTCGGTGGCGGAGATGGCCGCGGCGGTGCGCGCACTGGCGCGCGGGGAGCTGGAACTGGCCTGCGCCATGTACCGCCGGGTGTCCCAGCGCTGGTGGCCGCTGGCGGCCCTGGAGCGTGCGAGCTGACCGGCCGCCGCGGAAGTATCTTGCGCATGGTGGTCGATTTGTTACCGCTGGTGATGGCAAAATGGTCTGAGTGGGCCATATAGGACATCCACGGCAGGCCCCGCCGGGAGCCGGGGAAGCAACGACGCAGGATCGCCGCAGTTGGTCCAGCGGGAGAGGCCGTACCTATGTCTGCACGCATGCCGGAGGCTGAGTCCCTGCTCACGCCCGCGGAAGTCGCCACGATGTTCCGGGTGGACCCCAAGACCGTCACCCGCTGGGCCAAGGCCGGCAAGCTGTCGTCCATCCGCACGCTGGGCGGTCATCGCCGCTACCGGGAGACCGAGGTTCGCGCCCTGCTCGCGGGCATGCCGCCGACCCGCGGCCAGTAAGCAGGCCCGGCACCCAGGTCACCGACCGGGCCGCCCCGGGGGAGCCGGCTAGCCGAGGGCACCAGCGGCCGGGCGGCTCACCCATTTCTCAGCGTTCCTTCAGCCACGGCCAAGAATGGCGGGCCAGGATTTCTCCAGCGCCGGCCCGCGGGCCAGCCGGTCAGGAGGTCGCTCGTACATGCTGGGCAATCGCAGGCTGCCAGGCCACTCCCTGCTGCTGATCGTGGTGGCCGCCGTCGCCCTGTTCGCCGGCGCGGGCGTGGCCATGGCCGCGACCGGCGGCGGCCCCGCCGCGGCTGCGGCCCCCGTCAACAGCACCCCCTCCCCCTCCTCGTCCCTCCCCGGCCGGCTGCCCGGGGCAGGGTCCGGGCCCCGGGCCCGGTTCTGGCCCGGAGGAGGTGCCCGGCCCGGTGGGGCGGGCAGGGCCGCATTCGGTGCCGTGCATGGCCAGTTCGTCGTGGCCAGGCCCGGCGGCGGCTATCAGACGGTCGACATGCAGCGGGGCAGCGTCACCGCCGTCACCGGCAGCTCGATCACGGTTCGTAGCAGCGACGGCTTCGTCAAGACCTACCAGGTGCCAGCCGCTGCCCAGCTGAACGCGCAGCGGAATGGCATCGGCTCGGTCAGGAAGGGCAACCAGGTCATGGTGGTCGCGACGGTCAGCGGCAGCACCGCGACCGCGACGCACATCCTGGACTTCTCGCTGCTGCCGCGGCAGGGCGGCTGGCCGGGCTATGCCGGCCCGGGTCCCGCCGGACCGGCCCCGGCCGCCCCGGCAGGCTGACAGCGATCGAGCGTCTGGGCCCGGCCCAGTCTTGCTCCGGGCGGGGCCGGGCCCAGACACCAGCGGCTGTCGGACCGGCAGGTGAGAATCGATCTGTGCGGGTGGCAGTGGTGGCCGGGCCAGCAGCCGGCTGCTGGCTGGCCGAGCTGTCCGACGACGGGGCCAGCCACGGGCCAGCCGTCCGGCACGACGATCTTGCGGCAGCCATTGCGACCACCGAGCGGCGCGGTGACGTCCGCTGGGTCTGGCCGGCCACCGCGGACATCTATCCGGGCCTGCTCCGCGCGGGCGTGCGGGTTGACCGCTGCCACGATCTGGCCCTGACCGAGGCGCTGCTGCTCGGGCGGGAGGAACGGCCCGGCGAGCCCGCGTCACTGGCGGCGGCCTGGGCCCGGCTGACCGGGGTGACCGTGCCCGCGGGCGCCGGGTCCCGGCTGGCGGCGGCGCGCTCCGGGCAGGACGCCCTGTTCGAAGCGGCCGACCCGGCCTTCCCGGAGCCGCAGGCGGCGCTGGCCGCCGCGGTCGCGGTGCACGCCGATCAGCTGCGCCGGATCGCCGCGGATGAGCATCCCGACCGGTTCGCGCTGCTGGTGGCGGCCGAATCAGCCGGCGGGCTGATCGCCGCCGAGATGACCGGTCACGGCCTGCCCTGGCGGGCCGACGTGCATGACGCCCTGCTCACCGAGCAGCTCGGCCCGCGGCCGGCGGCCGGCCTGCGCCCGGCCCGGCTGGCGGAACTGGCGGGCCAGATCACCGATGTGTTCGGCCACCCGGTCAACCCGGACTCACCCGCCCAGGTGATCCGTGCACTGGCCACCGACGGCGTGCGGGTCACGACCACCCGGTCGGCGGTGCTGCGTGAGGTCGGCCATCCCGCCGCGCCGCTGCTGCTGGCGTACAAGGAACTCGCGCGGCTGCACGCCGCGCACGGCTGGGCGTGGCTGGATGAGTGGGTGGCCGACGGCCGGTTCCGGCCCGAATACGTGGTCGGTGGGGTGGTGTCCGGCCGGTGGGCGTCGCGCGGTGGCGGCGCGCTGCAGATCCCGCGGCTGTTGCGCCGGGCGGTGATCGCCGATCCCGGTCATGTGCTGGTGGTCGCCGACGCCGCGCAGCTGGAGCCACGGGTGCTGGCCGCACTGGCGCAGGACCGCGCACTCGCGGCGGCAGCCGGCACCGGTGACCTGTACGAGGCGCTGGCCGGTGCGTTCGGCGGCGAGCGGGCCAAGGCCAAGGTGGCACTGCTGTCCGCGATGTACGGCGGCGCGGGCGGCGAGGCGGGCCAGCTGCTGGCCGTGCTGCGCCGCCGCTTCCCGCTTGCCGCCCAGTATGTGGAGGCAGCGGCCCGGGCCGGGGAAGAGGGCCGGGTAGTGCGGTCCCGGCTCGGGCGGACCTGCCCACCACCGTCGGCCGCCTGGCGGGGGCTGACCGCTGTCGCCGACGAGCCGGACGCGGAGGAGGCCCGGGCGGGCCGGTCGTTGCGCGCCCGCGGGCGGTTCACCCGCAACTTCGTCGTCCAGGCCAGCGCGGCCGACTGGGCGATCGTGCTGCTGGCCGGCCTGCGCCGCCGCCTGGTGGCGATATCGCTGCCAGCCGGCGGTGCCGCCACCGGCGCTGGGCCAGCCACCGGACAGCCGGCCGCATCTGGCGCCGCCGAGCTGGTGTTCTTCCAGCATGACGAGGTGATCGTGCACTGCCCAGAGAACCTGGCCGGGGCGGTGGTGGACGCGGTCGGGGCGGCCGCCGCCGAGGCGGGGCGGCTGGTGTTCGGCCCGACCCAGGTCCGGTTCCCGGTGACGACCGCGGTGGTGGCTAGTTACGCGGACGCGAAGTAGACGGCCGCAGGCCGGCCCGCCGCCGCCGGCGTGCGCCGCCGGCCGGCGGCTGCCGGGGAATCCTCACGGGCACTACCCGGGCCGTGCAGAACTTGCACCGGGTGGCCGCGAGCGGGATGTCGCTCAGGCATTCCGGGCACTGCCGTTCGGTGTCCTCGGTGTTCCGCGCGTCGATGGCGGCGATCCGGTTGGCCGGGACGACCACCAGGTAGTAGACGACGGCGGCGATGACGATGAAGGACAGCGCGGTGTTGATGAAGTCGCCGTAGTTGAAGGAACTCTCGCCGATCGTGAAGACCAGGCCGGAGAAGTTGTGCTGTCCGCCGACGGCGCTGATGAGCGGGGTGATCAGATCCCGGATCAGCGCCTGCACCACGCTGTTGAAGGCGACCCCCACCACCACCGCCACGGCGAGATCGACCAGGTTGCCCCGCAGCAGGAACTTGCGGAAGCCGCGCATGCAAAATCTCCTCGGTGGCGCCGGGCGCGGCGGTCCGGCGGGGTGCCGCCCGCGCGCGAGGTCAGCTGCCACCGTACTTGCCCGGCGCTGGGGACACGCCGGGGATGGAAAACGCCGGGTGGGCCGGGGCCGCCTGGCCCCGGCCCACCCGGAAACAGCTGGCTAGCCTACGGGTTCTCGGCAGCGGGGCACGGGTTAGCGATGACCCCGCGGAAGTTGTCGAAGCGGTTAACGAACGCGCCACCCCCGCCGAAGATGAGGTGGGGCTCGCTCAGCAGGGTCCCGTACTGGATGTTGCGGCCGAAGTTGGTGGTCGCGCCCGGCAGGGTGTTGCCGAACCCCCACATGCAGCCGTTGTCACCCTGCTCGTTCGGGACGCCGTCCTGGAACGCGCTGAAGAACGGGTAGAACGCGGCTGGCGTGCCCTTGTCGGTGATCGGAATCAGGGTGCAGTTCGCGCCGGTCAACCGGTTGCAGGGCCCGGCGGGCGGGGCCTCGATTCGCGGCAGGTCCGCTTCGAACGCTGTCCGCGAGTACTGGATGTTATAGCCAGGCCCGGTCAGCGGGCTGGAGAACAGGATGGGCTGAGGGTGCAGCGCCGTGTTGCCGTCCGGCCATACGCGCTGGTAGGTGAGGCCGTCGAAGCCGATGTTGGTATCGGTGCAGCCGCTGATATGGATCCGCAGCGCCTCGCTGGCGGGGAAGCAGAAGTTGTCATCCCCGTCGGTCGCCGAGGTGTTGCTGCCGAATCCCTCGCTGTTGACGCTGGGGCAGGCGATGGGGGCGCCATTGGCGTCCACCCCGAACGGGGTGGCCGGGATGGTGCCGGGGCCGGCGCAGTTCTCGAAGTGCCCGATCTCGTCGGAGAAGGCGATGTTGTAGCTGTGCGCGGCCCAGATGACCCGGGTCTGCTCGGACGAGGTGGAGTACATCGGGTGGAAGTCGTAGGGCATGTTGGTGCAGCTCGTGCCTGGGTTCGGGTCGTACTTGACCTGGCCGAACCCGTTGGCCGCGCTGGCGGTCATGGACCCGGTCTGACCCGTCGTCGCATCATGGATGACCGTCTGCAGCCCGTGCGCCGTGTCGTGCATGCGCACCGTCAGGTTGTCGCCCGAGTTCATGAACAGGTCCTTGGCCGGGTCCGGGGTGAACGTGGCCGTGGTGGAGTCGACTGGGTTCGGGGGGGCCTGGGCAACGCCGTTCTTGGTGACGAAGGCGAAGTTGAAGTACTCAGGCGATCCGATCCTGCCGAGGCAGGTGTCGTTCTGGAGGGTGCCGGCGACCGGGTCCTCGGCCAGGCTGAAGATGTTCATCGCGGCACACCACTTGGTCGGGTCACAGCTGCTGGCCCCCACCGCGACCTGCCATGTCGGCCAGGGCACCCAGCCCGGCGGGTAGAACTGGAGTTCCACGAACGCGGTGCCCGGATGGTTGGGCGAGACCGCCGGGTCGACGATGTTGGTGTCGCTGTCCGGGGTGCAGGTGGACACCTGTTCCGGGTAGGACTGGGTGGCGCACAGGGCCATGCCGAACCAGAAGGCGCCGTTCAGCTGGAACTGGTAGGACTTGCCGGGCGTGTTCGGGTTGGCCGCCGACGGGTCATGCGGCAGCGTCAGCGAGTACTGCATGCGATTCCCGGAGCCGGGGACGTTGGAGTAGAAGAGATTGGACGGCTCGTCGTGGCCGACATAGTAGGAGCCGAAGACGTCGGCGGGGCTGGATACCTCGGCGCACAGGCCGCTCTCCGCGCAGTTGCCCGCCGCGTGCTGGCTCGCGCCCGCCGCGGGAAAGACGTGCGCAGCTGGTGCGGCCAGGGCGGCCGGCGCGTTGACCGCCGCCAGGGTTGCCCCGACTATGAACAAGCTTCCCGGGATTGCCATCAGCCGTACAAATCTCATGGCCACGCTCCGCGGTGAGCCCGGTCACCGGCTGGGCATGTCCCAGCACCTCGTCGCGCCGGTCTCCCGCGGCGGAGCGTAGCACCGCACGCGCGTCCGCCGTCGCGGTTTGGCGGAGACCGGCGGGTCGCCCAGCGAGGGCAGCAGCTGAGGCAGGTGCGTCAGCTGAGGTTTACCGGCAGCGAAACCTGCGCGGCCACCGGGCCACGTGCGAGGATGCGGAACCGGAGGCCGGCGAAAGGGCATCTCGATGAGGCGGATCGTGCTGGTGGTGGTCGGTGCGCTGGTCGCGCTGGCTGGGATCGTCTGGACGCTGCAGGGCCTGGGGTACATCAGCGGCAGCTTCATGACCGGGGCCACCCTGTGGGCCGTCGTCGGGCCGGTGGTCGCGCTGATCGGGCTTGCGATCGTGGCGTTCGGTATCCGGGGCCGCCAGCGGGCGCGGTAGCCCGCGGCCGCGGAGCCGGGTCCTCAGCGGGCGGCCGCCTGCCGATGGGGAGTAGCTGATCTAGTCGTGATCCGGGCGGCGCAGCCGCTTGAGCTGCGACCGGTGCTGCTTGTCGGCCAGCCGCCGCTCCCTGGCCGCCCGGCTCGGCCTGGTCGGCCGCCGCCGCGGTGGCGGCGGGGCAGTGGCCGCCACCAGCAGGTCGGTCAGCCGGCCGGCCGCCGCCTCCCGGTTGCGCAGTTGCGAACGATGCTCGGATGCAGCCACGGTGATGACGCCGCCGACTAGCCGGTCAGCGAGCGCACGCAATGCCCGCTGCTTCAGCACCGGTCCCAGCGCGTCCGAGCTGGCCAGGTCGTAGGAGACCTCCACCCGGCTGTCGGTGGTGTTCACCGACTGCCCACCCGGGCCGGATGACCGGGAAAAGCGCCAGGACAGCTCCTCCGCCGGGATCACCGCGCCGCGGACCTCGATCGAAACCGCCACCCATCCATGATCGGCCCGCCGCCAGCCAACCGCTACCAGGCACAGCCCAGCGTCCGCCAGGGTGCCACCGGCCGGCCGCCAGCCACTGCCCGTCCCGGCCAGCGGGCTGTTCACCCGGGCCGCTGGCGGTAGGCTGGCGCGTTCAGGAGCGGCTCACGCGGCGCGGGTGGGAGGCCAGATGGGCAGTCGGTATGTGATCGCGGAGGGGACCGACGGCGACGGGCTGACGTGGGTGATCTGGGCCAAGCGGCATGAGCCGGCGGAAGGCGACCTGTTCAGCATGATCCGGGTCAGTGACGCCGACGGCCGGATCCTGCACGGTGACGCACGGGCCGGGCCGCCGCTGCCGCCCGGGCATCTGCTGAACGTCACCACCGGCGGCGGCGACGAAGGGCCCCGGGCACTGCTGGCCCGGGTCGACCCGCAGGTACGCCGGCTGGAACTGAAGCTCGCCGACGGCACCAGCACGGACGTGCCGCTGTATGACTGCCCGGACATCCCGGAAGTCCGGTTCGGCTCGCTGCTGCTGCCGCGGGACGTGACGCTGGAGTCGCTCGCCGGGCTCGGCGACCGGGACCAGGAACTGGAACGGTTCGACCTCAGGTTCTACCAGGGCCGCTGGGAGGCGCGTCACCCGGCGAAGCTCCGCTGACCGGGGGGAAGCTGTGACCGTGCCGCCAGCCCAGCCGCCGCGTTACGCGGTCGGGGCGCCCAACGTGGGCATGTTCGGTGACCCACGGCTGCTGCTGGACCTCGCGGTCGCCGCCGAGGACAGCGGCTGGGATGGCTTCTTCATCTGGGATCACCTGCTCTGGCACGAACCGCACGGCCACGTCGCCGATCCCACCGTGGTGATCAGCGCGGTCGCCGCCCGGACCGCGCGGATCCGGATCGGCGTCATGGTCAGCGCGCTCGCGCGCCGCCGCCCGGCCAAGGTGGCCCGGGAGACCGTCACCCTCGATCACCTGGCCGGGGGCCGCCTGATTTTCGGCGCTGGGCTCGGCTCGCTGCCCGCGGAGTTCAGCTCGTTCGGCGAGCCCGCCGACCCGCGGCAGCGCGCCGCCCGGCTGGATGAGTCCCTGCGGCTGCTGGACATGCTGTGGCGCGGCCAGCGGGTGACGTTCCACGGCGATTACCTGACCGCCGACGGCGTCACGATGCTGCCGCGGCCGGTGCAGGAGCCGCGGGTTCCGGTCTGGTGTGCTGGGCGCTGGCCCCATCAGGCACCGTTCCGGCGGGCTGCCAGGTGGGATGGTGTGATGCCCACCCACACCGGCTACGGCCTGGGTGAGACCATGCCGCCGGCCGACCTGCGGGCGGTTGTGCAGTACACGCTGTCCCACCGGACGGCGGCCGGGCCGTTCGACGTCGCGCTGGAGGGGCGCACCGACGGCGCGGCCGCCGATCGCGGCGGTGGGCACGTAAGCCGTTATGTATCCGCGGGCCTGACCTGGTGGATCGAGGCGCTCGGCTGGTGGCGGGGGAGCCCGGCCGACGCGCTCAGCCGGGTGCGCCAGGGGCCGCCGCTGGTGCCCTGACTGGCGGTCAGCGCGGGCAGGGTGGCGACGGGGCAGCCGCCTGCGGGAGCCGCCAGGCGCTCGCCGCCGCGGCCACGAACTCGGCCGTGGTGCGCAGGCTGCGGGTGCCGCTGACCCGGTGGTGGGTCAGGAACTCGCGGACGATACCCATCGCCACCGGGTCGCCCAGCAGTTCCCCGTGCAGCGCCGGCACGACCAGCACGTTGGCGGGCAGGCGGCAGGCCGGCAAGGTGACCGCGTCCGCCAGCGGGACCAGTTCCAGCCACGGCAGCCGCGAGCGGCGGGCGGCCGCGGCCGCGAACCGGGCGCCGACCCGGCTGACCGAGCCGATCAGCCGCTGCGCGCCCGCGGTGCCAAACGGCGACAGCCCGCCGACGAGCCACTCCACCGCCTGCAGTTCGCTGCCGGGAACCAGGGACGGGCCGCCGACCGGATACCCCAGCTGCCCGGGTGCGACGATCGGGCTGAGCAGCACCACCGCAGCGACCGGGACATCCGGGTGCTGGGCGAGCATCGCGTAGACGCCGAGCGAGCCCTCGCTTTCGGCGACCACGTCCACCCGCCTGCCGGTCCGGTCATACAGCCGCCACACCTGGGCGGCGATCCGGTTGCCCAGTACCGGCAGCGGCAGGTCGCCGGCCGTCACCCCGTAGGGGAGCGGGTTCCCGGCCCGGTCCAGCCCGCGGTAGGAGAACGACTGCACGAGCACCCCCGGCATGGCCCGCGCCAGCGGCCAGCCATAACCGCAGCACCCCGGGCCGGCGCAGCAGTGTGCGCCGAACCCGGGCACCGTCAGCACCGGCGCGTGCCGCCAGCGCCCCCGGGGGGCCGCCAGGCTCGCCGCGGTCACCCCGGCTGCCGCTGACCCGGCGTGGGCCTGGGCCGCCTGCGGCACCGGGGCATTGGCCCAGAAAGCGAGCCTGATCGCCAGCGTCACCACGGTGAGGGCCGCGAGGATCGCAGCGGGCACCGCCGGGATCCGGGCCGGGCCGGCCAGCCACCGCCCGGCGGGGGCTAGCTGGCGCTGGGCGCGGGGCGCGACGGCCGCGGTCAGCCCGTACCAGGCGCGCGCGTTGACCAGCCCGGCCAGCGCGGTGACCGCCAGCGCGACGGCGGCGGGCAGCCCGCCGATCGCGGCGGCCGCGGCGGACAGCACCGCGACGTCGGCGAGCAGCCAGCCCACCGCTACCGGCGGCGGCAGCATCCGCCACCAGCTGCCGGTCACCCCGCCGTGGCTCAGCGGCACCGCGATCAGCAGCATGACCGCCAGGGTGGCCAGGAACGGCCAGGAAAAGGGCAGCACCGCCAGCCCGAGCGTCAGGCTGGCCAGCGGTGACAGCAGCAGGCAGGCAAAGGCCGTGAAGCCGAGTGCGTGCCGCCACGCGGCCAGCGGCGCGGGCGGGGCCGAGCCAGCTGGCCAGGCCAGCCGCACCAGCACCGCGTTGACCGCGGAGCGGGCCAGCAGCACCCCGGCCAGCAGCAGGACGAACAGCGGCCAGGACGGCGGTGCCCGGTCCAGCCAGCGCAGATCGTGGAACACCGCGAGCGGCGGGAGCGCGGTGGCCTGCGGCGCCAGCGCCCGTGCGGCCGGGGCGACCACGAGCAGCAGGCCCGCTTCGGCCAGTGCGGTCCCGGTGGCGACGGCGATCAGCCCGCGATGCGCCCAGAAACCGGCTCCCCGCTCGGGCATGCCCGTACCGCGCTCGGGCGTGTCCGTACCGCGCTCAGGCGTGTCCGCTCCCCGCTCAGGCGTGTCCGCCATGCCTTCCGCCGGCCCGATGTGCCGTCACGTCGCAGCCGCGCCCGCCGTCTGCCCCGCCCGGCCGCCGCCGGTCCGGCCGGCCCGCTGATGTGCTCCCCAATTATCCCCCGCGCCCGGCGGACAGTGATCGCGCCGGGCCGGATGGTGACCAAAACGCTTACCCGGCCTTGGGCGGGGCCTGAAGTGGACTGTTGGCCGCCGGCGGGCGTGGTCACATCCGGCCGGCGTCCACGATCCGGCGCAGGAAGCGCTGCGTCCGCTCGTCCCGCGGGTTGCTGAACAGTTCCGCCGGTGGCGCGTCCTCGATGATCCGCCCCTCTTCCAGGAAACACACCCGGCGGGCGATGTCCCGGGCGAAACCCATCTCGTGCGTTGCGATCAGCATCGTCATGCCACCCGCCGCCAGTTCCCTGATCACGTCCAGCACCTCGGACACCAGTTCCGGGTCCAGTGCGCTGGTGACCTCGTCCAGCAGCATGATCTGCGGTTTCATGGCCAGCGCCCGGACGATCGCGACCCGCTGCTGCTGGCCGCCGGACAGCCGGTCGGGATAGTCGTCCGCCTTGTCGAGCAGGCCGAACCGGCGCAGCAGCGACCGGGCCTCCTCCTCGGCCTCGCCCTTCGGAATGCCCAGCACCTTCGCCGGGGCCAGCGTCACGTTCCGCAGCACCGTCATGTGCGGGAACAGGTTGAACGACTGGAACACGATCCCGATGTACCGGCGCACCTTATTGTGGTCGATGCCAGGGCCGGTGATCTGGCTGCCCCATAGCCAGACGGTCCCGGCATCAATCGGCTCCAGCAGGTTGATGCACCGCAGCAGCGTTGACTTGCCCGACCCAGACGCCCCGATCAGGCACACCACCTCGTGCGAGGCGACCGCCAGGTCGATGCCCGTGAGCACCTTGTTCTCGCCGAACGACTTGTGCAGGCCCTCGATCCGGACCGCTTCGCCGCCGGCCGTCGCGGCCGGGCCGGCGCTCACGCGGCGGCCCCGGCGAGCCGCCTGCGGCGGTCGCGCTCGATAAGCCGGTCGGTGAACCGGGCCAGCGGGATGGTCAGGATCAGAAACAAGATGGCGGCGACCGTGAAGCTGGAAAAGTTGAACACCTGCTCGCTGTAGATGTCGGCCGCTTTGTTCGCCTCGATCGTGCCAAGGATGCCGACCAGCGCGGTGTCCTTCTGCAGGCTGATGAAGTCGTTCAGCAGCGGCGGGATGATATTCCGGACCGCCTGCGGCAAGATCACATACCGCAGCGCGGTCCAGTGCGGCAGCCCGAGCGAGCGGGCCGCCGCGACCTGGCTCTGATGCACCGAGTTCAGGCCCGCCCGGTACACCTCGGAGACGTAGGCCGAGTAGGAGAGCACCAGCGCGGTCACCCCGTAGACCGCGTTGGACTGGTTGGACACCACCGGCAGGTTGAGCGCGGGCACACCCAGCCCGATCGCGAAGATCACCAGGATCAGCGGAACGCCGCGGAAGAAGTCGACGTAGCCGGTGCTGATCACCCGGATCGGGAAAAGCGCAGGGTGGGTGGACTGCCGGATCAGCGCGATGACCAGCGCGAAGGCCAGGATGAAGATCTCAGCGACGACGAACATCCGGATGTTGAGCCAGATGGCGGCCCCCACCGAGTAGTAGCCCTGCTTCGGGTTGCCGATGAACGCGGCCCACATGTGCGACGGGCTGAAGAAGGCGTGCTCCACCGCCTTCGCCCCCGGCGCCAGCAGGAAGATCGCCACCAGCGCGGCCAGCACGATGATCGTGCTGACGGTCGAAATGACCGTGCCACGGCGTCCTTCTGCGCTGAACAGCTTCGGCCCGCGCCCGCCCGACGCGAACGTGCCCGGCGGCTGCCAGGCACCACCCACCGTCCGGGCCGAGGCGCCAGCCAGCCCGGCGAGCGGATCAACCGGCGGTTCTGGCTGCCGTGCGTCGTCCATGCGCCTGAGCGGCTAGCGGTCGCACCCGGTCACGGCTGGAGGGACGGGAACGCCAGATATATCTGCAGGTACTTCTTCTGCAGCGCGGTCAGCGTGCCGTTGCTCTGCAGCGTTGCGATCGCGTGGTTGACGCAGGTCACCAGCGGGTTGCCGAGGTGGAACAGCAGCCCGTAGTGCTCCCCGGTGGATGGGAACTGGCCAACCAGCACCGCCCCCTTGAGCTGCGCCGACGCCATGTACTGGGCGGTCGGGGTATCGGTGACCAGGGCGTCGATCCGGTGCGCTTCCAGCGCGGCCGACACTTCACTCAGGGTGTCGAACACTCTGGGCTGGGCGGTCGGCTGGATGTGGTTGGTGATGTAGGTGAGGCCGGTGGTGCCCACCTGGTCGCCGTACAGGTATTTCTTCAGCTCGGCCGGGCTGTGATGGGTGACGATGGGCGAGCCCTTGAGCGCCACGATGGCCTGCTGCACGGGGTAGTAACTGTTCGAGAACGTGACCGCCTGCGCCCGCTGCGGGGTGTAGGAGACCTCGTTGATGTCGAAGTCGAACTTCTTCGGCCCTGGCGCGTACGAGCTGGTGAACGGCTCCGTTACCCATGTCACCTGGGACGGCTTGAAGCCGAGCTGGTGGGCAATCGCGTAGGCGACCGCGCTCTCGTAACCCTGGCCGTTGGCCGGCTTGTTGTTGACGAACCAGGGCGTGTACACCGGGTTGTCGGTCGCCACGGTGAGCACGCCCTTGCTGTACAGGTTTTTCTGAATGCCCGCTGGCGAGCAGCTGGCCGCCGCACCCGAGATGGCCGGGGTGACCGTGATGGTTGAGCTGCTACTGCTGCAGGCGGCAAGCCCGGTGCCGACCGCCAGGGCCGTTGCCGCAATGAGGATCCGCCGCATAAAAACCGCCCCAATATGCCACGGGGACTAGGCCCGGACTCGGTGATGGTGCGCGCGAGCCTATCGTTTCCGCCGGGTTTACCCAACTTGCGGGCCGCCGCCGCCGCGGGCGAACCGCAGGTAGCGGCCGGCCGGGCGGCGCACCGATGCCGCGCCGTCGGCGCCGACCACCGTCCCCACCAGGCTGCGTAGACCCGTTCGGACGGGCAGGGGCGAGCAGGTCCAGCGACGCGCTGGTCATGCCCGGCCGTTCCGGGATCAGGTCCGGATACCTTCACTTGCCGTACTCGATAGATGTTTCAGCAGGTCGATGGGATAGAACCAGCCCGCGCGTCAGCCAGGCACACGTGCTCTGCTGGCCCGACTCAGCTGACTGGAGGGCCTCCCCGCAAGAAGTGGATGTAGCGCTCTGCTGAGACCTCCAGCACCCGCTTGGCATCATGGCGCAATACTGGCTCCCACCAGCCGCCGTAGATTCGCTCGAATGAATAAGGCCGCACCGCCTCGACCACTCCCCTAACCGCGCGTTCAGACAAGGGCAGCCGGTTCGGTGCACTCCACACGAAGGTGACTCGGTCCTCGCCGGGAGTGACGAAGATCGTGTCACCGGTGAGCAGGGCTCCCATACCCGCGGCACCGTCAGCCCAGTGCACACACGCGCTCCCTGGAAAGTGGCCGCCACACTGCACCAGCGTGACGCCGGGGAGCACAGGCAGCGTTCCCGACCATGTATGGACGGCGGGGTCGGGGCGAGTGAGCCAGTGAGCGTCTACTTCGGGTAGCAATATGTCCGAACCGAAGGCATGACTCCACTCCACAATGGCCCCATAGAAATGCGGGTGGCTTGCGCTGACCGCCCGGAGTTCCCCTGCCCTCCTGATCGCCCGGACTGCCTCCTCGTCGATGAATCCTGGTGGATCCCATAGGAGATTTCCTGCTGGCGTCTGGACCAGCAGCGCTCGCTGACCGATAGCGACCGGTGGGTCTGCGCCGATCCCGGCTAGCCCCGGCTCCACCTCTCGTACGACGCTGTGGTGTCCGGCCGCGCTTAGTTCATCGAGTGTGGTCCACCGCTGGCCAGACGGCGGCACCCACTGGCGCTCGTCTTGGCAGATGAGGCACGCGAGCGGTGAAGATTCCGACTCGGGATAGTGGTTACCGCACGTTGCGCAGACCCAGACCGGCACAGCTTTGCCTCCTCGTCGAGGTCGCCCGACTGGACGAAGTCGAATCCTTGAGCTCAAGCTCATCCTGCGGGAGATTCCATCACCCGCGTCGTCCGCGCCTGCATCTGCGGATCGGACCCGGCAGCCGCAGGGCTCGGTGCCGCTGGGTGAGCCCGGCGGCTATCAGCGACAAGATAGCTTCAGCAGATCCGGTGTTCCCGGGAGGTGACCGGTGCAGGCCGATGCGGAACTGGTCTTTCATAACGGCACCGTCTTTGACGGCCGCCGGTTCCTGCCCGCTGGCACGGTCGTCCGGGTCCGCGGCGAGAAGATCGCCGCGGTGGGGCCGGCTCGGCCCGCCAGCGGGGCTGCGCCGGTGGAT
>Ga0306922_10002117_pt1 | contig 18355 bp, 18 predicted proteins | sample sta12Cox44000082_FD_203758 | JGI IMG/M metagenome (GOLD analysis project Ga0306922, IMG submission 203758) | Lab enrichment of tropical soil microbial communities from Luquillo Experimental Forest, Puerto Rico - statoxic.12C.oxic.44.000.082 (v2)... | ecosystem: Environmental > Terrestrial >... | reverse complement strand
TAGCCGCTACGCTTACCGACAACTGGGGTTTCACTCGACCGGGAAATACGAGGCGTACAGACTGAAACAGCCGGAGGGCAAGAGCGCCGCACGCTAAACTCTGGTGCCTCCCCGCACACCGAACCAGGAAACTGGAGCCGCCGCCCAGCAGGCTGCGCTCGTACCGCGCTCCGGTTCTTGGGCGCGGCTCGCCGCGGGTGTTCGGCGTCAATTCATCCGAGTATGGGAGAGACACACTCACCGGGTTCCTCGCTAATTGCGGCTTCCGGCGCCCTGCTGCCGATGGCGGCGAGGGACACGGAGGGCCTGCGCCCGACAGGTCCCTCGTGATCCGCGATACGCCCGGAGTTGCCCTTCATCTCAGCCAATAGCAGCGCGTCGGCCTATGGTCTGGTCGCCTCGAACAGGATGGCCTGCAGCGGCAGCCGCGCCGGATTGCCGAATTCGTGCGCGAACGCCTCGCCCAGAGCGTTGACAACCCGATCCGGATCGACCCCTCCGCGGGTGCGGATCATGTCGATCAGCGGGTTACCGTAGACCAGCGCACGCGCAAAGGCGCCGATGTCCGCAACTTGCTTTTCCCGGGTCAGCACGGCAATCCGGAGATCGATAAAGCCGGCGTCGCTCAGCGAGTCCTTAATCGGATCGATTTTGTTGTAGCTGGACGGCACCCGATAGAATTGCGGCGGATCGGTTGGGAAAAATTGGGCCACGACTTCGTCGGCGATGCTGCCATGCCGCATGCGCCCATGCCGGTTGTAGCTACCGTCCCAGACGCTGAATACATAGCGGCCCCCGGGGGCCAGCACGCGATACGCCTCACGATAGGATTTCTCCTTCTCCGGAAAGAACATGATGCTGAACTGGCAGACAACCACATCGAAGCTGGCGTCGGCGAACGGCAATGCCATCGCATCGGCGTGCTGCAACTCGATCGGCTCGTCGGGGCGAAACTTCTTTCGCGCGACGTCGAGCATCGGCGGGTTGAGGTCGGTCGCGATCAGCCTCGTCGTCGCCGGCAACAGGTCGCGCAGGCGCCGCGTGAGTATGCCGGTCCCGGCGCCGGTCTCCAGCACGCGGGAAGGGGCGTAATCGGCGACAAGACGCGCCGTGTGCTCGGCGTAGTCGGCAAAGAGGATGGGCCCAAGCCCGCGGTCGTAATTTTGCGGGATGCTGCCGACGAACCCTGTCGCATCGTCGCTCATTACTCGCTCCTATCATTATTCGATGACCACGTCGGCGCGGGCGGTCAGCCGCGCCACGTCAAAATTGTACACGCGGGCGGTGTTGCCGCCGACGATCCCCGGATCGCGGTCCGGGGCAGGCTTGGCCTGGAGATCCGGTTGGGATCGCATCTCACGGCCCGGTAAGTGCCGCTACCGCGTATAGAGGCCGTTGCCCATTCGGCGCTTTGCATCTCATCTTGGAGGACTCCCTTCTCCCGGTGCGGAGCTCGGCCGCCAGCAACGGGCCAAACACCTAAAGGATGGGACGACCGGATCGCAGTCGCCGCACACCAGAGGAGATAGTATGAAGCAACCCAACCGAGTCAAAGCCGCAACACGGGCCGAACGCAAGGCTTACGGCTACAACCTTTCCTTCTCATCCCCATCGGTGATCGACATTCTGGGGAAGCTCGACTTCGATTTCGTCTTCATCGATGGCGAGCATGGGCCGTTTGGCCTCGACCAGCTTGAGGACCTCTGCAGGACCGCCGAACGCCACAATTTAACAACGATCGCCAGGGTGCCCGACATCGGCTCATCAACCATCCTGCGCTATCTCGATCGTGGGATCATGGGCATATTGGGCCCGCACATCGCCACCGAGGCGGACGCCCGCCCGCTCGTGCGGGCGTGCTACTTCGGTCCGCTTGGTGGGCGGTCATTCGGGGCCAACCGCGGCACCGACTACAATGCCGGGATTGCCGACAAGGCGGCGTACTACCGTGAGGCCAACGAGCAGATGCTGGTGTGCGCTCTATTGGAAGATGTCGCCGCGCTCGACAACCTCGACACAATTCTCGCGGTGCCGGGCATCGACCTCTACAGCATTGGTCCAAACGATTTTGCCCAAAGCCTCGGCTATCCCGGCCAACCCGACCATCCGGAAGTCGTCAAGACAATGCAGGAAATCACAAATTGCATCCGACAGGCTGGGCGCAGGATGCAAGCGGATGTGATGCAAGGGGCGTGGGTCAGCGACATGCTGCTCGATGCGGGTCGTCGTATTCTATCGTAGCAGTAGGGGTGAACCTGTACTTCGCGCAACAGGACCAGGTGAACACCGACTTACTGGCTTTCATCAAGGCCTGAAAATTCTGGGGCAAGCAGGGTTCGCTTGAGGGGCGGGGTGCCTCGAGTCTACGCTCGCCAACCGTATGAGCCGCTGGCAAGGAGCTCGAATGTCTGACTCGGAACCTATCCTGGTGACCGGTGCTGCTGGTCAGGTCGGCGGCATCGGCGGCCGCATCGTGGAACTTCTGCGTGCAGCTGATACGCCCGTGCGAGCACTGGTCCGGCGTGACGACGAGCGAGCAGCCCGCCTCCGTCGCCTCGGCGCGGAAGTCGTCGTCGCGGACCTCACTCAGCCCGACCAGGTCGTTCGCGCCCTGGAGGGCTGCAAGCGCGCTTACTTCGGCATGGGGGTCTCGCCGTCTTACTTGGAGGCGACACTGGTGGTCGCGGCTGCTGCGCGCGAGGCCGGCAGCTTCGAGTTGCTGGTCAACATGTCACAGATGACTGTCTCGGAGATGGATCTGAGGCACATGACCGAGTCCCTGCAGCAGCGCCTGCATTGGCTTTGTGAGCAGGCGCTTAATTGGTCGGGTCTGCCTGTGGCGCATCTCCGACCAACGGTGTTTCAGCAGAATTTCCTGTTCTGGAACTGGGCCGCCGAATCCATTGAGAGGTCCGGGGCAATCCGCCTCCCCTTCGGGCATGGCCGTACCTCGCCAGTCGCCGCGGCCGATGTCGCCGAAGTTGCCGCCGAGATGCTGCGCAACCCATCGGTCTACGCAGGCCGGGTGATCGAACTGAGCGGGCCGCGTTCGACCGATCTGTATGGCTTGGCCGAGGAATATGCCGCCGCCCTGGGCGGTCAGTCCGCTATGTGGAGGTGCCGCTCGATGTCTGGCGCGACGATGAACTCCGCAAGCGCGGGCTCCCCGACCACGTCTACTCGCACTTCCTGACCATGGCGGAACTGCACGCATCCGACCGCTACAATCGGCTGACGGACTCCGTCGAAACGATCCTCCATCGGCCGGCCACGAGCCTGAAAACGACATTGGAACGAGAGCGCAGCACGTTCAAGCCAAACCCATCCCTCGAATGATCGGCGACAATTCCCCGATCCACACAGGTTGGCCCTGCCGCTTTCGATGCCGGAGAGGTGCTCGACCGGAGCGTGACCGGGCGATGCCGGCATGGCACAGTGGGCGCCTGCATACTTGCGGAGGAAAACCATGAACGACCTGCCGCTGCCCCCGGCCGCCGATATCGGCGCCATCGAGGACCGGTTCTTCACCTTGCGCAATTTCCCGCTCAGGGACGGCACGGTCATGCCCGAGGCGACGATCGCCTACGAGACCTATGGCCGGCCGGCGCCCGACGGCCGCAACGCCATCCTGTGCACGCATGGCTACACCGGCAGCCACCACTTCGCGGGCCGCAACCCGGCGAACGGCAACCAGCCGGGCTCGTGGGACGGCCTGATCGGGTCGGGCAAGGCGATCGACACCGACAAATTGTTCGTGGTTGCCTCGAACATGCTCGGCTCGTCCTTCGGCTCGACCAATGCCGGCAATATCAACCCGCAGACCGGCGAGGCCTATGGCCCCGATTTTCCGAACGTCACGATCCGCGACATCGTCGCCGCGCAGAAAGCCTTGCTCGACCATCTCGGCGTCCGCCATCTGGCCGCGGTCGCCGGTCCCTCCTATGGCGGCTATCAGGCGTTTCAATGGGCGGTCGCCTACCCCGATTTCATGGATGCGATCGTGCCGGTCAACACGGCGCCCTGGGCCTCGGTCAATACCGACAGGCAATTGGCCGAACTACAGGCGCGGCTCGCCAGTGATCCCGAATGGCATGGCGGCCGCTATTACGGCAAGGCGGGGTGCAAGACGGTGTTGACCGACATCCGGGTCGAGACGCTGAAGCGCTACGGCATCGAGACCGCCCTGGCACCGCGTTTCCCCGATCCGGCGGCACGCGAGGCGGCGATCCGCGAGCAGGCCGCCAACTGGGCCGCCAAATGGGACGCCAACTCGCTGATCATCTTGCGCCGCGCCCTGCTCGGCTTCGATACCAGGCCGGATTTCGCCAGGATCAAGGCCAAGGTGCTCTACGTTCTGTGCCGCACCGACGCGCTGTTTCCACCAAAGATCGCGCCCGATGTCATCAAGGCACTGACCGCAGCCGGGGTCGAGGCGCGCTATTTCGAGCTCGACAGCGATCTCGGCCATTCCTCCAGCGGCCCCGAGCACGCCAAATGGTCGCCGGTGTTGCGCGAGTTCCTGGCGCCGCTGGTCGCCCGGCTGAACTGAGGCGCTTCGCCGGCGCCGTCTCGCCGCAACCTGTGGAGCGAGGCAAGCGCGGTTGGGCCAAAACCCCTTCCGTTGCGGCCGTAGCCGCACCACGACCTGCAATGAAGTCTACGACGACGCCGCGCTGCTGCGAGCCGCCGATCGCGACCGGCTTGCCGCGCAGCTCGGAAATATGTCTTCAAGCAGGGGCGGTCAGCCTCGCCGCGTCAAAGCGGTACACGCGGGCGTATTGCCGCCGGCGATCTTGGCCTGTTCGTCGTCCGGCACGCCCTCCAGGATCTCCGCCAGGATCTTGCGCGATTGGGGAAACGTCGACTCGCTGTGGGGATAGTCCGAGCCCCACATCATGTTGTCGACACCCCCACCCTTCCCTCCCCCGCAAGCGGGGGAGGGAAGGGTGGGGGTAGGCGAATGCCGATGGCGTCCTCCTGGAAGCTCAGCACGACGTTGCGGCGGAAGAGGTCGCTCGGGAGCATGCCGTTCTTGAACCGGTAGATCTCTCGCCAATGCTTGACGTAATCCAACGATCGCGACCGCGTTGTTTGTCGGCGCCGCCGCGCTCGCGGGGTGCGTCTTTCTGATTTGTCCAGATGGGCTCGCCATTTCAAAGTCTGGTCGCGGTCTCCAGCGCACCGATGCGCAGCGCGCTGGCGCATCATGAATGAGTGAGGGTGCCCGGAATTGGGCGAGGAGCCGCACATCCGCGCCCAATCAAGCGCGGCGACGGCATCCGGATGCGCACCGTCGCCCCAAGCTCGCACAACGTCACGGTGTTGTGCGACGTGTCGGAGTACTACTACGCCACGAACAGCAAGATGACGCCGCAGACTGTCGCAGTTACGCCGGCGATAAGCGGCGGCCTCAGATCTTCCTTTCTCAGGAACGCACGGCTCAATAGCAGGGTCACCAACGGATAGCTGGCGATTAGTGGTGAGATGATCGCCACTGGTGCATATTCGAGAGCACCGTACATCGCCAGAACGCTCAGACCGTTGCACAGGCCCACCGCGCCAAACCACAGCACACCTCGATGATCGATTATGGGGATACGCCCTCCGGCGCGCCCCAGCGCCGAGAGGATCAGCACGGCCGAGGAAACTGTGTAGCCGACGACGACAGCTGCTATCGGGTTCGGCCACCATTCAAAGCCGAATTTGACGATCGGCTGGATGACCCCACGAATGGCGGAGGCGGCCACGGGTAATGCCAGCAGCCAGGGTGATCGGCCGGACAAGCTGACCTGGCCGCGGTACATCAAAGCGATGCCAATAACGATCGCGGCTAAGGCGAGCAGCTGAGGACCGCGAATATGCTCGCCGAGGATGGCGATCGCCAGCACGATGGCGAAAACGGGCGCCATGCTGCTGAGCGCCCCCGCGATATTTGGACCCATCAGGCGGTTGGACTCGAAATTCAGCAGCGCGACCGTTCCGGGGAAAAACAGTCCGACACCCGCAAACAGTGCAACCGCTTTCAGATTGCCGTCGCTCGGGTCCACGAAAAATGGGGCGAGGCACCAGAACAGCAAGGTCGATGTCGGAATGCTGATCGCGACCCCTAGCCAGAGCGGCATCCAGCGCAACCCGAATTGGGTGAGCACGAAGCCGGCGCCGAACCCGAACGTCGAGGCCAGCGCGAGGAAAATCGCTGTGGTGATGGGAGCCTTCCGGATGGAGTCTGGGTCCACGAGCGAAGATCCTTGGCCGTTCGGTTCCGGACAATGCGGAAGTAGCGAACGGTGCCTTCGGCAAAAGCTAAGGCAGGCTCCTACGCGTGCGCACGCGCCCGGAGGTGCTCGACGAGCCTTTGCCCATGGGCGGGCAAGGCTGCAAAGCTGCGGACGCAGATTGTCAATCGCCGCGGGGCCCAGTTATCGGTCAGCGCAATGATCCGGATCGCTGTCGATCGCCGATACCGGCGGGCTGCGGCTGCCGGAACTACAGCCACGCCAATTCCGCTACCGACCACTTGGCATACAGCATCGAAACCAGGAACGCGGACGCGCAGTTTCAAGCGACGGCCGGCGCGAGCCGCGTGATCTTCCATCTGCTCCTGGAGGGCATGACCAGCGGCGAGGCCGACATAGTCGTAAGCAAGGGCCTCGCGAAACGCGATCGTCCGTTGATGGCTCACCACATGATCGCGGGCGGCAATGAGCACCAGCCGATCTTCGGCAAAGGGAAACGTTTGCAGTTCTTTGGCAGGATTGACCTCGTCCCCGACGATACCGATCTCGGCAAGGTTCTGTGCGATGGCGCGCACGATCTCGCGGCTGGACCGCTCCTCCAGATCGATGTCGATCTGGGGATGGCGTGACAGGAATGTGCCCAACGCCGCCGGGAGGAACTCGGCTGTTGCAGTCGTATTGGCGAACAGGCGCACCCGGCCCCTCAAGCCTTCGGCATACTCCGACAGTTCCGCACGCCCGCTCCACCTGCTGAATGACCGATTGAGCGTGATACCCGAGGGCCGACCCGGCCGGCGTCGCGCGAACGCCGCGTGGATTCCGCTCGAGGAGCGGTGCGCGGAGGCTGTCCTCCATCAGGCGAATTCGCTCGCTTGCCGAGGCCAACGCCATGCCTGCCCGCGCGGCGCCGTGCGTGATACTCGCCGCCTCGATCACCAATAGGAAGAGACGCAAATCGACCAGGTCAAAGCGCATGGAAGTTTTCATGAGCGTGCGCCTTCGGTTTTGCCTGAGGCAATCTAGCATCGCTCGGTCGTGAACCAGTGCGGTTTGAGGTAGGCGCAACCTCCCCACCGGTCGAACACAGCCGGTTACTGGCCAGCCGACGAATGGCCGCTGTCGGCGTGCGCCGTGACAAGGCAGATGCATCGACTCTGAGATGTCCTGCGCTATCCCCTCCTGTCTAGCAAATCAATGCCCGATCTGCGATCCTCTTGCGTCCCAATCCCGCTCTATCTATAACTGTCCCCGACCGTCGCCGGGACATTCCGGGACACTATCGAGGAAACCGAGGCATCGGCCATGCCCCGCAGCATACGTTCTTCGGATCTTGAGACCCGGTCCGCGCGGTTGAAGCTGCCGGTGGCCAAAAAGCCGTTGTTTGTGCGCATCGGGCTCGGGATTGGGCTCGGCTATCGCCGTAACCAAATTGCCGGGTCCTGGGTCGGGCGCTTCGCAGACGGAAAAGGTGGGAACCGGACGGGGGTGATCGGCCTCGCCGACGATTACGAGAATGCGGACGGCAACCGCGTTCTTGATTTTTGGCAGGCGCAGGAGAGAGTCCGTGCGCTTGCCCGTGGGGACAGCGGAACCGTATCCACGCGGTCTATCAGGGTCGGTGAGGCCCTCGATGCGTACGAGGCCGACCTGCGGACGCGCGGCGGCGACATCGGCAATGTGAAACGAGTGAGAGCGCACCTGACACCTGACCTGTGCGGGACAACCGTCGCGCTGCTCGCGGCGGCCGAGCTGCGGCGCTGGCGTGATGGTTTAATCAAGAGCCTGGCATCGTCGACCGTCAACCGGACATGCACGGTCCTGAAAGCCGCACTCAATCTCGCAGCCGACCACGATGAGCGGATCGCGAATCGGCGCGCCTGGGAGACCGGGCTGGCGACCATCCCTGACGCCGAGCAATCGCGCAACGTGATCCTTGGCGAATCAGACGTGCGCTGGATCATCGCCGAGGCGCACGCGCAAAGCCCTGAGTTCGGGCTGTTCGTGGAGGTTGCGGCCGTGACGGGGGCCCGGGTCAGCCAGCTCGCGCGGATCGAAGTGCAAGACCTGCAAGCCGACCGGGCCGACCCCCGACTGCTGATGCCAACATCACGAAAGGGCAGAGGCTCAAAAAAGATCCTGCGCCACCCCGTGCCGATGCCGATCGGGCTCGCGGTCAGGTTGCAGGTGCTGGCGAAGGACCGCCCGGCTACGGCGCCACTGCTGCTAAAGCCGGACGGTGATCGCTGGGGAAAGTCCAATCACGCGCGGCTCTTCCGGCGGGCGGTCAAGGCAGCACATCGGGATCCGACGCAAGTCACGATTTACGCGCTCCGGCATTCCAACATCGTCCGCCAGATCCTCGCTGGTGTGCCGATACGTGTGGTCGCGGTCAACCACGATACCAGCGTCACCATGATCGAGCGGACCTATAGCCGGTATATCGGCGACCACACCGATGCACTGGCACGCGGCGCGCTGCTCGACACAACCGCGCCCTTCGAGACCAACGTCGTGCCGATTCGGGCGAGCGTTGAATAAATCCGGGGGTCACGGAGATAGGGTCGGCACCCGACAGTCCGGCTTGCTCACCGGGTTTCCCCCGCAGCTCGGGACAAAGCGTTAGAGGGCCTATACAGATGTCATCTGAACAAATCCAGCATCTCTATGAGCTTGTGGATCCAGATGAAATAAGGGACCAAATGTTTGAACGTATTTGCCGACTAGAAGATGCGCTTAATGAGCAACTTCACCGGGCAAAACGCGACCTGGACTCGAACAAAGAGCAATACATAGGAAGATTACGCAAAGAGAAGATAGACCTCTTTGGATCGGAGACAACGATTGGTTCAATTCTTGACACTTTTGACGACAGGGTTGAAAAGATCAAGGGGCAGCTGCATGTGGTACGTTCAATTCTGTTATCGCTTGCCTTACCCACTGGCTCTGAAGCGAGTGCAGACTCGTACGTCGACTACGCATTCGAGGTGATTGACGATCTCCTGGAGGAGAATTCGCTGCGCTGCAAAAGTCGGAGGGCAGCGTATAAAAGCAGAAGAGGGGAGAAGCCAAAACAAGAAGCCCACGGGAGTGCCGTCTCCCAGATGAGCCAGACCGGCAGCAGCAATGCACGGAAAAAGCAGAAGACAGCGCCCCAAGACGACCAGTCGCGCGAAAGTCCACTGCCGCCGTATATTCAGTTCATGGTCAACCTGGCTCCCGAGCTTGGCAAGACAGCCCCGAAAATGAAGAAGGATGAGGTTCGGGACCACATCAAGCAACGCTGGGATGCCGACACTCTCGGGGACCCATCCGGGCACCTCCTGGACGTGATGGCGACGCTGATGCGCCCTCCGGAAGCTCGAAAAGGAGGGGCTAAACCCCAGCCCTGAACCGTTAAACCCAATGGGTTCAGCCGTTTAAACATTTACATTTGCGGCGTGGTATTAGCTGATCACGGGCGGTCTTGGTCTATCCCGAGGACTACCCGATGGAAAAGCTCGAGTACGCCTATACTGAGCCGGTCCGCGAGTTCGCGCGAAGACGTGGCATCAGCCCGACAAAGGTGTACCGCTGGATCGCCTCCGGCGAACTCGAAAGTTTCATCGAGGGACACCGGCGCCATATTGTTGTGTCCTCCTACGATCGCCTCGTGCGGCGGCGGGTGGCGGAGCAAGGCTCGGTCAAGCTCCTCAGCTCCAACCCGAAGGTTGGAGCACGACAAGCCGCAGCACAAGAGGCCCGCGGCCCTGGCCAACCGTCGGCTGAGCAGCGCGTCGTAGTAACCGCAGCACACCCTAACAGAAGGCGTAGAGGCCGGTCCAGCTGAGGCCCGCTCGATGTTGGCGGCACCGTATTTTTCAGCCCATCGCGTTTGGTTGCACAGCCCAAAATGTGGCGCGCGTGCAACGGACACCCCGGCTACTGCCGGGCCAGACCCGAGCGCACTGTAACGCGGATAGCCTCGACCACTACTGCCGTCGACTCGCGCCCATGCATCAATGCACGATGCGCCGGCGACGTTTGGTTCGCGCTGCAGCCCGACGAGTCACTGGAGGCCCCGCCAAGCTATAACGCCGAGGTAAGCCGAGATTTTCACCATCGCATCTCGACCCGAGCGAGCAGGAGGTGTTGCAATGCCAAGATCGAAGAGCCCGCGTACTCAAAAGGGTTACGGTCAGCTGCTCGACGCTTCTGCCTCCAACGGAAAGCCCCGGCGTGGGGTCGCTTCAGGGCCCATTCCGTGGCTCTACACGGTCCCCGAGGCAGCAGACGTGCTTAGGCTCAGCGTCCGTACGGTGCGGCGACTGATTGCCCAGCAGAAGATACGTACTATCCACATTGGCCGCGCAGTCCGCGTTCGTCAAGAGGCGCTCCGTGCATTCATCGAGGGAAAGTGACGTTTGATGATACAAGATGCCAAGAGACTGCAAATATATAATCATAGTAATTCTATGACTCTCTCTCATTATTACATGTGTCTATAGATTTGGGGACTTTATATGTTGACGTTCTCATGAAAAATACCTACGTTCACCTCCTGTCATCATGAGGCACCTTATGGACATCGCGCGCCAATCACGAAACCCCTTTGCCGATCCGAGCCTGCCAACTTTTGCCGACCTGATCGACCGCATCAACGCTGAAAAGAAACTCCTACTGCGAACCCGGCAGAATTGGAGCTGGGCGCTGAGAACGATCGCTCGTGCAGTTGGAAAGGAGCCCGCCGCGGTTCCGGCGCACCCTGAGTTTCTGCGCAAGTTGCTCGATGGGGCTGCGCCGGCTTCGTTAGGCATGAGCCGCGCCGCCTGGAATAACGCCCGATCACTCGCGGGAAAGGTGCTCCAATGGGCCGGCGTCATCGCAATGCCAGGTCACTATCAGGCTCCGTTCTCTCCCGTTTGGCAGGAACTATGGGTCAAGCTGCCGAGTGGTACGGCGCTGAGTTTTCAATTGAGCCGGTTTTTTCACTATGCTTCTGCTCAACGCATCGAACCGGACGACGTCAATGACAAGGTGCTCGACGAATTCCATCTAGCGCTGGTGGCGGAGAGCATTGTGCGCGACCCGCACGAGATCTACCGGGGCGCCATAAAATCCTGGAACAACGCGGCCGAGCGCATTTCAGGTTGGCCGCAGCAGCGGCTGAACTTTAAGAAGCGACGGAAGATTTTCTCGCTGCCCTGGGCCGCATTCCCACAAACCTTTGCTGCCGATGTCGAAGCCTACCTGCGCCGCGCGGCTGGGCTAGATCTCGGAGATGACCATTTCACCCGAGCCCAGCGGCCACGGACCCTTCAGACGCGGCGTGCGCAATTGCGACTCTTCGCCAGCGCCTTGGTCAGGAGCGGCGTTAACGCTAAAAGCTTAGTAGATTTGAGGACAATGCTGAGCCCGGAAGTGGCTGCTCAAGGTTTACAGTTTCTCGTGACGCGAAATAACGATAGATCAAGCGTTAAAATTTCCAATATCGCGCTCTTTCTGCCGACCTTAGCAACCCGTCTCGACATGTCGGAGGAGACCGTTGCGAGGCTTCGCAGGTTTGCCCGCAAGCTCAAGTTTACCCAGCACGGCATGACGCCCCGCAACCGCGAAGCGCTGCGAGCCTTTGACGATCAGATCGCCGTCGCCGCGCTGCTGGATGTGCCGCAGCGGGTTTTGCGTGAGGTGCTAAAGGGCAGCCGCAGGGGCTATCGCGAGGCAAAGTTGGTCCAGACGGCGCTAGCAGTCGAGCTGCTGCTCAACGCACCGGTCCGCATTCAGAACCTGGCATCGATTGAGCTCAAGCGCCACGTCCTGGAGGTCGGAACCCGCGGCGACAGGGCAGTCCACCTTCTCTTTGAGGCCGCAGAGGTCAAAAACGCGAACGACCTCGAATTCCCGCTGATGCCCGAATCGGTCAAACTCCTAGACCATTACTTAGTACATTGGCGACCGCTGTTGCTTACTGGTCCCAGCCCATTCTTGTTCCCCGGTAAGCGAGCCGATCGACCCAAGGGGAACGGCATGCTCAGTATGCAGATCAGAAAACTCGTTCACGAGCTGACCCGGCTCGACATGCCAGCGCATCGGTTTCGACATGCCGCGGCCAAGATCTTTCTGGATCGCAATCCTGGCCAGTACGAAGTCGTGCGCCAGCTTCTCGGCCATAAGGACATCAAGACCACCATCAGCCGTTATGCCGGTGCCGAGAGCGCATCGGCGGCCCGACATTACGCCAAGACGATTCTCGGCATTCGTGGCACTGACCTTGGATCGGAGGTCCGGCATGACTGAAGGGTCGGCGCGCATCCCACACTGTATAAAGCCGGTGCATTGGCCAGAGAAGGACCGCGCCGCCTGGATCGCAACGCACCGCCGCGGCGGTCTGCTCGACGATGACGGTCTGGCGGCCTCGTGGGCGCCGGCCACCAGCGACCTAATTGCCCGCGGCTATGGTTCCTTCCTAGCCTTTCTCGCCCAGACCAGTGACCTTGATCCGACGGAGTCGCCCGCGGACCGGCTTACCCGTCCACGCGTCGAGTCATACATTGCCTATCTGCGCGGACGCAATCACTCGAGCACGATAGCTGCCCGCATTCTCCAGCTCATCCGCGCCATCGCGGTAATGGCCCCGACGGTAGATTTAGCTTGGCTGCGCCGGATTTTTGCTCGGCTGCGCCGGACGGCGACCCCGGCGCGCAACGATCGACCACGACTTCTCCCCGCCGCGACACTGCTGGATTTGGCGAGGACACTGATGCAGCGTGCCGAAGCCGAGATTGATCAACCGGCTCGCCGTCGAGCGCTGTGGTTCCGTGACGGACTGCTGGTTGCGGTGCTTTGCGCCTGGGCACCGCGCACGCGTAATCTCGCCGCGACCATGATCGGTGTCAGCTTGCAACGCCGCGGGGCGGTATGGTGGATGGCGTTTGGATCAGAGGACACCAAGAACAGGAGGCCGATCGAGGTCCCTCTTCCGGATGACTTCACCCGATGGATTGATCGATATCTCGAATGTTATCGGCCTGAACTAGCACGCCGTTCGGCGGCGCCGGCCGCCGTAGACGCGTTCTGGATCAGTCATCGGGGCAGGCCGCTCACCGGCAAGGAGATTGGCAAACGCGTCACCGCGGTCACCAAGCGCGAACTCGGCCGCGATATCTGTCCTCATCTGTTTCGCAAGATTATTCCGACCGAGCTGGCGATCCGCGATCCGGCGCATGTCGGGGTGGCCCAGCCGCTCCTCGGCCATGCCGATTACCGGACGACGCAGCAAGCCTACAACCTCAGCCGAGCTCTCGATGCCGCCCGCCAGCACCACCGGGTTCTCCAAATGATACGTGCCGAGGCGTTGGTGACGCGCCCAGCCCGTGGAAAAGGCGGTGAGCCCCGCCGCCTTGATAGGATATCTTCTTCGCGCCCAGCTCTTCGGCGAGGCTCAAAATGATCGCGGTGTTCGGACGCGAGAAGGGTGGGGGCGAGTGGTCCAAGCGCTCGCGCACAAAGACGGCGCAGGGCTACGGCGGACGGCACAGCTGAGCATCCGAGAAGGGACAGCTGGACTCCCACCAAGCTCGCGGCGACCGGGTCACGCCACCACTGGTGACGCACTGTGCCGCAGATCTCACCCGCACTAACAGCGACTTTACCGTCGTCCGGCGGGTTCAGGAACTCCTCGACGCGCTCAGGATTATGGCACCAGATCGGGCTCCCGAGAATGTCCGCTATCTGGAGCAGTTCGGAGAACATATACTCACTCAGAGTTTTACCGCACTTGACCCAATTGAGACATCCAGCCGAACGCGACTCGATCACCATGTCGCCGATTTCCAGGGTACTTTTCGCGTGCATAGGTCGGGTTAGCGGTGTCGCTGAGGTCGCCAACAACCGGAAGGGCGCAACCGGTTCAGCGTGGTTTCGCGGGTTGCGGCGGCGCGGGCGTACCTGCCGCGGCCGGCTGCGTCGTGGCTCCAGCTATCGCGGCCTTTTTGGTCGCCTCTGCCTCTTCAATCAGCTTATAGGCGACGTAATATTTGTAGATGTTGCGCACATATCGCACTGGTTCCTGGCCTACCCGCGCTGCCGCCACCCGCTCGACATTGTTGAACCACAGTTCGGGTCGAGATTTTCTACCTGCGCTTCGCGCCGCAACGATTGGATTTTGCCTGGCCCCGCATTGTACGCGGCGAAAGCAAACAGGTTGCGGTTCTGGTCGTCGAATTGTACACCGTTGAAATCGTCATCCATAAGCTGCGCCATGTATTTGGCGCCGGCATGGACGTTGGGGTCCGGCTCGTGGATATTGCCGACACCAAGCTCACGGCCGGTCTCCGGCAGTACCTGCATCAGGCCGACCGCGCCGGCACCGCTGACGGTGCGTTGGTCAAGACTCGATTCCTGATAGCCCTGTGCCACCAGCAGGAGGGTATCGAACCCGTATTGGCCGGTATAGCGCCGGAAGATCTCGACTGTGTCGCGAAAGTGCTGCATGTCGGCGCCTCGGGTCGCCGTGAGCAAGTGCTTGAGCTCCAACAGGTAGGACCGCGTATCATCCGACCACTGGTGTACCTTCCCAGTGATCTCGGCGATCGCGCGATTGAGCGTTGCGAGCAGCTTCGGGTTGTCCGGCCGCACCGCCCAGGCAATTTCAGCGCCTTCTCGGACCGCCGCCTTCGGGTGCAGCCTCAGGCCCTTGATGATCTGCACCCAAAGGCCGGCGACCCAGTCATCCCCCACCGTGGCGGGCAACAACCCGGCCGCCGTCATCTCCATTAGGTCCGGGATCTCCAGCGTGTCGGGGACGATCGTGATGGTGACGGGCACCTTGCCCTGGGCTGTCAGCCGTTCGTTCAGTTTCGTCAGGCCTTCGTAATAGCTGGTCGAGCGGCCGACGGCGACCTCCTTACCGGAGAGCGCCTCGGCGCTGTCGAGTTCTGGGACATCCTCGCCGGTTATGACGATCTCGCGCACGTTACCGATGACCGGCTCGGAGAAGGCCACTGTTTTTCGGAATTCCTCCGTGATCGTAATGTCGCCCGCGGCGATGTCCCCGTCGCCGGCGAGCAGCGCATCGAACAGTTTGTCGCGTGACACCGGAGTCAACGGCACGGTCACCGGTCGTGCACCAAGCCCAAAAGTCTTGTTGACCCATTCCTCAAAAAGTTGTGCTCCGTTGGCCGCGGTGCCGTAGATGGTGCCCTTATCCTCGAAGAACAGGGTGGGGCTGTAGGGAACTACAAGGCGGATGAGGCGTCGGTCAAGCATCGCGTCGAAATCGCCAGTGAACCGTCCCGCGAACCATGTCCGCAGGGCGGTGCGCGGCGACGCCGCCGGCGCGGGCCGAGGTTGAGGGGTTTGGGACCACCCGCGCGACGCGGCAAGGCGGTTAGGGCCGTCGCTGCAATTAGGCTCCGGCGTGACATCGTCATTTGTGTTTCCTCCCTCGTTCATTGTTTCTCCTCCCTCGGCTCGATCGCGGGAGGCATGCGACCGGCGGAACGCTGATGTCGAGCAAGGCAACCACTATACGCCTTAACCAACGACCTGGGCTCGGAATCCTGGTTTGAATGCTTTGCGGAGTTGGCAATGCCAACGAGGTTTTAAGGCGAGGCCGTCGCTGCGTTGGCGCGAACCACCGTTCAACAGTAACGGCGACCACAACGTCCTGTTCAAGAGGCCTCGCGGGGGGTCACGTGCGCGTCAGGCGAAGACCGGATGCTTCGCAGAAGCAGAAAGCCGGGTGGAGAGTCATTGGCCTCGATTATTCTTTCTTCAGATGCCAGTGATACTCGCAAGGCGGATTAGCGACATCAGCGTCTATAACGTCTTCAACTACGCGGCCACGAATCTGCACAACATCACCCCCCTCACCAGTAGAAATTTCGGCGAATGATCCGTCTTGACTAGGATGGAAACCTATTGGAAATTTTGTAAATGCATTGTCGGTAAATGACAGCATTTCGCCGTGAATGGTGACAGCTACATCACCTTCGGTTAAACAATTTGGATCCGAGCCTTTTATCAGCACTCTTTTCCCCGAATAAACGCCATCGAAGGCATGCTCAGCGCCTAGAGCAGGGATTGCTGCAACCGCGAGACAGCGCCCCAAAACTGCCACCAGGCGACACGAGCGAGGCATTTCTTTTGACCCTCCCAGGATCCCTCAGAGCTATTCGTGGACTGCTTGGTGCCATAGTTAGCCAGCACGTGACATAACGGCATAAGCCGTCAGTAACCCCACGATCGTAACAACGATTACCATGATTACGACGCTTGGATCGCTGAAGCTTTCGCTCGCAACCACAAGTGCGGCGGCGATGTTGCGCTGCCCGGTACCCAGGGCCAACGCGCGACGCGTATCAATGCCAGGTCCGCCAAGGATCCAGCCAATGCCGAAGCCCGGCGCAATCAATAGAAGTCCAGCGAGGATGCCACGTGTGCCGAAGACGTGAAGAATCTTGTCGATATTCGCCACTGCGAGCAGCAGTACCATTGGAACAAGAATTACGTTGGAAGCCCAGTCGAGCACGGGCTTCAATCGCGTAGCTAATCTCCCGTATTGCGCTCTCAAGGCGAGCCCGATGGCGAGTGGGAGCAGGGTCAGCAGAAACAGCCAGCCCGCAATCTTGCCTGAATTGACAGTGATCCCCGGGAGCAATAGCGGCAGAACTAGGGGCAGGTAACCGACCGTGCCGATCGCCAGAAGCATCATGATGCCAACGGCGAAGGGCAGGTTGCCCTTGGCGAGCTCGGTCAGCTTGGGCAGGAACGGCGCGCCTGCCGCCGCACCAAGCAGCAACAGACCCACCCCCAACGGCTCGTCGAGCCTCAGCATTTTGTCCAAAGCGAGGGCGCCGAGCGGCATTACTACAAAATTGGCCAGTAGCGCCAACAAAACCAGCCGCACGTCGCGCAGTGCGTCGATGATCTGCCTGACGGTGAAACCCACGCCCATCGCCATCATACTCGTAACCACAAAACCGAGTAGCGCGGTTGTGGCCACCTTGTTCAACAGGTCCATCAACATGAGTGCCTGCCGTTGATTGACGGACAGAGTCTCGCGTAGGCAATCGGGAAGGACGTGGCTAAATCAATCAGCATCCTGTCAACGTAACAGACGCGCAAAGCGCACGACCGGGAATTCGCATGACCCTCTTAGGCAACGCGCGGCTGTTCGTCGACGACACCATCTGCCGCTGCTTTTTCGCTCGGGCGAGCGCCCGGTCTCAGCCTCTCCCGAATACGTTGGAAAAAGACATAGAGCGGCGGAATGGCGAAGATGCCGATAAAGGACGCGAAGATCATGCCGCCAAACACCGGCGTGCCGACATCGCGCCGGGCCAATTGCGACGCGCCGGCGGCCACAACCAGCGGGTAGAGGCCGAGGATGAACGCGAACGAGGTCATCATCACCGGGCGGAAGCGGTCGCGGGCGCCATCGACGGCGGCTTGCATTAGGGGCGTGCCTTGCTCGCGCCGCGCCTTGGCAAATTCGACGATCAGAATCCCGTTTTTCGCAGCCAGGCCGATCAGGACGATCATGCCGATCTGCGCATATAGGTCCAAAGTCAGGCCGCCCACCACGATTGCGGCGACAGAGCCGAGAATGCCCACAGCCACCGACAGCAGGACCGGTACGGGAATTGTCCAGCTTTCGTAGAGCGCGACCAGGAACAAATAGGCGAACAGCACGGCAAACCCGAGGATGATTGTCGTCTTGCCCTCGGCACGTTTTTCCTGGAATGCGGTGTCGGTCCATTCCCCGGCGTAACCTGGGGGTAATGTTCGCGCCGCGACCTGCTCCATCGACTGCAACGCCTGGCCCGAAGAAACACCCGCGGCTGGCCCGCCCTGGACCGTGACCGCCCGCAGGTTGTTGTAGCGGATCAGCGCGGGCGGTCCGACCGTAACGCGGGCTTCCGCGAGGCTGCGCAGCGGGATCATCTTGCCCTCGGTGTCGCGCACATTAATGTGATAAATGTCGTCGATATTGGCGCGGTCCTGGGCCTCGGCTTGTACCTGGACCTGCCAGGTCCGCCCAAAGAGATTGATGTTATTGACGAAGTAGCCGCCGAGCGAGGCCTGCAGGGCCTGAAAGACGGTGTTCAGCGGCACTCCGAGGATTTGCGCCTTGTTGCGAT
>Ga0306922_10002114_pt1 | contig 18364 bp, 15 predicted proteins | sample sta12Cox44000082_FD_203758 | JGI IMG/M metagenome (GOLD analysis project Ga0306922, IMG submission 203758) | Lab enrichment of tropical soil microbial communities from Luquillo Experimental Forest, Puerto Rico - statoxic.12C.oxic.44.000.082 (v2)... | ecosystem: Environmental > Terrestrial >... | reverse complement strand
CGTGGATGTACGCCGCCCGGGCGGCTTCTTCGACCTCCGCCAGGGACGCGCCATAACGGCCATACCGGATGTTGGCCAGGATGGTGTCGTGGAAAAGGTAGCTCTCCTGGGTCACGAAGCCGATGGTGGCGGCCAGCGATGCCTGGCGGACATGCCGCACGTCGGCATCGTCGATCTGGACCGACCCGCCGGTGACGTCATAGAGCCTCGGGATCAGGTAGCTGATGGTGGTCTTGCCGGCCCCGCTCGGCCCGACCAGCGCCACGAGCTGGCCGGGGCCGGCGTGGAGGCTGACGCCCCGGAGAGCGTCCTCCGAGGCGCCGGGGTAGCGGAAGTTGACATCCCGCAGCTCCACCCGGCCGCCACTGCTGGTCACCGGCAGATTCACCGCGTCGGGGGCGTCGACGATGTCGGGTACCACGTCTAGGTACTCGAAGATCCGGTCGAACAGGGCCAGCGACGACCGGAGCTCCACCGAGACCTGCAGCAGCTGCCCGATCGGGAAGTACAGGCGGGTCTGCAGGGTGGTGAACGCGACAACGGTGCCTGCCGAGATGGCCGTGCCGTGCGCCAGCAGCAGGCCGGCGATCAGGTAGACCGCGGCCGGGGTGATCGACAGGAACGACTGCACGATGGCGTAGAAGCCCTGGCCGATCATCTGCTGGCGGACTTCCAGGTCGGCCAGGCGCTGGTTCTCCTCGTGGTAGCGGGTGGTGTCGCGCACCTGGTTACCGAAAGCCTTCGCCAGCAGCACCCCGGACACCGACAGGGTTTCCTCGCTGAGCGCGCTCATCGCCGCCAGCGACTCCTGGGTCGAGCGCGCCACCTGGCGGCGCCGCTCGCCGACGGTCTTGGTCAGCCAGAAGAACGCTGGCACGGTAATGAGTGCCACGATGGTCAGCTGCCAGCTGAGGATGAGCATGGCCACGACGGTGGAGATGAAGATGACGACGTTCGCCAGAATGCTGGAGGCGGTGGAGGTGACCACCGTCTGGACACCGCCCACGTCGTTGGCCAGCCGGGACTGAATTTCACCGGTCCTGGTCCTGGTGAAGAACGCGAGCGACAGCGTTTGCAGGTGTGCGTACAGCCGGTCACGCAGGTCCCGCATGACCTGCTGCCCGACCCGGGTGGTCTGGTACGTCTGCAGGATGCCGATGGCGCCGTTGACGACCGGGACGATGGCCATGATGGCGACCAGGATGACGAGCAACTCGATGTTGGGGCCGCCATGAACGAACAGGGCCTTGTTGAATACGGCCTGGATCAGCAGCGGGTTGATGATGCCGATCGTCGAGGTCAGCACGATCAGCCCAACGACGGCGGCAACCTGTGCCCGGTAGGGGCGAAACAGCGGCACCACCCGGCGGGCGGTGTCCCGGTTCCCATGCGCGGGCGCGGCCGGGATCGCGCTGGCCGGCGATCGCGGCCCCGGAGCTGTCATGGGATCCGCCTGCACACCACCGGCATGCCCGGCTCAAGCCCAGCCCCTGCGTACCATTTCATGCCCGTCCTCCTCCGCAGCGCGAGCTGGCAGCCCGGTCCAGCCGGCTCAGTGTGCCCATTGGGCTTCCCGGGTCCCGGCATGCTCGGCCGGGCGGGATGCGCTCTGACCGCTTTCCCCCACGACCTTCTCAGCAAGCACCCGGCCGGGCTAGCTAGGTGAGCCGGGCGAGCGCGCCGGCGCCGTCCCGGGTTTCGAAGACGAGCTGGGTCTGGGTCTGCCTGACGACGCGGTGCACGGTGATGTGGTCAAGGACGAGGTCGCGCAGGGCTTGCGGGCTTTCGACGGCCACGTAGAGGTGGAAGTCGTCTTCGCCGGCGACGTGCAGGGCCTGCAGGACGCCGGGGACGCGGATCAGATCGGCATAGAGCCGGTTGACGTGGTCGCGGTCATGACTGCCGAGCCTGACCTTGATCACGGCCTGGATAGGGAAGCCGAGGATGTCGAGCGCGAGTTGGACCCGGCTGCCGCGGATGATGCCGCGGTCACGCAGCGCGCGTATCCGGTAGGCGCAGGTGGATTCGGCGAGACCGAGCCGGGCGGCGAGGGCCTTGTTGGTCAGGTCCGCGTCGAGGGCCAGGGCGCGCAGGACCGCCAGGTCGGTCTCGTCGAGGCCGGCCTGGGCACCGGCTTGGGTTTTCGGCAAGGGGTACCCTCCACGACTAGTCATTGTTGCTGAGATCGGCGAGATTTTCCTGTGCTGTGAGCTATTCAGCAATAATTCTGGCAAATTCTTGCTGCTCACGTCATCTTAGAGGCATGTGGACTGATGACCTGAGGATCGACTCGGTGGCGGTTCATGCCGGGCGTGATGACCTGGCCGGCCTGGGGGTGCATGCCCCGCCAATCGACCTGTCGACGACGAACCCACTGCCGGACATCGACCGTGGCGGAGCCTCGTACGAGGTAATGGCGTCCGGGGGGCAGCCACCGGCGGACGGCAGCGCGGTGTATGCGCGGCTATGGAACCCGACCGTGGCCAGGTTCGAGTCCGCCCTGGCCACGCTGGAGCGCGCACCGGCGGCGGTGGCCTTCTCCAGCGGGATGGCCGCGATGACCGCGGCGCTGCTGGCGCTGACCCGGGACGGGCTCCGGCACGTGGTCGCCGTCCGCCCGCTGTACGGGGGTACCGACCATCTGCTGGCCTCGGGGCTGATCGGCACGTCCACGACGTTCTGCCAGCAGGACGAGGTCGCAGCAGCGATCCGGCCCGACACCGCGCTGGTGATTGCCGAGACACCGGCCAACCCCACGCTGGACCTGGCGGATATCACGGCGCTGGTGGGGCAGGCGGACGGGGTGCCGGTACTGGTGGACAACACGTTCGCCACGCCGGTCCTGCAGAACCCGATCGAGCTGGGTGCCACGCTCGTCCTGCACAGCGCGACCAAGTACCTGGGCGGCCACGGAGACGTCATGGGCGGTGTCGTGGCCTGCGCCGATGGGACGACAGCCGCGGCGCTGCGGCGGGTCCGGGCGCTCACCGGTGCGCTGCTGCACCCGGCGGGTGCCTACCTGCTGCACCGGGGCCTGGCGACGCTGCCGGTGCGGGTGCGGCGCCAGCAGCAGTCGGCCCGGCAGGTGGCCAACTGGCTGGCCAACCACCAGCTGGCCCAGGCCGTGTACTACCCGGGCCTGGATGGCGACCCCCGCGGCCTGCTCAGACGGCAGATGCGCGGACCGGGAGCGATGATCTCGGTCCTGCTGGCTGGCGGGTTCGAGCAGGCACGCCGCCTGACCGATGGGGTGCGCCTGTTCACCCACGCCGTGTCGTTGGGCGGCGTGGACTCGCTCCTCCAGCACCCCGCGGCCCTGACGCACCGCCCCGTCGCCGCCGAGGCCCGGCCCCCGCAGGGCCTGGTCCGGCTCTCGATCGGCCTGGAGGACGCCGATGACCTGATCGCGGACCTGGACGCGGCACTCAGCCGCCGTGCTGCGCCCGTGACGCCTCGGCCGTTGCGGGTCGCCGGACCGCAGCAGGGACCGGCGGGCGCGGGCGGCCGCCCAGCTTCTGCCGGGGGAGCTGATGCCGGCCTGAACGTCGCAGCCGCCCGGTCAGTTCCCGTCCCGACGGCCTGCCGCTGAGCGGTAGGCATCATTGACGATCCGCATGACGGCCAGCCCGTCACCGGCGCCCGGCCGGGGCGGCCGGCCTGCGCTGGCTGCGCCGACGAATTCACGCACCTGGGCGGAGAACATCGACTGCGCCACATGCTGGTAGCCGGCGGGCTCTTCGGTGAAGTCCCAGATGCGGGCATATCCGCCCGTCCCGTACACCTCGGTGTCGGCCTCCAGGCCGGAAAGATGCGGCTGCCACCAGCCGGATTCCACGATCGAATTCGTGCCGTTCGACCAGCGGATCAGCAGCACCGCGTCGTCGTCCACGGCGTAGCGTCCCCGCGCATACCGGGTCCCCACGACCGCGCATACGTCCCTGGGCTCGGGGTCGCCGAGCAGGAACCGGGCGGTGTCAATGGCGTGGACTCCCATGTCGAGCAGCGCCCCGCCGCCGGCCAGCTCCGGGTCGGTGAACCACCCGGAGGGGCCCCAGTTGGCGTGAACGCCATACCCCCGGGTCTTGACCACCTCGCCGAACTCCCCGGAGGCGATCCGATCCCGCATCCGCCGCACATCCGGGTGGAACCGCCAGCAGTGCCCGACCATCAGGAGCGCGGCCGACTGGCCCGCGGCCGCCGCCATGACCTCGGCATCCGCTAGCGTCGCCGCCATCGGCTTCTCCACCAGTACGTGTTTCCCTGCCCGCAGGCACGCGACAGCCTGCGGGGCGTGCAAGGCGTTCGGCGTCCCGATCACCACCGCATCGACACCAGGGTCCTCGGCCAGCTCCTCCCATCGGGTGGTGATCCGGGGGATGCCAAACTCGGCCGCCAGCCTGGCCAGCGACCCCTCCCGCCAGCTGGCCGCGGCCACCAGCTCAGCGGCCGGATGCTCCCGCACCGCCCGCGCATGGAAGGGCATCACCCACCCCGACCCGAACAGCGCGATCCTCATCCCTGCCCCTGTGACGCCAGTGAAGCCCACGTACACGATGAGCAACGGTCCCCAGACGTCGACTCGAGGGGAATGGTAGACGGGCCCACCGGCCGATTATCACCGTGAGGGGGCATCCGCCGGCCTCAGCCCACGAACCGCTGTGCGAACCCGGACGTTGCCAGTGTTTGTGCCGTATAGGCGTAGCTGGCGTCGATCAGGGCGACTGCACCCTTGAAGTCCAGCGCGCCGAGCCCGGCAACTGGTGGCCGCAACAGCAGGTCCACGTGGTCGTCGTCCAGCGCCGCCTGCCGGTGGCGGACCTGGGACAGGCTGGTGGAGCGTGTCACGATGTCGGCGATGTTCGGCACCGGCTGCGGGGACGCGAACGGGTTCAGGCGGCGCCCGAACACGCGCCAGCCCGACAGTCCTGGGCCGAACGGCACGGTTACCAGCGGTTCCACCGCCGGTGAGACGCTGACCGCGATGACAGAGCCGCTCCCGACCCGGCCTCGCATCAGATCGGCCGGCACGTTGTTGAGGGCAGCGCCGTCGACGAGCAGGTCCTCGCCGTCGCAGACCGGCGGAAAGATCCCGGGCAGCGACACGCTGGCGCGCACCGCGGGCCACAGCGGCCCGCGCTCGTGGACGATCTCCTCGGCGCGGTTGAGGCTGGCGGAGACGCAGAAGAACCGGCGTGGCAGGTCCTCGATGGCCACCGAGCCGAGCCGTTCGGCGAGCAGCCGGTCCACCCGGCGACCTGACGACACCGCGACCATGGGCAGTGTTAGCGTGATCAGCCGGCCGACTTTGTCGGTAAGGGCCTTGACCCGCTGCGCGTCGTCCATGCCGACCGCGAATACCCCGGCCATGATGGCGCCGATGCTGGTGCCACCCACGACGTCAATTGGCACCCCGGCGTCCTCCAGCGCCCGCATCACGCCCAGGTGGGCGAACCCGCGCGGGCCCCCTCCGCCGAGCACGAGCCCACAGCCCGTGCCTGTGATCATCCGCACCAGCCGGGCGAGGTCCTCCGGCCTGCCGTCACGCAGGTGGTGGTGATCCGCCAGGCCTCGGCCGTTCAGCCAGAGGGAAGTCCGTGACGGCTCGGCTGGGTGCAGCAGTGCGAGTTCGCAGCGTAGTGAGGGTGTCGCCAGCGCCCGCGCTTCCACCGGGCCTACCGCCGGGTCATCGCCCGCCGAGGCGGCGAGCAGGACCACATCCGCCTGGCTCAGGCAGAGCCGGCTCCAGGCCGTGTCCGCCGTGTCTGCCTGGTAGACCATGTGGTCGTGGCTGCGCTCCACCGCGTGCAGCCACTCGGTCAGCTCGGCCCGGCCGGCCTCTCCTGGCTGCCGCTGCGCCGCGCCCGGGCCCAGTTCCCGCTCGACCATGCCGGCGTCCACGCGCAGCACCGGGCCGGCGTGGGCAAGCTGGCCTGCCAGAGCACCGGCCAACTGTGCGGCCGGGCGGGGGTTGTGGCCAGCGGCGACCACGGCGATGGTCAGGCGGGCCGGGGGCATGGCCTGGCGGCGGTCCGCTATGAGCAGCCGGTCCACAGAGGCCAGCCGGTCGGCGAGCAGCCGCATCATCCCCAGCACCAGCGCGGGGTTCCGCTCCAGCAGCGACCTGAACGCCGGTACCCGCAGGACCCGCAGGTCGCTATCTCTGACCGCGTGCACAGTGGCGGCCCGGGGCCGGTCGGTGAGCAGGGCCATCTCGCCCACGATCGCGCCCCGGCCAAGGTCGTACAGCATGCGCTCGTGGCCATCGGCCTCGGCCGTGACCCGCAGCCGGCCACTGGCTACCAGGTACAGGCCATCGCCGGTGTCGCCTTGCCGGAAGAGCACCTCCCCGGCGGGTACGTGCAGCGGTTCCAGGTGCCCAGCGATCTCCAGCCGGGTGGCCTCGCCGAGCGGGGCGAAGAAAGGGATACCGGCCAGAAACATGCTCAGATCGCGCTGCGATTGGTCTTGCATCGTGGCCAGTCTGGCGCTGCGCCGGACGGCCCGCAATCAGGAGAATTCCTTATGGTGCAGTCGCCGATACCCAGCTTGGGTCGGCCAGCCCCGTCATGGGCGGCCGTGCGAGCCGCCGCCGGGAGGTATCCCGGCAATGCGGTCGGCGTCGTCGCCCATCAGGTCCAGGTCGCGACCCACATCCAGCAACTCTCGCCCGTCCAGGACGGCCAATACCCGGGTGGGGAACTGTCCGGACAGCGAGCCCGCTCGGCCTGTGCCCACCGGCCGAGCATCCCCCCCCGCGGACGCGCTGGTCTGGCCGCTGCCCGGAGGCGGGGGACCTGTTCTACTCCCCCTGGCAGCTTTAGAGTTAGCGCGTGGATGCCGAGAAGCGCGGGGAGGCGGCGGCCGCCGCCGGGGCGCCATCGTCTCGGCCCGGGCAGATCCCCCCCGCCGGTAAGCCGACCGTGGTGCGGCCGCTGCCCACCAAGACACTGCGCATCGGCCGGGCTGAGGACAACGACATCGTGGTCGCCGACCCAGCTGTCTCCCGGCACCACGCCGAACTGCGCAACGCCGCGGGCGTATACCACATAGCGGATCTGGGCAGTAACAACGGCACCTACGTCAACGGGCAGCGCATCACGACTGCGCCGCTGTCGGAGGGGGATGTGGTGGTGATCGGCAGCTCCACTTTCCGGTTGGGCGGCCGGGAACTGCAGGAATTCACCCCGGCCAGCGCCCCCATGGTCAGCCCCCCGATGGGGGGCGATGCTCTCGGTGCGCTCGAGATCCCGCACGCGGTCCGCCGGCTGGTGCCGGGCGGCGGGCGGTTCGCGAACTTCCACCTGCTGAACGACAACGACATGCCGCGCGATCGTCGTCAGCTGGCCGCGGTGATGCTCACGGACATGGTCGGATACTCCAGGCTGGCGCAGCAGGACGAGAAGCTCGCCCTCGACCTCGCGCATGAGCAGGACCTGATCGTCCGAGCGATCGTGACGCACTTCGACGGGCGCGCGGTGAAATCGCTCGGCGACGGTGTCCTAGCCGAGTTCCCCAGCGCGCTTGACGCGGTGAACTGCGCGCTGCGGGTGCAGGCAGCGGTGGAGGAGCGTAACTCGGCTGCTGAAGGTGAGCACATCTGGCTGCGGATCGGTGTTCATCTCGGCGATGTGGTACACCGCGGAGACGATGTGTTCGGCGACGCCGTCAACATCGTTGCCCGGATCGAGCCGCAGGCTGATTACGGCGGGGTGTGCGTTTCCCGGCAGGTCTACGACCAGGTACACAACAAGCTGGAGGTCAGGTTCGAGTCCATCGGGGCACCGAAGCTGAAGAACATCGACACCGCGATAGAACTGTACAAGATCACCCGGACCGGCAGCTCTCCGCACCGGTCCTGAGCGTCGCCTGCTCCTGCATGTTATGCCGGTGATCTTCCGCGTCATTCGGCCAGCCTTTGAGTGTGGTCACCGAAGTCGCGATCGTCCCGGTCCTGTCTGCGGCGGCGCTGGGCTACTTCCTCCTCCAGGCACACGTCTGGTGCGGGCGATCACCCGGGACAGGCGGATGTGCCGCAACAACTCCACCAGCGTGCTGGGCTGCTCCCCGCGCGAGCACACGTGGCAGAGCTGAAGATGACCGTCATCCTGCGCCAGTGGCGGGCGATCAACACGCGGATATGGGCGAGCCCGCGTGAATGCTCTGGGCCGAGAGCGGTGTCGTTGGTGGCGGCATGACGCGGCCGACGTGCCTGGCGGCCGAGGTCAGGGTGCGGGCGAGCCAGTGCAGGTCGGCCGCGTCCAGGATCGCGTGCCGGGTTAGAGGGTGAGGGGGCTGCCGGTGAGGTAGCGGGCGATGGGGGTGGCGGCGGCGGCGCGGGAGGGGGGGTGGTAGGCGAGGGCGCGGGTGGCGCCGAGGAGGTAGGCGATCTCGGGTGATTCGATGAACGACATGCCGCCCAGGACCGCGGCGGCGGTCATGACGGTGTGTTCGATGGCCTGCTCGGTGGCGAACCGCGCGTAGAGCGCCTGGGCGAGCAGGGCGTCGTTGTCGCTGGTGGTGGCGGCGGTGGCGGCGGCGTGTTCGAGGGCGGCGGCCATGGTCTGCAGGTCGATGGCCAGGCTGGCGCGGTCGTGGTCGGAGCCGCGGCCGCGGCCGATGGCGCGTTCGGCGAGGTTGGTGGCGGCGCCGAGGTAGGACGCGGCGACCAGCAGCTCGAACCAGACGAACCCGCGGGCCTGGATCGGGTCCATTTCCTCGCCGTCGGTGGGGTAGAAGATCAGCGCGTCGGGGACGAACACGCCGCTGAGGGTGACCTGGTCGCTTTCGGCCCCAGCCAGCGCGGTGGTCTGCCAGAACCGGGCGCGCTCGATGCCGGGTGAGTCGGCCGGGATGAGCACCACCGCGAGCCTGCCGGTGCCGGTGGCGGGGTCGGTGACGGCGACGCTGGCCGACATCAGGTTCATCGACCAGGTGAGGCTGCACGGCTTTTTCACGCCGCTGACGGTGATCCCCCCCTCCGCCGGGACGGCGCGCATGGTGGGCGTCAGGATGTGCTGGCCCGGTTTGCCCTCGGCGAACCCGGAGGACAGCAGCCACGAGTTCTCGGCGATCGCCATCAGCATCGCCCACTCGAACCCGTTGCCCGCCGCGGTCAGCTCCACCAGGGAGGCAACCGAGAAATGGTGCATGGTGGTGGCCACCGCCAGCGACGGCGACCGGCTGCCTACCGCCCGCTGGATACGCACCGCGTCCAGCAGCGAGGCACCCTTGCCCTCATACTCGGTGGGCACCAGCAGCGCCGGGCCGCCCAGCTCGCGGAACCTGGCCAGCGAGCCGCTGCCGGGTTTTTCCAGCTCCAGCAGCGGAATCCCGCGCAGGTAGTCATCCAGCCCCGGCAGGTACCGCTCCAGGGTGTCCCGCTCGGCCCGCAGCAGGCTCATCACGGACTCTCCGCCGGGACCGTCACCTCGGAAGCGACCAGCTCGGCGCCGCCGGTCAGCCCGGCCACGATCGAGACAATGTTGTCGCTCAGCGTCCGCACCGCGATCGGCTCCAGCGCATCAGCCAGGCTCGGGATACCCATATCCAGCCGCGCCGAGAAAACAACCTCGCTGCCCGGCGCCGCATCCAGGCACCGCCACGAGCCGTCGAACACCGCAATGTCACCCTCAACCTGCCGGAACGTGATCGTCAACGCAGCGGGGTCAAACGTGTCCTCCTCCGTCCACCGCAACACCCCCACCCGGAACGCAACCTCCCACGCCGACACCGTCACATTCTCGGCCACCCCCGTCACCACCACACTGCGCACCGCCTCACACAACTCCGGATACCGCCCGAAATCAGCGAGCGTCGCATACACCTCACCCGCGGACTTGCCCGGCACATGCAACCGCAAGCAGAGGGCGCGCATGTTGATCTCCCTTCAAGTCAGCAGTTACGCCCGAACGGTGGCGGGCATGACGCGGCCGACGTGCCCGGCGGCCGAGGTCAGGGCGCGGGCGAGCCAGTGCAGGTCGGTCTCGTCCAGGATCGCCGGCGGCGTCAGGCGCAGCACGTTGCCGGAGTTGAGCGAATAGGACGCGATGACGCGGGAGTCCAGCAGCCCGATCAGGAACTCGGTGGCGGCCTCGGCCGAGACGAAGTCGATGCCGATCAGCAGGCCCTGGCCGCGGACCTCGGCGACCAGGTGCGGGCAGTGGGCCGTGACCGCTTCGTCAGCGAGCGCGCGGACCTGCAGGCCAAGTTCGCGGGTGCGCTCGATCAGGCCCTCAGACTTGATAGCGCCGATGGTCGCGGTGACCGCGGCGGCCGCGAGCGGGCTGCCCGCGAACGTCGAGGAGTGCAGCAGCGGGTCGGCGTTCAGCGGGGCGAATAGCTGTGCGGACGCGACGACGCCGCCGACTGGCATCACACCGCCACCGAGGATCTTGCCTGTCAGCAGCACGTCCGGGGTGACGCGGGCCAGGTCAGCACCCCACCAGGCGCCAAGCCGGCCCATGCCGGACTGGATCTCATCGAAGATCAGCACGGCGCCGGTCTCGGTGCACGCCCGCTGGACCTGCCGCAGATAGCCGTCAGGCGGCAGCCTGACACCTCCTTCGGCCTGGACGGGCTCCAGCAGCACCACCGACTGAGCCGTCAGTGCGGGCCGGAGAGCCGTGAGATCGCCGAATGGCACGAAGTCGACCATTGGCAGCAGCGGGCCGAACGGGTCGCGGTAGTGCGGCTGCCCGGTCACCGACAGCGCACCAAGCGTTTTACCGTGGAATCCGCCGTGCATGGCGATCACGTGGTGCTTGCCGGCCAGGCGTGCCAGTTTCAGCCCGAGCTCTGTGGCCTCGGCTCCCGAGTTCGTCAGGAAGACGTAGTCCAGCCCGGCCGGCGTGATGCCGGCCAGGTCCGCAGCTGCCTGGGCCAGCTCGGGGTTGAGGAACAGCCGGGTGGCCAGGGGGTTACGCGCCAGCTGCTTGCGGACTGCGGCCACGACGGCCGGGTGGCAGTGGCCGAGCAGGAAGACCCCGAAGCCCCCGCAGTCGAGGTAGGTGTGCCCGTCGCTGCCTTGCACCTTCGACCCGGCCGCGGTCACTTCCACGGGCGCAGCGATCAGCCTGGCCAGGCTGGCGAGCGACGTGTTCACGTGACTCTGGTAGCGGTCGAGCACGCGATCCCGGCTGACCGGCGCGGTCATCTCAGGCCGCCTTTTCGACCTCAGCCGGAGCGTACCCCTGCTGCGCGGCCCAGTACTTCAGGCTGTTACGCAGAGACTCACGCTGGTCGGGCAGCGGCCTTACACCGAGCGCCTCGAGCCGGCCCAGGCTGCTGGGCTTGGTCTCACCCGACTGCAGATAGGTCGTGAAGAACTCCAGCATGCGCAGGACGTTCCGGCGGATCTTGACCGGCAGCGCATCCAGGAAGACCGGGCCGACCAGCCGGTCAAACATGTCCGGCGGCACGAACCGTGGCGCATCGATACTCACCCCCAGCCCGCGCGCAAACTCGATGACGGCCGCGACACCCTGGTCGAGGCGGAGCGCCCTGTCGCCCGCGCTGATCCAGAACTCGCCCTCGCTCACCCAATTCTCGACAACGCAGGCGATAGCGTCGGCGACGACGTCGGCCGGGACGAAATCGATCGGCCAGGTTGGCTCAAACGGGATCATCGGCACCATGCCCGCGAACATGCCAGCCACGACCTGGTGCAGGCCCTGGAACGTGCCTATCTCGCCAGTGACCGAGTCGCCGATGACGACCGACGGCCGGAGGATGACGTGCGGCACGCCGCTGGAGCGCACGAGTGCTTCGGCTGCCGACTTGGACGAGGCGTAGCCGATAGCGGTACGGCCGCGGTCGCCGTCCACCGTGGTGTGCACAAATGCGGTGCTGACGTGGTACAGCACGGCCTTCGCCGCGGCCGCGAAAGCGGTCACGTGTTCCGTGCCCGCAACATTGGTCTGCTCGAGGGTGCCGCCGGTGCGGCTGAAGTCCGTGATCGCCGCACAGTGGATGACCGCGTCAACCTTGGCCGCCAGCTCAACGCAGGCCTGCCCGGCCAGCCCGAGCATCGGTTTGGCAATGTCGCCGCGCACAGTGGTCACATCGGGCCTGCGCACGGGCGAACGATGCACCAGGCAGACGACGTCGAGCTCACGCAGCCGCTGCAGCAGAGCGCGTCCGACGACACCTGACGCACCAGTCAGCAGGACGGTGCGCCGTCCGGCGGCCGGCGCCCGCCCGACGATGTGCGGCCCGGGGCGATCGCTGGTGGAATTCATGACGATCTCCTTCGGCTCGGGATGAGGCCACGACGACCGTATGGCCGCGGCCGGTCACCCAAATCGGGAGCGGTTCCCCAGTTTGCCGGCGGCGTTCCCCATATTGCTGACTGGCTCGGCCGCCACGCGCGCGGTTCTGGCGTCAACGGCCAGTGTGGGCGGGCCCGCGGGGCGTCCGCTATCCGACGTTCTACCGATGCCCGGCGGGCTCTGGTCGGCCTGCTCAGTCCCACTCGGAGGTGAAGTGAGAGATAATTCCGCGTGTTGGCCAGGCGGTGACCGCGGGTCTGGCCTCACCACGGAAGGCAGAAATCTCGGTGCGTATCAGAACCGGTGTGGGGTTTCTGCCGGTGCTGGCCCTGGCTGTCTGCCTCAGCGCGGCGGCGGCTGCCCCGGCTAGCTCAGCAGCCATCTCTGCATCACCGGCCAAGCCGGCCGAAGGGGTGCCAGCGTTCGGGCATGTGTTCTTGATCATCGGTGAGAACACCACCTACTCACACCTGACGGCCACCAACGCCCCCTACCTGCTGGGCACGATCCGGCCCCATTCGGCGTGGCTGACCAGCTACTACGGGGCTACCCACTGGTCACAGGCCAACTATGTGGCGCTGGTAACCGGCCAGTTCACCGCCTGCGAGCAGAAGGACGGCGGTGCCGCCTGCCACCAGAACACAGGCAACCTGTTCCATCAGCTCGATCTGGCCGGGCTGACCTGGAAGGTGTGGCTGGAAGCGGGCACCGCCAAATGCGACACCGGATCGGGCGGCAGGTGCACCAGCGACACACCCTGCCCGCTGACCGGGTTCTACACCACCGGCAATCCGCCGATCCTGTTCGACGACATCGAGGGCCCGGGCGGCGTCTGGTCGCCGACCACCCCGTCGGCAGAGTGCCTGGCCAACGACATCCCGGCGGGAACCGCCACCGATGGCATGTCCACCTTCAACGCCGACCTCGCCACCGGCCAGGTGGCCAGCTTCAACATGGTCATCCCCAACGGCTGCAGCGACGGTGAGGCCACCTGCAAGCCGGTCAACAACCGCTACACCCAGTTCGACGACTTCCTCGCCCGGGAAGTACCCAAGATCGAAGCCTCCCCCGCCTTCGGCAGCAACGGGGTCATCATCGTGACGTACGACGAGGACGAGCGGGCCGGCGGGATCGCGCAGAAGAACGGGTTTGGGTCCGGTGGCCACGTCGCGTGCGCGATCATCAGCCCACTCGCCATCGCTGGCGCTTACGGCCAGACCTACTACCACTACAGCCTGCTGCGCACCCTGGAAGACGGGTTCAATCTTGGCGGATACCTCGGCAACGCCAACGCCGTCACCCCCATCGCCCGCATCTGGCGCGTGCCCGCGGCCCATGCGGCCGCTCATGAAACGTGAACCGGCAGATCAGTCGCTAGCTGCTGGTTACCCCACCGGCGGTGGCGGGGATGCCGCCTGACCTGGCGCGTGCAGCCTCAGCCGGAGGCGTAGGTAGGCCACCGCCCCGGGCAGCAGGGGGAGCCAGTAGTTCACCAGCCGGTAGCCGAGCACGGCGAGGACAGCCGTTGCCCGGGGAGCCCCGAAACCGACGGTAAGGGCCACCAGTGTCACCTCGATCACGCCCAGCCCGCCGGGCGTGACGGGGATGACGCTGGCGATGTTCGCGGCCGCGTAGGCGACCGCCAGCGGCCCGTAGCCGGGCTGGTAACGGAAGGCAAGAAACATCAAGTCGAGCGAGAGCAGGTCAAGGAGCAGATCGGCCGAGGCGAAGCCGTAGCTTTCCGCGAATGCCCGTCCGGTCAGCGCGGACCTGGCGAGCCGTACGAGCCGACCGCTGGTCTGGGCCACTTGCTCCGGATCGATGCCCGGCCGGAGGTGCCGCGCCCAGCGGGCTGCCCGGCGCCCGGCCCGTTCGGCGATGCGGGGATGGGCGCCCACCAGCAGCGCAATCGCCAGCACCAGCACGACCAGGACCAGCGCAATGCCCGCAATCCTGAGGTAGGTCGCCGAGACGTGCCGGCCGGCCGTTGCCACCAGCCCGGTCCCGAACAGCGCGATCAGGGCGACTGTGGACACCAGGCTGGTCAGCCCGATCGCCTCACCGGTCGTAGCCGCGGCAATGCCCTCCGCCTCGAGCGTGCTTATGTTCAGCAGGGTGCCTGTCGCCGATCCGAACGGGGTGACGTGACTGACCAGGAAGGATGCCAGCGTGGTCTCGGCAGCCAGCCGGAAGCGCAGCGGGGCGCCGAGTGACGCGAGCACCCGCCGGTACAGCAGGGCATAACACGCGAGCGACAGCGCCTGCGCCACCACCGCCGCTACCACGAAGACCGGGCGGGCGTGCTGCAGGCCAGCGGCGTCATGCCGCAGCCCGCCGAGCCGCGGCAGCAGCACGAACACACCCGCCACCAGCGCCACGAACAGCACCCCGTGCACGATCCACCGCATCACCGGCCGACGCTGCCCCGCGGTCTTCGGGGTGGATGGGCTGGTCACGTGATGGCGCCGCGCTCTACTCGGTCTGGCGGTCCCCGGCCGCCTGGGCATTGTGGGTGGGCGGACCGGCGCCGTGCGTGTCGCTGGTTGCCGACATGGCGGTCAGGTGCTGATGGATCTCATCTAGCTTGCTGTGGATGGCAGCCTGGCGTTGCAGATGCTCACGGTGCAGGCGCTCGATGAGCTCGTGAGTTGGCTTCTTGCCCTGGAAGTCCGGGTGGTGGCGATAACAGAGGTTGAACTGGCCGTCCGCCGCGGGGTGATTGCCGACCCGCCAGCAGCCTGGCTCGTGACAGTTGTACTTGCGCACCAGCTGGTAGATCCCGGCCCCGATCACCCCGATAATGCCGAACTCTTCAAGGTCAGAGCCGAATCCGGACCAGAACCCGTAATAAGGGCCGGGCTCGTTGATGATGCCCGTGTGCACCTGCAGCCAATGGCCAACCAGCCGCAGGTGCTGAAGCCAGATGACCAGGACCGCGGCTGCGGCCACCGCCACGCAGGCGATGACGATCGGGCGCCACTTCACTTCTGCTCACCTCCTGGCGCCTCCGCAGGCGAGGCCGGGAGCATATGGCTGTCCACTCACGGCCGCCGCGGACTCGTGCCCAGCGCTGCTAGACGTGCTGGCGGCTCCGGAGCTCGAACGCGATCACGATCTCGGAGATGCCGCGGAACAAGGCGAAGAACCCGATCCATAGCAGCAACAGCGCGGCACGCGCGGGAAACATCTGCTGGGAGGCCCAGAAGCCGAGCAGTATCTCAAGGATGCCGGCCACCAGGCCGAGCCACCAGGTGCTGTTGACGTCCCTGACCATGGTTGAGGAAATGATGTCGAGCGTGCCCCGGAAGATGAGCAGCAGCCCCAGCACCGAGGCGAGGGCCCAGAAGGCGTCGATCGGGTTCGCGAACGCCCAGATCGCACCCACCGCGAACAGGATGCCCAGCAGCACATGCGCCCATCGCCAGCCGGGACGGACCGAGGCGAGCAGGAATTCGTTGAACATGGCCAGCAGGAAGAGCACCCCTATCAGGACGCCCACCGTAGTGATCGAGCTGAGCCGGAAGCGCAGCACCATCACCGAGATGATGAGCCAGGCAATGCCGGTCACCAGCATCAGCCACCACGGGCCGGCCAGCCGCCACAGCCCCGCCCGCGCGCGATGTGCACGTTCCTCGACGGCATCAGGATTGAGGCTCATTTCAGCTCCCTTTCGCAGGAGGTGTGTGATGTCCGGGGCCAGCAGGCGGTGGGCCCGTTTGAGGCTCGCTGCTGAGTGTCCCACCTGTCCCAGTGGCCTGCCAGAGTTCCCTGGTGATGACCTGCAGGGCGGCCGCACAGGGAATGGAAAGCAGCGCCGCGACAAAAGCGCCGAACAAGCCGCCGAGCCAGGCACCGATCGATGAGCCGATCAGGACAGCCACCAGGACCAGCAGCGGATTGACCTTTACCGTCCGGCTCATGACCACCGGGTTCAGGACGTGGTTTTCCAGCTGCTGGTAGCCGATGAACACGGCGGCCGTGATGATGCCGGCCGTCAGCGAATGGCTGGCCGCGAACAGGACGGTGGGGATGCCGGCCAGCGCACCGCCGATCATGGGCAGGAAATCGACCAGGGCGACCCACAACGCCCACAGGAAAGGGAATGGTACCCGCAAGATGGCGAGCGTGATGAAAATGACAACGCCCGCGATAAGCGACGTGAGGAGGTCGCCGAGCACGTAACCGGTCACCGACTGGTTGATCTCGTGCGCCACCCGCGAATAGCGGGCCCCACGTTCCGGAGACAGCAAGCCCAGCACACCCCGGCGCATCTTCGGGCCCTCAAGCAGGAACAACACGACAAGCGCGGTGATCGTGGCCAGCGTCGCCAGCAATGACACCGCCCCCTTGCCAAAGCTCAGGGCCGGCTTCGCCAGGCTCGCCCCGAGGCTTTCCAGCCTCGGGGCGTTCCGCGCTGCCCATTGCTCCACGTGAAAGCGGCGCGCCAGATGGCCGATCCAGCCATGGCCCGCCGCCGCGTCCCGCACATACACGGGCAGCCGGTGCGCCAGGTGGGTCAGCCCGTCAACCAGCGGGTAGCCGAAAGCCAGTGCCAGCCCCACGAACACCACGGCCGCCCACAGCGTGACGATGGCCACGGCCCAGCCGCGCCGGGGGACTTTCCGCTGCACGAATACCACCAGCGGGTTCAGGATGAGGGCGACGAAGCCCCCGACGAAGAGCAGCAAGAGGACGTCCCGCAACCGGTAGATGAGCTTGCTCGCTAGGTAGGCGAGGATCACCACCGCGACAGAGGCGATGATGGTGGCCAGCGGGATACCGCGCACGGCCGCGGCGGCCCGGACCCGCATGACCCGGGTCGGCGCCACGGTCGCAGCGTCGCCCAATGCCTGCCCGGGCACACCGCGCCCGGCCCCAACCGACTCGGTACTCATGTAATCCTCCGATCGGCCAACTTCCATCAGGAACCAGTGCAGACCGCAGCGTTGCCGTGCGCAATGTCTGGGACCAGGAGCCCCGTACGTCCGGTCTCCCGCATTGCCTGCCCGGCACCGCGCGTGCGCCTATCACAACCAGCGGATCCTCCACTCTGGTCGCGGGCGGTTGCCAGCCGGCTCTGCAAGCTGGCTGCAATCGGCCCGGTCAGACTCGGCTGCCAGGCGTTGCCGCCACGGTCATGAGGGAGCGGTTCAGATGGCGGGACTCATGTTCGCGCACCTCAATGACGAGAATCGCCAGGCCCTGGCCCGGCCTCTGGCCCGCAGCCGCTCCCGGGCGGCGGCCTGCAGGCTGCGACGGCTGGCCCTCTGCGGCATGAGTGCGGTGGTGGTCATCCTCCCGGTGGGGGCACTCGGCAGTAGCCCGGCGCAGGCGGCTGCGTCTGTTAGGCCCGCAGCAGCGAGCGGCTGGACCTCGCTCACGTTGCAGAACGGCTGGACCGGCTCGCCGTTTGGCACCTCCGCGCCGGCGGTGAGCGCCATCTCGGGGATCGTTCACTTCAAGGGCGCGATTGCCACCACCGGCGCCAGCCCGGTCCCGTTCACCCTCCCGGCGGGATTCCGACCGGCCAGCGTGGTGTTCGTCCCGATGGACTTGTGCAACGCCACCCACGGAGTGCTGCAGATCGAGCCCACCGGTGTAGTGACCGTCCAGGCCGAGGGCGGGGCCTTCAGCAACGCCGCGTGCTTCACCTCACTCGACGGCACCTCCTTCGCGCCCTGACGCCACCTGAGGCTGACACGTCACGTTGAGCTCTGTCGGCGGTCCGCCCGAAAAGCAGTCCCGGCAACGCACCTGATGCCGCATCGCGCCCGGATGCCGCAGACGAGTTGGCGGACAACCGTCGCCCATCGGCCGACCGGGGACATGCGGGGCCTCGGACGGTCACAGCCGGCTTGAGCCGCCGAGATTCGACACGCCGGTGGCCAGGCGCGTGCGCACCTGTCAGCGCAGCACCAAGAGGTCAAGCCAGTTGCTTCTGGTTTCCTGGTTCGCCGTGTCCCCGGCATGCTGGATGGCACGGCGGAGGCGTTCTTTACCGCGGAGGAACTCGTCCTCAGTGAGATTGCGCATCGTGGTGTCGGCCTGGCGGAATGTGTCCACCTGTCCGAGGAAGTCCGTGAGGCTGGCCGGCCACG
>Ga0306922_10002113_pt1 | contig 18370 bp, 15 predicted proteins | sample sta12Cox44000082_FD_203758 | JGI IMG/M metagenome (GOLD analysis project Ga0306922, IMG submission 203758) | Lab enrichment of tropical soil microbial communities from Luquillo Experimental Forest, Puerto Rico - statoxic.12C.oxic.44.000.082 (v2)... | ecosystem: Environmental > Terrestrial >... | reverse complement strand
CCAGTCAAGCCCCACTGCAGGACGCGGGTGCCCCAGAGCGGCGTCATCAGCCACCAGGTCCCGGTCGACGGCCGCCAGATCGCGAAGTCGGCCTTGCCGTCGCCGTCCCACTGACCGGGCATCGGCACGTCGCCCGAGGTGCCCCACTGCTGCGTGATCGCACCTCCGGTGCTGCTGTTGATGACCCACCACGTTCCAGTCGACGGCCGCCACACCGCGAAGTCGGTCTTGCCGTCGCGGTCGTAGTCGGCTGCAACCGGCACGTCGCCCGGAGCTCCCCACTGCTGCTGCGTGACCACACCGGTGCTGCTGTTCAGCACGGACCACAATCCGTTCGGCGAGACGGGGGCGCCTGCCGGCGCACGCCGGAGCGACCCGGGATGCCATACTGCGAGGTCGATCTTCCCGTCGCCGTCGTAGTCTCCAGGCACCGGAACGTCGCCCGAGACTCCGAGCTGCTGCTCGCGATAGCCGGCCGAGCTCTGCAGGATGAACCAGGTGCCCGTCGACGGACGCCAGAACGCCAGGTCCGTCCGGCCGTCGTTGTCGTAGTCGGCCGGCACGGGAACGTCGCCGGCGCCGCCCCACACCTGCACGAAGTCGGCGCCCATGCTGCTCTTGACCCACCACTCTCCGGTCGAGGGGCGGAAGATCGCGAAGTCCGCGATTCCATCGCCGTCGTAGAAGCCGGGCACCGGAATGTCTCCGGGTAGCCCCCAGGCCTGGTCGACCATCGGCGCGCTAGTGTCGCTGCTCGCCAGCCACTCCCCCGTCGAGGGCCGCCACACCAGACGCTCGGCGAAGCCCGAGCACGTCGGAAGCGGGATGCCGCGCTCGGCGAAGAGCAGATCGAGCGTCCGCGCCGGCAGTCCGCGGCCGACCCAGGCGCAGTAGAAGTCCTCGATCTTCGGGTTCCCCGGCAGCTGGCTGAGCTCGCGGTCCAAGATCTGGAAAATCGCGGTGTCCTGCCCGCTCGACACGTCGAAGCTCTCGTTCGTGCCCGTGTCGTACAGATCCCAAAGGATCGCGGCGACGTTGAACTCGATCGCCGACGCCGTGATGGTCCATGTGTCACCCGGCGTCCCCGCCTGAGTGCCGACCAAGCTACACGGAGGCGGGGTCTCCATGATCGACGGCGCAGCAGTGCCGCCCATTTCCCCTGGGAGGATCGCCTGGATCAACGTACCCGGGGGCAGGGACGCAAAGACCACCCCCGCGAAGTAGTCTGCGAATCCTTCCATCCAGGCTTGCTCCGGGGTGTTGATTGTGGGACCGGGGGGACCCCCCGGAACGGAGAGCGTCGCGGCACATCCACCGTGACTGGCCGGAATCGGCGCGAACGTGCTGAGGTGCCTCTCCAGCCAGTGACCGTACTCGTGAACGACGGCCGGGTCGTCGAAGGCCGCACCCCTGTTGATCACGACCTGATCGACGGTGCTGTTGTACCAGCTGAACGACACCGTGCTCGGCTGGAACACGGCCTGCCCGAGCGGATCCGTCTCGCGCGGATCGCGATGCATCGAGGCATAGTCGAACCCCCGGCGGGCCGCCTCGGCGATGTTGAAGTGTTCCGAGTTGTACAGGTCGCTGAAGTCGAACGAGAAGTCGAGCGTGGCGTTGCACGACGACGGCGTCTTGTTGATGACGGCGCCCGGCCGCCCCGGCTCGGTGGAGAACGCGCCGTTGTTGACGACCTGGTCGATCGGGATGACGATCGCGGCATAGTTCTGCGCGTAGATGCGCACGTCGTAACTGCCCATGTGACACACGGGGTCGGTGAAGCTGATCGCGCCGTTCGCGTCGGTCGTCGTGGTGCCGGCCAGCCCCCAGGTGTCGAAGGTGCCATTTCCTTTCGTGTAGATCTCGACGTGTGCGAACGCGATCGGACGCTTGATCGTGGTCGTAGCGTCTGCCGTGAACTTCGCGAAGGTGAACGTGCCCGTGACCGTGGCTGCGCGCGCGCCGGCGGAGAGCAGCACTCCGAACGCGACCACGAGAGGGATCCTCAGCCATCGCCCCATCCTCGACACCGATGCCGTCATGACCACTCCTCCTTCGCCGCGTGTGGGCGGCAGTTGGTGAGTGGAGTCTCGGCGCCGGCGCTCGAGCCGAACATCGGCCGAGCGGTTGGAAGGGTCGGCGGTCCCGCCTAGGCCGATCGGTTCTCGCGCGCGATACAATGCCGGCCGCATGAAGATCCTGATCTGCGACGACCACGCGCTGTTCCGCGAAGGCGTCGCGCACGCGCTGCGCGAGCTCGACCCCGCGGCCAAGCTGCTCGAGGCCGCCGACGGCGCCGAGGCGCTGCGGCTGGCGCAGCAGCACGCCGACCTCGATCTGGTGCTGCTCGACCTGCAGATGCCGGGCACCGACGGCTGGACCGGGTTGGGGCGCCTGCAGGACGCCTGCCCCACGCTGCCGGTGGTGATCCTGTCCGCGTCGGAAGACCCCGCCGACGCGCGCCGCGCGATCGACGCGGGTGCAGCCGGATTCGTGCCGAAGTCCACACGAGGTCCGGTGCTGCGCGCCGCCCTCCAGCTCGTGCTCTCGGGGGGCGTCTATCTTCCCCCGCATGTCCTGACGCCGGCGAATACAGCGCATTCCCCTGCTGCCGCCGTTCGACACACACGCGCTGAAGGGCTCACCGAGCGTCAGCTCGAAGTCCTGCGCCTCATGTCTCGAGGTCTGACGAACACCGAGATCGGCGGCGTGCTCGGCGTGGCGCTCGGCACGATCAAGGCCCACGTCGCCGCGATCTTCGAGGCACTCGACGTGAGCAACCGGACCGAGGCGGCGCTGGTGATGCGTGAGCTCGGTCTCGACCGCGACCGCTAGCCGACGCGCACCATGTGCGTGAGTGCGGCCCGCAGTCGAGCGGGCGCGATCGGCTTCGGCAGATACGGAAGACCCGAGGCGCGTACGCGCGCGATCACATCCGGATCCGTCTCGCCCGTGATGATCACCGCCGGCACGCGGGCGCCAGTCGCCGCACGGATCTGCTCGATCGCCTCGATGCCCGTCCTTCCCATCTCGAGCGAGTAGTCCGCAAGGATCACCTCCGGTGCGCGGCCGCGGAGCTTCAGGCTCTCCACCGCTTCATCGGCGCTGCGCGCCAGGACGAGCTCGCAACCCCAGCCCTCGAGCAGGACCCGCATGGCCTCGAGGACGTTCATGTCCTCATCGACGATGGCAACGAAGTGCCCGGCCAACGTGCCCGGCGTTTGTTGGTGCGGCTGCGACGACCGCGTCGATGGGGCGCCCGCACCCAAGGGAACGCCGACCCGGAAGACCGTCCCACGCCCAACCTCGGAATCCATGTCGATCCGGCAGTCGAGCAAACGCGCCAGCTTGTCGACGATCGCCAACCCCAGGCCGAGACCCTGCGAGCGCCGCGCCTGATCGAGCTGCGTGAATTCGCGGAAGATCTCCGCGCGCCTGCTCTCCGGGATTCCGGGCCCGGTGTCCCACACCTCGATGCACAGTTGCTTGCCGCTGCGGCGACAACCGATCAGAACGCGACCCGTCTCGGTGTAGCGCAGCGCGTTCACCAGCAAGTTCTGCAGGATGCGGCGCAGCAGCAGCGGATCGGTGCGCACGATGGCTCCGGTCCGCACCACGCGCAGCTCGAGTCCCCTCGCCTCGGCGTCGGGAGCCAGCTCGGCGCCGAGCTGCTCGAGCAACGGCCCGATCGGAAATTCGGTGGGCCGCGCCTCGACGGCGCCGGCCTCGAGCCGCGACAGGTCGAGGAGCTCGTCGAACATCGTGGTCAGAGAGTCCGCCGAGTCGCGGATGCGGTTCGCCAGCCCTTGCACGCGCGCGGGGACTTCCCCGTCGCCCAGCGCCTCGGCGAACAGGCGCAGCGCGTGGATCGGCTGGCGCAGGTCGTGGCTCGCCGCGGCCAGGAAGCGCGATTTCGCGGCGTTCGCCGCGACCGCCTCGTCGCGCGCCTGCGCAACCTCGCGCTGCGACAGCTCCAGCGCGGTGGTGCGTTCTTGCACCCGGTTCTCCAGCGAGTTCTCGGACTCGCGCAGCTTCAGGTTCGACTGGCGAAGAGCCTCGTAGGCGCTGCGCACCCGCTCGTAGCCGTAGAACACCGACAGGCAGAAGAGCGCGGCGACGACCGGAATGAACACCACGTTCACGACTCGCAGCGCCCCTTCGCTGACCGTCTGCAGCGGAAGGATCGGCGGCAGCAGCGTCGCGGCAGCAAGAGCCGCCGCGACCGCGCCTCCGATCGCGAACGCAATCTGCTGATCGCGGCGGCTGCCGTAGGGGATGATCACGGAGACGGGCAGGAACGACACCAGCACGATCGCCGGGAACACCGACGGCACCAGGACTCCCGCCGCGAGCGCGATGACCCAGGCTCCGGCCGCGAAGCGCAGCGCGGCCCGGCGTTCGTCCCCGCGGCCGGCGAGGCGTTCCGCGCTCTTCACCAGCGCCGCATTCAGGCCCACCACGCCGGCGAGCGCCAGCGCGAGCCACCACGGGTAGAGCAGCCAGAGCGCGAACACGAAGAGGGCCGCGCCGACGTTCCCGAAGAAGTTCCAGCGCAGGAACCGCTCGAGCTGGTTGGTGCGCGGCGGCTGGGCCACGGTTCAAGGATACGAGAACGCGGACCCCGAGCGACTGGCCGATCGGCCTAGGCTCAAGGGCGTAGGCCGCTTAGACTGGCCCGCGATGCGGCCCGAGAGCGCGAGCTGGAACGGCTACGTCGAGGACACGATCGTGGTCGATTGGCAGACGCCGGCGATCGTGGCGTGGGCGCGCGGGCTGGCGCAGGGGCGCACGGGCGACGAGGAGAAGGCGCGCGTCTGCTACGCGTTCGTGCGCGACGAGATCGCGCACACCGCCGATGCCGGGGGCGACGCACTTCCGTGTCGGGCGAGCGAGGTGCTGGCCGCGGGCACGGGGATCGGCTTCGCGAAGAGCCATCTGCTGGCTGCGCTGCTGCGTTCGCTCGGGATCCCGGCCGGCTTCTGCTACCAGGTGGTGCGCCGCGATCCGGCCGAGCCGGAGCAGGTGCTCTACGGCTTCAACGGGGTGTGGCTGGCGAGCCGCGAGCGCTGGATCCAGCTCGACGCGCGCGGCAACCGGCCCGGGCTCGACGCGCAGTTCTCGATCGACCCGCCTCGGCTCGCGCGCAGCGCGGATCCCACGCTGGGGGAGTTCGTCTACCCGTGGATCTACACCCGGCCGGCGCAGGTCGTGGTCGACCTGCTCTCGCGCAACAAGAGCCTGGCGCGCATCGCCGAGCACATCCCGGACGAGCTGCCGGGAGTCGCGAGGCCGGTCGCCGAGCCCGCTAGCGTCCCTTGAACGCGGGCTTGCGCTTCTCCAGGAAGGCGCGCACGCCTTCCTTGTAGTCCTCGCTGTCGTAGCAGGCTGCGACCGCCGCCTCGACCCGCGCCAGGTCGCGCCGGTCGGGATCGCGGCCGAGCTCGCGCGCGGCGATCTTCGCACTGCGCAGCGTGAGCGGCGCGTTCGCGGCGATCCGGTCCACCGTCTCGCGCACCAGCGCCTCGAGCGCGTCCTTGGGCGAGATCGCGTTCACCAGCCCCATGGCCAGCGCCTCGTCGGCGCTGTAACGCCGTGCGGTGTAGAGGATCTCGAGTGCGCGCGCAGAGCCGACCAGCCGCAGCAGCGGCTCGAGCAGCCCGGGCGAGTAGCCGAGCCCGAGCCGCGCGGCCGGGATGGCGAAGCGCGCGTCGTCGGAGGCGAAGCGCAGGTCGGCGGTCAGCGCGAGCGCCACGCCTCCACCGACGCAGAAGCCGTGGATCATCGCGACCAACGGCTTGTCGAGCCCGGTGAGCGCCCGGAAGGCCAGAGCGGACTCGCGGTCGTAGTCGGCGCCGCCGCCTCCGCCCTTGCGCCGCTCCTCGAACTCGGAGATGTCGGCGCCCGACACGAACGCGGTCTCGCCGGCGCCGCGCAGCACCACCACGCGCACGTCGGGGTCCTTGGCGAAGGCCTCCACCGCGCCGGGGATCTGCCGCCACATCTGCGCCGACACGGCGTTGCGGCGCTCCGGGTGGTCGAAGACGATCCAGCCGATCGCGCCATCCTTGTCCAGTCCCACCGTTCCGCTCATCGCGGACGGAGTCTAACAGAGCCCCGGCGCGCGGCTCGCGGTCCGCGCTGCGACAACGGCGACTCTCTCGCCAGCGATATCTAAAGGCGCTCTCATCGCCTCCCGATTCGAGGCCATGCGCATGTTTGGCAGGACATGAGCGGCGAGGCCACTGCGCCCGTGCTGTTGCTCGACGACGGCGAGCTCGAGTCGGTCCGGCTCCTGCTCGAAGACCTCGGCGCGGACTACCGGCGCGTACACTCGCGCGACTTCGCCGGCGGCGGCGCGTCGCCGACGCAGCTGTTGATCGCGACCGCTCGGCTCGCCCACGCACTGCGGATCGAGCGCGGGCTCACCCCCGCTCCCGACCGCGCCGCCTGGTTTGTGTTCGTCTCCGGGGACTCGAAGACCCAGCGCAACCTGCTGCAGAAGGCCGGCTTCGACTTCATGATCCGCGAGCCGGTGCATCCGGCGGCGCTGCGCGTGCTGCTGCAGCGCGCGCTCTTCCGCGGCAGCGACACCCGCCGTGCGCCGCGCGTCGCCTGTGGCCACGAGGTGCGCTACCGCACGGGCTTCTGGCCGCGCAAGGCGATGCTGGTCGACCTGTCGCCGCGCGGCTGCAGGCTGTTGACCGCCCACCCGCTCGCGGAGAAGAGCGCGGTCACGATCGAGATCCCACGCGAGCTGGCCGGCGGCAAGCGCCTGCGGCTGAAGGGCCACGCCGTGCGCGTGTCGCCCGCGGACCGCGAGGGCGGCGTGCGCGCCGAGCTCTCCGTGGGCGTGCGCTTCGCGGAGCTCGACTCGACGCAGGCGAAGCAGCTGCGCGCGGTGCTGGCGGAGCGGGTGATCGGGCCCGCGTCCCTCGGCGCCGCGGTCTCCTACAGCCCCCCGGTCGCGAAGCCCGCGACCGGCGGGGCCGCGCCAGTCGCCGTCGCCGCGCCTGCCGCTCCGCCGCAGCGCAGGCGGCGCGTGAACCGCCGCGCGCGCTTCGGCAAGCAGGTCCACGCCGTGGAGGGCGAGGACTCCTACATGATCCTGTGTCGCGACATCTCGATCGGCGGCATGCGCATCGAGCCCGTGGAAGGGCTGGAGGTCGGCGCGAAGCTGGGCCTCGCGATCCAGATCTCCGCCCGCGAGGAGCCGGTGATGGTCGAGGCCGCGGTGGTGCGCAACGACGGGGAGGCCGGGCTGGCGCTCCGCTTCGACTGGATCGGCGACGACTCGAAGCGCCGCGTCGAGCGCCTGCTCACCACTCTGCCCTCGATCGAGCCGCTGCAGGACCTGGCCCGCCAGCAGGGCACGATCCTCGCGCAGCGGCTGGGTCGCTCGCCGCGGAGCTGAGCTACCAGAGCAGCCTGCGCCGCCCGTCCGCCGAGGACTTCTCGCGGCCGCTGATGCGCGCGCGCAGCTCCTTGCGCTTCTTCACCAGCGCGCGGTCGCGCGTGATCCGCCCCTGCGGGTGGTAGACGCGCCGGTCCTCGCGCTGGCGGAAGGCCTTGAAGTCGGCGTAGCCGTCGAGCTCGTGGCGCAGCTCGTGGCTCGCGAGCTCGATCATGATCGCGTCGTCGAGGAAGCCGAGCCCCGGTACGTGGTCGGGGATGATGTCGTTGGGCTCGGTCAGGTAGGAGAGCGTCGCGAGCACGCGCCGCTTCACCGGATCGGGCATCTTCCACTCGGCGTCGTAGCTCATCGCCACGATGCTCTCGAGCCGGTCGAGCCGCTCCGCCACGTAGTCCGGGGGCTGCGCGGCGCGCGCTTTCTCGATCAGCGCGACCGCCGCCGCGGTGATCTCGGTCTCCTTCTCGGGATTGGCCACGTCGATGGCCTTGGCCATCACGCGCCGGAAGTGCCGGAGGTCCCGCTCGCCCAGCGTGAAGCTCACTTTCAGGTCGGCCACGCGGCGCAGTCTAGCGGAGCCCGGCGCTTTTCAGGACCCCCGAGACGCGCGAGAATTCCGCGCCGTGCTGGGACTCCACCTGCTCTCGCTCGCGTTCTGGGCGTTCCTCGTGCTGTCGTCCGTGGCACTGTTCCCGGTCGCGCTCCTGGTCTGGGCGGTGACCGCGCCCTTCGACCGGCGGCTGGTGGTGCTCCACCGCTTCACCTGCTTCTGGGCGTCGCTCTACACCTGGCTCAACCCGGCGTGGCCGGTGACGATCGAGGGGCGCGAGAACATCCGCCCGGACGTCGCCTACGTGATGGTGTCGAACCACCAGTCGCTGGTGGACATCCTGGTGCTGTTCCGGCTGTTCCGGCACTTCAAGTGGGTCTCGAAGATCGAGAACTTCCGCGTGCCGCTGATCGGCTGGAACATGCGCCTCAACCGCTACATCGCGCTGGTGCGCGGCAGCCGCGAGAGCGTGGTGCGCATGATGGCCGAGTGCGAGGCCACGCTCGCGAACGGCAGCTCGGTGATGATCTTCCCGGAGGGCACGCGCTCGCTCGACGGCCGCATGCGCGCGTTCAAGACGGGCGCGTTCGAGCTCGCGCTGAACACGGGCGCGCCGATCCTGCCCATCGCCCTCGACGGCACCGCCCGCGCGCTGCCCAAGCGCGGCTACCTGCTGCAGGGCCAGCACCCGATCCACGTGCGCGTGCTGCCGGCGCTCGCCACCGAGAGCTACGCGGGAGAGACCGTCGACTCACTCTGCGAGCGCGTGCGCGGCATCATCGCGCGCGAGCTCCCCGCCGAGCCCGAGGCCGCGGCCAAGAGCGCCTGAGCAGCCCGGGGCTAGCCGAGCTGCAGCAGCGCGACGCCGAGCGCGACGCACAGCGCTGCGGCGACGCGGCGCGCGGCGAAGCCCTCGCCGAGCAGTCGCGTCCCGATCAGCGCCGCGATCACGACGCTGGTCTCGCGCAGCGAGGCCACGTTCGCCATCGCCCCGCGCGACATCGCCCAGAGCACGATGGCGTAGGCCACGAGCGCGAGCACGCCGCTGCCGACCCCGCGCGCGCCGTCGCGGCCGAAGAAGATCCGGAGCCGGCCGCGGTTGCGGAACAGCGCGAGCGCGCAGAACGCGAAGCTCGTCGCCCACGAGTTCCAGGCGATGTAGGCGAGCTGGCCGCCGGCGTGGCGCACGCCCTGCCCGTCGAGATAGGTGTAGCAGCCGATCATGACGGCCGTGACGAAGGCGGCCGCGATCGATCGGGCGACGCCCTTGTGCGGCACGCGCGGCTCGAACGCGAAGCTCGTCATCGCCAGCGAAGCCAGCGCGATCCCGCCCGCCTGCAGCGGCCGCGGCACTTCGCCCGCGAAGCTCGCACCCAGGATCGCGACCAGGAGCGGCGCGGTCCCGCGCGCGATCGGATAGACCAGCGACAGGTCGCCGAAGCGGTAGGCGTAGAGCAGGAAGATCTGGTAGCCGAAGTGGAACACGCTCGAGAGCGCCAGGTAGGGCCAGGCCGCGCGCGCGGGCGCGCCGGTGAAGGGCGACGCCACCGCGCCGAAGACGAACGACGTCCCCAGGACCCCGGCCAGCGCGACCACGCGGTCGCCGCTGGTCTTGGTCAGCGCGTTCCAGGTGGCGTGCAGGAAAGCGGCGACCAGCACCAGCGCCGCGGCGCCGAAGTCGAGATGCACGCGCGACTCAGTCCGACTTCAGCGCGCTGTGCTCGCGCAGCCACTCGATCCCGCCCTCGGCGCGCTCGCGCTCGTCGGCCAGGAAGCGCGACACGGCCGCGCGCAGGCGGGGCTCGGCCAGCCAGTGCAGGCTGTAGGTCGGCTGGCCGTCGAAGCCGCGCGCCTGCTTGTAGTCGCCACCCGCGCCGGGCTCGAAGCGCGCGAGACCCCGCGCGATGCAGTGCTCCACCGCGGCGTAGTAGCAGACTTCGAAGTGCAGGTTGCGCACCTCGCGGGTCGCGCCCCAGTAGCGGCCGTAGAGCGCGTCGCCCTTCTCCACATTGAACGTCCCCGCGATCGGCTCGCCGCCCGCGCTGGCGACCATGAAGCACAGCCGCTCGCGGAAGCGCTCGCGCAGCAGCCCGAAGAACTTGCGGTTCAGGTACTGCCGCCCCCACGCGCGCCCGCGCACGGTCGACAGGTAGAAACGGAACATCGGCTCGAACAGCGCGTCCGGAATCGCGCCGCCCGCGAGCGCCGCCACTTCGACGCCGCTCTCGGCCACCTCGCGCCGCTCGCGCCGGATCTGGTTGCGGCGCTTGCTGCGGAAGCGCGCGAGCCAGTCGCCGATCTCCCGGTAGCCCTGGTTCTGCCAGTGGTACTGCACGCCGATGCGCAGCTCGAACCCCTGCGCGCGCAGCGGCTCGATCTCGTCCGCGCGGCAGAAGTTGACGTGCACGCCGGAGAGGTCGCTCTCGCGGCAGACCTCGACCAGCGCGGCGGCCAGGCGCTCGATCCACACGGTCCTGCGCTCGCCCGGCGCCACCAGGAAGCGCGCGCCCGTCACGGGCGTGAACGGCACGCCGACCAGCAGCTTGGGGTAGTACGGGATGCCGGCGCGCTCCGCGGCGTCGGCCCAGCCCCAGTCGAACACGAACTCGCCCTCGCTGTGCGTCTTCACGTACAGCGGTACCGCGGCGACGAGCCGGCCGCGGTCGCGCACCACCAGCGGCCGCGCGGCCCAGCCGGTCGAGCCGCCCACGCAGCCGGCGTCCTCGAGCGACGCGAGCCACTCCCACTCGAGAAACGGCGAGCCGTCGCCCACCAGCGCGTTCCACTCCGCGGCCGGGAGCTCGCGCACGCCGGAGAGCGTCTCGACCTCCACCATCCGGGGCGAGTGTACCTCGCACCCAGGTGCTCGGTTATCCTGCAGGCAATGCCCGACGAGCCCAAGAAGCCGGCAGAGCCGCCCGCGCCGCGCAATCCCGCGCGCGAGCGCGAGCGGGAGGGCGGCCTGGCGACGCGCGAGCGCCCCAAGGTCGAGCGGCCGGCGCGCTTCAAGGTGCTCTTGTTCAACGACGACTACACGCCCATGGAGTTCGTGGTGAACCTGCTCGAGAACGTCTTCGCCAAGAGCCCGTCCGACGCGACACAGCTGATGCTGCAGATTCATCGAACCGGGATGGGGATCGCCGGCGTGTACGTGCTCGAGATCGCGGAGACCAAGGTTGCGGCCGTGCACCGGCTCGCAGAAGAGCGCGGCTATCCGCTGCGCGCGGGGTCGGAGCCGGAATGAGCCGCTTCAACCGCGAGCTGCAGCTGACCCTCCAGGCCGCGATGCGCGAGGCGGTGCGGCGGCGCCACGCCTACCTGACGCTCGAGCACCTCTTGTTCGCGCTCTGCCACGACGAACGCGGCGCCGAGGTGCTGCGCCATTCGGGCGCGAACGTGCGCCGGCTGAAGTCGGAGCTGCAGCGCTTCCTGGACGAGGAGATCGAGGGCGAGCCGGGCGAGCAGCCGGTCGAGACCGGCCAGACGCTGGCCTTCCACCGGGTGATCCAGGGCGCGCTCGCGCACGCCGAGCGGGCGGAGCGCGAGGAGGTCGACGCCGGCGACCTGGTGGCCGTGATGTTCGAGGAGCCGGATTCGCAGGCGCTCGCGCTGCTGCGCGCGCAGGGCGTCTCGCGGCTCGACGTCTTGAAGTACGTCTCGCACGGCATCTCCAAGCTGCCCGAGTCGCGCTCGGGCGGGCCGGAAGCGAACGGCTCTTCGCCCTCGGCACCGCGCCGCGCGCGCGCCGACGAGGACGAAGAGGACATCCCCGATCCGCTGACGGCGTTCTCGACCAACCTCACCGAGCGCGCGTCCGAGGGGAAGCTCGATCCGCTGGTCGGCCGCGAGGCGGAGATCGACCGCGTCATCCACGTGCTGGCGCGCCGGCGCAAGAACAACCCGATCCTCGTTGGCGAGTCCGGCGTGGGCAAGACCGCGATCGCGGAGGGCCTGGCACAGCGCATCAACGACGGGCAGGTCCCGGCCGACTTGCAGAGCGCGGAAGTGTTCGCCGTCGACCTGGGCGCGATGCTCGCGGGCACGCGCTACCGCGGCGACTTCGAGGCGCGCTTCAAGGCGTTCGTCGCGGCGGTGAAGGAGCGGCCCAACCCGATCGTGTTCATCGACGAGATCCACACGGTGCTCGGCGCGGGCGCCGCGCAGGGGGCCACCGTGGACGCGTCGAACATGCTGAAGCCGCTGTTGCAGAACGGCGAGCTGCGCTGCATGGGCTCGACCACGTACCAGGAGTACCGCCACTTCGAGCGCGACCGGGCGCTCGCGCGCCGCTTCCAGCGCATCGAGGTGCACGAGCCCTCGATCGAGGACGCGGTGAAGATCCTGGAGGGCCTGGCGCCGCACTACGAGAAGCACCACGGCGTGCACTACACCGCGCCGGCGCTGCGCGCGTGCGTCGAGCTGTCGGCGAAGCACCTGCTCGACCGCTTCCTGCCCGACAAGGCGATCGACGTGATGGACGAGGTCGGCGCCGCGGTGCGGCTGCGCAAGGGCGAGAAGCGCAAGACCGTGGGCGTGCGCGACGTCGAGGTGCTGCTGTCGCAGATGGCGAAGATCCCCCTGCCGACCGCGTCGACCTCGGACCTCGAGGGTCTGGAGAAGCTCGACGGTGACCTGCGCAGCGTGGTGTTCGGCCAGGACGAGGCGATCTCCACGGTGGTGCGCGCGATCAAGCGCGCGCGCGCCGGCCTCGGCGGCGTCGACCGCCCGGTCGGCTCGTTCCTGTTCATGGGGCCCACCGGCGTGGGCAAGACGGAGCTCGCCAAGCAGCTGGCGAAGACGCTGGGCGTGCAGTTCATCCGCTTCGACATGAGCGAGTACATGGAGAAGCACGCGGTGGCTCGGCTGATCGGCGCACCGCCCGGCTACGTGGGCTACGACCAGGGCGGCATCCTGGTGGACGCGGTCCGGCGCACGCCCTACGCCGTGCTGCTCCTCGACGAGATCGAGAAGGCGCACCCCGACCTGTTCGACATCCTGCTGCAGGTCATGGACCACGCCACGCTCACCGACAACCACGGCCGCGAGGCGAGCTTCCGCCACGTCACGCTGATCATGACCAGCAACGTCGGCGCGCGCGAGATGGCGGCGCGCGCGATCGGCTTTGGCGACGAGACCCGCGGCGGCGGCCAGAAGGACGTCGAGCGGCTGTTCAGCCCCGAGTTCCGCAACCGGCTCGACGAGGTCGTGCGCTTCAAGCCGCTCACGCCCGAGGTGATGGCGCGAGTCGTCGACAAGTTCGTGGTCGAGGTGGAGAAGCAGCTCGCAGAGAAGAAGGTCGCGATCGAGCTCACGCCCGCCGCGCGTGCGTGGCTGGCGGAGAAGGGCTTCGACAAGCTGTTCGGCGCGCGCCCGCTCGCGCGCGTGATCCAGACGGAGCTCAAGGACAAGCTCGCCGAAGAGCTCTTGTTCGGGAAGCTGGCCAAAGGCGGCGTCGCCCGCGTCGACGTCGCGGACGGCGCGCTCAGCTTCTCATGCGAGCCCCGCGCGACCTGAGCCGCGCGGGGCTGCATCGGGACCCTGCTGCGCTCGGCTCACGCCGAGCCCGATCCCATGCCCCCCAAGAGGAACGCTAGAAGCCCAGGTGCACCGCGATCCCGGGTGCGTGGAACGTGACGCCGAACGGCACCGGTACGGGGACCGGCGCGTAGCCGTACCCGTAGGCCGGCGCGGGCACGGGGGCCCCGTACGCGTACGTGGGGGCCGGCGCGTAGTAGGCCGGGCCGGGGACCGGCACCGGCACCAGGAACGGCGCGTGGAAGTGCGGTGCAGCGAAGAAGGGCGCATGGAAGTGCCCGTGCGGGGCAAAGCCGTGGAAGTGGTCGTGGGCCGAAGCGGCGCCCGGCAGGGCGAGCCAGATCCCGGCGGCAGCGAGGGCGAGAAACGCGAGCTTCTTCATGGTCTTCGTGTTGGCCTCCGCCGGATGAAACAGCTGCGAAGCCCTGTGGTTGCGCCACGGTGAGCGACGTCACGCCGGGGCGGTGTTAGGCTGCGCCCGTGCGTGCGTTGCGCATCGCTCTCGCGCTGCTCGCGCTCGGCGCGACGCTGCTCTTCCTGGGCCTGCGCGCGCGCTACGGCGGCGGCGGCGACTTTCCCGATCGCAGCGGTCCGGCGGAGCTCGGTGCCGATGCGCTCGAGCTCGTGGCCGACCTCGACTTCCCGCCGGGGAACGTCGCGGTGTCGGCGGGCGGCCGCGTGTTCGCGACCTTCCACCCGGAGGGAAGCCCGCCGCTGGCGGTGTTCGAGCTGCGCGAGGGCAAGCCGCAGCCGTATCCGCCGGGCGGGCTGCCGGGCGGGCTCCGCTACCAGTCGGTGCTCTCGCTGCGCATCGACCGCCGCAATCGGCTCTGGGTGCTGGACTACGGCCGCTACGGGCTCGACACCGCGCGGCTGCTCGCGTTCGACCTGGGGACGGACGCGCTGATCCATCGCCACGACTTCCCGGCCAAGATCGCGCTGCTCGGCTCGCACCTGAACGACTTCCAGGTCGCCCCCGACGGGAAGCGCGTCTACATCGCCGACGCGAGCCTGTTCGCGCAGATCCCCGCGATCATCGACTACGATGCGCCGCGGCAGCGCTCGCGGCGGCTGCTGCAGGGGCACCCGTCGGTGCTGGCCGAGCCCTACGTCCCGGTGGTGCAGGGCGTGCGCATGGAGTACTTCGGCTTCTTCGCGATCCGGCCCAACGTCGACTCCATCGCGCTCGACGACGCCGGCGAGTGGCTCTACTTCGCCCCCGTGACCAGCCGCTGGCTCTACCGCGTGCGCACCCGCGACCTCGACGACGAGACGCTGCTGCGCGACGCGCTCGAGTCGCGCGTCGAGCGCTACGCGGAGAAGACCATGAGCGACGGGATCGCGATCGACTCGGAGGGTGCGCTCTACCTGACCGACCCGGAGCACTCGGCGATCGAGGTGATCGGACCCGATCGCAAGCTGCACACCCTGCTCCGCGACCCGCGCTTGCGCTGGCCCGACGGTCTCTCGTTCGGCCCCGAAGGCTGGCTGTACGTGACGTGCAGCGCGCTCCACCAGGTGATCCTGAAGAGCGCCGACGAGATCCGCGCCCACGCGCCCTATCAGATCTACCGCTTCAAGCCGGGGACGACGGGGATCCCGGGTCACTAGGTCAGAGCGCCAGCAGCCTCCAGCGCGGCGATTCGCTCGGGCGTGAAGCCCAGCAGGTCGCCCAGCACGTTGCGGTTGTCGCAGCCGAAGCCGACGGCGCGCGGCGGGATGCGCGCGGGCGTGCGCGACAGGCGGAAGCGGGCCGACTCGACCGTGACACTTCCCAGTGTGGGGTGCGGGATCGCGACGAAGTGGCCGCGCTGGCGCAGCTGCGGATCGGCGTAAAGGCCTGGCATGTCGAGCACCGCGTGCGCCGGGACGCCCAGCGCCTGCAGCTCGCGCTCCGCGGCGCCGTGCTCGCGCGCGGCGGACCAGGCGGCGATCACGGCGTCGATCTCGGCGCGGCGGGCGCGTCGTCCCGCAGCGCTCGCGAGCCCCGGGTCGGCGGCCCAGTCGGCGCGGCCCAGCGCAGCGGCGAGCGCCCGCCAGTCGCGCGCGTCGCGCACCGCCAGGGCGAGCCAGCGGTCTTCGCCCGCCGCGGCGAACACCCCGTGCGGGTAGAGCTCGGCGTCGTCGTTGCCCATCGGCGCGGGCAGCCGCCCGTTCAGCGCCGCGTCGAGCAGCGCCGGGCCCAGGAAGTGGAAGGCCGACTCCGCCTGCGACTGGTCGATCCACTGCCCCTGGCCGGTGCGCTCGCGGTGCTCGAGCGCGGCGAGGATCGCGAGCGCGTTGTAGCGCGCCGCGATGAAATCGGTGTAAGCCCCGGCCGGGCCGACCGGCGGGCGGTCCGGCCAGCCGGCGAAGTGCTGGAAGCCGGTCACCGCCGCCGCCAGGTTGCCGAAGCCGGCGAAGTCGCGCAGCTCGCCGCTCTGCCCCATCAGCGAGCTCGACACCAGGATCACGTCCGGCCGCAGCCGACACAGAGATGCGTAGTCGAGCCCCAGCCGCGCCAGCACGCCGGGCGCGAACGACTCGGTCACCACGTCGGCCCAGCGCACCAGCGCCTCGAGCACGGGCCGCGACTCGGGGTGCGCGAGGTCGAGCGTGACGCACAGCTTGCCCGCATTCGCGCCCTGCATCGGGCCCGACCCGTCGGGCGAGGGGCTGCCACCGTGCCAGGGCGGGATGGTGCGGATGGTGTCGATCCGGCGCGTCGACTCCACGTGCACCACCGTCGCGCCGAAGTCGGCGAGCGTGCGCGTCGCCGCGGGCCCCGCCAGCACCCAGAAGAAGTCGAGCACGCGCACGCCTGCGAGCGGCAGCCCGCTCGACGCGCCAGCGTGGAGCGGGTCGGCGCTCGGCCGCGCGGGCTCAGCGCGCAGCTCGTCGCCGTGCTGGTCGAGCCGCGGCGGCGGCAGCGTGTACGCGATCGGCGACGCGCCGAAGCGCGCGAACGGTCCCGGGTAGCGGGCCTGCGAGCCGGGCTCCGCGCCGGGCAGGGTCACGAAGCTCGCGCGCGCGCGGAAGTGCTCGAGCGACTCGATCTGGTCGAGCGCGAGCGCCGGCGCGACGAGCAGCTTGCGCGCCACCGCCTCGCGCAGGATCTCGCGGTTGGCGCGCGCGGCGAACAGCCGCTCGAGCCCGGCGTCGAAGGGCGCGTAGAACTCGGGCTCGACCTGGCCGAGCAGCATGCGGATGCCGAAGCTGCCCCACTCCTCGTCGACGTAGCGCGCGTCGCAGAGACCCTCCTCGCAGAGCCAGCGCGCGAGCCGCGTGAGGAACGGACCGGTCGACGGCAGGAAGCCGGGCCCGAGCACCACCCAGCCGTCGCGCGTCGCATAGCGCACGCGCATCTGCAGCCGGCCCAGCGGCTGGATGCCCGCACTGCGCAGCGCCTGCGGCTGCTTCCACGGCGCGTCCATGCTGCGGAAGAGCGTCGCGAGCGTGAGCGCCTGCTGCGCCGAGACGTCGACGTGCTGGCCCAGGCCGGAGCGCTTGCGCTCGAAGTGCGCGACCAGCGCCCCCACCGCCGCGTCCGCCGCCGCGTGCAGCTCCGCCTGCGGCAGCGAGAGGCGCAGCGGCTCGCGCCCCGCCTCACCGCACAGGAACATCGGCCCGCTCGCGGCGAGCAGCACCAGGTCGGTCGCGGCGTAACCCGCCTTCGGCCCGTCGCTGCCGAACGGAGTGATCGTCACGTGGACGAGCCGCGGATTCGCGTGGGCGAGCGCATCGCGATCGAGCCCGAGCTCTCGCATACGACCCGGTACGGCGGATTCGACCAGGAAGTCCGCGGCGCGCGCGAGCCGGATCAGCTCTTCGCGCCCCGCGGGAGTCGCGAGGTCGAGCACGAGGCTGCGCTTTCCGCGCGCGAGCGCCCAGAACGCGAGCGAGCGCTCGGGGCCGGGCTCGTCCTTCCAGAAGGGCGGCCGCGCGCGCAGCGCGCATCCACCCGGGGGCTCGATCAGCACCACGTCGGCGCCCAGGTCCGCGAGGATCTGCCCGCACAGCGCCCCGAAGTCGCCGCAGAGATCGAGAACGCGCAGGCCGTGCAGCACGGCCCCATCTTACGCTAGGGCGTGTCGGCCGCCTTGCGGGTCTGGAAGCGCGCGCAGGCGGCGCGCAGCGCCTCCTCCGCATCGACGCCGCGCGCGCCGAGTCGCGCGGCCAGCGCGAACAGGAACGTCCCGGTCCGCTCTGCGCCGGCGCGCGCGAGCTCTCCGTCGACCTGCTCTGCGAGCGCATCCGCGCTGCCGTCGGGCAGGCCCGCGCGCCCCGCGCGGCGCGCCAGTTTGCCCGCGCGCGACAACGCCGGCAGGGCGGCAGGCACGTCGTCGAGCGGGTGGGAGGCGCCTCGCCGCGCGCGCTCGGCCTCCTTGTGGCGCTCCCACTGCCGCAGCACCTCGTCGGCGTCGGCGGCGCGCTCGCCGGCGAACACGTGCGGATGGCGGCGAACCAGCTTGTCGCAGAGCGCGTCCACGACGTCGCCGAAGTCGAACAGCCCGGCCTCGCGCGCCATCTGCGCGTGAAACACGACCTGCAGCAGCAGATCGCCGAGCTCATCGCGAAGGTCGGACCACTCCTCGCGTCGGATCGCGTCGTCGACCTCGTACGCCTCCTCGATGGTGTACGGCGCGATGGACCGGAAGCTCTGCTCGCGGTCCCACGGGCAGCCGTCCGGCGCGCGCAGGCGCGCCATCAGCTCGAGCAAGCGGTCGATCCGCGCGTGTGTCACGCCGGCATTCTAAGATAAGATCGCGAGCCGACCGGTCGTCCCAGGCCGGTCGGGAGGGGAAGCGTTGACCCGGCCAGCGATCGAGTTCCCGGCCGCGCCGTTGACGGTGCGCGACCAGATCCGCGTGCGCGCGGAGCACCCGGAGACCCGCGAC
>Ga0306922_10002111_pt1 | contig 18378 bp, 18 predicted proteins | sample sta12Cox44000082_FD_203758 | JGI IMG/M metagenome (GOLD analysis project Ga0306922, IMG submission 203758) | Lab enrichment of tropical soil microbial communities from Luquillo Experimental Forest, Puerto Rico - statoxic.12C.oxic.44.000.082 (v2)... | ecosystem: Environmental > Terrestrial >... | reverse complement strand
TCAAACGGGACGCATCCCCCATTTCAAAATAGGCATAACCTAGAGTGGTATGCGCGTCAGCATCCTTGCTGTCGCTGGCGGCCATATCTTCCGCAACCGTGATGGCCTTGCGGGCGTATGCTGCGGCATGAGTATACTCGCCCACATTGATCATCTCGTATCCCCCTAAATGTCCGTTCATCGCCGCATAAGCGTTATATAGGCGTCGCTTCGCCGGCTTTGAAGAAGGAGATTCTCTAACCAGAGACTCGGCAATCGTTATCGCCTTGCGAAGGCTCACCGAAGCTTCTGCATGGTCTCCTAAGTGATCTAACTGACGGCCGATGAGGTTGTAGAGCGTGGGTAGCCTCAAGTCGTGTTCTGCATCGCCGTTTGGGTCACCTCCTAGAATTTGCAAGGCAGCATGATAATCCTGTAGAGCTTTGTCCGGTTCCCGGCTGACATCCTCCACATTGGCGAGACCACTATAGTTCGACGCAAGAAGACCTCTGCGAGTGGGGTCCGCTGGATTCTGCTGCCAGAAGTCGCGCGCCAATGGAAGACATTGCTGGAAGTGGTCGGTAGCCTTTTGCAGGTTTTCCAAGGAAACGTATGAATATTCCATTCTAGCGAGCCGTTGATAGGCGTCGATCAACGCTTTCGTACTCTCGTCGTCGGGCTGCCTCGAATGGGCTTCGGTCGCTATGTGCAAAGCTTCCTGATAGCTGTGGAGTGCGGCTTCCGGATTACCGAGATTTGGTCCGAACGGCGAACCTTCGAGATCGGCGACACGCATGTAGGCCTTCGAGAGTTCGACCAGTAGTCGTGGATCATTTCCAGAGCTCTGCCTGAGTTGTTCCAGATAGCCCAGGGCGCCTTGAAACAGAGCTGCCTGACGCTCGGTCGATGGTTGTGATTGCCCCAAATTCTCCGTAAGCGCTGAAATTGCGGAGTCTGCGAGGGCTGCGACTTGCTTCACTTTGCGGTCCGCGGCGCGAGACTGCCAGCGATGAAAGAGGATGGAGGCCAGCACCACAATCAACATGGCACACGCCATCAGCCAAGCTACCCTGTGACGTTGTACGAACTTGCTGGTTCGATAGAACCAAGTGGACTTCCGGGCGAGAACCGGCCTGCCTTGCAAGTAGCGAAGCAGGTCTTCTTCCAGGTGCTGTGCTGAGAGGTAGCGTCTGCAAGGATCCTTCTCCATCGCCATCAATACAATTCTGTCGAGATCGCCCGTCAACTCCTTTCGTGTCCGGACAGCCAAGCCGGGGATGGAGCTTGGCTTGCGCGTTTCCTGCTCACACACGAGACGTTCCGCCGCGCCCGGGGATAGTCCATCCAGGGCGTAGGGTCGGGAACCAGTTAGCAACTCATAAAGCAGGACGCCCAGGGAATAGATATCGGTTGCGGTGGTCAGCCCCCGTCCCAGCATTTGTTCCGGACTCGCGTAGTCAGGAGTCATCAGTCGCTGCCAGCTCTCTGTTTTGGGAAGGTCCCCGGGGCAAAGTTCAGGCACCAAAGGTTTCGAGACTCCAAAATCGATGAGCTTGACCACTCCTTGCGGCGTCACCAGCACGTTGCTGGGTTTAATGTCACGGTGAATCACTAACTTCCGGTGTGCGTAATGTACGGCGGAACACACGGACCGGAACAGTTCCACCCTCTGTCGGATCGACAGGGCACGACTCTCACTGAACAGCGAGATAGGCTGGCCCTCAACGTATTCCATCACGATGAACGGGCGGCCATCCGCTGTCTCACCTCCATCAAGGATTGCGCCGATGTTGGGATGAGTCAGAGTCGCAAGGATTTGCCTTTCGGCAAGAAACCGCTGCACCAGTGAGGGCCACTCGATGCCTCTGCGGATCATTTTGATTGCGACGAACTGGAAGTACTGCTCGTCGGACCGTACGGCTAGATAAACCACTCCCATTCCGCCGCTATCCAGCTCGCGAACCAGTAGATACGGTCCCACTCGCAGTCCGGCCTCAGACGCATTGGAGACGGTGGAGAGTTGCCGTACGTCGGCTTCGATTACCGAGCGCAGCGCGGTAACAGCGCCGCTGTCACTTGCTAGCAGCGATTCAACCTCGGAGCGCAGCTCTGCGTCGCCGCCGCAAGCCTGCGCAACATATTCCTCGCGCTGCGACGGTGGCCTTTCCAAGGCGTTCCGAAAGATTTCTTCGATCCGGTTCCAGCGATCGGTCGCCATCCCACATCTTCAAGCCCGCGTGCGTGTCATCTCCCGTCGCAGCAGGGCTTGCCCAAGACGAAGTTCACGCCCAACTGTTGCTACTGAAATTCCCAGAACCAGACCGATTTCTTGTGTGGTCATGCCACCAAAATACTTAAGCTCAATGACACGACTCTTTCTTTCGTCCAGGTCTGCGAGACGCTGAAGAAGCGCATCCTCAAGTGCAAGTAAATTCGGACTTTGCTGCGCCACCACATCCATGCCGGTCTGCAGTGTGATCCTTACGCCGTGCCCGCGCTTATTGGCTTTGGGTTTTCGGGCATGATCGATCAGCACGCGGCGCATCGTATTGGCAGCCACCGCGTAAAAGTGTGCCCGGTTCTGCCACTGCAATCTAGTTTGGTCCGCCAGGCGAAGGTAGCACTCATGCACCAACCCTGTAGGTTGCAGGGTCAAAGCACGACTCTCGTGGCTCAATCTTGCCCTGGCAAGCTGGAGCAACTCCTGATAAATGATCAGCGTGAGCCGCTGTAGCGCTGAACCATACCCGTTACCCCACTCTAGGAGAAGGTTGGTGACGTTGCCCCGCTCTCTGGGCAATTGGTGGACGGGCGCAGGATCGGGCATGATTCGCCTCACTTTCCCGCCGTTGGCCCGGATTATATCAGTCTTCGGCAAACGGCTATGCGACGGTGAGATGAGGTTGTCCTTTCACTGCACGCCGGCATTCACACCCGCAGACTATCTAGCCGTGAAGGAGCAGGAAAGTCGATCAGAGACCCTAATTATTCTCTGGATTGTAACTTTCTTGTCAAAACGTCCCTACTTCTAGCGCTCATGACTGCGGGATCGACGAGACCGTGGAATAGAAACCCGCTAACTCAGTTTATGTCTGTGAAAGCGGAAAATTCGGGATCGGTTGTGTTCTGCGATTGTGACTGATTCTCGCAGCTCCGAAATCGTGATCGAAATCACGGTTCGTTTCCGCCTAAGGGAATGAACCGCAAACGAGCCGGTTCAAGAATTAGCTTCGAAGTCGCCGCGCAATTGGAACACGGAGCTGAGCATCAACAATCAAACGCGTTCCCTTCAGCGGGGCGCCTAAGTCATGGAGGAATTTGTGAAAACGAAATTGTTTGCTGTGTTGGGCGAAGGAATCGTAGGGATTGCTGCCCTCAGCTTCTTAGTGACAACGCCGGTCTCCGCACAGACCAAGTTGATGAACGCTATTCACGCTGCTGCGGTGAGTTCCGCTAGTCCGCAATTGCCGCGTGGAACGAAGATCATCGCGCACGTCCCTCTGGACGGCCAGTCCGTAACTCGTATGTACACGCAGTCGGAATACGGCCACACATACCTGTACATCCAGCACGGTCAGTATTCGTTTACGACTGTGGACATCAGTAAGAGACAGTATATACAGAAGGTGGACCACGCGCCTGGGAATATCGAGCCCCCGCTGTATGAAGAGCTCTTTGAAGGTGGATCGGTAGAGGGTTCACCTTCGTGGGCAGTGACTGCCGGCGTCGATAGCACTGGGGGTGCGGGTATGAGAAGCACTCTGGAAAACAGTGATCCCAACGATGCCAAACTGCTAAGAGCTTTTGGATCGGAGTACGCCAATCTTGCGGATCGCGATCGTCGCCTGGTGTATTTCGCCTCGCCCTCACAATTGCTGATTGTTCAGGACAACCGCATGACCGAAATCGACTTCATCGCCAACTGAGCAATTCCTTTCTGCTGACCTCGCCGGAGCCATGTGCTCCGGCTTTTTGTTCCGACGCGTGGCGAAGTCTTTAACCAGCGCTACCGAAGCTCGAAGCGGCCTCGCGTTACGTAACAAAGAATCTCAGCCAGCGGTGAGCGACTTGGACTGGCGACTTCGCCTAAATAAGTAGGCATGAACCCGTGACCGTGATTCCTGAATTCGGGGAGGGTTGCAAAGCATGAAGTCACTCTTCGATACGAATACTTTTGCACGCCACTCTGATCTGATAGAAGACGCCCACATCTATCAGCAGTCAATTTTGGACCTCATTCTGGCTGCCGTACTAAACCCTTCGTTTCTGAGCTCGAAATTGAACAAGCCACGGCTCAACAACAAAGACCTTGTGAAGTTAGCTCGCCATCGCCTTTCAGATAACCTCCTGATACGAGTTATAGAGGTTTATGACAATGACTTCGAACTCTCTAACAACAGTCTGCTGAAATTTCGCAAAAGTGGCCTTGGAGAAAAGGTAATCGAGGCATTGCTTTGCAAAATGAGCGCCGCTCCTGTTTTCGGAGCAGTTCAAGACTGAGTAGGCTGACCAGTTTCGATGAGATGATCGGATTTCATCGCAGATTTCGCCTTGGCAGATGAGCGTGGCAAGTTTCTCAAACCAATCGATATTCGTGAGGAAAAATATGAATATTCAAAAGTTAGCTCCTATTACCGCATTGTCGGCTCAGAATCCTTTATCCGATCCATACGACGAAGGCTGCTGGCAAAGTCTCTCAGCGCTTCATGCTTGCGAGCTGGAGCGGTACAACCGTGCAATTGATCAAGCCAAACGGTGCACCTCTTACCCGGAATACCAGTGCATACCGGTGACCGAACAAAATGCAGCCGGGCGAGTCATAACTAAGCGAGAGTCGAAACCCGTGAACCAAACGGCTGGCACTAGTGAGCAGGCGACAGCACCGGAGCGGATTCCTCCATCAGGGTTCCGCTCCGAACTCTAATCAACCACAAGAATCTGCTAAACGCCGCAAGAAGGACGAAGTTCCGATTGCGCCTGTCGCTCTGATCAACTGAAGTTCGGGACATGCCGTGTGTAATAAAAGTAGTGAGCGACCTGCTTCTGGTCAGACTCGTCGGAGACCTTCTGGACCTTGCTGCTGAACGCAAAGGTCGTTCTACTGGCGTCCTGACGAACTGCCGTTACTATTATTAGATTCGGCAGTTTCACGCTTGGATTGCATCTGGAATTTGAATCTCTATCCTGAGACGACTTGCGGGGTCCGCGGCCCAGGACTTGAACTCCCATTGCTTCTGTCCCCAATGCGGCGGCCCCATGGTAATTATCGAGAGACTCACTGCCGCTCAGATCCAACTTCGCGCTCCACCCAAGGTGTCCATGGCTACAGCATGAAGTCTCTATCCCATTGCGAACACATCGCGTGCCTCGTCGCGCTACCCGATTTGTGTCTTCCCCTGGAACGACTCGTAGCTTCACACGCCTCGCCACGATCAATATCACCCTCCAACATCAGCGAACGGCCAGATCCCACGACTCGCTTGCCGCTCCCACCTCAACCGCGTCCCTGCTTCGCCTACCTTCAATTCCCATAGACCCGCCGCGTCCGTCGCAAACGCGGGCGGCTTCTTTCTAACGCCCTTATCGAAAGCGCCCCGGCACTACGCTGGGGCGCTCCGCTTCGCCTTTGCACGCCGGGGCACTTCCGATAAGGTCCTAGCGTTATACGTCAAGTTGAGATGACGCCGGCTTCACGCGAGCCAGTCTCTTGGCATGCCGTCACCCGTGATCTGAACAGATATCGGATTATGAGTGATATGGCTGTTATCACCAGTTCCAGGCCATTCTGCTGGAATCGTGGCTGAGGAAAACCGTTTGCACGGAAAGTGATAGCCTTTGGAGCAGGCTGAACAGCGCGTCGCTTTCGGGGTTTCAAGTGAGGTCGACCACAGTGGAACATCACGATTGCTCCCGTGAATCACCTCGCCCGAATCGCCGCCAATTTCTTTTAACCACCGGGAGCACGCTGGCTGCCTGTGCGATCGCACCCAGCGGCCGGCTGATAAACGAGTTCACTCCACCGCAACCCTACAAAAAGGAGAACAAAATGAAAGACACGAAACCCAGCATCGTGTTCTGTCACGGCATCTGGGCCGACGGCTCATGCTTCAGCAAGGTGATGCCCGCGCTTCAGGCCGAAGGGCACCAGTGTATTGCTGCCCAATACAGCCTCAACACAACCGCGGACGACATAGCCACCGTGAAAAGCACGCTTGGGCGAGTCAGCAGTCCAGCCATTCTCGTCGGTCACTCTTATGGCGGAAGCGTCATCACTGGCGCCGGAAGCGACGATCGCGTTGTTGGGCTGGTCTACATCGCCGCATTTGCACCGGACGCCGATGAGACCTCCCAGACGCAGCCGTCCAAATTTCCGAAGACTGATGTCCTCTCGCACGTCGAGGTCGCCGACGGACGTATATGGCTGCTTCCGGAAGGCATGGATTCCTTCGCAGGCGACTTGTCCGAGCAGAACAAGAAGCTGGTTTGGGCGACCCAAACCGTGCCGGCTCCAGATCTGTTCGACGCGAAGGTCGCAGGAACGGCCTGGAAGTCGAAGCCAAGCTGGTACATCGTCGCCAAGAACGACCGTACTATCCAACCTGACTGCGAGCGCTTTCTCGCGAAACGCATGGGCGCCACGACGACCGAGGTCGCGAGCAGCCACGTGGTGATGCTGTCGCAGCCGCAAGTCGTGATCGATGTGATCCAAAAAGCGGTAAAAGCCGCGCAGGGAGTGACGGCAGCAGCCTAAAGCCGCCAAGCCTCCTCGATTCATAGGCGCGGTCGCCGCTCAGTCGGCGGCAAGCGTGTGAGCAGAGCGTGAAGAAGTATCCCAACATCAAGCCGGGGGAGGAATTTAAGGGCTACTGAGGGGCGGTAAATTACGATAGCCGGGAGTGTATAGCTATGCGAGCAGAAGTTAAATCCCGACCAGATTTGTTGCTCCTGCTGTCTCTTCTATTGGTCATTGTCTTGCACCCGCTGCTGGATCACGGAGACGTGCGGCGGCTGGTTCTAGCGGGACTGGTATTCATACCGGTCATATTGTCCACAATTCGGTTGTCGCAGATAAAAGATTGGGCGTGGCCGTCCGTGTTGCTTGTTGCGGGCGTTCTGATTTTCGGGATTGCGGACAGGTTCCGGCCCCACCCCGCTTTCGCCGCCAGCAGATTCGGACTATTGGCCGCGTACTTCGGACTCACTGCGGTCGGCCTCTTCTCCTACCTCAAGAATGCAGACTTCATCACCAATTCTCACCTCTACACCGCAGTCAGCATTTACCTGTTGCTTGGTTTTGTGTGGTTTGGGCTTTATAGCTCCATTACCAGTTTTTATCCGAACGCAATCGTGAGCAGCCAACATGCGATCTCAGACCGCCCGAGCGAGCTGTTGTACTTCAGTCTTGCGACTCTCACCACGCTAGGTTACGGCGATGTTGTCGCGGTCAACAGCGAAGTGCGCATATTGGCCGTGCTGGAGGCGGTGACGGGCGTCCTTTATGTGGCGATCACCGTCGCGGTTCTAGTGAGCAGTTACCGGCGGCAGGGATCGCGGTCCGAACCCGGAACACCATCGACATGATTCGCGTGCACAGATGGTGTCGAATACCGACGAATAATGGGCTGCTCGGAAGTTATCCGACTGGGTGGCGAATAATCCCCATATCACTCGTGATCCGCGAAGATCGCCGGATTTCGGGATTGGTGGTGTGAATGCAGTAGAAGTAGTAATGGTTCACGAGGGTGGTGGACTTGACGATCCAGGGGTAGGTACGTTTCGTTTTCGGATTGCGGCGTTTCTCGGTGCGATAAACTCTGCATTTCTCCTGCGCCTTGCCGATGAACACTACGCCTTCGGGTTGGTGGAACTTCTTGCGTTGTTGTTTGGCAAAATCGTCCTTGCGTTGTCCCTTCTGGAAGAGGATCACGGGAATTCGGTGGTCTTTGGCAAACTGCTCGATGGAAGCGACGAACTGGCGGCTGATGGGCTCCACCATGAGAGTAGAGGCCACTTTATGCCCGCGGTGGATTCGTATGAACTTCAACGTGCCCTCGACCGCCTGGAGTTGGGGCACATAGACGTTGAGGTACATCCGATCGATGCTCTCCACTTCCAACACAACATGCTTGCTCAAAACCTCGGCGACAGTCTGTGGTACGCTCATCGCGGCTCCGGTTGCGGGGTGCCTTTACGGCCAGGCGATTCGCCTTACGGCGGTCCCATCCAAACGGAGTGGTTTACCATTCCCAATGCAATGCACGCAACCGGAGCTAGCGGGAGCTAGCGGTCGACACCCGTAGTCAACGACACGCTTGTCGGTCTGAGGCGAAGCCTCGCTGGTGTAGTGCGTCATGCAGATGGGCGACTATGAAGTGCGGCGCGAGCCCGTTTGACCTTTTCCAGGATGTCGGCGGCTCCCAGCCAGCGCCTCATGAAAGTAAACGTCCCGTTCGCCTTTAGCGTCGAAGATCACTCCCTGCCGGCCGGCGAATACCTCGTTCTCACTGTCACCCCGGAGCGTTCCATCCGTATCACCAGCACCGACGGCAAGCACTCCGCCATCGTCAACACGCTGCCCAATTACGCCAAGGCGCCTTCAGCGAACAGCCGCCTCGTGTTCCACAAGTACAGAGATGAGTACTTCCTGGCACAAGTCTGGACCGGTGGCCAGAATGTAGCGCGCAATCCGATATCCAGCAAGCGGGCCATGGAGATCGCCAGCAGCGGCGGCGCGCCCGAGACCTTAACGGTCATCGCACTCGCCGATCATCGCTAACAAGTTTGTAGTAATTGAACTCTCGGGGCGCGTCCACCGTCGCGCCTTTTTTTCGCGGAAGGGTGCCTCAATAGTTCTCAACCATCCAAACGTTGCTTTCGCCGGTCGTGATATCCAGAGCACCATGTTTACCGTCCGGCGATGGAAGCACGTATTTAAATGGGGCACTCCGATCGCCCTCCAGCAACACTCTCGCATTGCCGTCCAAGTCGATGGCCAGAATCACGGGCGCGCCCGCAGGAGTGAAGCTGGCTATCAACAGAAGCTTACCGTCCGCGGACCAGTCCGCGCTCTTCCGGACTGGCCAGTCTTTTACCACCACATCTTTAACAATTCCTGAATCAACCGAAACGAACCGCACCGTGGTCCCATCATCGATCGCAAGGGTGGAACCGTCCGGCGAAAAGCCCGAGTGGGCATAACTGGGCAGCTTCGCCACCAGACGGCCCTTACCTTGGTGAAGGTCGAAAAGGTAAAAGAAGCTGCCAGAGGCCAGCAATTCGCCCAGGATGCACACCTGTGACGGCGGCTTCGCGCATATAAAGTCACTAATGCCGGGTTCGCTCAGAATCACGCGGGGTGCTCCGCCTGCAATCGGAACCGCCATAAGGTCAACCGGAGCGCTGGCATCTTCGGGTTTGTCGGTAACTGCATACAGAATCTCGCTGCCATCGCCGCTTAATCTCGGCAAATTGACTTCGAACTTACGCCATTCGGTTAGCAACTCGGGCGTCGTCGCGTCGAGCTCCTGCTTGTAAATCTTGTGCCTTCCGGAGGCTAAAAACACCACCGCCTTGCTGTCCACGGTCCAGTCAGCGGCCCAGAAGTCTGCACTCCGGTCGATCGTAAGGCGTCGGGGCGAACTCATCTTCCGGGAGCTGCCATCAAAGTCGCTGACAAAGACCTGTTCGGAAGCGTTGCTTCGCCAGAAGACCAGGCGTTTTCCGACCTTGCTCGCGCTGAATCCACCAATCCATCCCAAACCGCGAAGCATCTCTCGCGGCTGCCCCTGAGGTTCGCCTGTATTCTGATCAACGCCGATTGACCAAATGGCGTCATCGTGGCCTCGTTCCTCCGACCGCAAAGCAAAATACAGGCGACCATCCGGAGCCCAATACAAGGGAGGCGGCAGAAGCTGGACATTAGCGCCTCGAACAGACTCCATGCGTCCGTCCTGGAACAGGAATCTTGCATCACTGCCGTCCGCTCTTCGGGTGTATACAAGGAACCTGTACGCACTCGCGCTGCGGGAGGGAATACGTTCGCGCTCGATATAGGCTATGCGCTGCCCATTGGGCGACCAACTTGCCGACTGCGGGTCGGTTTCCTTTCCTGAACGGTCCAGTCTCCGCTCTACCAGACGACGCGCGTTCTGCCCATCCGCCTCGGCGAGCCAGAGCTCCCGGTCGTAAAACGACGAGCCGAGATGAACGAAAGCTATTTCGGACCCATCCGGCGACACAATCCCTTGTTCCGCGTCCTCCAGCAGCATCTGTGGATCGCCACCCAAGATCGACACTTTCCAGACTTTGGATTTGTGCTGCGGGCCCTCGCGGTTGGCGAGTAGCAGATGCGTGCTGTCGGGATACCAACTGGTTGGGATTCCGTCAAAACCTTTCGGAAGCGACAGTGGCCGCGTCTCGCCGCTGTCGATGTGCCGGATGTACACACCTGTCTGATCTGAGTAAGCCACGTACTTGCCATCCGGAGATATCACTGCTCCGGTTACCGGCACGTCGGGAGGATTGGCGGTCACCCGCTGCGCAACTACTTGTCTGATAGCCACTGGCCGTAGCCACCACGCAAGGCCGACACCCAGCGCCAGCAGCGCTATCCCCACTACAGTCAGATGCCAAAGTCGAATTTTCTTCCGCCAAAACGGTGGCTCATCGATTGGCGGTTCCGCAGTCGTTAGTTCCTCAACGACAGAATGAGGCTCGACCAACCGAAGTACGGGCGTTTCGGCACTCACCGCTGCCCGTTGCGCATCCGGCGGCCCAGGCACAGCAACGGCCACAGCCGGCAGAAATCGGTAACCCCGCTTCGCCAGTGTCTCTATGTAGCGTGGATTCTCAGCGTCATCATTCAGCGCTTGTCGCAGCTTGCGGATGGCTGAGTTAAGGCCAACGTCAAAGTCCACGAAGGTGTCGACTGGCCACAATTCCTTGTGCAGAACTTCGCGCGAGACGAGGTTTCCTGAGTTAGCAACTAACTCCACCAGCACGCGAAAAGGCTGTTCTTGCAGCTTGATTCGCACTCCGCTCTTTCGTAGCTCTGCTTGCCGCTCAGAGAGCTCGAAAGGCCCGAAGCGAAAGACCCGGTCGCGCGAGATCGACGGCTCGGTGGACACCTGCACCTCGCTAGTGGAGACATCTTAACCCGACTCTAGCTCTGCCGTAAGGGTTTCTTCGACAAGAACCCAGGTGACAATACTTCGTGTAGCTACAAAAGGCTCTCGTGAAGGATAACGGGCTAATCGGAAGCAATCCACTTTGACGAAAAACGGCTTACGCGGAGATTTGAGTGTCTCACGATTCACGTGTCCGACATGCCGACAAACCGTCAAAGTGGGTTTGTAAACACTGCCCCGTTAATCGCGGGTAATCGCCGCCGACAGGTTCATCTCTCGGAATTCCGTGAGGTTACGCGGCACTTTCACGAATAGGCCGTTTTAGTAGTTACCAGCCGCTGGGCGGTGGCCTCAGCTACATCCGACCTGGGATGACTTCCGGCTGGCATGTTAAACGGGGGTTCACAGCTGAAGATGCTTCAAAAGTCTATTCCGACATACCGTCGGGCCGCCGGAACCGCGACCAGTAAGCGCGCGAAATCCGCTCGCGATCACGTTCCTGCGTGACGGGACTCACGGCGAGCGCATTCACTCCTAAATAACATAAAAGTAGTTGTATTCTCGCTCTTCTTCGGGGTTGTTATTAAGGCTCCGGGGAGCAAGGGTTTCGCATGATCGACCAAATGATCGGTCGCTACCGCCTCCAGGACAAGATCGGGGAGGGAGGCATGGGGGTTGTTTACCGTGCGTATGACACCGATCTTAAGAGAGAAGTTGCGATTAAGCTCTTGCGCGAGGATCTGGTTAAGGGTTCCCAATTTATAAAACGCTTTACGCGCGAGGCCGAGGTGCTCGCGTCGCTCAATCATCCCAACATCGCTGCCATTTACGGAATCGAAACCTGCCACGGAACGCAAGGGCTGATCATGGAGATGGTGGGGGGAACACTTCTGAGTGACCGCAATGCCTACGGAGATATTCCTCTCTCCGAAGCCCTGCGCTTGGCCAGAGAGATTGCCAACGCGCTCGAATACGCTCACGGACATGGCGTCGTCCACCGTGATCTCAAGCCCTCCAACATCAAGATCACCTCGGAAGGCGCTGTCAAGTTGCTTGATTTCGGATTGGCAAAGAGAACTGCCGTCTGCTGCTTTCAGGGGAGCTCGCACTCTTCAACCACAGCGACAACTAGGGAGACTGGACTTGGGGCCATCTTGGGAACTGCGGCGTACATGAGTCCGGAGCAGACACGAGGGGATCCGGTCGACAAGCGGACGGACATCTGGGCTTTTGGGATTGTGCTATTCCAAATGTTAGCGGGACGACACCCTTTCGCCCGGAGAACTCTTTCCCAGACCGGAGCAGCGATTCTTGAGGCTGAACCGGACTGGGACAAGTTCCCACCCAACACCCCCTTGGGCATCCGCAGGCTGCTACGATACTGCCTCGAAAAGGATCCGAAACAGCGCTTGCGAGACATTGGAGATGCGGACCTGGAAATGGCGGATGTTCAACAGGGGCCGTCACTGCCGGACACGAAGTCCGCTTCCTATGTCCACGCTGCTCTCCTCCGACGTGGCGTCTTTTTGGCTCTCATCCCTCTCATTGTGGTTTCAGTGGGCGTCGCGCTGATGTTGAGGCTGCGTTCAACGCCGGCAGGACCGCGCGCGCATTTATCGATACCTTTGCCTTCGGGCCAGCAACTGACCGGGCCGCCAGCCATTTCGCCCGATGGTCAAATCGTCGCATGGACCAGCCGAACCGGGACCGGAAGAGCGTTTCTCTATGTACGCCCGTTAAATGATCCGGAGCCAAAAGCGATTAGCGGAAGCGAGGATGCGTTTCTTCCTTTCTTTTCTCCCGACGGCGAATGGGTGGCCTTTTTTGCCCGAGGGCGACTGATGAAGGCCGCGGTCTCGGGTGGTTCCGTAACTGCAATTGCCCGACGCTCCCGACCCTTGGGGCGGCACCTGGGGGAAAGACGGATCTATCGTCTTTACTCCGGCATTCAACTCCGGCCTAGTCCGGGTTTCCGCAAATGGGGGCGCGCGGAGGCCCTCACGAAGCCGGATGGGGGGCGGGCGGATACGGACACGTCCTTATGGTTCATCGGGAAGCCGGCTCGTGGCCCACACAACTCGATGTAGTTTTGAACTGTTTAAGCGATCTCCCGCGCGCAACAGTTGCCAACTAGCAGCTGTTATCAACAGCCACTTTGCCCGTAATGAAAAATGCGCCTCCATAAAAGAGCACTCTGGATTGGGCTAACCTGCATCGGCCTCTCCCTCCTGCTGTTCGCGTGGGAGCAGTCCCAAACTCAGGGCGAGAAGAATATGGGAGGAGCAGTGCTGGGCATAATGCTTGGTGACCCGGCGTACCTCGCTGCCGCAGCGGGATTGGTCAGCCTCGTCGTGAGTGCGATCGGGTTCGTAGAGGCCAATAAGCGCTGGCGCATACCGCTCATCACTGCGACGGGGTTGGTTGTTGTCACACTAGCAACCTGTTTTGCATTGGAGAAGAGGTCGGAGCGAAAACGCCAACTTGAATATCAGACCATCACGAATAGATATGGCGAGGAGTTGAGGGAGGGCACCACTCGCGAATCCGTGGAACGGTATCTGCGTTCTCAAGGGAAAGAATTTCAGCGTTTCTGCTGCGTTGGTGCGCGGACTAAAGCATGGGCCGACCGAGTGCGAATCGGGCAAGAGCACGCTCCTTGGTTTTGCAGTCAGCACAACGTGTACGTAGTGTTTGTATTCGACGCTCTTGACCATTCTGTTGAATTGAGCAGGGACGGCAACGATAGGCTCGTTGAGGTGAACCTGTATCCGGTTTCGGAAGGCTGCCTATAAAGATTGCTGCTGTAACATCGCCCATTTGGCAAATAACGCCTGCGCAGATGCTTGGTTCGCTGTTGCACACCGAAGCATCATACAAACCCTGTAGATGTCACTCTCGGACCGGCCAAGCTCAGTCGGGATCTCGCCGTAGCTGGCCCTCATCTCGTAGCCCGCGGATAACCTTGGCATCAGGATCGGCGCTTCGCTTCACCTTGGGTCGCCGATCACTAAAAGGTTGGTTGCATCGAACCCAGCCTAGCGTGCCCGTCGAACGGGACGTTCCCTTGGTACTGGGGCAATTATGCCTCGTGCCCTCCGATACGTTCACTCACGCGCAAGCCAGGTAATAACGCGACACCGTCTTCACCCTAAGAGCGAAGGCAGTGTCTCGGCTTCGGATGGTGGCAGACTATCTCAGAGAGATTTACTAGGCCGCCGATGCAGCTAACTTCTTTCCCACTTCTTCGGGAGTGAATCCGCTGCGGACAAACATCGGCAACGTCTCGACTCTCGACGGTGCCGTCGCCGCCTTCAACCCGACCGAGCGACGCAGGGAAAGACGATCATCCGCGTTCATCCGTGAGGACTCGGGGGCCCAACGCCCACGTCGTATACTTTCCATAGCTTCGCGAATGGTGCTTGAGTAGCGACCGATGCTCAAGCGCCGCGCGTCAGAAGGCCCAGCCGAGCTTCAGTGCGGCAGCACCCTCATTCGGGAAACGCCAGGCGTCCGCCAATCCTATTCTTGTGTTGCGCTCCGGCGCCACCGCTTATCGAGGTCGACAGCCCCTTCGCGGCTACCCGGAACCGGAGTTGACTTCTGCGCCATGTGTCGCTATGATAAGCGACAAATGGCGACACAATTACAGGCTGTAATTCAGGAATTAGGCGGGAAACAGACGCTTGGTAGGACTCTGGCCAGCGAGGACGACATGCGGGAGGCTATTCGAGAGGGGTTCCCTGCGGCGGTAGTCGAAGTGCTAATGCGAGCTTCCGGGCTGACGCTGAAGGAGCTCGCCACCGCCCTTGACTTGTCTCCTCGCAGCCTACAGCGGCGTCGCCGCAGCGGGAGACTGGCGCGTTATGAATCCGACCGGCTTTACCGACTGGCGCGTATCGTGGCGTTGGCCGACGAATTCCTCGGCGACCACGAAAAGGCTATCCGCTGGCTGAAGCGCCCAAACCGCGCTCTAGGTGGTATTGCTCCGGTCGGGGCGCTTGATACCGAGTTGGGCGCGCGGCAGGTCGAGAATATTCTGGGCCGCATTGCCTATGGCGGAGTCAGTTGAGCCGCGTATATAGGGTTCTGCGAAAGAAGTACGCGCGTAACCCCTTTGACGGCGAAGGCGCTTATCGCTATGACGGACGCTGGTCGAGTCCCGGCGTTCGCCTCAGCTATACGTCAGAGCACGAGTCCCTTGCATTGCTGGAGTATTTCGTCCACCTCGACAAAGACGATCCGCCCGCCGATCTCGTCTTGGCCGTGGCAGAAGTGCCCGATGATCTGAGCCGCAACCAAGTCGATTTGAAAGACCTTCCTTCAAGTTGGCGAGCTCCGGCTGCCCCGCCGGAGTTCGCCAAAATCGGCGACGACTTTGTGCGCCGACAAGAACACTGCCTGCTGCTGGTGCCATCCGTGCTTGCGTCAAATGAACACAACTGGCTACTCAATCCAGCACATCCGGAGTTCAAGCGAATAGCCATCCTGGAGAGCCAGCCGGTGGTGTACGACCCGCGCATGTTCGAAAAGTCAGGCCGCCGACAGCGGCATTGACGATGACCCGAGGATAGCTGAATCGGCTGCGGCGGCGTTGCCGCCGCAGCCGAGCGCCAGGTCGCAACGACGGATGCCAGTCGCGAAGGCGGCGTTTGGAGACGCGGAGGCCTTGGAGTTCGATGTTCGGATGTTCGATAAACTCATTGATTCTTTGACTTCGCACTATGCCAGGAACCATGAATAGCGAAACAACGCATCCTTCTCGACTGCCAGCTCACCTCGTGAACCACCTCGCGACGATGGCCGACCTGCACCGCGCGGGACGCTATGACCGGATGACCGACGACGTGTTCGCACTAGCGGGGCAAAAGCCGATGAGCATGCAGGAATTCGCCAGGAAGAATGCGTCGACATTCACCGATTCGGCCAAATCGGCCTGAATGGCTGTACATTCAAGAAAACGAGACTTCAATTCAGATGAACATCGAGCTGAGGAGAAAGGGGTTCATGAACTTCAAGAACGCCGACATTCTGGGCCTCAGGCTCTTCTACCGCGAGGCCGGAGACTCGTCGAAGCCGACCATCCCGTGGCACGACCCCGACCCGAGCCGCGAAGTCGCGTCCTCGGCGAAAGGCTGTCCCGTTGCCGATGGCCGCCATGGTAGCGGTGGAGACCGGCGGGCCGAAGCCGGGGATCTGGCGCAGACGCCGGCAGCGCGCTTCTTCGTTGCTGATGCGCTTGCTCTCGTCGGTAAAGGCTTTGATATCGACCTCCATCTGCTTCCACTCCTGCCACAGGCGCTCGAGCAGCCAGCGCATTCTTGGGCTCAGCTTCTGCTCGGCATCTTCCAGAACTAGGGGCAGGCTCTTGCGCAGGTGGACGGGCTTGGGCAGGAACACAATGCCGCGTTCCAGCAGGAATCCGCGGATCTCGTTAATCAGCGAGGTGCGACGCTGCACCAGTCGATCCCGGACGCGGTGCATGGATTGTATATCAAGTTGCTCCTCGGTCTTGATCTGCGCAAAACCGCATGTTCTGCTTGGTCACGACTTCGGCGATTGCTTCCGCGTCCAGGAAGTCGTTCTTATTCGATTTCCGATAGGGTTTCACGAACTGGGCGGGAATCAGCCGCACCTGATGCCCTTGTTCCTGCAATGCAGTTCCCACGAAGTGTGCACCTGCGCAAGCCTCAAGGCCGACGAGTGATGCCGGCAGATTGGCGGTATAGGCCAAGAGCTGTGTGCGGGAGAACTTCTTGCGAACCAGAATCTTATTGCGCTCTCCCAATGCGACCAGGTGAAAGGTGCTCTTACCAGGTCGATGCCGACGGATTCAATGTGCATGCGATGATCCTCGTTGGATGTGCCGAGCAACGATGTTACTCGGCGGCGGACCATCTCATTAGCCGACTTGCGGCCCTTTCCGTTTCGGATCCTTTACATCCCTTCTATTTGGAATAAGCGGGTTGTCCACGTGTTTTGTCTTATCAGAAGGGAGTAAGAGCACTTTACTCCGGCCGTCAGAACGATTTTCAATGCAGAAACATTGATCGCGAGTACAGCGAAAGCGGGGATGCAAGAAACGCAGAGTAGTTGGCAACAGCATGCCAGCCGAACCCAGAACCAAAATAGAGGAGCGTGTAAATGATTCCGTTGAATCGCGATGAGAACGAAGCGGATTCAGAAGAACTCGAGGATGGTCCAGCCAGTAAATCGGCGCGCGTTCGATTGGCGGGAGAGTTATCGACTACGCACTCTCGCGTTGGCGAGTCGGTGAAGCTTTCTGAAGTTGCCGCGAGATATCACCTTGATCAGGACGCCGTCTTGAAGATTTTCGCTGAATTCCAAGCACTAGGAATGGTTACCCTTTCCGAAGACTTTTCGGCTGTTGTTCGCTCCGCGAGCCCGGAAGAGATGCAAGAAGCGTATGAGATACGCGCCGCATTGGAGGAAATCGCGGGACGCGCTGCCGCGCGAGTTCTTGAAGGAAACACATCTGCATTACGACGAGAAGTGGATGACATGCGCGCGGCATTTCACCGCCATGACCTGGACTCCTTCGTGGAACACGACGTAGTGTTCCACCGAAGTATTCTCCAGGCTTCTCAGAACAAGATCTTGCTTCGTGTGTGGGACAGCTTGGCGGTTGACCTACGGATTCGAGGAGCAATCGAAAAGGTCGCAAGGGATCTGCCCGAAGTAGTGGAATCCCATCAACCGATTGTCGACGCTCTTGAGAAAGGGCGAGGGAGGGAAGCCGGACTTCTCTTGCGCAATCACATCGAGACAATCGTGGAATTTCTCAAGAAATCGGAATCAGATTCTGGATTTCATAGAGCGCTGCGTAACGATCTGGAGAATGCAAAGGATGTTCAAAAAGCCTTTTTCCCCGAAGAGAGCCTTTCCATTCCTGGCCTAACCTGCGAAACCTACTATAGGCCCGTTCACAGCATAGGTGGCGACTACTATGATTTCCTTCCCTTACAGACGGGCCGATGGGGCATCGCGATCGGAGATGTATGCGGTAAGGGAATCGGTGCCGCCCTACTAATGGCCAGCCTCCAAGCATCCCTTCGAGCGCAGGCAATGCACGACCACTCGGATCTTTCCATGCTAATCGGCCACGTTGACCGGCTGGTTCACGCTGCTTCACCCGCACATCTTTACGCGTCCCTTTTCTACGCAGAGTATGATGCTGTGACGCGCGCCTTAAGATACGTCAACGCCGGGCACAATGCCCCAATGGTGCTACGGTGGGAAGACAGTCAATGTAAGG
>Ga0306922_10002107_pt1 | contig 18400 bp, 12 predicted proteins | sample sta12Cox44000082_FD_203758 | JGI IMG/M metagenome (GOLD analysis project Ga0306922, IMG submission 203758) | Lab enrichment of tropical soil microbial communities from Luquillo Experimental Forest, Puerto Rico - statoxic.12C.oxic.44.000.082 (v2)... | ecosystem: Environmental > Terrestrial >... | reverse complement strand
CCGGTAGCCGGGATAAAGCCCACCTTCTTCCGCGACATCCAGGGTCAGAGTGGCGACCGAACCCTCACAAGCGAGGCGCCAGTGACGATAGCAGGAGGGATCGGTGTCGAACGTGATCATCGCGCCCCCGATCGGGGTTAGGAACTATAATACATATTAATTTATGATTAAGCAATATGATGCAACACAAACATTCAGTCGCACCATAGCTGGGACTACTCCCGCGGGTTGTCAGCGGCGCGACCCGGTCTCTACGCGGCACTTTCTCTCACTTTGTCGGCAGCAGCGACACGGCAATTAGCCTACCGCGGCCGTCAGCTCTCGGAGACACTGGTCCACGGTCTTGCCCGCGGTGTCCACCGTTGCATCCGCCTTAGCGTAGAGGGCGTTTCGGCTGGCCAGAATCCGACGCAGATCGTCCATCGCCTCGTCATTCTCGGCCATGGGCCGGTAGTCGCCTTGCGCCACGACGCGGCCCATATGCTCCTCGGGCGCAGCGGTGAGCCAGACGGTAAAACAGGCGGACAGCAGCAGATCGAAGGTCGCGGGCTCCGTCACGATGCTCCCGCCGGTCGCTATTACTGCTCGGTGATGGTGCTCGATCACGTTCTCAAGGGCCCGGCGCTCGTATCGGCGATACGCGGATTGGCCGTATAGGTCGAAGACCTCAGAGAGTGTGGTGCCACTTTCGCGTTCGACCTCGCGGTCGAGCTCGATAAACGGGACATTTTTCGTTTTTGCCAGTCGCGCCCCGAGCGTCGATTTGCCGGCGCCGCGAAGGCCGATCAAGGCGATCCGCTGGCGCCGCTCGCTTTCAACAACGGTGCCGAAGGTATCGGTCAGGAGCTTCCGCGCCTGAGAGAGCTCTGGCGGCTGGAGACGGCCCAGCGTCTGAATAAGGAGGGTAAGCTCAACGGGCCCCTCCGGCTCCTCGCGCACGAGATCGGCGAGGGGCAGGCCCATGGCACGCGCGATCTGGCGCAACAGCACGATCGAGATATTGCCTAGCCCGGTTTCCAGTTGGGCGAGATAGCGCTCAGACACCTTGGAGTCACGGGCTAAGATCTTGCGTGTCATACCACGGCGGGCGCGCCCGTCGCGAATGCGGTCCCCCAGCAGCCCAAGATAGGCAGCCTGGTCGCTTTCGCTCTCCGAGCGGTGGTCTTTCGCTCCTTCGGCCACAGCCCTGCCCTGTTCCCGTCCGCCGTTCGCCGTCAGAATATGCATTACAATGCTTTTCCCTGATAGGCGTCTGCATTACGCGGGCTGCTCTGGTGGCGTTGAGGATCGGCAGTATAGAACCGCCGATGCGGCAGACATGCAAGATAGTGCTTGACGCACATTTTCCGGCATGAATAAGCTAACATCCGACTAGCCGACGAGGCTGGACGGCATCGGGGAGGGGGGACATGCCCGCTGACGGCACAGCGCCCACGACGCCATACGGCCATACCGCGCTACTACAACGCGGCAGTAGACCTTGTCGAGCGCAGCCTTCAGGCGGGTGTGTGTCAAAGACCGCTTACATCGATGACCGCAGAGAACGGCGAACTGCCGTGAATTCACAGTAAGCTGAGAATGCGGGCGGCCTCGCCGAGGCCCCGAATCAGACGGGAGGAAACAAGTGAAAAGTCGAGCAAAAATATACAGATCTTGCGGCTTTATTTTCGCGCTCGCTGCCTCGACGGCGACCTTCGCTGCACCGGCTGTAGCCGACAACTGTACCAAACTCTCCAGCCTCGTCCTGCGGGACGTGATCTCCATCACGGCGACTTCAATTGCGGCAAACACCTTCACATTACCGCCGTTCTTGACGACGCCCGTGCCGGTTGCCTTCTGCCGGGTCCAGATCACCGTCACGCCGGCGATCAACATCGAGGTCTGGTTGCCGCCGCCTGCCAATTGGAACCACCGCTTCCAAGCTGAGGGCGGTGGCGGATATGCCGGCGTCATCTCCTATTCGGCGCTTGCGATGGCGGTAACCGGCGATGCCGTGACCGGGCAGTTCGCCACCGCCTCGACCGACACCGGGCATCCCGCGACGGGTACGGCCAATGGCCAAGGCGGCGCCAATGGCGCTCAAGCCGGAGGTGGCTTCGCGCTCAACCCGGCCAACGACATGCTAAATGAGGGGCTAATCGTCGATTTTGCATCGCGTTCATTACACGAGATGACACTGAAGGCCAAGGCGGTCATAAAAGCCTACTACGGCAAACCGCAGAATTATGCGTATTGGAACGGCTGTTCGACCGGTGGGCGACAGGGGTGGATGGAAGCGCAGATGTTCCCCGAGGATTACGACGGGATCCTCGCCGGCGCGCCGGCCTTCAATTGGGACCGGTTCATCCCTGCCGAGCTCTGGCCGGAGGTTGTCATGAACCTCGATGTCGGAGCGCCCGTCTCGCAGACCAAGCTTACGGCCGTGACTGCGGCAGCCATCCAGGCGTGCGATGGACTTGACGGCGTGATCGATGGCGTCATCAACGATCCGCGCCAATGCCACTTCGATCCGCATTCGTTGGTATGCGGCAGACCGGGCGCGCCAACCGATGGTACTTGCCTCGCCAGCCAAGAAGCCGATGCGGTACAGCAGATCTGGCGCGGTGCACGCGGCACGCATGGGGAGTTCCTGTGGTACGGACTCGAGCCGGGCGCGTCCTTTGCCGGCTTGGCAAACTCGTCATCCGCCACCCCGCCGGTCGCTATGCCCTTTACGATTACGCTCGATCATTGGCGCCTCTGGATCGAACAGAAGCCGAGCTTCGACTGGACCACGCTGACCACCGCTAGCTTTGAAACGGGCTTTCGGCAGTCGCAGGCGAAGTTCCACGCTGTCATCGGCACCGATGACCCGGATCTCACGGCCTTCCATGCATTCGGCGGTAAGATGATCACCTATCACGGTTGGACTGATCAGCTGATCTTTCCGAAGGGATCGATCAACTATTTCGATCGCGTCGTCGCCGCGAATGGCGGGTTAAAGCGCGTACGGGATTTCGATCGGCTCTTCATGGTCCCTGGCATGAACCACTGTCAAGGCGGCGCCGGCGCGGACAATTTTGCGCAGTCGGGTGTCGTCCCCGTATCGCTGGACACCGAGCACGATGCGGTCTTGGCGCTGCAGCAGTGGGTTGAGCAGGGCATCGCGCCGGACATGCTGATCGCGACAACGGACCAGTCGCATGCGACTGAGAACCCGACCCAGCCCGAAGCTTTCACCCGCCCGCTCTGTCCCTATCCCGAGGAGGCGCAGTACACGGGCGCCGGCGATCCCACCGACGCAGCCAATTTCGTCTGCGTGGGCGGCCGATATGACCACCATTGAGCTGAAAGACCCAGCTTGTAGGGATTGATTGAGCTTCAGCTGGTAGCGGGCCGAGAGCCCGCCTTCTTCCACGACGCCCAGGGTCAGCGTCGCGCTCGGACTGTCACAGGCGAGCTGCCAGTGGAATCCAGAGCCGCCCCGGCCGCTGCCCCTGGGTCCTCGCTTTCGCGAGGGTGACAAGCATCGCTATTTTAGGTTCTCGTCGCCTGGAAAATCACAGCCGCGCCGCGAGAGCGTCGGAAATCCCCGGCTCGGCCTTGAGTAATTGGCGCAGCCGGGCGATCGTGGCGGGCGGCAGGGTGTCTCCTCGTATGAAGGCATGAAATCCGTCGACCAATTCCTGGTTGGTCGAGCGGCGGACGAGCTGCGCCGCCTCGGTTTCGTACATCCGCTCCTCTTCGCTGCCGGGCGGGCCTGCGTGCAGCAACAACCGCAGGAACGGAAACGAGACGCTGTCAATCGGCGAAGGCTGCACCTGGTTTGCCTGGACTTGCTGTTGGATCTGGGCGGCGAGCGCTGGGTCGAGCATCTTGGGCACGTCGAGAATTCCGTTGCCGAGATAAGTGGCGCTGCCATTGCCCGGACCGGCGCTCCGGAACAACGCCAGACGGCAGGCCTCAACCCGCTGCCAGCCGGCAGCGTAATTCCCGCCGTAGAGCTGGATCCACAATGCACACGCCGCGGCCACCTGCGGTGTGCTCGACGAGGTCCCCGCTCCATCCATGTCAAATCCGTCAGTCGTCTGGAACAGCATCCACGCGACGTTCGGAGTGTACCCGGCGATGGCCTTTTTCATGACGTCATCGGGCCCCCAGCTGCCTTGCAGCTCGCCGACCTTATTGGTGACGTAGGGTGTCTTGTCATAGGTGGCGCCGACCGCGGTGACGACCCGGTTGAACGCGCTGGGATAGACGACGAGATGCGTCGGGAGCTCCGAATAGTTGTCTCCAGAGGCCGCGACGATGACGACGCCAGCGTCGTAGAGGTTATTGACGGCGTCGGCCCAGCTCTCGGACGGCAGTCCGCCGTGGCTGATCGTGACGACATCGCATTTGTTGGCTGGATTGGGGTTCGCCGGGTCGCCGGAGGGCCCGAGTGCGTAGTCCATGCCTTCCGCCATGGCACTGCTGTAGAAATGAACGACCGATGGGCCGATCCGCACCGGGACGACCTCCGCGTCAGGAGCGCCGCCGATATCTCCAGTGTATTGCTTTCCCTGGTAGATCAGGTCGACGGTATTGCCGGAAAGAATGGCCAGGGTCGCGGTACCGTGACCCGGGTTGCGCAATACACCGCTGGTGCCTGGGTCCGTCGTGTTCGTGTTGTTTTCGTAGAAATTATAACCGAGGTCGCGCTTGATATGGCGCGGCGTCGACACGTGCGGCGGCCAATAGCCGGTATCGAGATGGGCAATGCGCGCGCCATTGCCTGTTGCAGTACCGCGCACCTGCTCGAAGCCCGCGAAACCGGCTGCCAGATGCCATCCCGGGCTCACCAATGCTGCGGGCGGCCAATTCTGGTCAAATCCCTGTTGGGCGGTAGCCTCGGGAGCCGCCACCGCCTCCTGCAATAGGTCCGGCTCGGCGTAAATCGAATACTGGGCGCCGCGAGCCACGCGGTGCGCCTCGTCCCAGGGATGGAGGTCGCTCCCGGCACTCGCGGTCGCCGTCAGCCAGTGGTCTGCCGGCTGGACCGCCGAAAACATCGGCGCGGCATGGTGCGCCTTGAACAATGGCCCCAGCCGATAGCCCGGGATCGTCAATGGCTGCGCGCCGGCCAGCAAGCCGGCAAACGGCCGCTGGCGGACTTTGACGAGAAGATTGCCGCTGTAATGGATCGCCATCTGCTCCCCCTTTGGCGACGCGGGTCGACATCTTAACCCTACCTGAACCGGTGAGGGACAACCGCGAGCTGTCCCCGTTCCGATAAGGCGACGGTCTGGCAACGCAGGATGCCGAATCCATCGGGAAACCCTGGGTTCGGTTGCCGATACTACAGCTTGCTAAGCCATTTCTCTTCTATCGCACGGGTCTCTTCCGGGGTCATTGCCGAGGTCGGCGGAAACCGGCTAAGCCAAGAGAAGGGTTTGCACGCGTCGATGATCATCTTTGAGTGCGAAGTAGCGCCTATTAGCCGCCGCTCCGGCGGTATGCGCGGATCGAGCGCGGAACTCCAAGCGTCTCTGATGATGTCGATCGACTCAGACGGTTCGCAGCGGGTCGCGATCGCCCACATCACATCGGGAAGATTGGACGGATCGACATCCTCGTCCACAACGACGACAATGCGGCCCATGTAGCTGTTTGCTGCAGCGATTAGCGCGGCACGCTTGGCGTGACCGGCATATCGCTGCTTCAGCGCTATGACGGTCATCAGCTGCGCCACGTGCTGCCATGTGCCGACGATGTCGGTTACACCGGCAGCCTGCAAATTGCTCCAAATGCCGGCGGCACGGAAGGGCAGGCCGAAGTGAAAGCGCGGCGGTTTCATCGGAGGCGAGCCGAACAAGATCGGGTCGTCCCTATAATGGATTGCCGACACCTCCATCACCGGTGATGGCCGCGCTTCCGATGCGTAATAGCCGGTAAACTCGCCAAACGGCCCTTCCGGAAGCGTCATGTCAAAAGGCAGCATTCCCTCGAGAACGATTTCGCTGTGTACTGGGATCGGCAGCCCAGTCTTCGGGCCGGGATACACTTCAACCGCTTCGCCTTTGATGGCGCCGGCAAAGTCGTACTCGGACTGGCCTTCCGGCAGGTATTCAAAACCGGCGATGAACAGCGCCGGGTCCTCGCCGTTGACCACGGCGACCGGGCACCCTTCTCCCCGATCCCAATATTTCTTGGCAATAATCGCTCCATGGCGTCCTTGATGATCGAATTGAACCGTCACTCTATTCTTACTGTGAACCTGGACCCGGTAAATCGACGCATTGACCCAACCTCCATCAGGATCACGCGTGATCACTAAGCTGCCGGAGCCGATATACGGACCGCCGTCCTTCAGGTGCCAATGCGGCACCGGAAACTTGGAGAGATCGACGGCGTCACCAACATCCGAATTTTCGAGGAAGTCCGCATCACCGACTTGCACGGGTTTGAGAGGCTGAAGGCCGCCGCGCACTTCCATCCATGCTCTGAGCGCGTCCAGTGAACGCAGCGTGGGGTCGATCCCCAGCGCTAAAGCAGCACGCTGCAGATTGGTTGTCGCGTTGGTAAAAATCCGATAACCGCTCGGAAACCCCTTGATCCGGTCGAACAATAGCGCCGGACAGTCCGGCAACCCAGCGGCGACCTCGGTAACGCCTCCGATCTCGAGATACGGATCGGCACCCTCGATGCGACGAAGTGCCCCGAGCCGATCGACCTGATCGATAAAGCCACGGAGATCCCTATAGCTCACACGTGTCCTGATCACCTGAGTTCCTTCTCCAGCCAAACTCCGGGCGGAAACGCCTCGATGTCCACGCTCCATGGGCACAAATCTGGCAGTGTACTGAGATAGCGGCAGCCTGCAATCGACAGAGGAGCAAAATTCTGTTATAGTTAACTAGAACACAGACACTCTGCACGAGCTCAGAAATAATAATTGCGGTTGCTGGGCTGCGAGAGACCGGTGGAGAACATGGCAGAAGAAGTTTTGAAGCCAAGCGAATGGGAAAAGACATTTGACTGGGTCCAGCAACTACTCGGTCATCAGATTCCATGGTACATAAAATCTCCCTTGGGAATCTTGGTTTTCCTAGCACTAACAGCTTCAATTCTCTTGATAATATTCATCGCAATTTCAAAAATCAAGGAAATTTGGGCTGAAAAACTTCTGCCATACACCTATAAACCTGAGCAGCGACAGCGTGCGTCAAATCGACGTTTGTTCGCAAGATATCTCAGCCGCGAGATCGTGAATCGCAACATATCCGAAAGGTGGCGCGACGAGGAATTTACTGATCTAGAGGCTGAGGTTGAGGCACAGGGAAGCCGACGATCTCTACTTCCATTCTTTGCCGAGGTGGCTTGCACCGCGAGAGGTCATTGACACGTGCGCTTGAAAATAGCGCGGAAAGGCTGATCCTTGTTGAGGGAGATCCCGGCTCAGGCAAGAGCGTGGCTCTTCGGCATGTGGCCTATCGCATGTCCGAAGCGGCCGCTAATTGCCGCCACTTCGATACAAAGCTGCCTGTGTTTGTTAATCTAAAGGAAATCAAACGATACCCAGATAAACTAATAGATCGTATTTTGATTCAAGAATTGGTGTTGGAATCTCTAAACAGGATAAATGACCATTTTGTAGACGAGTTTTTAAGTGTGGAATTCGACAATGGTGTAAAAAATGGGCTGTTCGTTTTCTTCTTCGACTCATTTGACGAGATTCCTGAAATTTTGAGTTCTACGCAAACTGATGACGTTATAGAAAAATATAGCAGTGCGATATCGGATTTCTTGGGTGGTATGAACGAATGCAGAGGTGTGATCGCATCCAGATCGTACAAAGGACCAGAGCGTCAAGGCTGGAAGACATTCCGGGTCTTGGAGCTCTCGTCTGCGCGTCAACAGGTTCTGGCCCGACGAGCCCTCGCATTGAAGCCCGAGCTAGTCCCCAAGCTATTGGGTCAGCTGTCGCTGGCTCAGGAAGATGTGCGCGCGATGGCTCGGAATCCCATGCTCCTAGGTTTGCTGTGCGAGCATATGCGTTTGGGGAACGAATTTCCGTCACAAGCAACCGTGCTACTGGAGGAGGCCAACGAGAACGATGCACAGGCGCGTCTGGCTGATATCATCGCAGGAAATGATGCACCCGAAGGGATGAGATGGCCGCCTGGAATTCTGCACATCCTCGGTATACTTCAAGTAGGCTTTGGAAACCGAGCTGCCGCGATCCCCGATATCATTAGAACATTGTCAGCAAAGTTGCTAAATTCGGCTGTTCAACATGGAGATTTATTAGATCGAAAATTTGCATTGGAGGTTGCCGGAACCGCTCCTCAAAACGTGCTTTTGGAATTGATTCGTAGCTCACTGGCGATCGACAGCCAATGGCTCAATGACGTGGTCTACATTCAAATGGCCCGTCTCTCGGAAATTCCCAACGATATTCGTACGTGGATTAGAGGGGGATTTTGCGATGGGCACTGACGGGCCAACTTGCCCGCAACTGGTATGGTGTGCGGGCTCATTTAATGCGGCTTCAGGACGCCAGTGACTTAATCCAAGCGGCTCGGTTGGCTCTTTGGATATTTCCGCTTGACCTCGCAGCGTCGGCGGCCTTGGTGGTCGGGTTAACATTGCGTATGTCGGATCCATCGTCTGTCAACAACGAATTTATGTATCTATTTTCGGCGGCTATAGCGACAGTATTTTTAGTCAAAATGTATTGGGCATTTTGGGGGATGCTCGCTATTATAGCAAGAATTTATGTAATTGGCATAATGGCATTTGGGTTTGCCATCTTTTCCATTGTTGATGCGCCGTGGAATTGGAGTGATCTTGCTCATCTAAGCGGATTAGTTTTTATCACAATTGGATTGTTATATTTAGGATTTTGGGGGCCAGCCGCCGCAAGATGTGTAAAAGCTGGGTTGTTTACCCATTTTAGATGGTGGCCGCTTGTGCCACTGGTTTACCTGAATGACGCGTACGAAGGTATGCGAAGAATAATTCCGCTTATCTTGACGGACTTAAAGAAAACGGTGAGACATACGCTTACCGCTATATTATTGATTGCGTTTTATATCGCTTTAATGTTTGGTATGGAGCATTACGTCCCGGAGATAGCAGACGCAATGAGGTATTTAGTTTTTGGAGTATTTGTATTTATGTTTTTGATACCTCTGTGCTATACTTGCACATTGTTCATCAAAGATTATTTATCAAAGATTATTTGAAGTTTAAGCGATTTGACATAATTGGAAAAGCTGGCGTAGATCCACAAGGTTTGAACACCTTTTACGACCATCTAGATACCGGATTCTGGCGTGTCAATCTCCTGCGGCAAATCAGGAACCAAAATAAGTTAATAGCAGATCAAGATAACGAACACGCGATCAGAAAATTGCTTCGCGATGTTGAGAGTAAATCTGATATATAGAGGAATGACGTATCGCATAGAAGATTATTGTTGAGGCTATCAACTAGATTTGCTCCACGAGGCCTTCTTTTGAGGCGTTCGGATCAGAGAGACGAACTTTATATGTTACTCGAAAATCTCACACGCGAACGTAATATCAGGTCTTTGGTAAGAGGCCCGGTGCCCGGCTTGGCTTCGGAAACAACGGCCGACCAGGTGATGACGCCGAGCGCCCCCTTGTAGAGATTCCGTGCTGAGGTGCTAAAGCCCGTTGGTTAGTTGGTTACGGGCCGCGGCTCGCTTCGCCGGGTTCGGCCTCGCGCAATGGGGTGCCGCTGTCGGCCAATTGGCGCAATAAGGCCGAGGGGGCCCAGCGCTCGCCGTATTGCTGGTGCCAGGCCTGGATCTGGCGGTAGACCTCGGCGACACCGATGCCGTCGGCCCAGTACATCAGCCCGCCGCGGTAGCGCGGAAAACCAAAGCCGTTGAGCCACATCACATCGATGTCGCTGGCGCGGTAGGCCTTGCCCTCCTCGAGGATCTTGCAGGCCTCGTTGACCGAGGCGAACAAGAGCCGGCGCAGGATCTCCTCATCCGAAAAGCTCTGCTGCGGGATGCCGAGCTCGGCCGTCTTTTCTTTGATCATGCGCGCGAGCTCGGGGTCGGGATGCGGGGTGCGGTCGCCCTTCTCGTAGCGGAACCAGCCGGCCCCGGTCTTCTGACCCAACCGCCCCGCTTCGACGATCATGTCGGCGATCGGCATCTTGCGGTAGTTCGGGTTCTGCGCGGCGCGGCGCTGGCGGCTGTCATAGCCGATGTCGAGCCCTGACAGATCGGCCGTTGCAAACGGGCCGATCGGGTAGCCGAAATCGACCATGACTTTGTCGACCTGCTCGGGCAGTGCGCCCTCCTCCACCATGATATTCATCTCAGTTCCGAAGGGGGTGCGGCTCCTATTGGCGACAAAGCCGTCGCCGTTGCCGGCCATCGCACTGATCTTGCCGATCTTCCGGCCTAGCGCCATCCCGGTCGCTAGAGTATCGGGCGCGCTTTTCGCTCCTTTAACGACCTCGAACAATTTCATGACATTGGCCGGAGCAAAGAAATGCGTACCGGCGACGTCCTGCGGGCGCTTGGTCGCACTCGCCATGATGTCGACGTCGATGCCCGAGGTGTTGGTGTAAAGCAGCGCCCCCGGCTTCATGACCTCGTCGAGCTTTTTGAACACCTCCTCCTTGACCGGGATGCGCTCGAACACCGCCTCTATGACGACATCGCACTGGGCAATGTCGTCATAGCTCTTGACCGGCTCGATCAGTTTGAGCCGTCGCTGCATCTCCGCCTCGGTCAGGCTGCCGCGCTTGACGCTCGTCTCGTAATTGCTGCGGACACGCGCCAAGCCGCGGTCGAGCGCCTCTTGGCTGACTTCGAGCAGCTTCACTGGAAAGCCGAACTCGGCAAAGCTCATCGCGATGCCGCCGCCCATCGTGCCGGCGCCGACGATCGCTGCGGTCTCGATCGGCCGCAGTGGTGTCTCGCGCGGGATGTCGGGCAGTTTGGCGACCTCGCGCTCGGCAAAGAAGGCATAGCGCAGGGCTCGCGCCTCGGCCGAGTTTTCGAGCTCGTCGAACAGCTCCCGCTCGCGCCGGACGCCGTCGTCAAACGGCATCGTGCAGGCCGCCTCGACCGCGGCGATGCAATGGTAAGGCGCCTTCTGGTTGCGGGCGCGCCGGGCGATCGATCTGCGCATCGCCTCGAAGATCCCGGGATCGGCCTTGGCTTCGGCGAGCTTCTCGTCACGGTCGCGGATGCGCGGCAATGGTCTTGTGTCGGCAACGCGGAGCGCCGTCGCGATCGCCGCTTCTCGCAAATCACCACCTTCCGGAGCCAGCTCGTCGATGATGCCGAGCCCTTTGGCCTCCTCGGCCGGCACGTGCCGGCCCGACACGATCATCTCCATTGCCGCCTTGGGGCCAATCAGGCGCGGGAGCCGCTGGGTCCCGCCGCTGCCCGGCAATATGCCGATCAACACCTCGGGCAGCCCGACCTTGGCGCTCGGCACGGCAATGCGATAGTGCGCGGCGAGCGCGATCTCCAATCCGCCGCCCAAGGCATAGCCGTGGATCGCCGCTATCACCGGCTTGTCGCTGTTGTCGAGCACCTCGTGCGTGCGCTTTCCCGGAACCGGCGGCGGCCGTCTCGTGCCGAATTGGCGGATGTCTGCGCCAGCGATGAAGGATCGGCCAGCGCCGATCAATACCATTGCCTTGATCGCGGGATCGGCATTGCCGCGCTCGACATTCTCGACGATGCCCTCGGGCACGCCCGGTGAGAGCGCGTTGACCGGCGGGTTGTCGATTGTGATGACGCCGATCCCGCCGACGTTCTCGAAGCGAACCAATGCGCCTTCGGCCATGTCGTCTCCTCCAATCTCTTAAAGCGTTGCCTGCGTTCCTAAGATGACTGTGCTTTGTGACGACAGCACGCCGCCATTGCCGTGTGCCAACGCGGTCTCGCAATCGGCGACCTGGCGCGCCCCGCATTCGTGGCGCAATTGCCTTGTCGCCTCGATCAGCAGGAACAGACCGTACATGCCCGGGTGGCAATAGGAGAGCCCGCCGCCATTGGTATTGACCGGCAGACTGCCCTTTGGGGCGATCCGGCCGGCGGCGACAAAAGAACCACCTTCGCCCTTCGGGCAGAAGCCGAGATCCTCGAGGAACAGGATCGTGTTGATCGTGAACGCGTCATAAAGCTCGACGACATCGATGTCTTTGGCGCCGAGCCCGGCCATCGCATAGGCGGCGCGACCCGACGCCAATGCCCCGGTCACCGTCACGTCTGGCATGCTCGAAATATTGGCGTGGGTGATCGCCTGGCCGCAGCCGAGCGCGTAGATTGGCGCTTTCTTCAAGGACCGCGCGCACTCCGCTGTGGTCATGATCACCGCACCGCCGCCGTCTGTCACCAGGCAGCAATCACGCACCGTGAACGGATAGCTGATCATCCGCGCCGCCAAGACCTCGGCGATCGTCAGCGGCTTCTTCTCCCAGGCGACCGGGTTCAGCAACGCCCAGTCGCGCGCCGCCACGGCGACGGCAGCCAATTGCTCGCGCGTCGTGCCGTATTGGTGCATGTGGCGGGAGGCGGCGAGCGCATAGGCGGTCGACGGCAGGAACGGCCGGAACGGGGTCTCGTAGGGGTTGTATTCGCGCACCGAAGCGTGGCGCCGCCCGAGCGTGCGCTGGGTGCTGCCATAGGCGATGACGGCGACCTTGCAGAGGCCGAGCTGGAGTGCGGCCTGGGCATGCGCGATATGAAACATAAAGGACGAGCCGCCGAGAATCGTCGTGTCGACAAAGGCCGGCGAGATGCCGAGATATTCGGCGAGCGCCAGGCCTGAGGTGCGGCTCTGCGCCGTCGCACAGATGAGGCCGTCGATGTCGCGCAAAGCGAGCCCGCAATCGGCGATCGCGCGGTGAATGCCTTGTGCCATTAGGTCGATCGGGCTCATCTCGGCGGCGACGGCACCCAGATCGGATTCGGCGACGCCGACGATCGCCGCCGAGCCGCGTAGCAGCCCGCCCATCAGGGTGACTCCACCGGCACAAAGACCGGGTAGGGTGGCTCGTCGCCGGGGCGGTGGACGTGGAACCTGACGCGCATGCCGATCCGCACCGTCTCGGGCGGGATGTCCTCGACCCGGCTCATCGGCCGGAAACCCTCGTCGCAATCGATCAGGGCGACGTTGTAGGGCGCGCCCTCGCGCGCCGGATGCACCACCGTCGTCGCGTAGACCGTGCCGAGCCCGGCGCTGATCCGCCATTCGAGACGGTCGCTCCCGGTAAAGGGACAGAGGACGCGCGGGTAAAATACCGCCTTCCGCGCCTCCGGGCTCCACTGATAGGCGAGCTCACCCTTTTCAAGGTGCGCCTGGTAGATCGCCAGAGGTGATTGCTCCATCCGCCCCATCGCCGTCTCCCCCCTCTGCCGCCCGCATTTTGTCGGCTTGCAAGTTCGCCAGCAAGCGGGCGATATCAAAAGGCCAGGAGGGTGGGTCGAGGCAGGAGCGGATATGGCGACGAAGATGATTCTCACCGGTGACGTGAATTTGATGAATGTCAGCGATCCGGCGGTGCCCTTTGTCCTCGTCAGGGAAGAGTTTCGGGCCGCCGACATCGTGTTCTCTAATCTCGAATGCTGCCTCTACCGGCCGCCCGGCCGGCATGCCGTCGAGCATGAAGGCTTTTTCGCCGACCCCCGGGTGGCGGGTGAGGCGTTGCAATCGGCCGGCGTGCATGCCGTCGGCATCGCCAACAACGTCAACTACGGCGCGCCGGCGATCATGGACTCGATCAATCAGCTCGACGCGCGCCGGATCGCGCATACGGGCGCCGGCGCCAACCGGGCACTTGCGCGTGCTCCAGCGATCCTTGCACGCGACGGGGCTCGCTTCGGCTTTCTGCAGCGCAGCTCGGTCTATTGGCCGACCAATCACGAGGCCGGCGAGGATACCCCGGGCATCGCGGTGATCCGCGGCCACACGGCTTATCACGCGCCGATGCACGGCAGCCGTCCGCCGGCCAACCGCCCGGGAATTCCGCCCGAGATCGTGACCTGGGCAGACCCTGCCTATCTGCATTGGCTCGACGAGGACATCGGCGCATCGCGCAGACAGGCGGAGGTCGTCGTCGCCTCGTTCCATTGGGGGCTGCACAAAGAGGTCTTGCAATACATGAGGGAGATCGCCCATCGGGCGATCGACGCCGGTGCCGACCTGGTGATCGGCCACGGGCCGCATTACTCGCTGCCGATCGAGGTCTACAAGGGCATACCAATCTTCTACGGGCTCGGCAGCTTCTCGTTTCATACCGGCCACGGCGGCAGAGCGCACGGCGACTGGCTCGGCATGATGGTCAGGGTGTCGTGGGATCGGAGACAGATCGCCCGCGCGGCGTTCCAATTCGTCCGGCACGATCGGCACAACCGGACCATTCTGTGCGCACTGGCCGACGAGGGTACTGCCTTTGACGAGATCGAGCGTCACAGCACCGAGCTTGGTGCCAGGTTCGCCGCACGCGGCGACGAGGTGGAGATCGACCTGCGGGCTTGACGCCAGGCAGCCGGTGGCGGATCTAGATCACTTCCCGATTCGCGCCGTACCCAACTGATAGGAACAAGATGCCCAAGATCACGTATGTTCATTCCACCGGGACACGGACAGAGCTCGATGTTCCCGTCGGCACCAGCGTGATGCGCGGCGCGATCCTCAACGGCGTCGATGGGATCGTCGCCGAATGCGGCGGCGAGATGATGTGCGCGACCTGCCATGTCTATGTCCAGGAGGACCAACTCGGCCGCACGCCAACACAGTCGGACGACGAGAAGGCGATGCTCGAATTCACCGCGAGCGAGCGCCGGCCGAACAGCCGGTTGAGCTGCCAACTGGTTGTCACCCCCGAGCTCGACGGTCTCGTCGTCTATTTGCCCGAGACTCAGGTCTGATGCCGGCGCCGGTCGTCGCGATCGTCGGCACCGGCCAGGCGGGCTTCCAGGCGGCGGCATCGCTTCGCCAGGAGGGCTTTGCCGGCCGGATCGTGATGATCGGCGATGAGCCGGTGCCACCCTACCAGCGCCCGCCGCTCTCCAAATCCTACCTCGCCCGCGAGAGCAGCCTCGACGAGCTGTGGCTTCGACCCGAGACCTTCTACGCCCAACACCAGATCGAGGTTCTGGCGGGCGAAACCGTGACCGCCCTCGACCGCACCGAACGCCGGCTGCGATTGGCCTCGGACAGCGAGCTGTCGTGGGACCATCTGGTCCTGGCTACCGGCGCGCGCTTCCGGCCGCTGGCCGTGCCGGGCGCCGAGCTTGACGGCGTGGTACCGCTGCGCACCCTCGCCGACGCGGATGTCCTGCGCGAGCGGCTCGACCAGGCGCGGGAAGTCGTCGTCATTGGCGCCGGGTTCATCGGCCTCGAATTCGCCTCGGTGGCGATTGCCCGCGGGGCGACCGTGCACATCGTCGAGGTGACGCAGCAGCCGATGGGCCGCGTCGTGTCGGCGACGATCTCGCGGTTCTTCACGGAAGCTCACCGGCGCTGGGGTGCCGAGGTTCTGCTCGGCACCGGAGTGACCCGGATTCTCGGCACGGGCGGGCGGGTGACCGGTGTCGAGACTAGCGGCGGCCGGCATCTTCCCGCCGACCTCGTGCTGATCTGCATCGGGGTCGTTCCCAACGCCGAACTTGCCCGCGAGGCCGGGCTTGCGGTCGACAACGGCATCGTCGTCGATGAACGCCTCGCCACGACCGACCCGGCGATCCTCGCGATCGGCGACTGCGCCAACTTTCCGACCCCCTTCGCGATCGGCCGGGTTCGCCTCGAATCGGTGCAGAATGCGGTCGACCAGGGGCGAAGTGTGGCCGCTTATATCGTCGGAAAGCCCGCGCCCTACGACAAGGTCCCGTGGTTCTGGAGCGACCAGAGCGATGTGAAACTGCAGATCGCCGGGATCACCGCGGGTCACGACAACGCCGTGCTGCGCGGCGACCCGGAGAGCGGCCATTTCTCGGTATTCTGTTTCCGCACCGGACGCCTGATCGGCGTCGAGTCGGTCAATCAAACGGCTGATCACGTCGTGGCACGCCGGCTGCTCGCCGGCAACCCCAAGCTCGCCCCGGAGCAAGCCGCCGACGTCAGCTATGATTTGCGGGCGCTCGCCCGTGGTCTCTCCGCCCGAGAAGCCTGATGAATTGGGACATTGCGATCCGCGGCGGTCTCGTCATCGACGGCAGTGGCCGGCCTGGCGAGATCGGCGACGTAGCGATCAGCGACGGCCGGATCGCGGCGGTCGGCCGCACCCTCTCGGGGCGCTCGGCCAAGGTAATCGATGCCGAAGGCCTGGCAGTGGCGCCCGGCTTTATCGACATCAAGACCCATTCGGATTTCACCCTGCCGATCAACCCCAAGGCCGAGAGCAAGGTGCGCCAGGGGGTGACGACCGAGATCGTCGGGCATTGCGGGTTCTCGGTGGCACCCATCCTCCCCGGCAAGCGCCAGCTGGTGCAGGACTACCTCAGCGCCAGTGCGCCGTGGCTGCCGTTTCGCGAAACCACCTTTCGCGACTACCTCGACGGCTTTCCAAAAACCTCGGTCAATGCCGGCATGCTGGTCGGCCATCACACCTTGCGGCTAAACGTCATGGGTATGGACGCTCGGCCGCCGAGCGCGGCCGAGCTCGATCAGATGACGGGCTTGCTCGAAGAAGGGCTCGCGGCCGGCGCGCTCGGCCTCTCCTCGGGTCTCTTCACTCCGCCGAGCAGCTATGCCGACCGCGCCGAGATCGTGGCATTGTGCAATGTGCTGCGGCGCCGCAACGCCGCGTATTTCACGCATCTGCGTGACGAGTCGAACCACGTCATCCCGGCGGTCGAGGAAGCGATCGACATCGCACGGACCTGTCGCGTCCATGTCGAGATCGTCCATCTCAAATGCTCGGGGCTCGACAATTGGGGCAAAGCCGCGCAGATCCTGGCGATGATCGACGCCGCCCGGCAAGAGGGCCTCGCCGTCGATTGCGACGCCTATCCCTATAGGGCCGGCAGCAACCCGCTGAAGAACCTGCTGCCGCAGTGGGTCCAGTCGGATGGCCTCGAGGCGATGCTGGCGCGCCTCGCGCTGCCCGAAACCCGCGAGCGGATACGCAGCGAGATCGAGCGCGACGGGCTCAACAATTGGGGCCGCATCCCGTCCTGGGACTGTGTGCAGATATCAATCTCGCCGCACCTGCCGCAACACGCGGGAGCGACTTTCGGCGAGCTTGCGCCGGCGCGCGGCCGCGACCCGATCGATGTCGTCTGCGATTACCTGATCGAGGACAAGGGTGCCACACGGGTGCTGATCACCTCGATCGCGGAGGAGGATATCCGCGAGATCCTGCGCTCACCGACGGCCCTGGTTGGCTCCGACGGCAATTGCGTCGCCGATTACGGCGTTACGAGCCAAGGGATGCCGCATCCGCGGTTCTATGGGACCTTCCCGCGGATCATCGGGCATTACGTGCACAACGAGCGGCTGCTGCCGCTCGAAGCTGCCGTGCACAAAATGACCGGCGCCACGGCGGAGGCGCTGCGCCTGCGCGACCGCGGGCTGATCAAGGAAGGCTACCGCGCCGACATCGCGATCTTCGACCCCGCCGATTTCGACGATCGCGCGACCTATGCCGATCCGCACCAATACCCGACCGGCACGCGGACGACAGTTCTGATCAACGGCATCGCCGTCGTCGAAGACGCGACCCACACGGGCGCCACACCGGGGGTCGTGCTGCGCCGCGCCGCCGACGGCACGCTCGGCTGACAGGGGTTAGCCGCCGCCTCTCCGTTTCCCTGCCGGACGGGAAAAACCGCGGAAAAAAATTGTTTGCGGCTCCATACGTGCCGAAAAACCTCCATCGATCATACACACTTGCGTGAGAGGCTCCGCTGAAATCGGGCGCTTGGCAGGGAAGCAGCAGGGAAGCGGCAGGGAAACGCGAAAACGGTCGGATATGGGTCAGCATCCGAGGATGGCACCGGGGGGAGAGATTTTTCTCTTTCGCCGAAGATCGTCCCGTCGTACTGACCCCAGCCCGTAAACCGTCTTCTGCTGGTGAGGCGGAGGCGGAGGGCGCCCGTGATTCTGATTGAGGAGAAAACGGAATGTTCAGCCATATCATGATCGGGAGCAACGACATCGCGCGGTCGAAGAAATTCTACGATGCGATCTTCGGCGTGCTTGGTGTCAGCCCCGCCACGCCGGACGCGAGGGGCCGGATCGCCTACGCGCATAATGGCGGGCGCTTCATTGTGACAAAGCCGATCGACGGCAAGCCGGCCAGCGCTGCCAATGGCGGCACGATCGGCTTTCTGATGAACAGCGCCGATCAGGCCGCGGCCTGGCACAAGGCCGGGGTCGCAAACGGCGGCACGTCGATCGAGGACCCGCCGGGCATCCGCCCGGGCCCTGCCGGT
>Ga0306922_10002104_pt1 | contig 18402 bp, 13 predicted proteins | sample sta12Cox44000082_FD_203758 | JGI IMG/M metagenome (GOLD analysis project Ga0306922, IMG submission 203758) | Lab enrichment of tropical soil microbial communities from Luquillo Experimental Forest, Puerto Rico - statoxic.12C.oxic.44.000.082 (v2)... | ecosystem: Environmental > Terrestrial >... | reverse complement strand
TCGTCGAAGTCCGCGCCCCAGGCCGCACCCGCATTGTTGACGAGAATGTCGAGCTTTGGCTCGTGCTTGATGATTTCGGCGGCGAGCTGTTCGCAGCCGGCCACGGTCGAAATATCGATTCCCAGCGCGATGCATTCCCCGCCATAGGCGGCCGTCAGTTCCTTGGCGGTGGCTTCGCACGGTCCGGCCTTGCGCGCGCTGATGTAGACTTTTGCGGCGCCGGCGCTGAGGAAGCCGGCCGCGATCATTTTGCCGATGCCGCGGGAGCCGCCGGTCACGAGCGCGACCCGGCCCCGGAGCGAAAACAGATTGTCGAACATGTTGCCTCCCTAGTGTCCCGGTTCTGACATTCGTATCATATCGCGGCGGGTTCGTTTACGAATGTCAGAACCAAAGGGACACTAGCAAACGTTGGATTCTAGTGTGGTTTTGGATTTGACATTCGCATCGAGGACTCCCGGCGATAGTGGCGCGAATGTCAAATCCCCCACACTAGCGAATTCCAGTTGCAGGGCGTCGTCGATCCGCGGCTGGCGCGACATGCGACAAGCGCGCTTGGCGCATGGTTATGGTCCACGGACGGGCTTGCGATCTTGTGGGCCAATCCGGTCGGCGCAAAATTGTTCGGTGCCGCCAACAGCGCGGCGCTTGCCAAGCGGACGTTTGGCCCGGCTGACGCGCAACGGCGACGGATCGTCCAGCTCGCCGGCCGCCTTTCGTCGATCGGCGCAATCCGGCTGGAACGCTTGCGCGGCTTCGCCGCCTCGCTCGGCTCGCTCATGACCTGCGCATGCGCGCGGCTTGATCTTGCCGACGGCGGCCACGGCATCCTGATCGTGGCCACCGAACCGTTACACCGTACGATGCCCCTGATCGAACGGTTGCAGTTGCTCGTCGAGGGCGTTGAGACGCCAATCGCAGTCTTTTCGCGCGACGGCGTTTTTGTCGCCGCGAGCGAGGCCGGTCGTCCGCTGTTTGGCTTTCGCGATCTCTCCGAGGCGGGGCTTGGCGATGCGCTAAGCGATGCACTCGCAAACGGGCGGGTCGAGAGAACGATCGCTACCGGACAGATCGTGCTGCAACGCGTGGGCAGCGGCAACGAGATCGGCCTTGTCGCCCTGATGACCTCGAGCGCCCCGGCCACGGCACGGCCCGATGCGGCAGCCGCCGAAATGCCGATCGTAACGATTGCTGCCGTCGCGCGAGACCCCCTGGCTCATCCGAGGGAGCTGCGTCGGCTGGAACCTTCGGACTTATCGCCGGTTTCCCTTGGCTTGGACACGCTTCCGACGAATTTGCAGCACGCTGGCGCCGCACATCCGCCCGCGACAGACGTTGTGATTCATCTTCCAGGACCGCCCGCGTCGATGGCTGACGAAACTTCACCACGTACCGATCTGGATGATGCGGTGGAGCCGCCGAAAAACGTCGTGCCCTTCCGTCCCCCCGGCGAAGCGAAATCACCGGCGCTCACCCCGGTCGAGGACAACGCCTTCAACGAGCTGGCCCGGCAGCTGTCGCTGCAGCTGGAGCGCAACGAAGACAGCGCGCCCGAGGTGCCGGTGGCCCACGAAGCGACCGAGCAATCCGAGCAACCGCACGAGCCGCTTGCCGCGCAGGCGCCATCCGGCCCGGCGGAATGGCTGCAGCCGGCGGAAGCGCCCGCGCGCGGCGAAGCGCGCCGCGACCGCGCGCTGCTCGATCTCTTGCCGACTGGCGTCCTGATCTATCGGCTCGACCGACTGCTTTACGCCAACCCGGCGTTTCTCGCGCGGCTCGGCTATGACAGCCTTCATGCGCTGGAGCATGCCGGCGGATTGGATGCGCTCTATGTCGAAGCCGGCGTCTCCCAGGCCAGCAGCACATCACAGGCCGGAACGCCGGTAACGATCTCGGCGGGCCACGAGTCGTCGGGACCATCCACGCCCGCCGAGGCGCGACTGTTCACGATCACATGGGACGGCGAGTCCGCCCTTGCGCTGATATTCGCTCCGACGGGACGCGCCGCCATCGAACAGGCCGCGCCCGTTCCGCCCGTGCCCACGATCCCGCCTCGGCTTGCCGGCCACGCCGAAGGCGCTGCGAACGCCAAGGCCGATCTGCTGGCGCGGATCAGCCACGAGGTACGCGCGCCGCTAAATACCGTCATCGGCTTTGCCGAAGTGATGATCGGCGAGCGCTTCGGCGCGCTCGGCAACGAGCGTTACGTCGAATACCTGAAGGATATCCGCACCTCAGGCGAGCGCGTCACCGCCGTCATCAACGACCTCACCGAGCTCTCCCGCATCGAGACCGGCACGCTCGACCTTGCGTTTACCAGCCAGAACCTCAACGAGCTGGTGGAGAGTTGTGTAACGGTGATGCAGCCGCAGGCCAACCGCGAACGCATCATTATCCGCACCTCGCTCGCGCAATCGCTGCCGCCGGTCGTGGCCGACGGAAGGACGCTGCGTCAGATCACAATGAACCTGATCGGCAACTCGATCCATCTCGCCAATCCGGCCGGCCAGGTGATCGTCTCGACCGCCCTGTCCGACCTCGGCGAGGTCGTGCTCAGGGTCAGAGACACCGGCCAGGGTCTCAACGACAACGAGGTCGCCGCGGCGCTGGAACCCTTCCGCGCCCCGCAATCCTCGGGCAATGGCTCTCCGGTCAACCTGTCGCTGACAAAGGCATTGGTCGAGGCTAACCGGGCGCGTTTTCACGTCAGGACCGCCGGCCGCAGCGGTACCTTGATCGAGGTGGTCTTCCCGCGCGCGGTGGCGTGGTAATCGACGCCTTACGTGTTTTTCAAGGCAACGCGGAATTCTGCTTCGGTCTTCGCCTTGACCTCGTCGAGCGTCACGCCGTCAGCCAGCTCGATTAATGCCATGCCGTCGTTGCCATGCTTGTCGATGGCGAACACGGCAAGATCCGTCACCACCAGATCGACCACGCGCTCGCCGGTCAGCGGCAGCGTGCACTTCTTCAGGAGCTTTGCCCCTTCCTTGGAGGAATGCTCCATCACCACGACAACGCGCTTGACGCCCGCGACGAGGTCCATCGCGCCGCCCATGCCCTTCACCATCTTGCCGGGGATCATCCAGTTGGCGAGATCGCCGTTCTGCGCCACCTGCATTGCCCCGAGAATGGAGAGATCCATGTGGCCGCCGCGGATCATGCCGAAGGAATCGGCGCTCGAGAAATAGCTCGTCGACGGCAGCTCACTCACCGTCTGCTTGCCCGCGTTGATGAGATCGGCGTCTTCCTCGCCCTCATAGGGAAACGGACCCATTCCGAGCATCCCGTTCTCGCTCTGCAGGCTCACGTCGACGCCGTTCGGGATGTAGTTGGAGACCAGCGTCGGAATGCCGATGCCGAGATTGACGTAGTAGCCGTCGCGCAGCTCCTTGGCGGCGCGAGCCGCCATCTGTTCGCGGGTCCAGGCCATCAGATTTCTACTCCCGTTGCGGCCGCCCCGGTCGGGCGTGGCCGGGTGTTGCGGAATTCGATGCGCTTCCTTTCGCTGCCGACCTGGACAATGCGCGTCACGAAAATGCCGGGCGTATGGATGTGGTCAGGATTGATCTGGCCGGCTGGCAGCAGATGCTCGACCTCGGCGACCGTGACTTTCGCGGCCGTCGCCATCATCGGATTGAAGTTTCTGGCGGTCTTGCGATAGACGAGATTACCAGCAGTATCGCCCATAAAGGCATGGACGATGGCGAGGTCGGCGAACAGTCCGCGTTCCATCAGATATTTCTCGCCGTCGAATTCCTTCACTTCCTTGCCTTCGGCGATCATCGTGCCGACACCGGTCTTGGTATAAAAGGCGGGAATGCCGGCACCACCGGCGCGGATCCGCTCGGCCAGCGTGCCCTGCGGATTGAATTCGAGTTCCAGCTCGCCAGCGAGATATTGCTGCGCGAACAGCTTGTTCTCTCCCACATAGGAAGAGATCATCTTCTTGATCTGCCGTGTCTCCAAAAGGCGGCTCAATCCGATGCCGTCAACGCCCGCATTGTTGGAGATGACGGTGAGATTCTTGACCCCGGCATCGCGGATCGCATCCGACAAGGTCTCAGGGATACCGCAGAGACCGAAGCCTCCGGACATGATCATCATGCCGTCCTTGAGAAGGCCGTCGAGGGCCGATTTCGCGTCGGGATAAACCTTTTTCATGCAAGCATAACCTGATCGGAGAAGGGCCGGGTCGGCCGCAATTGAAGGGATAGATAGGCGAAATCTTCGCAGTGCGTCAATGACGGGGGAAGTCCAGGGCATTCCAGCGCGCCCAGGCGGGGTCCCGGCGCGGCTTGGCCTTGAAAGCGTCAAGAAAACCCATCAGGTTTCGAGGGTTGGCAAGGGTCCCGGCGCGCCCGCCATCCCATCGACCAGCGACCCGACGGCATCAAGCCCAAGCGCCGAACAGGACATGTCACCGACCATGGCCCAAGCAATGAAACGCCTGGGGACGCCAATTGCGGCGTTGCTCGCTCTCGCGCTGGCCGGCCTGATCGCGACCTCCTGGCTCATCAACCGTGACACGCTGCGGCAGTCGGTGGAGGCGCAAATCCGCTCGGTGACGGGCCTTGAGTTCATGGTCGATGGCCCGATCGACGTCTCGGTGTTCCCAGGCAGCTACGTCGCTTTTCATAACGTCGGGCTGAAGGGCGGAGGCACCGCCGATCCGGCGCTGCGCGTCGACGTTTTGACCGCGAATTTGCGCTTGCTTCCGCTGCTGTTGCAGAGGTTCGAAATCGCCGACCTCATGATGTTGCGCCCGCAAATCCACGTCGCGCGCGAAGCCGATGGCGAGAGCAACTGGACGCCCTTCATCCAGACCATCGCGCGCACCATGAAGCCTGACGCCGACAACCAGGTGTCGTTCTCGGAAATCCGCATCCAGGACGGCACGCTGACCTATGAGGATGCCGGCAACCACGCCTCCGAAAATCTCAACGATATCGATCTGTCCCTGGCCTGGCCGTCGATCTCGCGCTCCTTTGCCGCAACCGGCCAGTTCGACTGGCGTGGCGAGCGTGTCGACGGTGCGATCAGCATCTCCGACTTCGTCGCCGCCCTCTCCGGCGATCGATCCGGCCTGAAGGCGCGGCTGTCCAGCGCGCCGCTCAAGCTGGCGTTCGACGGCACGGTCGCCAATCGCACCAGTGCGATGATGGAAGGCACGCTGACGGTCGATACCGCTTCGCTGCGTAACGCCCTGGAATGGACCGGACGGCCACCGCCCGGGAGCGGCGGTTTCGGGCGGTTTGCGCTGAAAGCACGGGCCAACGTCGTCGGCGCGTCGATTGCGCTCACCAATGTCAATGTCGAGCTTGACGGCAACGTCGCCGAAGGCGTGATGACCTATTCCAACAACGGGCGACAGGCCCTGCAGGCGACGCTGGCTGCCGATGCGCTCGACTTCACGCCCTACATCTCGACCGTCCGCCTGCTCGCCAGCGGCGCGCGCGACTGGAACCGGCAGGTGTTCGACCTGAACGCGCTCTCGACCACCGACCTCGACATGCGCCTCTCGGCGGCGCGCGTAACCATTGGTCCATCGAAGCTCGGCCGCACCGCCTTCGGCGCCAACCTGCGCGACGGCATGCTGGCGCTGAGCGTCGGCGAGGCGCAGGTCTTCGGCGGCCTCGCAAGGGGTTCGTTCAGCATCACTCGATCCGACGCCGTCGCCGACGCCAAGGCACAGTTCCAGTTCCTCGACGTCGACCTGCAGGCCTGCGCCAGCGAGCTGTTTGGCGTCAACCGCCTGTCGGGTCGCGGCAATCTCAACGTGTCGCTCGCGACATCGGGATCGAGCCCATTTGGATTAGCGCAGACGCTCGACGGCACGGCGACGCTGACCGGCCATGACGGCGCGATCATCGGGTTCAATGTCGAGCAATTGCTGAAACGACTGGAGCGACGGCCACTGTCGGGCGGCGCCTTTCGCAGCGGTACCACGCCCTTCGACGATTTGACGGTCTCGCTGAAATTCAGCGAGGGAATCGCTACGATCGAGGATGCCCGCATGGACGGGCCAGCGTCTCGCGTGACGTTGAGCGGCACCGCCTCGGTGCCGGCGCGCGAGTACAATCTCAAGGGCGTCGCCAGCCTGACATCGAACGGGGCCAGTGGTTTCGAACTGCCCTTCGTGGTGGAGGGTCCGTGGGACGATCCGCTGATCTATCCAGATCCGGAAAGCCTGATCCGCCGCTCGCCCGCGACCGCGCCGCTGCTGGATGCGTTGAAGGATCAGAAGGCGCGCGAAACGGTGCGCTCCGTGCTGGAGCGTTTCACCGGCGGCGCGAAGCAGGCGGCCCCCGATACCGCCGCCTCGGCGCCTGCGCCCGCGACCGCACCGGCCGATGCTGCGAAGTCGAACTGACAAGACAACATCGCGCTGGCTGCTGGCAAATTCCGCGACAACTCGCGCTGGGAATGGACCACTGGATCACCCCGCGGCCCTGCGCTAGTCTTTGAACCAACAGGTTGAAAAGACGGCCAATCAGGGAGAACGACGTGAAATCCAGGGGCAGGTTTGCGCTTTCGATCGCAGTGGCGGCTGCGGGTTTGTTCCATGCCACGCTGCCTGCGCTCGCGCAGGACACCATCACGATCTGGTGGGGCAAGGGCTTCTACAAGTCCGAGGATGATGCGCTGCTCGATGCGATCAAGAAGTTCGAGGCCAAAACCGGGATCAAGGTTGAACTTTCGCAATACGCGATCCAGGACATGATCCCGAAGACGGTGGCGGCGCTCGACTCCGGCACCGTCCCCGATGTCGCCTATTCCGACAGCTACGACGTGCAGGCGCAAGGCAAATGGGCGTTCGAAGGCAAGCTCGAGGACCTGTCGGATATCCTGTTGCCGATCAAATCGGCATTCGCACCCAACACGCTGGAAACCACCTACCTCTACAACGACGTCGCAAAGAAGAAGGCCTATTACGGTTTCCCGCTGAAGCAGCAGAGCATGCACGTCCAGATCTGGGGCGATCTCCTGGAAAAGGCCGGCTTCAAGGCGGCTGACATTCCCACCAAGTGGGAGGATTACTGGTCGTTCTGGTGCGACAAGGTGCAGCCGGCGATCCGCAAGGCCACCGGCCAGCGCATCTACGGTGTCGGCCAGCCGATGGGCGTGGAATCCACCGACTCGTTCCAGTCGTTCTACACCTTCATCGATGCCTACAACGTCAAGCTCGTCGACGACAACGGCAAGCTGCTGGTTGACGATCCCAAGGTGCGCGAAGGCCTGATCCACGCGCTGAAGGATTACACCGACACCTACATCCGGGGCTGCACGCCGCCTTCCTCAACCACCTGGAAGGATCCCGACAACAACGTCGCCTTCCACAACAAGACGATCGTGATGACCCACAACTTCACGATTTCGATCGCGGCGAAGTGGTTTGAGGATTCCACCAATCCGGCGTTGACGCCCGAGCAGCGCGCCGCAGGCAAGAAAGCCTACGAGCAAGACATCATCACCGCCGCCTTCCCCAACAAGCCGGACGGGGCTGCGATCACATATCGCTCCGACGTCAAGACCGGGCTGATCTTCACCACGGCCAAGCACAAGGATCAGGGCAAGCAGTTCATCAAATTCCTGCTGCAGGAAGAGAACCTCGGACCCTACGTCGAGGGCGCGCTTGGCCGCTGGTTCCCGGTGACGATCGCGGGCCAGAAGAGTCCGTTCTGGCAGGCCGACCGTCATCGCAGGGCTGTCTATAACCAGTTTACCGGCGGCACCCAGCCGTTCGACTTCACCAAGAACTACAAGTTCACCATCCTGAACAACGAGAACGTCTGGGCCAAGGCAATGAACCGCGTGGTCAGCGAGAAGGTGCCGGTGGACAAGGCGGTGGACGAACTGATCGCCCGCATCAAGGAAGTCGCGGGTTAAGTGAAGGGCGGGCTCGGCCGCGCGCCTGCGGCCGGTTTCCGTCTTGGTGAGCAAAAAATGGCAATCACGCTCCAGGCATCGGACGTTCCGGGCGCGCCACTATCGGCACGCCTTAGCCCGTCGCAGGTGTGGGGAATCGTGCTGCTGGCGCCCTATCTCCTGGTGTTTCTGGCCTTCGTGCTCTACCCGGTCGGCTACGGGTTCTGGCTGGCGCGCCAGCCCGCCAGCTATACGGCGCTGTTTCACGACCCGATTTTCGCGCGCGCCGCGGTCAACACGCTGATCTTCCTGGTGATCGGCATCAATTTGAAAATGCTGATCGCGCTGTTCCTGTCCGGCTTCTTTGTCGAGCAGCGAAGGTGGATCAAATGGCTGTCGGTGCTGTTCATCCTGCCCTGGGCGGTTCCGTCGATCCCAACGATCCTGTCGGTGCGCTTCATGCTCAATCCGGAATGGGGCATGGTCAACCAGCTCATCTTCAAACTCACCGGCGAGGACGGACCGAACTGGCTCAACGATCCGACGGTTGCGCTCGCGATGGCGATCGGCGTCCACATCTGGAAGTCGCTGCCGTTCTGGACCCTGATCCTGATCACCGGGCGGCTCGCCATCTCGCACGATCTGTTCGAGGCCGCAGACGTCGATGGCGCAACCTGGTGGCAGAAATTCCGCTACATCACCTGGCCGTCGATGCAGACGCTCTATGTGACCTGTACGCTGCTCTCGATGATCTGGACGCTCGGCGATTTCAACAGCGTCTATCTCTTGACCGGCGGCGGGCCCGCCGATCTTACCCATGTGCTGTCGACGCTTGGCATCCGCTATCTGCGGCTCGATCAGCTCAGCCTTGCGATGGCCTCGATCGTCTGCGCGTTGCCGCTGGTCTTGCCGCTGGTCTACTTCATGATGAAACGGTTGTCGCGATGAAGCTTCCCACCTTGCGCGAAATCGGCACTGAGGCGCGGCTGCTGCTGATCGGCATTCCCGTGTTCATCTGGACCATGGTGCCGATCTATCACATGTTCCTGTTCGCGATATCGCCCAAGGAGGACGCGTTCTCCGGAAAGCTGTGGCCGGATCATCCGACGCTACACAATTTCGAAATCGTGTTTCGAGAGCAGCACTATTTCCTGCGCGACTTCTATGTGCAGTTCTGGAATTCGGTGGTGATCGCGGCCGCCGCCGGCGCGCTGACGCTGCTCATCGCGACCGCGGCCGCGTTCGCGATATCGCGGCTTCGCGTGCCCGGCGGGCGCCTCGTCATGAATCTCGCGCTGTTCACCTATTTCATCCCGGCGGCGTTCCTGGCCGTGCCGATGTATCGCACCATGGCCAACTACGGGCTGCTCAACAATCACTGGTCGCTGATCCTGGCGATGGTAACCATCGCCTCCCCTTACGCGATCTGGGTGCTGAAGCAGGCCTCCGACAAGCTTCCGGTCGAGCTCGACGAAGCCGCTATCATGGACGGCGCCACGACGCTGCAGATTTTCCGCCTGGTCTACCTTCCCCTGATGATGCCGTCCTTGGTCGCAATCGGCATTTACGCCGTGCTGCTGGCCTGGAACGAATATCTTTATGCCTTCCTGCTGCTCTCGAACGATCGGGACATCACGCTACCCGTCGCGCTCGGTAATTTTCTCGCCGCCGACGATTCGCCCTGGGAACTGCTGATGACCACGGGTTTCATCTACGCATTGCCGCCGGCTGCGATCTATTACGTCTTCAAGCGGTACATGGTCGGCGGCCTGACCGCGGGCGCGGTAAAATCCTGATGCATTGAACCCGTTATCGGTAGCTGACGACCAAGGGGGAACTTCCGGTAGGTCGTCCCATGCCGATCGTTCGAAAAATCCTGGCGAAAACCATCCTGTTCGCGGGGCTTGCGCTCGGCGCGGTCGCAGGCGCGCTGTGGTTTTATCTCATGTGGCAGTCCGCCGAGACTGCAACCCTCCACCGCAATGCGATGGCTGCCTTCTCGCTGGGCTTCTACGGCGGCTTCGGGCTGTGGGCGCTGATTGCCTGGCCCTTTGCGGCGGTCGCTGACTATCTCGATCCATCGCCGCCGGACCCGCAACCGGAGGGCGGCGATGACCGGCCTAGATCGGCGCGCCACTCTCACCCCTCACGCTCGACAGCTTCGAGGCAATAGACGCAGCGATGATCACCACCGCGATCACTGCGATCACCAGCGTGCAGATCGCATTGATCTCCGGCTTCACGCCGAGCCTTACCTCCGAATAGATTCGGATCGGAAGCGTCGCCGATCCCGGACCGGTGGTAAAGCTTGCGATCACGAGATCGTCGAGCGACAGCGTGAAGGCCAGCATCCAGCCCGCCGCCACGGCGGGGAGGATCAGCGGCAGCGTCACGGCAATGAAGGCCCGCGCCGGATCGCAACCGAGGTCCATGGCGGCTTCCTCCAAACTCCGGTCGAGCGAAACAAGGCGCGACTGCACCACGACCGACACGAAGCACATGGTCAGCGTGGTGTGTGCCATCGTTACCGTCCAGAAACCGCGCTCGGTGTTCAGTGCCACGAACAGCAGCAGCAGCGACAAGCCGGTGATCACCTCGGGCATCACCAGCGGCGCGTAGAGCATGCCGGAAAACAGCGTGCGGCCCCGGAATCCCTCGCCGCGCGACAACGCCACAGCGGCGAGCGTGCCGAGCAGGGTGGCGATCGTCGCCGACGTCGCGCCGACGGCAAGACTCATCCCGGCCGCCTTGATCATGGCCGCGTCGTTGAAGAACTCACGGTACCAGCGCAGCGACCAGCCGCCCCACACCGTGACGAGGCGCGACGCATTGAAGGAGTAGATGACGAGAATGACGATGGGCAGATAGAGGAAAGCGAGCCCCAGCACTAGCGACGCGATGTTGAACGAGGAAAGCCTGGTGCGTGCCATCAGCGCACTTCTCGCTCTGCTACGGGTACCTGCCCGATCATCGTCACGCCTCCAGTTGCCGGCGTTGCAGACGGTCGTACAGCAGAAGCGGTGCAAGCAGCAGGATCAACAGCACGGTGGCGACGGCGGAGGCGACCGGCCAATCCCTGTTGGTGAAGAATTCCAGCCACAGCGTCTGGCCGATCATCAGCGAATTGGAGCCGGCCAGGAGATCTGGGATCACGAACTCCCCGAGGATCGGGATGAAGCACAACAGCACGCCGGCACCGACGCCGGGCAGCGACAGCGGAAACGTCACCAGCCAGAATACACGAAGGGGCGAAGCGCCGAGATCGGCCGCCGCCTCCTCCAGCGCCGGGTCCATTTTTGTCAATGTCGCATAGAGCGGCAGGATCATGAAAGGCAGGTAGGAATAGACAATGCCGAGATACATCGCGCTGTCGGTCGAGAGCCACACCACGGGGGCGGAGACCAGATGCAGCGCAAGCAGGATCCGGTTGAGGAGGCCGTCATGCTGCAGGATGTTGATCCAGGCATAGACGCGGATCAGAAACGACGTCCAGAACGGCACGATGACCAGCATCATCGCTACCGCCTGCCATCGTTGCGGCAGCCGCGCCATGCCATAGGCGATCGGATAGCCGATCAGAAGCAGGATCGAGGTCGAGATCCCGGCAACGACAAGGCTGCGCAAGTATGAGAAGACGTAGAGATTGTCTGATATCAGCAGGCGGAAATTGTCCAGCGAGAGCGCCGCCAGCGCGTTTGCGATCGCTGATGCGCCCGCGGTGAAATCGAACAGGGGCGTATAGGGCGGCTGCGTGATCGCGGTATGCGACAGGCTGATCTTCAGGACGAAGCCGAACGGCACCAGGAAGAACAACGCCATCCAGACATAGGGAGGGATTGCGGCGAACCGCGCCGGGCGCGTGAAGATGCGGCGGGAGTTCATTGCTTCAGTACCACGCAATCGTCGGGCGAAAACCAGGCCACCACACGCTGGCTCAGGCTATAGGCGTCGAACTCGATCCGCGCGGTGTTGGCCATCGACGAGCGCACGACCGCACCCGAATCGAGCCTGACCTTGTAGGTCGTCAGCCCACCGAGATAGCTGATATCGGTCACGACACCTTCGAGCCTGTTGATCGGGCGCGTGTCCTTTGCGTCCGATTCCGGAGCACGAGACAGCCTGACCTTCTCGGGCCGGATCGCGACGGAAACAACCGCTTTGGCGACCCCCTGCCGCGGCTCGGCAACCACGAGGGGGCCGGCGTCGCGGGTCGCGACCGTCAGGTGGTTCTGGTCGCGCGATTCCACCTGCCCGTCGAACAGATTGACGTCGCCGATGAACTCGGCGATCCAGCGCGAGATCGGCGCCTCGTAGAGCTCGCGCGGCGGTGCGACCTGATCGAGGCGCCCGGCATCCATCACGCCGATCCGGCCTGCCACCGTCATCGCCTCCTCCTGATCGTGCGTGACGATGACGAAGGTCATGCCGAGGCGACGCTGCAGCTCCATCAGTTCTAGTTGCGTGCTTTCGCGCAATTTCTTGTCGAGTGCCGCCAACGGCTCGTCCAGCAGTAGCACCTGCGGGCGCCGTGCCAGCGAGCGCGCCAACGCCACGCGCTGCCTCTGACCGCCGGAAAGCTGATCGGGCTTGCGCTTCTCCAGACCCTCGAGCCTGACGAGTGCCACCATCTCGGCAACGCGCACGGCAATATCGGAGCGCGCCATCGCAGCGCGCCGCAGGCCGAAGGCGATATTGTCCCGCACGGAAAGGTGCGGAAACAGCGCGTAGTTCTGGAACATCATGTTGAGTGGCCGCTCGTGCGGAAGAACATGGGCAATGTCCTTGCCATTGAGCAGGATGCGACCTTCGTCCGGCGTCTCGAAACCGGCAAGCATGCGCAGCAGGGTCGTCTTGCCGCAGCCGCTCGGCCCGAGCAGGGCAAAGAATTCGCCGGCCGCGATATCGAGCGACACGCCATCCACCGCGCGGACGTTGCCGAACTTCTTCACCACGCCCTCGATGCGCAGCAGCGGCGCTGCTGCTTGCGCCTCCCCTTCCGGCCTCTCGGCGGGCGAGAGTTGCGACCGCGGCTGCGACGCTTGCGCAGATGTCTCGATCCCTGATAGTTCCTCTGCCATTTTCCTCGCCGGCGTGGTGATGTGAGTTAAAAGCTAGCGGCGGATCGACCGCCGCTCAACTGCGCCGATACACTTTCCCCTCTCGCCTTGCGGACGAGGGCACGTGACACGCCTCATCCGCCTCCCGCCATCATGAACCTTGCCAACGCCTCGCGATCCTCCGCGGTCATGGTCAGGCCAAGCTTCGAACGACGCCACAGGATGTCGTCCGGAAAACGCGCCCATTCCCTCGACATGAGATAGCGCACCTCGGCGGCCGTGAGCTCCGGCCCAAAGCCTGCCCCGAGATCGGCCCGGCTTTTGGCTTCGCCCAGGACTTCGGCGATCCGCGTACCGTAGGCGGCAAAGAGGCGCTGGGCCTCCCGCTCCGAAAGAAATCGCCAGCGCCAGCGGACGGACTCGACCTGCGCTTCAAAGTCATCCCAGGCGAAATCGCCGCCAGGCAGCGGCGCGTCCGCGGTCCAACGCGGCGACATCGGGTAGAAGGGTGTAAGTGTCGAGACGGCCCGCTGCGCCCGCAGCCGCGAGGTCGTGACGTCGCCGCCGAACAGGGTGATCAGCGGTGCTTTGCCGCGGCGGAAGTCAAACCTCAGCGATCCATCCTGTGCCGCGCCTACGCCGCCGGGTGGGGGTACCAGGTTGACGCCGGATATTGACCTGACCACGTCGGAGGGCGCCACCGGTCGCCGCAAATAGCGATTGAGGGCATCGCAGAGATAGGTCACGTCGCGAGCGTCGATCGCCACGATCGCGGGATCACCCTTGAAGCCATGGGTGACGCTGCCGATCAGGGTGAAATCGCGCTCATAGGGGCCGGCGTAGATGAGGCGGTGGTCGCTGTGCTGGAACACATAGACGTGGTCGGTATCGAACAGGCGAGGAAGGACGATCTGGCCGACCTGTACCGCGGTGACTTTCTTCGGCGGAGGCAGGCGGAGAACGGTCTCGGCGACAATTCCACTCCACGCCCCGCTGGTATTGGCCAGTGCTCGCGCGCTGACGACCTGACGATGACCGCGATCGACCACGGCCAGACGCCAGAAATCGGTCCGGTCGGCGCGGACGCAGCGCGCGCCGGTGCGGATCACAGCGCCGTGGGCCGCCGCATCGACCGCCGTGAGCACCACCAGCCGCGAATCGTCGACCATGCAATCCGAATATTCGAAGGCAAGCCCGAACGGCCGCTTCAGCGCGTTGCCCACGGGATGATGGGTGACGTCGATCACCTCCGAGCCGGGAAGCCGGCTGCGCGAAGCCAGGCGGTCGTAGATCCACAGCCATGTGCGCAGGAGCGAAGGTCCCCATGCGCTGGGATAGCAAATCGCATCGGCCGCACCAGATGCGGCGCGATGGCGAGCCAGACCTGTCGCTCCGCCAGTGCCCTGCGCACGCGCAGGAAACGCCTGCGCTCGAGCAGGCAAAGATCGCCATGGATCAGCTGTGACGTCGCGGACGAAGCGGCAGAGCCGAGGTCGCCTTGCTCCAGCAGGATGACCCGCAAACCACGGCCCGCAGCGTCCCGCGCCACGCTGACGCCGTTGAGCCCACCGCCGATGATCGCCAGATCGTAGTCCGCCATGCGCCTGTTCTGATCCACCCAGCCCGAACAGGCTCTATAGCGTTTTCGAGCGAGGTGTATAACGGCTCGCGTGAAGAAAACGCGTTAAAACAAGCAGGCTTTTGCTAGATGAGAGCTAACCGGTCTTGCGCGCCGGCTCCATGACAGCGGCAGCGCCGCGCCCAACCAATCCGGCGTACTGTCCGATCGGCTGGGGTTTGCCGATCAGAAAGCCCTGCACCGCGTCGCAGCCTTCGTCGGCCAGGAACGAAAGCTGTTCCGGTATCTCCACGCCCTCCGCAACGATCGACATTTCGAGGCCGTGGCCGAGGTCGATCACGGCGCGCACGATCGCTGCCGATTGCGGGTTGCGGCCGAGATTGACGACGAAAGCGCGATCGACCTTGATCTTGTCGAACGGGAATGCCTGCAGATAGCTCAGCGAGGAATAGCCGCTGCCGAAATCGTCCATTGAAACACGAACGCCGAGCGCCTTCAGCCGACGCAACAGCGCCAGACCACGGTCAAAGTCCTCGATCAGCACGCCCTCGGTGATTTCGAGTTCGAGCCGGCCCGGCGCCAGACCGGTCTCGAGCAGAATCGAGTGCACCAGGGCGACCAGATCGCCATGGACGAACTGGACCGGCGAGAGGTTGACCGCAACCTGCAGCGGCTTCGGCCATGATGCCGCCTCGCGGCAGGCTTCGCGCAGGATCCATTCGCCCATTTCGACGATCAGCCCACTCTCTTCAGCGAGCGGAATGAAATCAACCGGAGAAACGAAGCCGCGGACCGGGTGCAGCCATCGGGCGAGCGCCTCGAAGCCGACGATCTTGCTGTCGCCGACGGTGCGGCCCGAAAGGGCCTGCGGCTGATAATGGAGCGACAATTCGCCGTTCCTGATTGCGACCGAAAGATCCTGATGCAGAGCGCGGCGGTCGCGAATCTGCTGGTCCATCTCCGGCTCGTAGACGCTGATACTACCGCGTGACTTCACCTTGGCGCGGAACAGGGCGGCTCCGGCATTGGCGAGCAGCGAGGCGGCATCGGCGCCGTTGTGAGGAAAAATCGAGATGCCGGTCGCAATCCCGGCGCGCATCGATTTTCCGTCGATCAGGAATTCGTCGGCCAACGCTTCCACAAGGTGCCCGGCCAGCGCCTTGCCGGCGTCGGGCTGCTTGCCATCGATGATCAGGCCGAACTCGTCGCCGGAAAGCCGCGCCACCACGCCTCCGCTGGCGGCTCCCTGCAGACGGCGTGCCACCTCGATCAAGAGCTTGTCGCCGGTGGCGTGGCCGAAGACGTCGTTGATTTCCTTCAACCCATCGAGGTCGATGCACAGAACCGCGAATTCCTCGCCGGTGCCGGCACATGCTTCGATCATCTGCGTGAGTGCCTGCAGGAACGCCGCGCGGTTGGGCAGGTCGGTCAGGCCGTCATGATAGGCCATGTGCGCCATACGCGATTCGGTCTGCCGGCGGTCGGTGACATCCTCGTGGGTCTTGATCAGGTATTGCGGTTCGCCTTCTCCGTTCAATACCGTCATGCGGCGCGTGAGAAACAATCGAAGGCCATCCCTGGTCGAGATCGGATGCTCCTCGGTCAAGAGGGCGCGCTTCTTGATCGCGGCCTCGTCGCGCGCGCGGATCAGCTTGGCCTCCCGTGGATTGAAGATATCTGCAGCGGTCAACCCCGTGACCTCCTCGCGCCGCCGGCCGAGAATGGCTTCCGCGCGGCGGTTGGCGAGCAGATAGCGTCCGTCGGTGACCCGCTCGACCGTCAGCGAGACCGGAATGTTGTCGACCACGAGTTCGAGGAATTTCTTGGTGTTCTCGAGCTCCCGTGACAGCGACTTGCGGTCGGTGACGTCGTCGAACAGCGCGACGAGGAATTCCGGCTGGTTCTGCTCGTTGCGCACGATCACGCGGTTGGAATCCAGAATGCGTTTTTCCGGCCCGCGCTCGACGACGAACTCGTTCTGGAAGTGTCCCTCGGGCGCATTCAACGCGGCGCGATCGGCATCCTCGATGGCCGCCGCCGTGGCGGCGCGGAAAATTTCGTCGGCGCGCTTGCCGAGCATACGATCGCGGGAGAAGCGCGAGAAGCGTTCGAAAGCGCGATTGGCGAATATGTAGCGGCCGTCCTCGATGCTCTTGGCGGCCACGCACACCGGCACGTTGTCCAGCACCGATTCAAGAAACTGCTTGGTCGAGGCGAGCTGGCGCGAGAGCTTGCGCTGCTCGCTGCAGTCCTCGTGGGTGGCGATCGAACCGCCGTTGGGCAAGGGGGAATACTTGACCAGCACCGAGCGTCCGCCGGCAAGCTCGCTGACTATACCTTCGGGCCGGGAGGCCTGGCGGTAGTATTCCTCGACGCTGACATCGAGCAACCCACGCTTGCGGCGATGTTCCAGAAGCTCGGATCCGGTCATGCCAGGCGTCAGGTCTGAGCGCTCCATGCCGTAGATTTCAAGATAGCGGTCGTTGCAATAAACTATCCGATTCTTCGTGTCGGTCATGACAACGCCCTGGCTGAGGCTGTTCAGCGCCGATCTCAGATAGGCATGGCGTCTCGCCCGCGAGCGCTTGGCCCGGCGCAACGCGGAATGAATCCACAGCGTGACTGCCGAGAGAAAGGCGCAGCCGACGAAACCGCCGATTATTCCTTCCCAGAGTACGTTGGCCTCGAGCGTGCCAAGCTGGCCCGCAAGGCCAGCTTGATCAGGCGTCGCCCATGCGGGGGCAGACGGAAAAACGGCGGCAAAAGCGCACAGCGTGGACCAAGCGGGAAACGTAATCTCGCCGCCTACCTGCCAATTCTTGCCAGTCATCAAACACCCGCGGATTTCAATCGGATTTTCTGGCTTCACGCGTTTGGATCGAGTAAACGGCTACCCGCAGCAGTCGGAATCGTGACAAAAACCGCGGCAATTGGCCTGACATGTTTACTGCTTCGTTAATCGCAGCCCCGAAGATGCGGACACTCGCTGTCGATAGCCGAAGGACCCCTTTTTCAGCAGAGCGATGGATGGGGCAGCAGGCCGCGCATGGAAAGGGTTGAGTGCGTCGTCATCGGGGCCGGCGTGGTCGGTCTCGCGGTGGCGCGGCGGCTCGCGCAGGCTCACCGCGAGGTGATCGTGCTGGAAGAGGCCGAGGGGATCGGCACGGTGACCTCCTCGCGCAACAGCGAGGTGATACACGCCGGCATCTACTACAAGGCGGGAAGCCTGATGGCGCGGATGTGCGTTGCCGGCAAGCACGCGCTCTACCGGTATTGCACCGACCATGGCGTTCCCCACCGCAATTGCGGCAAGCTGATCGTCGCCACCACGCCGCATGAGGCCGAAAAGCTGCAGTCGATACGCGCCCACGCCGAGGCCAACGGCGTGCTCGACATGCAAACGCTCTCTGGCGAGGCCGCACGCGCGCTGGAGCCCGCCCTGAACTGCGATGCGGCGCTGCTGTCGCCTTCGACGGGCATCATCGACAGTCACGCCTATATGCTGGCGCTGCGCGGTGATGCCGAAGCCGGCGGTGCCGCGTTCGCGTTTCACACGCCCTTGCTGCATGCCAAGGTCTCCGCCGGAAACATCGAACTGGACGCAGGCGGAGAGGCGCCGATGACGCTGACATGCAGCCTGCTGGTAAACGCGGCAGGACTGAACGCGCCCGCGGTCGCGCGTGCCATCGACGGCATGCCGCTGGAGCTGATCCCGCGCGCCTATCTCGCCAAGGGCAACTATTTCAGCTGCAGCAAAAAGGCCCCCTTTTCGCACCTGATCTATCCGGTTCCAGAACCCGGCGGGCTCGGCGTGCATCTCACCCTCGACATGGCGGGACAAGCCCGCTTTGGTCCCGATGTGGAATGGGTGGATTCGATCGACTACGCGGTTGTTCCCGC
>Ga0306922_10002102_pt1 | contig 18407 bp, 15 predicted proteins | sample sta12Cox44000082_FD_203758 | JGI IMG/M metagenome (GOLD analysis project Ga0306922, IMG submission 203758) | Lab enrichment of tropical soil microbial communities from Luquillo Experimental Forest, Puerto Rico - statoxic.12C.oxic.44.000.082 (v2)... | ecosystem: Environmental > Terrestrial >... | reverse complement strand
CGAGCGCATCGGCGGCCGCCAGCGTCGGCTGCAGCACTTGGATGTCGTTGGCGCCGCTTTCCGGATCGTTCTTGAGCTCGAGATAGGTCGCGACTGACTCCACCGTCTTGCTGCGCAGGTTCATCGGATTGAAATCGAACCGCAGCCAGTAGAGCAGCGGCAGTCCGCCGATGATAATCGCCAGCGTGACGATGAGGATCGGCATGCGGTGCCGTTCGAGGAAACCGTCGACCGGCGCCAGCGCCGCGTAGCCCAGTCGCTCCGGCTCGCTCGGCGGCTTGACCACGCTCAGCAGCGCCGGCAGCACCGTGATGCTGGTAAAGAACGCGATCAGCATGCCGACGCCGGCAATGAGGCCGAGCTCGGAAACGCCCCGGTAGGAGGTCGGCAGGAACGACAGGAAGCCCGCGGCGGTGGCCAGCGCCGCCAGCGTCAGCGGCGCACCGGCGCGGCGGCCGGTTTCCAAGAGCGCCTCGCGCAGATTGTCGATGGTGTGCCGCTCGGCGCGGTAGCGCACGCTGAACTGAATGCCGAAATCGACGCCGAGGCCTACGAACAGCACCGCGAAATACACCGATATTAGGTTGAGCGTTCCGACCATCAGCATGCCGACGGCTGCCGTGATGCCGAGGCCGACGACCAGGCTGACGAACACCGCGAGGATGAGGCGGAACCAGCGCAACGCCAGCCACAGGATGAACAACACGACCGCGACCGTGACGGTGGCGTTGAGCCCGGCGTTCTCCTTGATGGTGGAAAATTCCTCGTCGGCCATGGCCACCGGGCCGGTCAGCCGGAGCGTCGCCTGGTACGTGGTCGGGAAATTCAGATCGGCGGCGGCCTTGCGGACGGCGTCGCTCGCCTTGCGGCCTGGTTCGAGCTCCGAATAGTCGAGCTCGGCCTGGATGTTGAGAAAGCGCCGACGTTCGCTCGCCGTTGAAGCGCGGCCGAGCACCATCTCGCGCCACGAGAAGCTCGCCGGCTGCCCGGCATTGACCTTTTCGATGGCATTGGCGCCGAGCGTCATCGTCCACGTCATCGAATCGAGCGTTATGCGGCCGCCTTGCACACCAAGCAGGCCGAATTGCAGCGCCTGGATGACGCCGCGAAGGCTCGGATCGCCGGCCAAAACCTGAAGCAGCCGCTGCGCCTGGGTCATCGTCGACAGCTGCGGCTGCAGCTCGCTCATCGATTCGAACAGAAAGCCGTTGCGGGCGAAAAACGCGCCACCTTGCGGCTGCTTGATCGAGCGGAACAGGTTCTTCTGTTGCATAAGGCGCTGTTCGAGCGCGTCGGTCGCCTCGCCCACCAATTCCGGCGTCGGCGCGTCGACCACGGCGACCAGCAGGTGATATTGCGGAAACGCGGTTTCGAACTTCATCTCCCGCTGCCGCCACGGCATCTCGGTCGATATCAGCTGATTGATATCGGTGGTCATGGCGAAGTGCGTGGCCGCGTACCACGACGACACCACGGTCAATAGCAGCGCCACACCGATCACCGGCCAGGCGAGGCGCACGCAAAAATCGATCGCCCGGACGACAAGTGTGGTGATCATCTTCATGGGGTCAGCGGAAAGTGATGGTCAGCGGGAAGGAATGTTCGCAAGCTTAACTATCGTGTCAGGCGTCAAGACCAAGGCGAAATGGAGGCGCTAAGTTCCGAATGCTCGGCTGCCGCGGCCGGACCAGTTATAGCGGCTAGTCCATGTGCGATCCGAGCCGCTTCGGCGAGCCCAAGGGGCCAAATATGCCGCAAAAGTGAACCCATGTGTATATTTTCCTATTCGAACCGAGGTCATCGGTAGGGTTCTTCATACAAGCAATAAGGACAAGAACGGGCTTACCATCGCACCGGCCTGGACAATGGGCGCATTTGCCCGCAAATGTGACATCCGGACGGGGCTCTTGATCCATCGGCTCGCCGGCTGCGACTGAATAGCCGGGCTTGATAGTCATGGAGTCTTTGCCGAAATAACCGGGACGTCGCTTATTCAGAGCGGAAGTTAAGGATTACTGCGGCCTTTGTTGCAGCCGCACGGCGCAGTTGCTTAACCCGGCACGAGGCCGGCAGGCGTTTGTGAAAAGGGTGTTGCGAAGATGAAGGTTATTCTTGCTCAGCCGCGTGGGTTCTGTGCCGGCGTGGTGCGTGCCATCGAGATCGTCGAACGAGCGCTGCAGAAATTCGGCCCGCCGGTCTATGTCCGTCACGAGATCGTGCACAACAAGCACGTGGTCGAGAGCCTCAAGGCCAAGGGCGCGCGCTTCGTCGAGGAATTGTCCGAAGTGCCGCCGAACGCGGTCACGATCTTCTCGGCCCACGGCGTCGCCAAAAGCATCGAAGAGGAAGCCGCCTCACGGGCGCTTCCGGTGCTGAACGCCACCTGCCCGCTGGTCACCAAGGTGCATAACCAGGGCAAGCGCTATGTCGCGCAAGGCCGCCGCCTAATCCTCATCGGCCATGCCGGCCATCCCGAAGTCGAAGGTACTATGGGGCAGATCTCGGAGCCCGTGACCTTGGTGCAGACCGAGAACGATGTCGCTTCGCTCGACATCCCGAAGGACACGCCGGTCGCCTACGTCACGCAGACCACGCTCAGCGTCGACGACACCCGCGGCATCATCGCGGCCTTGCACGAGCGCTTCACCGACATCGTCGGCCCGGAGACGCGCGACATCTGCTACGCGACGCAGAACCGGCAGACCGCGGTGCGCGAACTTTCCAAGCTGGTCGATGTTATCCTCGTGGTCGGCGCGAAGAACAGTTCCAATTCGAACCGCCTGCGCGAAATCGGCGAAGAGGACGGCACGCCGAGCTACCTGATCGCCGACGGCAGCGAAGTGCGGCCGGATTGGTTCCGCACCGCCAAGATCGTCGGCATCACCGCCGGCGCGTCGGCGCCCGAAGTTCTGGTGGAGGACGTCATCGACGCACTGCGCCGGCTTGGCCCGGTCGAAGTTTCGGAATTGACCGGCCGCCAGGAGACCATCGAGTTCCGCCTGCCGGCCGAGCTGACCGACGGCCTCTCCGGCGGCCGCCGCGCCACCGCCAAAGTCTAAAAGCTCCGAGTAGGCCGCCGACAATCCATCAATCGATTGACCGAACAGAAAACGCAAAAAGGTAGCACCCTGTGACATTATCGTTGCGACAAATAACAACCGTTGGCACCTACATGCTGCGGCAGCGTATCAAGCGCCGGAAGCGTTACCCGCTGGTGCTGATGCTGGAGCCGCTGTTCCGGTGCAACCTCGCCTGCTTCGGCTGCGGCAAGATCGATTATCCCGACGCCATCCTCAACAAGCGCCTGTCGGTCAAGGAGTGCCTCGACGCGGTCGACGAATGCGGCGCGCCGATGGTCGCGATTCCCGGCGGCGAGCCGCTGATCCACAAGGAGATCGGCGAGATCGTCAAAGGCATCGTCGCGCGCAAGAAATTCGTCTCGCTGTGCACCAACGCGCTGCTGCTGGAAAAGAAGCTGCATTTGTTCGAGCCGTCGCCGTATCTGTTCTTCTCGGTGCATCTCGACGGCTTGAAGCATCATCACGACAAGTCGGTGTGCCTCGAGGGCGGCTTCGAAAAAGCCATCAGCGCGATCAAGGCCGCCAAGGCCAAGGGCTTCGCCGTCAACGTCAACTGCACCATCTTCGACGGCCATGCGGCCGAGGACATTGCGGCGTTTCTCGACCTTACCGCCGAGCTCGGCGTCGGCGTCTCGATCTCACCCGGCTACGCCTATGAGCGCGCGCCCGACCAGGAGCACTTCCTGTCGCGGCGCAAGACCAAGGAGTTGTTCCGCAAGGTGTTCGCGCTCGGCAACGGCAAGAAGTGGAATCTGACGCACTCCGGCATGTTCCTCGACTTCCTCGCCGGTAACCAGGAATTCCACTGCACGCCGTGGGGCATGCCGACCCGCAACATCTTCGGTTGGCAGAAGCCGTGCTATCTGCTCGGCGAAGGCTACGCCAAGACGTTCACCGAATTGATGGAGACCACCGACTGGGACGCCTACGGCACCGGCCGCTACGAAAAGTGCGCGAACTGCATGGCGCATTGCGGCTACGAGGCGACCGCCGCCGACGCCATGATGAAGCGCCCGCTCGAGGCGTTCGCGATCGCGACGCGGGGCGTCAGGACCGAGGGCCCGATGGCGCCGGAAATTCCGCTCGAGAACGCGCGCCCGGCGCAATACGTGTTCGACAGCAACGTGCAGTTGACGCTGTCGCAGATCCGCGCCAACGAGGCGCGCGAGAAGGCCGCAAGGGCGGCGCAGACTTCGGCGAGCGCGGCCTGAGCACTCAAGCTCATTACCGAAAATGAAAGGGCCTCGGCGTCAGCCGAGGCCCTTTTACGATTAAGCTATGCACAACCGGTCAGAACTTGTAGCTGAGCCGCGCTCTGAACTCCTGGATATTGTCTCTCCGTCGCCGCGGTTGTCGCGTTGATCGGCCCTCACCGCAGACATGGCGGTTAAGGCGGGTGCTCCCCTATGTGCCCCGTTTGCACAAGCACCCATGGGATTTGTAGCAGTGGAGTGCGCCGGGGCTGTAGCGCCGCGGCCACACTGGACCAGATTCGGTTGCAGGCAGTCCAAGAGAACGCCAGGGTAGTTCCTTAACCTTGCCCCTCAAGCCGTTGCCGTTGAAGCCGATTCCGCCGGCCACGCCTTACATCCCGAACGCCGCCGCGCGGGTATTGCCGCTTTTCAAATTGCGGTAGCGCGCCAACGCCCACGGCGGAAAGAACTTCGAGTAGCCGTGGTAGCGCAGGTAGAACACGCGCGGAAAACCGGTGGCGGTGAAGCGCGGCTCGTTCCAGAAACCGTCGCCGTCTTGACGGGCCGTAAGATAATCGATGCCGCGCGCCACGGCGGGATGATCGACCTCGCCCGCCGCCATCAGGCCGAGCAGTGCCCACGCCGTCTGTGACGCCGTCGACGGCGCGCGCTCGTAGCCTTTGTAGTCGAGCTTGTAGCTCGCGCCGTCCTCGCCCCAGCCGCCGTCGTCGTTCTGGATCGCGGCGAGCCAGTCTGCGGCCCTGCGCATCTCCGGCGCGTCATGGTCGACGCCGGCGGCATTGAGCGCGCAGAGCACCGACCAGGTGCCGTAGATGTAATTCAGGCCCCAGCGGCCGTACCAGCTGCCCTCGAGCGTTTGCGTGCGGCGCAGATAATCGACGGCGCGCTTGACCGCGGCATCGTTGGCCGCGGTCGCGCCGAGCTGCGCCAGCATCGACACACAGCGCGCGGTGACGTCCTCGGTGGGCGGATCAAGCAGCGCGCCGTGGTCGGCGAATGGGATGTTGTTGAGATAAAGAAATTCATTGTCGGCGTCGAACGCGCCCCAGGCGCCGTTTTCGCTCTGCATGCCGACGATCCATTCCTTGGCGCGGGCGAGGCTTGCGTCGAAGCCGCGCCGCCCAGACAGCTTCTGCGCGCGGTCCATCGCCATGGCGACCACCGCGGTATCGTCGACGTCGGGATAATGCGGATTGGCGTATTGGAATGCCCAGCCGCCGGGGCGCAGATAGGGACGCCGCGCGATCCAGTCGCCGCGCACGTCGAGAATTTGCTTCGGCTTGAGCCAGTCGAGGCCGCGCGCCGCTTGCGCGACCGCGCGCTCGCCGCCGACCTCCATGAGCGTGTGGCAGACAAGGCCGGTGTCCCAGATCGGCGACACGCACGGCTGGCAATAGGCCTCGTGCTCGTGCACGGCCAAAAGCCTCTCGACCGAGTTGCGCGCAACTGCCCGGGGCAAATGGCTTTCCGGATAGCCCAGCACGTCGAACATCATGACCGAATTCGCCATGGCCGGAAAAATCGCGCCGAGGCCGTTCTCGCTGTTCAGCCGTTCGCTCACCCAGGCGACCGCGGCATCGATGGCACGCTGGCGCGAGTGCTTCGGAAAGAACGGCTCCGTCGCGCGTAAGATCGTATCGACGCCGCTGAAGAACCAGAACCACGACGCCTTCTGCTGCGGCGCCTTCGGCGTCGGCCCGACGCTTTCCGGCGGCGCGATGAAAAGCTCATCGATGCGCACGCCCTTTGAGTTGCGCGCGACCGGCTTCTTCGCCATCAGCACCAGAAGCGGCACGATGACGGTGCGGCTCCAATAGGAGATCTTGTCGAGATGGAATGGAAACCATGTCGGCAGCAGCATGATCTCGATCGGCATTGCCGGCACCGCGCGCCACGGGATGAAGCCGAACAGCGCCAGCATGATGCGGGTGAAGACGTTGGCGCGCTCGGCGCCGCCGCGTGCCCGCACTGCCTCGCGGGCGCGGCGCATATGCGGCGCGTCGACGGCATCGCCGATCATCTTCAGCGCGAAATAGGCCTTCACCGTTGCGCTGATATCGAGATCGCCGTCAGCGAACAGCGGCCAGCCGCCATGCGCGCCCTGGATGCGGCGCAGATAGACCGCGATTTTCTGTTCGAGCGCGGCATCGACAGGCTCTCCCAGATAATGCCGCAGCAGCACGTATTCGGCCGGAATGGTGGCGTCAGCTTCGAGCTCGAACACCCAATGGCCGTCGGGGCGCTGGCGCGCCAGCAGCGCATCCGTCGCGCTAGCAATGCTCCGCTCCAGCGTGTCGGCGGTGTCGAGCGTTTCACTCATTTCGCACTCGTCATGACGACCCTGCAATGACCGCGGCGGCGCGATCGCCGGAGCGGATGGCGCCTTCGATGGTGGCCGGCAGGCCGGTATCGGTCCAGTCGCCGGCCAGCGCCAGATTGCGCCAGCGCGTCGCGGCGCCGGGGCGCTTTGCATCCTGCTTCGGCGTTGCGGCAAAAGTGGCGCGGCGCTCGCGCACGATCTGCCACGGCGGCAGCGCCGCCTGCAATCCGGTAACGCTCGCGACCTCGCTCCAGATCGTCTTCGCCAGCACGTCGCGGGCGCCCTCGACCAAGCGGTCGCCGGCGCTGATCGTCACCGAGACGCGGCCTGGGAACGCGAAGATCCATTCCACCGTGCCATTGAGCACGCCGAGGATCGGCGGCAAGCCGGCCGGCGGATCGATGCGGAAGTGCGCGTTGACGATGGCCCGGAATTCGGTCGGCACCACGAGCCCTTCGACCAGCGGTGCGGCCACATAGGGCGGCACCGCGAGGATGACAGCGTCGGCGGCGCCGAGCGCTTCGGTTTCATCGCCGAAATCGAGCGCTTCGACGCGCTCACCGGTACAACGCAAGCCGAGCAGCTGATGCTCCAGCCGCACCGTTGCGCCCCGTGTGGCAAGCGTCGCGAGCGCCGGCTCGATCAAGGTCGCGCCCAAACCCTCGCGCGCGATCAGCGGCCGGCAGGCGCGGCCGCCGGTCGCCAGCGTCTCGCAGATCACGGCGGCGGCGAGCCTTGCGGCGCCCTGCGGCGGATCGATGTTGAGAGCGGCCAGGAGCAGCGGCTCGACCAGGCGCTTATAGAGCACGCCGTCGCAAACGATCACCTCGCCGACTGCCGTGCCGGGCGGCGCGCGCAAAAGTTTGACGAGCGGCAGGTAATCGCGCACGCGCGTGCCCAGCACGCGCCGGCCGGGACTAAAGATCCACAGCGGCAGCCGGCCGTCGTTGAAGCGGAGCGTCCAGCGTTCGCCGCTCGCCAGATCGGCGAAGGTGAATTCGGCGTGCGGCGGGCCGATCAGCCGGTCCGCGGTGCCGATGTCGGCGAGATAATCGAGTGCCGCGCGATTGCCGGACAGCAGCAAGTGATTGCCGTTGTCTATAGTCATACCGACCGCGGCGTCGTGATAGGAGCGGCAGCGGCCGCCGGCAAAGGCGGTCGCCTCATGCACCTCGACGCGGCTGCCGCGCGCCGAAAGCTTCAGCGCAGCCGACAGGCCGGCAAGGCCGGCGCCGATGATGTGGACGGTTCCGGCCATCACACCAGATTGCGCAGCACGATGAGAAGAAGCCGCAGCTTCGAATGCCGCACCGGCGTGCGTGGCGGCGCAAAGCCGCGCGCCGTAAGCTTATCGAGAATGGCGCGGTAGGCGTCGCCCATGATGCGCGGCGCCCGCACCGTGCGGCGCGGCGATCGCGCCATGATCGCCTCGGCCTCGCGAAAACTGTCCCGCGCCAGCGCGACGATCTCGTCGCAGCCGGCGCCGAGCATCGGATTGGCCAGCACCGTCGCCGGATCGGTACTGATGACGCCGGCATCGCGCAGCGCTTCGCGCGGCAGATAGAGCCGGCCCATGGCCGCGTCCTCGTCGAGGTCGCGCAGGATATTGGTGAGCTGCAAGGCACGACCGAGATGGTGCGCCAGTGCAAGCCCGGCATCGGGCTGCATGCCGAACACCCGCACCGACAGCCGTCCGACCGCGCAGGCGACGCGATCGCAATAAAGATCGAGCGTGGCGCGGTCCGGTGCGCGGATATCGGCCTCGACGTCCATGGCCATGCCGTCGATGACGGCCAAGAAATCCTCGCGCCTGAGATTGAATTGCCGCACTGCTTCCGCGAGGCCACCGAGTTGCGGCGGCGGCTTGCCGGCGTAGAGTGCGTCGATGTCGGCGCGCCAGGCCTGCAACTGCGCACGGCGCGGCTCGCGCGGCCCCGGATCGTCGGCGATGTCGTCGACGGCGCGGCAGAACGAATAAATCTCGAACATCGCCTCGCGCTCGGCGCGCGGCAGGATGCGCATGCCGCGATAGAACGAGCTGCCGGAGGCGCGCGTGGCGGCATGGGAGGTCGCGGCCACTCTAAACCCCCCGCGGCTTGTGCGAGGTGGCGGTGGACTGCCAGCCGAGCCTCCGCGACGTACCGGCAAAGATAGCGAGAAGGGTGTTGCCAGCAACGGCCGGTGCCGACAGATGCACGCGGTCGCGCAGCGGATCGCGCCGCATCAGCACCTGCGTCAGGCGATGCGCCAGCGTGTTGATGACGGAGACTTCGAGGCCGAGCCGCCAATCGGCGATCATCACCGCAAAGTCGTCGCTGTCGCCGAGCAGGCGCTCGGTGCGCGCGGCGAGCCCATGCAAACATTGCAGCAGCGCCGGCGTCGCTCGCGGCGCGTTGAGCGCCTCGACCGTCGCGCCGTTAGTGGCGAGCGCATCCTGCGGGATGTAGACACGATCGAGGTTCAGATAATCCGCCTTGCAGTCCTGCAAGTGATTGATGATCTGCAAGGCGGCGCACAGCGCGTCGTTGGCCGGCCAACAGTCGCGGCTTTCACCGTGCACGTCGCAGACAAACCGCCCGACCGGCATCGCCGAGAGCGTGCAATAGCCGATCAGATCGTCCCAATCGCGGTAGCGCAGCTTTGTGACGTCGAGCTTGAAGGCGGCGAGCAGATCTTGGGCGTGCTTCGGCGACAGGTTGCGCGCGGCAAGCTCGCCGCGCAGCTTCACCCCGACCGCGTCGCTGTCATCGCTACCCAGCAATCCCGCTTCGAGCCGGTCGAGCAGCTTGAGCTTCTCCGCCGCCGACAAGGTCGCATGATCGGCGATGTCGTCGGCGGTGCGCACGAAATTGTAGAACGCCAGGATCGGCCTGCGATGCCGCGGCGCAATCAGCCAGGACGCCACCGGGAAATTCTCGTCCCGGTGGCCCTTGCCCGATCGCAGTTCGCTCGCATCGCTCATCGCAGTTCCGAAACGTTGGCTTGCGCGCGGCCCTTCCACATGCCGCCGCGGCCGTGCGCATGCTGATAGGCGGAATCGAGCGTGAACGCCATATAGGCGGCGGCAATCGCCGGCAGCGCCAACCCCCACAGCGCCGATACGTCGTAGAGCCGCAACGTCGGCCGCAGCGCGAACGTCATCATCAGCCAAGCAACCAGGCCGAGATATTGCGCGAGGCCATCGGCGAAGACCGTGAGCACGACCGGCGCGAGATAGGTCACCGTCAGCCCGATGACGGTACCGGCAAGCAACAACGGCGAATAGTGCAGCTGCGCGTAGGCTGAGCGCGCCACCATGCGGCGGATGTCGCCGATCTTCGGATAGTCGCGGATGCTGTGCACGCGCTCGGTCAAGCCCAGCCAGATCGGGCCGTGCTGTTTTAAATTCTTGCCGAGCGCGCAGTCGTCGATCAACGCGGTGCGGATCGCCGCCATACCTCCGGCCGCGCGCAACGTCTGGCGGCGCACCAGCATGCAGCCGCCCGCCGCCGCCGCCGTCGCGCACCGCGGATCGTTCACCCAGGCGAACGGGTAGAGCATTTGAAAGAAGAAGATGAAGGCCGGGACGAACAGCCGCTCGGCAAAGCTAACGCAGCGCAGCTTCACCATCAGTGAGGTAAGAACGAGGCCGCCGGCTTTGGCGCGGGCGACTAGATCGGTCAGCACGTCCGGCGCATAGACAATGTCGGCGTCGGTGAAGAGCAGATAGTCCGGCGGCGCCTTCAGCGCGTCGGCGAGCTCGAGCCCCTGCGCCTGCGCCCACAGCTTGCCGGTCCAGCCGGCCGGCAGCGGCCGGCCCGACACCACCGCCAAACGGTCGGCAGCGCCGAGCGCCGACGCGGCGTCGCGGGCGACCTGCGCAGTGCCGTCGCGGCTGCTGTCGTCGACCAGGATGACGCGGAACGCGCCCGGGTAGGTCTGGCGCAGCAAGGAGGCGATGGTGTCGCCGACGCATGCCGCCTCGTCGCGCGCCGGGATGACGGCGGCAACGGCCGGCCAAGTATCGCCACCCGCCCCGCCGCGCCCGGCGCCGTCGTCATCGCGCTCGGTCACGAGCCAAAATCCGCCCCGCGCCGCGATGAGATAGAGCCAGATGACCAGCACCATTGACGCTATGAGGTCGATGACCACAGATAGTCCCTTCGGGTTGGAACCCTCGTTATCCCGTAAATGTAGGATCGAATACAGGACCCTGTAGGACGCCGGACGCTGGTTAATGACGGAAATGAACGACCCAGGCGGAAAAAACAGCGCTTTTCTCTCACGTCTCGACGCCGTGGCCGCCGAGACCGAGGCCCTCCTCGACCGGCTGCTGGTGGTAGCGCCCGTCGCCGGCGAACTATGCCGGCCGGCGCGGCTGATCGAGGCCATGCGCTATGCGAGCCTCAACGGCGGCAAGCGGTTCCGGCCGTTCTTGGTGGTGGAGAGCGCGAGCCTGTTCGACGTGTCTCGGCAAAATGCGCTGATGGCGGGCGCGGCGCTCGAAAGCATGCACTGCTACTCGCTAGTGCATGACGATCTGCCGGCCATGGACAATGACGATCTGCGTCGCGGCCAGCCGACCGCCCACAAAGCGTTCGACGAGGCGACCGCAATCCTCGCCGGCGACGGTTTGCTCACCTTCGCGTTCGACATTCTCTCAAGACCGGAGACCCACACCGATCCGCGCGTGCGCATCGAGCTGGTGATGGCGCTGTCCCGCGCCTCTGGCGTCGGCGGCATGGCCGGCGGCCAGATGCTCGACCTCGCCGCCGAAGGCCGCTTCATACAGAACCGCGCCGCGCAAACTTTCACCGAACAAGATGTGCGGACGCTGCAGGGCATGAAGACCGGCGCATTGCTTCGCTTCGCCTGCCAGGCCGGCGGCATTTTGGCCGCGGCGGCGGCGCCGCAACGTGCGGCGCTCGAACGCTACGGCATCGCGGTCGGCCAAGCCTTTCAGATCGCCGACGATTTGCTCGACCTCGAAGGCGATCCGGCGCTGGTCGGCAAACAAACCGGCAAGGACGCCGCCGCCGGCAAGGCCACCATGGTGAGCGTCCTCGGGGTCGCTTCGGCCAAGGCGCGGCTCAAGGCTCTGGTCGCCGAGGCCGAGCAGGCCCTGGCGCCGTTCGGGTCCGCCGCCGCGGTCCTCATCGAAGGCGCGCATTTTGTCGCCGACCGGCACGCCTGAGGCGGAAAACAAAGCCTTCCGTGACAAAATTGTGTCGCCTTGGAAAGATCTGGGCCAAGGGGTGCCACGGGGTTGCGAGTTCCGCCAAGGCTTTCTAGGCTGCCCGCGACATCCATTCCGGCCCGATTGCGGTTCGCGAATAGCGGTCCTATTTGCTGACCAAAGTCGGGCTGCTGCGTTTTAACGGGAAGATGCGGGCCCCAAACCTTCCATTCACTTCGGGACACCCACGGCAACATGACCTCCATGACGCGATGGTACGCCGTTACTGCTGCGGGCTTAGTGACGGCTTCCCTTTGCGCGACTGCGCTGATGCCCATCGCGGGGCCGGCGGCGGCGCAGGGCTATAAGCCGGAGCCTTGGCAAAGCGGGCAGCAGTCTTGGCCTCCGGCCCAAGCCAAGCCGCGCGCCCGCGCCAGAGCCAAAACAGCTCCGACCCCGCCGCCCGTGGCGGCGGCCCAGGCGCGACAATTGCCGCCACGCATTCCGTTCACCGCCGCCGATGAGGCCGCCGCGGCAATTCCCGGCATACCGGACGCGCGGTTCTGGGCGGACTCCACGTCCGACTTCATCGCCGCGCTGCCGCAACAGTCGGGACCGTGGCTCGCATTGTCGAGCGGCGGGTCCGACGGCGCGTTCGGCGCCGGCCTGCTCGCGGGCTTGAGCGAAGTCGGCAAGCGGCCCGACTATGCGGTCGTCACCGGCGTCTCGACCGGAGCGCTGATGGCGCCGTTCATCTTCGCCGGCTCGAGACACGATGCGGCGCTGCGCGCCGCCTATACCAAGGTCACCGCGGCTGACATTTTCGAAGTCGGCAATACTGGCGAGAGCTTCGTCGATTCCTGGCCGCTGAAGGAGTTGATCGCCAAGCAGATCACGCCCGAGCTGCTCGCCGACGTCGCCGCGGCCCACAAGGCCGGCCGGCGGCTGTTTGTTGTCACCACCAATCTCGATGCCGAGCGCTCGATGGTGTGGAACATGGGCGCCATTGCCGCCCACGCCGGCGATCCGAATGACGGCGGCGCCGCAGTCACTTTGTTCCGCAACGTGCTGCTCGCCTCGAGCGCCATTCCGGGCGGCTTCCCGCCGGTGCTGATCGACGTCGAAGCCGACGGCAAGCGCTTCCAGGAAATGCATGTCGACGGCGGCATCGGCGGCCAGTTCTTCGTCGCGCCGGCGGCCCTGATGGCGGCGACCAGCGACTACCGGCTGCCGGCGACGCAGCTTTTCATCGTCATCAATACCGGCTTGGCGCCCGAATTCCGCGTCGTCGAGCGCTCGACGCCGTCGATCGCAACAAAGTCCGTCAGCGACGTGGTGAAGGTCGATACCCGGCTGATGATGGATCGCGCCTATCTCGCCGCCAAACGCAGCGGCGTCGATTTCAACCTTGCGACGCTCCCGGCCGATTTCAACGTAATAAGCCGCGGGCCGTTCGATCCCGACTATATGACCGCGCTGTTCCAGGCCGGGCAGGCGCTCGGCAAGGGCGCGACGCCGTTTGCCAATGAACCGCCGGCCTATCCGGGTCGACCTACAGCACCACCCATCGACACACCGACAACTGGAGCGAATAGATGATCAAGGCTGGGGCGATTATCACTGCGGTGGCGGCGGCGGCCGTGCTTGTCACCGCGAACCCGCCCGCCGCGCGCGCGGCCAACTTCGACGGCACCTGGACCGTGACGATCCTCACCCAGGCCGGCAATTGTCCGAGCTCGCTGCGTTATGCCGTCCGCGTGGTCCGCGGCCGCGTGGTCGGCGACGATCAAAGCTACCAGGTCAACGGCTCCGTGGCGGCGAACGGAGCAACCATGGTGACGGTCTCCGAAAAGGGCCAGTCCGCCAGCGGCTCCGGGCGGCTGGCAGGCAACAGCGGCTCGGGCCGCTGGCGCACCCGCTCCGGCGAATGCGCCGGGCAATGGACCGCCGAGCGCCGCGCCTACTAGTCGCCGCGGCGCCTACGGCGCATCCCTATCGGGTCAGACGGGCAGGCGCGCGCGTGGCAAGCTGCGGCCTGCGCTTGCTAGGGTGCCGGCAAGCGCGCGCCGTGCCTTCGGCGCCCGCGGCAATCGATAGGGCGGTGACGTGATGGCTTGGCAGAACAGGATTTCGGCGGCTGCCGCAGCAGCGGTCGTTTTGGCTGCGGTGAGCAGTGCCAGTGCAGAGGAAGCCACGGTGCGGCTCGGCGCCGTGCGCTCGATCACATCGGGCGTCACCGCGTGGGCGAGCGCGCAGGGCTACTTCAAGGCCTTCGGCATCAAGATCGAGAGCTCTGACCTCGACACCTCGGCGAACTCGATCGCGCTTTTGTCGCAGAACCAGCTCGACATCATCGAAGGCGGCATTGCGGCGGATATTTCAACGCGCTGGAGAAGAACCTGCCGATCACCATGGTGATGGACCGCGTCTCGACGCCGATCGGCCATAACCTGATGCTGCGTCCCGACCTTAAGGATCAGATCACCGAGGTGAAGCAACTAAAGGGCAAGGTAATCGCCACCAACGGCAACGGCTCGGTCTCGACCTACGAGATCGGCAAGCTGTTAGCGCTCGGCGGCCTCGGCATCAATGACGTCGAGCTCAAAGTCCTGCCGTTCCCGCAATATGCGGTGGCCTTCGCCAACAAGGCGGTCGATGCCGGCCTCGTCATCCCGCCGTTTACGACCCAATACATCAACGACCGCATCGCGGTGCCGTTCCTGGCGTCCGACACGCTGATCAAGCCGACGCCGATGACCATCGCGGTCACCATGATCAACACCGACTGGGCGAAAAAGAATCCCGATCTGGTGCGCAACTTCTTCATCGCCTATCTGCACGGCGTGCGCGACTACTGCCAGGCCTATCACGGCGGCGCGACCCGCCATCCCTTCATCGACCTGGTCGCCAAGACCGGCATCGAGCGCCGGCCCGAAATCCTCAACGATCAAACGGCGTGGCCGGCGCGCAGCCCCGACGGCAAGATCAACACCGCCAGCATGATGGACATGCAGGCCTGGTACTCCGTAAACAAAATGTCGACTGCCGATTTCCCGGCCGCGCGAGTGGTGGACGCGTCCTACGCTGATTATGCCGCGCAGAAATTCGGTCCGTTCGTGCTGGAGAACAAGGCGAGCACCCTGCCCGGCTGCCGCCAGGTTCGCCTTCTACGACTGGCAAGTCGGTTCCACCAAACACCTCGGTCTCGGCCGAAGCGATTGCGTTAGCTTCGCGATCTTCGGACACGCATAGTGCGAGCGCCACTATCACGATGGAGAAACAACATGCCCGCACTCATCAAGGATTCCGCGCCAGCCAATGGCAAGCTCGCTCTGGCGACCACCTGGGAAGCCAAGCCCGGCGAGGCCGAGGCCGTCGCCGTCATCCTGCAGCAAATGGCGCAGGGAGCTAATTCGGAACCCGGTACACTCGTGTTCTGGCCGCACCGCTCGGCGGCGAACGATCACGTGTTCTTCCTCTACGAGCTGTTCGCCGATGACGCCGCCTTCGCGGCGCATCAGCAAACCGAACATTTTAAGCGGCTTGTGCTCGGCGAGGCTTTGTCGAAGCTCGCAAAGCGGGAGCGCCTGCAGTTCGCGCCATTTCGACGGGACGCGAAGGTGTTGGCGACGACCTGAAAAGGCTTGCTACCCGATCTTGCGCGCCGTGACGTTGGCGTTCCACCAGGGACACACGTCGGCGGCGCGCTGATAGTTGCCGTCCAAGACGTTGAGCGGCTCGCGGCCGCCGGCGGCGGCGACGCCGATGCGCAAGCTGCGCGCCTCCTCGCGGGCTTCCGGCGAGAGCCACATGCGGTCGTGGCCCCAGAGACTGGGACCTTCAGTGCGCTCGTGCGGCGTCCAGTTGGCGGTATCGATGCTGCGGCCGCCCCAACCGTACTCGACCAGGAATTTCGACGGCGACCACGAATAGAACGACGTGACGTGATCGTTGACGTGGCGGCCGAGCGTGGTGCCGATCATCTCCGGCTTGCGCAGCGCGAGATCGTAGGCCTGGCCGACGTCGTCGAGATAGCAGACCTCGAACATCAGGTGATGGATGCCGTTCTTACCGGTGTCGATGAAGGCGAGGCTGTGGTGGCGCGGATTGATGTGGAAGAAGTACGCCTTAAACGGCTTCAAGATGTAGTCAGTCGGCTTGAAGCTGAGGATCTCGGTGTAGAACGGCAGCACCTCGTCGAGCCGCTCGGCGGTGAGCACGGCGTGGCCCATACCGAGCGGACCGGTGCGATAGCCGGAGATGGCGCGGCCGGGCTTGAACGGATCGGTCGCGGTCTCGGCGCCGTAGAACGCTTCGAGCCGGTTGCCGATCGGATCGGCGAACACGATCAAATCCTTGACGCGCCGCTCCTCGGCCAAAGCGCGCGAGCCGGGCGCGACCTTGACGCCGTTCTTTTCCAGATGCGCTGCCAGCGCATCGAGCGCCGCCGCATCGGCGACCTCCCAGCCGTAGAACGACGGGCCCTCGTTCTCATCGGTGTGGACGATGACGCGCTGCTTGCGGTCGTCCATGCGCAGCGCCAGCGTGCCGCGGCTTTTGTCGACCAGCTGCATGCCGAGGAAGTTGGTGCCGTAAGCCGCCCAATCGTCGAGATTCTTGGTGCGGATACCGACATAGCCCAGGGCATTGAGATGCATCGCGGCTTCTCCTGGCGAGACTTGTAAAGCCTATCACGCCGCAGTTAATACGTAAATTGAACACTTCAAGGCGCGCTTTTCCGCACGGGAAGTACCGTCACGACGACGGCCGCACCCATCGCCTGGCGCTTGTCCGCACGTTGCCGCACTCGGGCAAGCGTGGCATCGTTGCCGTCAGACGATGGCGAGACCGTTCAACAGCAATTAACGGGAGGGCGGCATGAACGCGGGCACGCAGTACGATGGCATCATCGTCGGCGCGGGACACAACGGTCTGATTTGCGCCGCGTATCTGGCCAAGGCCGGTCTCAAGATCGCGGTCGTCGAGCGCAACGCCGCGATGGGCGGCGGCTGCTCCACTAGCGAATTCGTCGCTCCCGGCTTCAAGCACAACACCCATTCGTCCTACCACTTCATCGGCGAAGGGCCGGTGCTGCCCGATCTTGAATTGCACAAATACGGCCTGGCCTACATCTATCCGGAAGTGCAGCACGCCATGGTGTTCCGCGACGGCAAGGCGCTGTGCATCCACCGCAGCGTGGAGAACACCGCAAAGGCCATCGCGCGCTTCTCCCAGGCTGACGCCAAGCGCTACCGCGAGCTCTGCCAGCGCTTCGTGACCGAGCTCGGCCCGGTGATGACCGAGTTCATGTATTCGGTGCCGCTGCCGCCGGCCGAGATCGCCAAGCGCCTCAGCGGTCCGCAATGCGACGACCTGTTCTCATACATGCCGCTGACCTTGCACCAGGCGGTCGAGCGCAATTTCGAGAGCGAATACGTGCGGATGTTCTTCAACTGCATCCTGCATGCGATCGCGATCGAGAACGTTCCCGGCGTCGGCGCGTTCTTTCCCCGGCTGCTGAGCCGGCTGACCAAGCTCGGCCTGCCGGTCGGCGGCGCGGGCTCGGTCGCGCTCGCGCTCGAGCGGCTGCTCGAAGACCACGGCGCGACGCTCGTTCGCGGCCAGCACGTCAGCGCCATCACCTCGGTTTCCAAGGGCGTCACCGGAATCCGGCTGGCGAACGGCGACCTGCTGTCGTCACGCTTTGTGGCGAGCGCGATCGACGCGCCGCAGACGATCCGCATCGCCGGTGAAGAGAACTTTCCTGCCAACGTGGTCGAGGGCATCAAGGGCTTCAAATGGTGCTCGCACAGCCTGGTGACCCTGCACCTCGCCTTGAACGAACCGCCGCGCTACGCCAAGGCCGAAGCCTTCGATCCCGACGTGGCGCGCGCCTGGAACATGATTTTCGGCGCCGATACCACCGTCGAAATCGACCAGGGCTTCGATGAGATCCATCAGAAAAAGTTGCCGACGCACTTTGCCGGCAACGGCACCTGCTCGTCGAAATTCGATCCCTCGATCGCGCCGGCCGGCAAGCACGTCGCGTTCTGGTGGCCGTGGGCGCCTTACGATCTCGACGGCGATCCGGCCAATTGGGACGCCCGCAAGAACGAAGTCGCCGACCGACTGTTGTCGCAATGGCGTGAGTTCGCGCCCAATCTGACGAAAGAGAACGTGATCGCGCGTGCGGTGTTTTCGCCGCTCGACATCGAGCGGCATTGCATCAACATGGTGCGCGGCAGCCACCACGTCGGCGCCTATATGCCGTCCCAGCTCGGCGGCAACCGGCCGACGCCGGACCTCGGCCGCTACGCGACGCCGATCAAGGGACTGTACCTGTGCGGCGCCAGCAGCCACCCCGGCGGCGCGGTGACCGGCAGCCCGGGCTACAACGCCGCCAACGTGATCGCGCGGGATTTCGGCATTGCCAAGTGGTGGCAGCCGGTTCCTAGCCCGTCCTGGCCGCGGCTGCCGATGGCGACGGCGGCGGAATAATTGGACGCACGCGCCTAGCGCGGCGCGGGCGAACGTATTGCCCGTTGCCCGACCGCAAAGCGATGACGCGCGGCTCGCCGGTGCGGTCGGCCAAGAGCTTCCACACCGCCGTGACGATGATGTTGCCGAGAAACGGCACG
>Ga0306922_10002101_pt1 | contig 18408 bp, 8 predicted proteins | sample sta12Cox44000082_FD_203758 | JGI IMG/M metagenome (GOLD analysis project Ga0306922, IMG submission 203758) | Lab enrichment of tropical soil microbial communities from Luquillo Experimental Forest, Puerto Rico - statoxic.12C.oxic.44.000.082 (v2)... | ecosystem: Environmental > Terrestrial > Soil... | reverse complement strand
ACGGCGCGTACTCCGATCTGCATCATGTCGGTGTTGAGGACTACGATCGGCTCGTGCGCGGGTAAGGCGGAAACAATCGTGCCGGGCCGACCAACCGCCTCGGCCAGGGACGCTGGTCCAGACGATGTCCGCGCCCTGGCAGGTGCGCCGGAGGGGCGTCCATCGGGGTGGTTTGCCGGGCCGTTGCGCGGACGAGCTCGCGGGCCGGTCCAGACGCCGTCGTTGAAGAGCAGAGTCATATTGTTGGCGTTGATATTCGTCACCACCAGGTCAGTCAAGCTATCGCCGGCCAGATCACCGACCGCCACCGCCTGCGGAAACAGGCCGGTGACATAGCTAATCGGATTCGACTGAAAGGTGCCATCGCTGTTGCCGAGCAGGACGCGGACGCCTCCCTGGAAGGTGACGGCGAGATCGGGAATGCCGTCGCCGTTGAAATCGCCCACGGCCAAGTGGAGGGCGTTGAAACCTGCGAGAAAGACCGCCGGGTCGCCGAATGTGCCATCGCCGTTGCCCAAGAAGATGCTGACGCTTCCGTCGGCCGTGCCATTTGCCACGGCGAGGTCGAGAATGCCGTCGCCGTTGAAGTCCCCGGCCACGACCTGTCCCACGGCAGTCCCGGCGGCGAAGCTGAGCGCAGCCCCGAATGTACCATCGCCGTTGCCAAGCAGGATGTTAAGAATTGCGTTATATGAATAGGTTACCGCAAGGTCCGGAGCGCCGTCACCGTTGAAATCGCCGACGGCTGTCGAGTACGGACCCGGGAGGCCGGTGAAGGTTTGCACGAGCTGGAAGGTACCATCGCCGTTGCCGAGGAAGATGCTCAGGGTGCCGTTATGCAAGCTGGGGTTACCCCTGGTCGCCACGGCGAGGTCTAACGTACCGTCGCCGGTGAAATCTCCGACGGCCACGTCCTCGAACATTCCGGTAATGGGTAAAGGATGGGCGGGTTGGAAAGTGCCGTCCCCGTTTCCCAGGAGTATGACCGTTCCGTTGAATCCGCCGACTGCGAGGTCCAGGTTGCCATCGCCATTGAAATCCCCGACGGCGACTGAAATGGGATCCAAAAGGGCGCCAAAGGAGCGACGAGGTTGAAAAGTGCCATCGCCGTTGCCGAGCTGCACGCTGACCGTGCCGTCATTTTCGTTCGCCACGACGAGATCGGGGATGCCGTCGCCATTCACATCCGCCACCGCGACATCGGAGGGCCCATTCCCGGTTGGAATGTTATGAGGGCTCGGGAGAGTGCCGTCCCCATTTCCCAGGAGCACCGTGAGGGTGCCGCTGAGAGCGTTGACGACAGCGATATCCGGGACGCCGTCGCCATTGAAGTCCGCCGCCACCGCGTCCCAGGGATGGTCGCCGACGGGGACAGTGTCGGCAACGGCGAAGGTGCCATCGCCGGCCCCCAGTAGAACACTGACGGTGCCATCAAAGGAGTTGCCGACGACGAGATCGGGGACGCCGTCGCCGTTGACGTCGGCTACCGTGACGGGTCCGGGGGCGTGCCCGGCGGTGATCTCGCGGGGGGGCTGGAAGGTGCCATCGCCGTCGCTCAGGTATACGTGCACGGGGGCACTGAACGCATACGCGCCGACGACAAGGTCGGCGTTACCGTCGCCGTTGAGGTCGGCGAGGGCGACTGAAAAGGCATGAGTCTCGTCCGGGAAGTTCTCGGGGGCCGCGAAGATACCGTCGCCCTTCCCCAGCAGCAGGCTCACGCTCCCGTTTGCGTAAGCTAGGCTTGGTCCCGCGTTGACCACGGCGAGGTCGATCGTGCTGTTGCCACGGATGTCGCCCGCCGCCAGAAACACAGGTCCGACGCCGGCCCGGTAAGAGCGGGCGGCCTGGAACGTGCCATCGCCATTACCGACGAGGACGCTCACATCACCGTCCGTGTAACTGGAGGCAGTTCCCGCATCGGCGACGGCAAGATCCAAGATGCCGTCGTCGTTGAAGTCAGCCACGAGCACGGACACGGGGTTGGGCGCGGTGGTGGCGTACGTGCGCGGGGCCTGGAAGGTGCCATCGCCGTTGCTCAGAAGTATGGTCACGCCGAGGGAATCGGCGACGGCGAGGTCCATGGTGCCGTCGCGATCGAAATCCCCCGCGGCCACCCCATCAGTGTGTGACGCCGTGAAAACTTCGCGCGGCGCCTGAAAGGTACCGTCGCCGTTGCCGAAAAGCACGCTCACGCTCTGGGTATTGGCGACGGCAAGGTCTACCGTGCCGCGGCCACTGAAACGCGCCGCTGCCACGGAACCGGGACTGGCCCCGATCTCGTAGCTGATTGGGCCGAGGAAGCTCGGCAGAGTGCGATCCTCCAATGCGATGAGCTGGATACGATGGCGAAATCGGCACAAGGGGTTCTTCTTGGAGTGCGCACGGTTTGCAGTCATGGATGCTCCGCGAAGAAATGTGAAACCATATGCGTCGCCGGCCGCGACTTGGGCATTTATCTTAAGTGCGGCAGGCGCAGATTGCAAGTTAAATCTTCGGGTGCCGACACCATGAAAAATGTCAAAACGTCACTGGCTGAACGATGGGATCAATGAGGCGGGAGCCTTGCGGCGGAGTCAGACCCTTCACCTTTACACAGATAATGGGTGACCCTTGTTCGCGGAGTTGCTTTTCCGCTAGTTCGCGGCTATATCGGTTGAACTCTTCCTGTCCCGAAATTTCGAAAAAAATGTACGATTCGGGCGGCAAGAGGTCGTCCACTTCCGGGTGGTCGATGACGTACTTGCCGAATTCTCCGGTTAATTCCAATTGCGTCTGAGCGAACCGATCCGGGTCGATCATGCTAACATCTCTCGAAGAAAGCGATCTCGGTGCAGGCGCCACCCGGCCTGCAAATCAGTGATCGCATGCGTGAAAGTTGCGTTCAAATCGCCTACAAATACACGCGTCTTGTCCTGCGAACCGTCCGGATCAAGGACATCCCGATGACAAAACCCGTGAGCATTGTCATACCGAACGACTGACTGCCATACGCCACGACAGTACACTTCAAGCTGGACTGTGAATTGAAGAATTTGTTTTCCCTGTCGCCGGTAAGAGCATCGCAGACGGACCTCATCTACGAGCAGGTCTTCAATCCAACGCCGTTCAACCACTGCGGGATCCCCCGCGGAGTGTCTCCCGTTCGATTGACAGTCGTATTATACCAAAGGTAAACGGGAAAGCATTCCGTGGAGCGCAGGGTCGGTCGATCATGGAATTTGTTCGAGAGGTATTGGCCAACGACAGGAGACTAACTTCACACTCGTGGGAAGTAGTCAGGTCGGAAATGGTGCGTTTGAAAAACCTCCCTCACAGCACCCTGTTTCTGGGAGGCCCGAAGGGCCAAATGATAATAGAGTTCGTTGAAGATAAGGGTTTCTATATTCGCGCTTTCGGACAAGGGGAACTTGAGGAGTGGCTTGCCGTTGACGAGCAGCTTCCTGCCGACTGGATCAAAGTTGATATTTCGGGTCATGTCGATGATATGCCGAGGAGAGTCCTCGTTTCCGAAGACATCGCCCTAGACTTAGCAAAGGAGTTTTACTTTTCGGGAAAACGAGCATCGGGACGATTATGGGTCAGGTCGATTGATCTAATGAACGACACTAGGCACGGACCAAGATGAAGCAAGCAATTCCAAGCCGACTTTTTGGATTGATGATCGGCTACAAGGGGATCGTGCGCGGTCCTGCAATCAGTCCGCGGCGCCAGGATGGGCCCTTGCCGGCGCCGCGGGCTAAGCCGCTGCAAAATCACGCTCGGCGATATTGTGTGCGAGTCGCTCAAGAATTGAGGCACACTCGCCCGAGCCGTTCAGCGGCACCATCCGCAGCAAGGGCAGACGCCGAAATAAGAATAGAGCAGTGCCCGATCGTGGGCAGCCCTCAATGACAACAACTCGATTCCCTGGTTGTTGGTGGGGAACTCGTGCCCTTGCGGCAAGATGTAATAGTTTCGATTTTGCCGATAGAACTCCGCAAACCCTGCAGCAGGATTGCCAAGATTGATATTGAGACCTTGGGCGGGCTGTTGACCGGGAGGAGGCGGTGGCTTTTGTAGGTTGATAATCGCCGGCAGAAGCAACTCCGACACGGACAATAATCCAATATCCTTGCCATCTTTTTGTGCGAAGCTGTAGGTTGTCACTCGAGTACCATTCGTGATTTTGATTTCGGGACCGGCGGCTTCTGCCTGCACGGCAGAAACGACCAGGATGGCCAAGGCCATCAAAGCGAGATGCGGACGTTTGCTGGGTAACATGGTGTTCTCCTTTGTTGAGAAACAGGAAATATGGGACCCAATATGATACTTCAACATAGGTTCAAGCAAAAATCCACAAAAATCTTGGAAAATTTTTGGATTTTTTTTGAAAACAGAGACCTGGAAGCGAAACGAGTTACGGCCGTGATTCTCGGATCGAAAGTTGGTTGTCGTTTGGTCTTATGAGCAGGACAAACACGACGGAGAGGAGCGCGGTGCCGGCAAAGATGCCGAAGATGACGTGGAGCGGCACCTGCTGATCGCGCAGCGCGCCGAAGCCCCAGTCGGCCAGCCCGCCGCAACTGATGCTTACGAAGTTCATGATACCGTAGCCCGTGGCGCGCAACTCCGGTCGAACGATCTGAGCAAGAATGGGCATGTTGTTGCAATCGAAGATACCCCAGCCGAGGCCGAACAGGATGAGGAATCCGACCGCGACCGCCAGGGAGCCGGCGTTGCCCACGCCGAAAATGGCCGGCACGATCAGGCACATGCCGATAGCACTGACGAAGATGCGCCCGCGCGGGTGACGTTGCATCCAGCGGTCGGCCCACCAGCCGCCGCCCACCGCGCCGACAATCGCGGCGGCCTGCCAGTAGAGCGTCGCGGAAACGCCGGCCTGACCCTGATCGATGTCGAATTGCTGCTTGAGAATGGCCGGCATCCAGTCGCGCACGACCCACCCCGCCAGCGCCGGGAGCGTGAAATAGAGCACGAGGAGGATGAACGACAGATTGTCGAGCAGATCCCGGGCCGCGCGAATCGGCGTAATGTTGCGAGTCTTTCCATCAGTTCCGCTTGGGAGTGTGTGTGTACCACCGCAGCCCGCGGCGCAAGCAAGGGCCCTCGCTGGCGCTTCGGGCTTGTGTGCCGCTGCCGGGTCCGTGCCCGCGGTGGGCGCGTCGCGGAGGAGGAGGACGAGCGGCACAGCGTAAAGCATCCCGAAGAGGCCGCAGCCGTCGAAGGCGGAGCGCCAGCCCAGGGCCGGGGCGTCGGCCACATAACCGCCGAAGCCGCCGACAATCACGCCGCAGTAAATGGCCATCTGGTGCAGCCCGATGGCGCGGGAGCGAGTGCCGCCTGTGTGGTAATCCGCGATGAGCGCCAACGCCGCCGGCATGTAGAACGCTTCACTGATGCCCATGAGCGAGCGGGCCATGAGCAGCTCGTCGAAGCTTGCTACGTGCCCGGTCCACCAGGTCACCGCCGACCACACAAACAAGCTTGCGCAGATCGTGAAACGCCGGCTGAACCGGTCGGCGAGGTAGCCGCCGATGGGGCTCAGGAACGCATACACCCACTTGAACTGCCCGAGCATGAAGCCCCAGTTCTCCTCGGTGCCGATGGTCGTAATATCCGCCATCACGGAATATTTCATCGACGCGAGCATCTGGCGGTCGAGGTAGTTGAGTAACGCGACCGGCAGGAGCAGCACGACCACGAGCCATGCCGTGCGCACGAGCGTTGTGGAAGAGGATGCTGTCGGCATCGGAAAGTCTCGTGACCCGGGTTTTGCCGGCCGCTTTGGAGTGCGGCGCTTTACCGCCGCTTTTAGGGTATCGCGACGAGGAAAAAAACCAAAGCGGCGATAAAGCGCCGCACTCCAAAGGGCCGCGCAACTTTCATCGATCTTCAGGGGGAAGATTGTAGACCCACGACCGCAGCGATGCAAGGCACTTTCATCCAGGACCAAACGGGGAATGCGCGATCGTTCGCTGGACGGCTCCCAATGACGGCTGCATCGCAATCCACGCGTCGTTCGTTGGCCTGGATTTTGTCGGCTCGACGACGACCGATGTGCACGTCCTTTACAATGGTCTGGCGATCTTCGACGGGAAAGTGGCCGGCTTCGGGGAGGGGAGCGGGCCGACCTATGATTCCGACGTGATTTCCGTTTCAGCTGGGGACACGATTGATTTCACGGTCGGCTACGGCGATGACGGAAATCATGGTTACGATTCAACGAGGCTCGATTCGGTTGTTAGCTTTTGGGGCTGATCGTCGCCGGCAGTCCTCTCTGTTGGTAATTCACCGCCAACGCACCGCTCAGTCGGTTTCCGCAAAGCACATATCGGGCTCGAGGCCGCGCGGCCGGATCTCGCCGTCGCGAATGCCGCACATGGCTTCCCACACTCCGAAGTCCATGTTCCCGCGCTGCATCCGTACGCTGCCGTCCGCCATCGCGACGTTGAACGCGAATGTCGGCCCCTGCGGCGAATGCACCAGGTGCAAGGCGCCAAAGGTGCCGAAGCTCAGCCCGAAGCTCCGCAGGTCGCAGTTAGGGTTGTCGGGGTGGGGACAGGTGCCGAAGGTGCCTTGGTTAAAGCCGGCACTCCGGCTGCCGGTCGACCAGCCCGACGGGATGCCGTTTGCGCCGCCCCAGTCGACAAATCCACCCCAGTACTCAGCCAACATGATGGTGTTGGCAAGGCCGTCGATGATGTCGCTCAGGCGCGTGCTTGAGTTATAGGTAAAAATCCCTCGGTATTTGCCGTCGTAAGGCGGTTCCGTGCGCCAGTCTCCCGCGCTTCCCAGGTAGTGAGTCCGCGCCATGATGAGGCGGCCGGGGCTGCCGGAAAAAAAGTGCCCGTCGCTAAGTCCGTCGTCGGCCCGGTAATCGCTCGCGGCAATTCCATAGCGCGGGACCAGGAGAGCGGTTGGCGTTTCCTCCGGTTGCGGCCCATCCGGGCACAGAAAAATCTTCACTTCCCATTCACACCCGTATACATCGGGCGGGCGGGGAACGTCATCCGTTCCATCCGTCGGGGGCCGGTTAAATGGGTTCTGCCAGTACAGGCTGAATTTGGGGTCGAACGAAAAGTTTCGAAACAGAATGTCTTGATTCACAAACGGCAGCAACCGGATGAGCGCCCCCACGTACTGGTCATCCATGCCGGCTGGAAACCGAACGTAGGTATCGTGATAGTTCTGGGCGCCGATCGCGATCTGCCGCAAGTTGTTCTGGCAGACATTGCCCTGCGAGCTCGCGCGGATTCGCTGAATGCCGGGCAGCAGCAACCCGATGATGAAGGCACAGATCCCTGCCAGAGTGAGTACCTCGGGCCTCGTAAAGCCGCCGCGTTGCCATCGATGCATCATCGTGAAGCTCCTTTGTGCAGAAAACGACAACGATGTGAAACGTCACATCGGCCAACAATGATCAATCGGAAAAACTCCAGTGTATACGCGCCGCGCCGGCAGATGCAAGTATATTGCACGGAGGATGACAGAAAAACCGAGGAAAGTGTGAGCGAGGTACACAGCGCTCGGTGGTAAATACGTTTCGTCCATCACCCCCCCGGCCCCCGTGGACGTATTTGCAAACCCTGGACGTATCGACCTCCTTTGCGATATATCGCCGATGTCATTGGTGGATTGGCAGTTAAGTGTGGCAACACCGTGCAGTTTCGGTGCGACGTATTCTTGGAGGAATGCACGTATCCAGGCAAAACCCTTTCGACTCTACAATCGCGACTTCTGCGACCGCTGTAATGGGATGCCGGTGCACCACCGGAGTCATCATGCTCGCGGACCGGTTTTGGATGAAGTGACTCGTCTTGGCAATTGAAACGCGGGAGTCCGCCTCTCTCTTAGTTCATGCCGGCCCCCATGGTGGAGGTGGACCGCAGTCCGCCGTATCTCATGCGCGTACGCGGGCACGCCTCAGGGCGCAATGCTCTCGGACAGAACAACTTAGCGCCATTTGCGGGTCCGTGTCTCACGGTACCGTGAGATACGGCAGCGGACTCGCATGTCACAAGCTGATCACACGTGTGCCGGGAAGCGCACCTGCGTGACGGTGCGTGGGATCAGCAAGCGAGAGATTCCAGCAGTATCTGCAAGCCGGAGGTCCAGCCAGCGTCTACATGAACCGCCTCTATCCGCCATGCGTCCATCGGGAAGCTATTCCGTAAGCCAGCAATTATTTGAGTCGAGGGGGTTCGTTACTCAGAAGACATCCTGATGGACTTTCTCATAGTGACACTACTCCAACTTTTTCGGTATATCCTCCCAAGTCAAAAATCCGCGGCAAAAAATACAGGGCAGAAAATAAAATCTTTCTTACTTAGACTTGGTTCCCATTTTTCTGCCCTCCATCTTTTTGCCTCGCGCAGGTAGAAAATGGGGTCGGGAGTGAATGGCGAAACCTCTCTTTCTTCCCGGACCCCTAATCTCTGGTCTCCCTCGCCCCTATCATAGCTAAGAGTTTTTTTGCATCAGAGGGTGACGTATGGCTCTTTCAGAAGTTGCGGTGATCGATGCCCATGGTCGCCATGCCCAGGCAGTCCGTTTCACGAAGGACGGCAAACTCTTGGTTTCGGCTGGGCAGGATGCGCATGTGCGTCTATGGTCGGTGCCCGGTTTTGCGGCGGCGGGTGCTATCGAGGGCCACAAGAACAGCGTCAACTCCCTCTCGTTCACTTCCGACGAGCAAATGCTCGCGACCGGTTCGTCGGATGGAACCGTGCGGATCTGGTCATTTCCGGAAGGCCGCTGCCTGCACACGTTGGATAAGCAAATTCAAGGAGTCTTTGCGCCGCAGGGGGATCGTCTGGCCACAATCTCGGCCAAAGGACACGTCATTTTGTGGGAAGCAAAGTCCGCCAGGCAAATTTCCTCGATTCCGCCGATCGACAAGCGAACTACGGCAGTCGCTTTCAGCCCCGACGGAAACACTCTGCTGATCGGCGGCACGGGACCGATCCATCGGGTAACTGTGGCGGATTGCCGGAAGGAAGGCGAATTGGACGGTCACAAAGTAGCGGTCGCTTGTTTGCGTGTCAGTCCGGACGGCAAGTGGCTGGCCTCTACCGGGGCCGACGGCTATCTACGTCTCTGGTCCGCGAAGGATTGGGCCCAGGCGCGCTCGGTGAAACTCGACCGGAGCGGCGTGCTGCAGCTCGCCTTTGGACCGCAGAGCGATTTCGTCACCGTTTCGGCCGACTACTTGATTCAATCCTTTTCTTTGAGCAATGGCAAATTGGTGGAAAAGATCAAGGTGCCATTGAAGGGACTGTATGGCGTGGCAATTTCTCCCAACGGTAAGTACCTGGCCAACGCGGCATCGGATGGCAAAGTAAGAGTCTGGGATCGCCGGCCCGTGCTGTAGCCGGCGTGTGCTACGGGAGAAGGTTGCCGAACCAGGTCCTTCGCGACTTGCCTGCCGAAAGAATTCGGCAACACCATTTCTTGCGGCGGATATAATATTGTCTTAGCCTTGCCACCCAAAGAACGAGGCACCCACCGCTTATGACCTTTCCCGCGGGGAAATGGTCAACAAGAAATACGCCACATGTAAGGAGTTATTATTCATGTTTTTTCCCCGCGGGTCTTCCGTCCGGTGGGCATTGCTGAGTATCGCTCTCGTCGCCGGCCTCGTCTCTCGAAATATTCGGGCGGCCGAACCGCCGGGCATTATCCGTTCCGCCGGCAGTGGCCCCTGGTCCGACCCTGCTTCCTGGGAAGGAGGTAAAGTTCCTCCCGCCGGCGCCCGGGTCCAGGTGCGCCAGGGCCACATCGTCGTCTACAACGTGAAGGCCGAACATGCGCTTCGCTCGCTGCACATCGCCGGCACGCTGACCTTCGCTCCGGACCGGGATACCCAACTCGATGTCGGTTTGATCAAGATTCAGGGAGGGGACGACTACACCGAAGACGGCTTCAACTGCGATGCCCATTCACGCCCTGGTTCCCAAACTCAGTTTGGGAACCAGACTCAGGGCGGGCCACCCGCTCTGGAGGTTGGCACGCCCGAGCGACCCATCGACGCCAAACATCGGGCGCTGATTCGCCTGGTTTATTTTGACGGAATGGATAAAGAATCGTGCCCGGCGATTGTATGCTGCGGCGGGCGTATGGACTTCCATGGCGCACCTCTGAGCTGCACCTGGGTCAAGCTTGGCGCCACGGCCCGGCCGGGCGATGCGGAGGTTACCCTGGCGGAGCCCGTTCGCGGCTGGCGCGCCGGCGACCGGGTGATTGTGACCGGCACCAAACCGCGGCGTTTCGGCGGCGGCAAGCGCGGCCGGACCAATGTCTTTACAGAAGAAAGAATCGTCCGTTCCATCGAGAAAGCCCGGCTGGTCTTCGACAAGCCGCTGGAACACGAGCACCTGGGCACCGGCGCGTATTGCGGCGAGGCCGCCAACCTGAGCCGCAACGTCGTCGTCGAGTCGGCCGATCCGTCGCAGGCGCGGGGCCATACCATGTACCACCGCCGTTCCACGGGCGCCATCAGCTTTGCCGAGTTCCGCCACCTCGGCAAGGAGGGTGTGTTGGGCAAATATCCCTTACATTTCCATCTCGCCGGCGACACCATGCGCGGCAGTTATGTCCTGGGCGCTTCGATCTGGGACAGCGGCAATCGCTGGCTCACGGTCCATGGCACCAACTACCTGGTTGTGCGCGACTGCGTCGGCTACCGGAGCGTTGGCCACGGGTTCTTTTTCGAGGATGGCACCGAAGTTTACAACGTGGTGGATCGCAACCTGGCCGTACAGGCCTTCACGGGTAAGCCGCTGCCCAAACAGGTACTCCCATTTGATCAGAACGAAGGGGCTGGGTTCTGGTGGGCCAATAGCTTGAATACGTTTACAGGCAACGTCGCTTGCGAGAACGACCGCTATGGCTACCGCTTCGAAGCCACGCAAACGAGTCGTCTCAAATTGACCCTGCCGGTACAGCAGCCCGACGGGAGCCGTCGGTCGGTAGACATTCGCACGCTGCCTTTCATTCGCTTCGACGGCAATGAATCGCATCACGAGGGACTGTACGGCTTCAATCTCGGCGAAGGAGTGGAGCGGGTCGGCCCGGATATACGCCATCCCTTTATCGTTCGGAACACTAAGATTTGGGGCACCCACTATGCGTTCCGGCCGCAGGTGCCGTCGCTTTTGGTCGAGGGCATGCAGATTTGGCGGGCGGAATACGGCGTGTATCATCCGAACTACGAAAATCATGTCTATCGCGATTTGTATATCGGTCAGACCAATACGGAACCCTTCAATCGCGGCCACGATGACATCAGCAAGCAGTTCGGCGTGCTGACTGTGGACGGCCTGACGTTCGACGGCATCCGTTCGGGCGATTTCATGCCGTTGGTTCAGATCAGCGACGATAATCCGACAGGTGCTGCTGTTTCTCACCTGCGAAACGTGAAGTTGACCAACTGGACCGGCAGTAAACAGCGCGCCCTGGTAAACCGGGGCGGCGGTCCGCGGCCGGAGCCAACCACGCCGAAAGGCGTGCCGGTCTACTTGCATGACTGGTTCGGTCCCGGCCGGCACGCCAAGGTGGTCAGCACGAAAACTCGGGAGCTGAAAGAAGACGGCGAATCGTATCGGGCTGAGCCTCTGCTGACCGGGGATGAATCGCGAATGGCCGAAGTTCGGGATGTGGCCTTCCCCCGGTTGCTCGACCCGATCGATGATCTACCGCCGGTAACGGTTATCACCGACGTACGCAAGGCGGGCGGCAAGCTGGCAGTGCGCGGCACCGCGTCGGACAACGGGATTGTGAAGCGCGTCCTGGTAAACCACCGGGAGGCACGGGCCCTCCACGGCAATTTTGCCGAATGGGAAGTAGTCCTGGATGAACCAGCGAGTGGCGTTTTCCGGGTGGAAGCCTATGCCGAGGATGTTGCCGGAAACGTTGAGAAGCAACCGCACGTGGTGACGGTGAACAATCGTGCGGTGCCGGATGGCCCGAAAACGCATCGGGTCGGACTCAACGGTCATCGGTTCACGCTTCCCGCCGGATTCGAGATTGAGCTGGTTGCCGGGCCGCCGTTGGTGGATCGGCCTATTGTCGCGGATTTTGACGAGCAGGGCAGACTCTATGTCGCGGATTCCTCAGGCACGAATGAAAATATCGCTCAACAACTTGTGAAAAAACCCCATCGCATCGTGCGGCTGGAATCCACGACGGCAAACGGCCGATACGATCGCCGGACCGTGTTTGCCGACAAAATGATGTTTCCGGAAGGTGTGATGTGCTATGCCGGGTCGGTTTACGTGGCAGCGCCGCCGAGCATCTGGAAACTCACGGACACGAAGGGTGAAGGCGTCGCCGATCAGCGCGTCGAGTGGTTCCAGGGGAAGTCGCTCACCGGCTGCGCCAATGACCTGCACGGGCCATATCTCGGCCCGGACGGCTGGATTTACTGGTGCAAGGGCGCATTTGCCAAGCAAACGTATGAACGACCGGGCAGAACGCCGTTCGTCACGCGGGCAGCGCATATCTTTCGTTGCCGGCCCGACGGCACCGGCATCGAGCCGGTGATGACCGGTGGCATGGATAACCCGGTCGACGTGGTGTTCATGCCGGGCGGCGAACGCATCTTCACGACGACTTTTTTCCAGCACCCCGGTGGCGGCCGGCGCGATGGCTTGATCCATGCCGTCTACGGCGGCATCTATGGCAAGGATCATGATCCCATTTATGAGCACCCCTGGACCGGGCCGGCGCTGATGCCCGTGCTGACGCACATGGGAGCTGCGGCGCCGTGCGGGCTGACCCGCTATGAGTCCCGCGTCTTCGGCCCGGAGTACCAGGATAACTTGTTTGCGTGCCAATTCAACATGCATAAGGTTTCTCGCCACGTGCTGGAACCGGATGGAGCCACGTTCAAATGCCGGGATGAAGATTTTCTGGTTTCGGACAACGCCGATTTTCATCCCACCGATGTCCTGGAAGATGCCGACGGCAGCTTGCTGGTGATCGACACTGGAGGTTGGTACAAGCTCTGTTGTCCCTCGTCGCAGTTACACAAGCCGGACATCCTCGGGGCGATTTATCGGATTCGCCGTCGCGGTGTGACCGAGGTGACTGATCCGCGCGGATTGAAATTGGCATGGGACACAATGACGGCTCAGGAGCTGGCCGGTTTGTTCAATGATGCCCGGCCCGCGGTGCGGCGGCGAGCAATCCAGGCTCTTGCGGAAAAGGACGGCGACTCGGTGCGGGTGTTGGCCAAGACTTTGCAGGCCGCGCCGGCAGTCGAGGCGCGGCGCAACATCGTTTGGGCCGCGACCCGGCTCGATCATCCCGATGCGCGCACCTTGGTGCGCGAGGCGCTAGCGGATGCCGACGAATCGGTTCGCCAGGCCGCAATTCATTCAATAAGCGTGTGGCGGGACCGCGCTGCGGTGGCGGCGCTTCTGCCACTGCTCAAGAACCCATCGCTGCAAAATCGGCGCGCCGCCGCCGAGGCGCTTGGACGCATCGGCGACAAGGCTGCAGTGCCGGCGCTCGTCGCTGCTTTTGGCGAGCCCGGAATGCTAACCCTCGGAGGAACGCCCGATCGGGCTTTGGAGCATTCCTTGACCTTTGCCTTGATCGAAATCGGGGACCGAAACGGAACGGCCGAGGGCCTCAGGAGTGCGAATGTTCATGCGCGGCGCGCGGCGTTGATTGCGCTAGACCAGATGACTGGTGGAAAACTCGAGGTTGCCGTGCTGGCAAGAGAACTTGGTTCGCCCGATGTCCGCATGAAAGAAACTGCCTGGTGGATCGCAGGCCGGCATCCCGAATGGGGTGGCGCCCTCGCCGGATTTCTCCGCGAACGCCTGGCGGCAAAAAGCCTGACCGAGGCAGAGGGGGAGGAACTTGCCGGGCAATTCGCACGCTTTGCCAGAACGGGCTCCGTTCAGGATCTTCTGGCCGGGCTGCTGCGCGACCCCGCGGCGCTGCCGGAAACGCGCCGTATTGCCTTGCGTGCCATGGCCCGAGCAAATCTCAAAGAACCTCCAGACGCCTGGGTAGCGGAAGTAATCCAGGTTCTCGGCGATAAAGACAACACGCTTGTAGGAGAAGCCGTCGCCGCGGTTCGGGCGTGGCGGGTCCCCAGGCAAAAGGCGGAAAAACTTTTCCAGAGACTAATATCGATCGGGACAAACCCGGACGCCCCGGCCCAGCTGCGCTTGAGCGCGCTCGCCGCCGTCTCGAGCGGGCTACCCAAGGTAGAATCAGCTCTGTTCGACTTCTTGCGGAGCCATTTGACGCCGGACAAACCGGCGGCGATCCGGAGCCTGGCAGTCGACGTCTTGGCGCGGGCACAGCTCAATTCCGAACAGCTTTCCATACTGATTCAGTCTCTGCAAACAATTGGCCCGATGGAAGTGGACCGTTTGCTGGAAGCGTTCGCGCAATCGACGGATGAAACTGTGGGCACGAGACTGATCGCAGCTCTGAACGCAGCGCCGGTAAAGGCCGGCCTCCGCGTGCAAATGATCAAGCCGCGCCTCGCGAAATATCCGGCTTCGGTCCAGAAGCAAGCGGAGGCGCTGTACGCTTCCCTGAACGTGGATGCGGAAATGCAAAGGGCCAAGCTGGAGGAAATGCTCGCGTCCTTGAAGGAAGGTGACATCCGCCGCGGCCAGACCGTATTTAACAGCTCAAAAGCGGCCTGTGCGGCATGCCATGCCATCGGCTATCTCGGCGGCAACGTCGGCCCCGATTTGACGCACATAGGCAAAATCCGCACCGACCGCGATCTGTTGGAAGCAATCGTCTTCCCCAGCGCCAGCATCGTGCGCAGCTACGAACCGGTTGGCGTCGCCACCAAAGCGGGCAAATTCATCAACGGCCTGATTCGCAAGGACAGCCCGGAGGAAATCGTTCTGGCGACGGGACCGAACCAGGAAGTCCGCATCGCCCGCAGTGACATCGAGGAGATTCAGCCGAGCAAGATCTCCATCATGCCGGCGGGGCTCGACCAGCAACTGACGGTCCGCGAACTCGCCGATCTCGTGGCGTTTTTGAGGGCGTGCAAATAGAAAGGAGAGACCATCATGGAGCGCAGAGATTTCCTAAAAACATCGGCTTTTGCCGGCCTGGCTTTTTCCGCCGGCAACCTGATTGCGGCACCGGACAAAAAAACCTATCGCGCCGGACTGATCGGCACCGGCTGGTACGGCATGGTAGACTTGCGCCATCTCATGGACAGCGGCAGAGCGGAGGTGATTGCCCTATGTGATGTGGACAAGAAGCAGCTACAAGAAGCGGCGGACGAAGTCGCCGGACGTCAAAAAGAGAAGCCGCAATTGTACAGTGATTTTCGCGAGCTGCTGAAACCGAAAAACCTGGATATCGTGCTGGTCGGCACACCGGACCACTGGCACGCGCTAACCGCGATCGCGGCCATGAACGCCGGGGCGGATGTGTATGTTGAAAAGCCGATCTCGCACACGTTTCTCGAAGGGAAAGCGATGGTGCAAACAGCGCGGAAGAAGAGCCGCGTGGTGCAGGTGAACACGCAGCGGCGGAGCACGCCTCACTTTCTGTCGGCGCGCGATTTCATCAAGGAGGGAAAACCGGGCCGGATCGGCGTGGTGCGGGCATATTGTTACTACGCCATGCGGCCCACGAATAATCCGCCGGATGAAGCGCCGCCGGCCACCCTCGACTTCGATTTCTGGACCGGCCCGGCTCCCTTGCAGCCTTATAACAGGCTCATGCACCCGAGAGGTTGGCGCGCCTTCACGCAATACTCCAACGGCATCCTTGGCGACATGGGGATTCATATGCTCGATGCCATGCGCTGGATCATGGGAGTTCGCTATCCCAGCCGGATTTCATCTACCGGCGGCATTTTCCTGGCCAAGGGCGGCAAGGCCAACACGACCGACACGCAAACGGTGATCTACGATTACAGCGACTTCACCGCGATCTGGGAGCATCGCATGTATGGCCGGTTTGAGAATCCGAAGTCCGGCTGGGGGCTTAATTTCTACGGGGAAAATGGGACGCTTGAACTGAGCATTGACGCCTGGGACTTTTATCCGCGCGGGCAAGGAAAACCGGTCCATGTGGATGCCGCCACCGAAGGAGGCATGGATCCCAAGTACGAACATCCCAATCGCAAGCCGGCCGGCCGGGCGCACATGAAAGACTTCCTCGACTGCGTTGCCACGCGCGGCCGAAGTGTCGCCGACATTGAGGAGGGGCATATTTCGACGGCCCTGTGCGAACTCGGCAACATTTCGCAAGCCCTCGGGCGCTCATTGACCTGGGATGCCGAAAAAGATCAGGTGGTCGGAGATGAGGACGCAAATAAACTGTTGCGCCGGGAATATCGAAAACCTTGGGTATATCCTGAGGCATGAATCGGTCGCAATTTTTCGGCGCGCCTGGCCGTTTGCGGGCAATATAGTATAGAGGCGATTTATGCAATCCCCCGCAATACTGGACAGGGCGGCCGATCCCGTGAGCAAGGCGATGCGCCAGCTCCGCCGGGCGGCCCTGGCGAAAAATGGCGCCGGTTTGACGGATGGGCAGTTGCTCGAGCACTTTCTCGCCCGGCGCGATGAAGCGGCGTTTGCGTCGCTGGTGCATCGCCACGGACCCATGGTGTTCGGCGTCTGCCGGCGGTTGCTCGGCAATTTTCACGATGCCGAGGATGCCTTTCAGGCCGCGTTTCTCGTGCTCGCTCGCAAGGCTGCTTCCATTCGGCCGCGCGACATGGTTGCCAATTGGTTGTACGGCGTGGCTTACCGCACTGCTTCGAAGGCCAAAATCATCGCGATGCGCCGGCAATCGAAAGAGAAACAAATAGTGGACATGCCGCATCCCAGCGTGGAACCGTCGGCAATTCGACCGGATTGGTACCCGCTCTTGGACCAGGAGTTGAAGCGCCTGCCCGACAAGCTTCGTGTACCGATCCTTTTGTGTGATCTGGAGGGCCGGACGAGGCGTGAAGCAGCCCGCCGGCTCCAGGTTCCGGATGGAACGCTTTCGAATCGTCTGGCGGCGGGACGGCGCATACTGGCCCGGCGCCTCGCAAGCCGGGGCGTATCTCTTGGCGCCGGTGGGATCGCTGCGCTGATTGCGGCGGACGCCAGCGCGGCGGTGCCGGCTGCGCTGGAACTTGCCGCAGTCAACGCCGGCACGGTAGTTGCCGCGGGAGGCGCAGCGGCCTCGGTAGTCTCGGCCCATGTCGTTACTTTAACACAAGGAGTGCTGCAAACCATGTGGCTCACAAACATCAAAGTCGCGACAGTGGCGTTAACGGCGTTAGCGCTCATCGGAACTGGTACAGGGTTGCTTCGCCATCCAGCCCTGGCGGATAAACCCGCGGCGAAAGCCGCAACGCCCAAGGGGAAAGGCGAAACGGACACCTCGGAGGTCGCCGGAATACTGAAAGAAGTGGATCCGGCCAAAAATACAATTACCATTCTGTACGGTAGCAAGAAGCTTTCCGGCGAGAAGACTTTCACGCTCGCCGGGGATTGCAAACTCTTTCTGGACGATGGCACCGGGGACAAGCTTGGCTTCCAGGAAGGCAAACTTGCCGACTTGACAGATGGTATTTCCGTGACCCTCAAACTGTCTGCAGATCAAAAGGAAGTCGTGCGCCTTTGGGCCGAAGGACCTGTTTTTCAGGGAACCTTGAAAGCGGTTGATATAGGGAATAACAGCGTCCGCATTGAGACCACTCCGAAGATGAAAGGTGAAGCCGCGGTGGACAAGACCTTCCCTGTGTTAAAAAATGCCAGGATATTCATTGATGATGGTACGACGAAAGACAAATCCCAACCTTTGAAAGAAGAAACGTTGGCAGATCTGGCTGTTCACGTTAATGCAGTGGTTTTTGTGAAATTGTCCGCCGACCGGAAGGTAGTTGGGAATATTGCGGCGGAGGGACCGACGGTTACCGGGAAGTTGAAAGCAGTCGACGCCGCCAAAAATGCGATTACCGTGACCATCTCGGTCCGGAAGGGAGATCCGGAAGTGGACAGAACCTTTGCCGTGGCCGATAACGCCCGAGTTTCCGTGGACGATGCCAAGGTGAAAGATAAGTCCAAACCCCAGAACGAAGCCCGTCTTGCCGATCTTCCCGCCGGTGCGAACGTGATAGTCCGTCTTTCCCTCGACCAACAATCGGCTATCGCGATTCGGGCCGAAGGGACGACGTTTTACGGCGCCTTGAAAGCGGTGGACCTTGCGAAAAACAGCATTGTTGTTTGGGACAAAATAAACGGAGAGAAGACGTTCACCTTGGACAAGGACGCAGCCATTCTCCTTGACGGAAAAAATGAGGCCGGCAAAATCACGGATGTGCCAATCGAAACCGTCATCAGCCTGAAACTGTCGGCAGACCAAAAAACCGTGCAGGGAATTTCGGCCTTTGGGCCAACTGTGCATGGA
>Ga0306922_10002100_pt1 | contig 18409 bp, 17 predicted proteins | sample sta12Cox44000082_FD_203758 | JGI IMG/M metagenome (GOLD analysis project Ga0306922, IMG submission 203758) | Lab enrichment of tropical soil microbial communities from Luquillo Experimental Forest, Puerto Rico - statoxic.12C.oxic.44.000.082 (v2)... | ecosystem: Environmental > Terrestrial >... | reverse complement strand
CATTGCTGCGCGCGCTCTGTCCCGGCGATATTTTCGCGACGCTGCAAACCCAAAAAAACGTGGATTTTTCATTTGCGTTCGCGATTAACGGCCAAACGTGCCGATTCCGGGCCAATTTGTTTCACTGCGGTAGGCAATTGGCAGCTTGCTTTCGGGTAGTGCCGACGGCGATCCCGGATTTTGAATGGACCGAGTTTCCCGAGAACCTGGCGAAGCGCTTGGCTTTCGTGCGCGACGGCATGGTGATTGTGACCGGGGCGACCGGCTCCGGCAAAACTACGACGCTGGCGATGCTCATCGACCTTCTGAATCAGACGGGCGGGTACCGCATCATTACCGTGGAAGAGCCGGTGGAGTATGTTTTCCCGCGGGCTGCCAACTCGGTTGTGACGCAGCGGGAGGTGGGATGCGATGTATTATCATTTGCCGACGGCCTGAAATATGGTTTGCGGCAAGATCCGGACATTATCCTGGTGGGAGAGATCCGGGACCGCGAGACGGCCCAGATGGCGCTCAGTGCCGCGGAGACGGGGCATCTGGTTTTTGCGAGCCTGCACACGCGCGACGCCAAAGGCGCCCTTACGCGCTACACCGACCTGTTTGGGCAGGACGTCCAAAAAGACATCCGCTCGCAACTGGCCATGAGCCTGCGGGCGATCGTGAGCCAGCGGCTGCTGCCGGACATCGAACGTGGGGCGAAGCGACACCTGGCGCTCGAAGTGTTGTGGAATACCTACCCCATTGCCAGCGCCATCCGCAGCGGAAAATGGGAGAGCATTGACAATTACCTCATCACCGGCCGGGAGGACGGCATGTTAAGTTTTGACGAATCGGTGCGGCAATTGCTTATAGCGGAAAAAATCACTCGCGCGGTCGCCGAGCAAAACGTTCGCGATGTATCAATGCTGACTCGTTAGCGCTTCAGCGAGCTTTACCGCAATCTAGTACAGATACGGTAAAGAATCAGTCCGAGACAGATGAATGCGTAGAGAAAGGTCATCAGAAGCTCCCACTGGGATTCCAGGTATTTCGAAGTGTCGCGAATGGTGATATTGCCCACTTCATCAATCTGGAACCGGGTTCGGCAGCCCGAGCACCGATAACGGCCAGCGCCACGGCGCAACATGGAATGTTTGCAGCCGGGGCAGATCATGTATGGAGCGGCTAGCCGGGCAATCATTTCGCGATACGTCGCTGAGATTCCCAAGCGTGTGAAGCAGAAGGCAAGGCCAAATCCGGCGATCAGACCGCCCACATGCGCCATGTAACCGATTCCAAAACTCCAACCGGTGAGCCGGACAAAAACGCCGAGGAGCAATTGCTCTGCGAGCCAAGCCAGGACCGCAATGGGGGTGCCGGCTGCGATCGTTCCAACGTAGAAGCAGAAAAAAAAGAACTGCAAATCCATTTGCGATTTTGGGGAAGAGAATTACGTAGCACCCGACCAGACCGGAAATGGCTCCCGAGGCGCCGATGCACGGGAGTGTCGAGCCGGGATCGACAAGATAATGCAGCGCAGTCCCAAGAACGCCAGATGCGATGTAACAGAGCCGAGTGCATCCTCCACGCTTTCACCGAACATCCAGAGGAAAAACATATTCCCCAGAATGTGGAGCAGGTTCCCGTGGATGAACATCGAAGTGAAGATGGTCAGGGGCTCATGTTTCGCCGAGGTGAAGCCAAATTGGTCGGCGACGATTCGGGTGGTAGATGAGGTGCCCGTGAACAAGGAAACCACGAGGTTGACGATAATCAGCGAATACACAATCCAGGCGTTGTGCTTGATCGGATGACCACGTTTGCAAGGGATGACAAACATGCCGCGAACGAAATCGAGAGTTATCTAGAATAGGCTAACGGCAATTTCTGCCGGCGCATTCTAATAATCGCCGATCACCTCGTTGCCTTGGGCCGTGCCGAGGGCCTGCCATAATTCCCAGGTGATATTGTTATTGACAAAGCGGGTGCTGCCGTCGCACAGAGCGATATTGACGCCGTTGGTATGCCGGCTGCGGGCGGAAATCACTTCAATGTTGGCGCCGGAGAATAGTTGACAGGGGCCGTTCAGGGAATTTTGGGACGTGTCCACGCAGTTCTGCGTCATATAGTCCGGCAGCGAACTGTTGGGTGTGCGAAAAACGGTGAAGCCGCTGCCTTCGGCCCACCAGGAGTTGCCCCGATAATCGCCCCCATTCGGTCCGGGTTGGCCTTGCCGGATCTCGGCGGCCATGATCGTGTTGCTGGTGCCGTCGGTGATGTCGGTGAGCCGGAGTTGACTTTTGCGGGAAAAAGGCGCCCCCAAGAACCGCAGCGTGTCGGGAATGTCGGCCGGCCTGGGCCGGTCGACCCCCTGCGAGTAGTCGATGTTGCCGACGTTGACCAGGTAGTTTTGGTTCGTAATCGGGAAAGATGCGCCCTCAAAGGTTACGGTCTTCGCAGCCGCCGGGAATTCGCTGGGACAATTAAACAACGGAAGCCGCACGCTCGTAGCCCGGAGGTTTTCGCGCTGGTCGTAGCGTTGTTGCGTTCCCAGGATGTTGCCATAATTGACATACAGCTTCCAAAGGTTGTCCTGCTCAACATAGGGCAGAATGGCCATTTGCCACGTGCCATAGCAGCAGACGTTGGCGTTTCTGGCGACTTGCGGCGGCAATTTCTGAAAAGAATCGTGGTAGTTGTGCATGCCCAGGGCGATTTGCTTGAGGTTGTTGGCACATTTCATTCGATTGGCGGCTTCGCGGACCTTCTGAACCGCTGGCAGCAGAAGCGCGATCAGTACGCCGATGATGGCGATGACGACGAGCAACTCAATCAGTGTAAAACCACGGCGCTGGGGTTTCACCGAACACCTCCCGGATGAATAAGCAAGAATCTAGAAGTCCGTACTGACCAACTCCCCGCCCTTGATCGTTACCAGGGCGCGCAACATCCGCAGATTCATCGACTTGTTGAGAAAGTGAACGGACCCATCGGCAAACACCGTATTGGCGCCGCTGGTGTGAAAACTGTAGACCTCCCGGGAGTTCGTGCAATTCACAGCACAAGGCGGATTCGGGTCGCCAATCGGCCAGCCCAGGGAGTTTGTGGCGAGGTTAAAGCCCCGGATCAGAAGTTCGTTATTTGGATTCGCCCACGGTGCAGACCAGTTGCCGGCGGTAAAGGTAACATCTTGATGGCCGTTCAACCAATGTTGCTCCCGCCCCGCGCACTCGGCAACTATGATGGTATTCGAGGAACCATCCAAAATGTCGGTGGTCCGATTCCCTTTAAAGGGAGTCGGCACGGCCACGGAAACAATCATCAATACGCCGGAATTATCGTACCGGGCTACTTGATTATTGTAATCCGAGTAGTCATCCGCGGTATTGTTCTTGATGTTGATGGCGGAATAATCGGTCATGGCCCGGTCGGTAGTATCCCGGCCGCCCGGGGCCGAAGGGCAGGTAAAGATTTTGAGGGGGATCGCATTGATCGCATTGTTTGTCGGATCCGACCAGTGGACATCGAAACGGTAGCGCCGATTCACGTTGTCTTGTTCGATATAGGGCAGAACATACGGGATCCACCCATATTGATCGACCGTGCCGATTTTATAGCGGGAGACCGGAAAATGCAGGTTGCCATCGTGGTAGTTTTGCAGGGCCAGGCCGATTTGCTTGAGGTTGTTGGCGCAGCTCAAGCGATTGGCGGCTTCACGGACTTTCTGTACCGCGGGCAGCAACAGCGCGATCAAGACGCCGATAATGGCAATGACGACCAACAGCTCAATCAGAGTGAAACCGCGCGCACGCCGGGGAAAGGATCGAACCATCGCAAACTCCTTGTACTCCCCAGCATAACAAAAACCAACTATGTCGCGTAGCTGAATTCGTTAGTAGCCAGTTGGTCGGATGCTTAATTCTCACGAATTCGGCTACAGCGAATCGCGGGAGTCAGCGGTCCCACTTCGCTTTCCAGGCGGGATAGTCGTTTGCCAGCAGGTCTTTCGGCCAATAGCCGAGCCAGTTGTAGCCGTTGCGGCGCTCGGCTTCGATTTGTGCGAGATCGTACTTGATTACGCCGTCGCGGCCGGAGAAGATCGGCCGGTTTATGCCAATTTCGTAATAGCGGGCCCAAATGGGCGGGGCATTCGCATCGGCAACGGTGATCCGGTCGCCGTTTTGTTTTTCCAGCCGAAGGCCCATGATCTTCGACTGCTCGTACCAGCGGCAGGCGGAAGTAACCGCCTTGGCAACTTCCGGGCTTGGTTGCTCGAGGCTGATGAGAAGGCGAATGATGTCCGCGCTTTCCCCGCCGGTAATCGCGGCGGGCTCGTACGTCCGGCCGCCGCGGGGTACTAGGGTAACTTCATCGTGCTGCTGGCACCAGGCGGTAAGCTCACCCTTCACCACGATCTGGCATTTGAGGATGCAAGCAATCCCCTTGTCAAAGGCCTGTTTTGCCGCCTTCCGCTCCGCTGGCGGCACGAAGCGAAAACCATCGGCGACTGCCACATCGCGGAGGAACTGGAGGATGTTGACCATGCAGTTATCGTTGAAGGTGATGTGCCGATGGTACTTCCTGCCCGGCGGATAGAACTGGGGCCAGCCGCCGGTAGGATATTGAGCCTGGAGAATGTGAGCCAGTCCTTTGTCGAACACCTTAAGGTACGAGTTGTCTTTGCTGGTTTTGTACATCCGGGCCAGGAAACGGAGTTCGCCGAGCGTGGCATCGTTGTCGAAAGTGCCGTGCAGATCCTTGGGGTCGCCCTGGTATGGCTTTACCCCGGTATTGATGTTTTTCGGCCAGCTTCCCAGCGGTGACTGATGGGAAAGCACATTGGCGGCAATGCGTTGGGCCTCCGGGCTTTCGAACCACGAATCCGGCTGTTTGGCATAACGCCCCCAGGGGAAGCGCTCGGCAGAGAGCGCACACGAGGGCGACACAAGGAACAGCCCCATGACGATGGCGATCATGAAGCCTGCGCTAAACAGTCTCGAAACAGATGCGCGGTCCACAAGAGCTCCCATTTTTCGGATGTTTTGTTGACACGTCGATGTCCACTCGAATCTTGGCTTTTGCCTCCAAGGCACAGATGGATGGCCAATCTCCCTTCGCGCGCCTGTGCGGCGTCCAGAACCCATTTCCTGCCGGTGCCTCCCAAAGATATCAACCGCCAGCCATGTTACCGCCGCCCGGAGCCCAGGTCCAAGCCCAGTCCTGGTTACTTGATACTCGGTACTGCATACTCGATACCTCTGGACGCCATTTCTCGACAGATCTTTGTCATTGCAGAACGTCAGGGCTGAGCTTTGAAGCCCCGGATCTCTAACACAGACGACAACAATGAAATGATCAATGCCCAATGACTACGGAAGTCTTCTTCAATTCGCTTGACCAAACTCACCGCAATCTCGTATACTCAACTCTTTCAATTTGCATTTCCCTTTCATTCGACTCTGCTGTCACCCCTCCCTGAAAGACAAATCACCAGGTGAAACGCATGCAAAGCATGAAACACATCGCAACGCACCTGGAGCAAATTCCATGCACGACACGGACAACGCCTGTCTGCCTCCCGTATCCGAGCCATACGAAACCTTATGGCGCGAAGACCTGCGCCGAGTCGCCCAGCCGCGGATTTCCTGGCTGTGGCGTGGCTTTCTGGCTCACGGCATCGTGACCTTGTTGACAAAAACTCCCCGCCAGCTGGTCATCGAATTAAACGACGATGGCACCGATTAGTTTCGTGGGATGATGGAGGATGAGGACGGCTTTTCCCGGAGAGAGGGGCAACGCGGCCCAAACGCAAATGGCTCTCCATCTGGAACGAAGCCCTCTGGACCCCCCTCTCCTTCGATTGACGGGATGACCAATTCCGAATGACTAGGGAACTCAGACGCATGCCGCCGCTACGAGTGCACGCTCCTCCCGAAAGTGCTCCGCGCGTCGGACCGGAGCGCGCAAGGTCCAAGACGTTAAGCCGCCTCCACAATAGGGACTGGGGTCAGAGGCTGTCGGGACAACGCACACCGACCGGCTGCTGGGCGCGGACTCAAACCCGGAGTCTCGAGCGGCTTGGTCGGGACCGATGGCGCACGCTCGTCGCCGACCTCGAACGGCTCGCTGCCTGTATCTGGCCGGCCGGGGCATGGCGGAGACGCAGGCATGTCGAATACAACAAAAGCCGACGGCGTGGCGCTGTCGCTGTGCCCAAACCAACTGTCCGGTCTGCTCTTAACCAAAAATTCAATAAACGAGCAGTTCAGCGCAAAGTACGCCGGGTACGCAACTTGAAGCTGGCCTGGCTTCTGAAATTTGCAGAAACCGGCGTCATCAGGAATTTCGGGCTTGAACACGCCTTGTTGACTTTCAGCCCTTTGGCGATTAGCATCAGGTTCGGCGTTCAAATGGGAGGGCGTTGCACCGGGAGACGAGCATGGCGCAACCCGAACAGTATGAAGTCCTCGTGTTGCGTAGCGGCGAGGGGGGCAAGTACCTCGCCTGGCACCAGGCCAGGTCGGGGCGTCGGACGGCGGTCGTCGAGCGCAAATATATCGGCGGCTCCTGCCCAAATATCAACTGCATGCCCAGCAAAAACGAAATCTGCAGCGCCAAGGTAGCCGACCTGGTGCACCACGCGGCGAAGTTCGGGCTGGTGACACCTTCGGTCGAGACGGACATGGTGCGCGTCCGGCAGCGCAAGCGCGAGATGGTCGATGGCATGATCGCCATACACCTCGAACGCTACAAGGCCAGCGGCGCCGAATTAATTATCGGCGCGGCGCGTTTCGTGGCGCCGAAGACCGTCGAAGTCCGATTGAACGACGGTGGCACGCGCGTTCTGGCGGGCGACCGCGTTTTTCTCAACCTGGGCACCCACGCCACGATTCCGCCGGTCCCCGGCCTGGCCGAGGCCCAACCCCTGACAAACATCGAGCTGCTGGAAATCGACCGCTTGCCCGATCACCTGGTCATCCTCGGCGGCGGGTATGTCGGCCTCGAATTCGCCCAGGCGTACCGGCGCTTCGGCAGCCGCGTCAGCCTGATCGAGCGCGGGCCGCAGCTTCTCAGCCACGAAGACCCGGACATCGCAGCCGAAATCCACCGCATTCTCAGCGGCGAGGGGATCGAGATTCATCTGGCGACGGACCTGCTTGCGGTGGAAGGCCGATCCGGGCAGGCCGTGCGCCTGCGCGTGCGCGCAACTTCGGGCGAACAAATTATTGCCGGCACCGACATCCTGGTCGCCACGGGTCGCACGCCCAACACCGCCGGCATCGGACTCGAAGTGGCCGGCATTGACTTGGACGCGCGGGGTTATGTCAAGGTCAACGACCGGCTAGAGACGACTGCGCCCGGCGTCTGGGCAATCGGCGAATGTGCCGGCAGCGCCCAGTTCACGCACGTATCGTTCGACGACTTTCGGGTGATCCGGGACAACTTGGGGAGCGGAAACCGCAGCACACGCGACCGCCTGGTCCCCTATTGCCTGTTCACGGACCCGCCGTTGGCGCGCGTCGGTCTGAGCGAAAAAGAAGCCCGGGAACGGGGTGTCCCTGTGCGCATCGCCAAGCTTCCAATGAGCGCAGTGCTCCGCGCGCGCACCATCGGCGAGACTGCCGGTTTCATGAAAATGCTGATCGAATCCGCCGGAGACCGCGTTCTTGGCTTCGCGATGCTCGGTCCCGAGTCAGGTGAAGTGCTGGCCGCGGTGCAGACGGCGATGCTCGGCGGCTTACCCTACACGGTACTTCGCGACGCGATTCTCGCTCACCCGACGATGGCCGAGGGACTCAACGCCCTGCTCGCCGCCGTCCCGGCCGCGCCGCGCTGAGCCGCGGGCGAAGGAGGGGTTTATGATGCGCCCGGCAACCCGGCTGACGATCGCCGTCACGCTGCCTCTGTTGCTGTCAGGGAGTTGGCCCGCGTGCGTCGTGACCGAGGACCGGGACCGCCCGGCGGTCGCCGCCCCCGGCTCGCCAAACAAGTTAGAGAGCTGGCCGGCGGCCTCCCCGGACAAGCTGCCGCGCTGGCGAGGCTTCAACCTCCTGGAGAAATTCACCGCCGGCTCGGACCGCCGGCCGTTCCTGGAAGAGGATTTTCGCCTGATCGCCCAACTGGGCTTCAACTTCGTCCGCCTGCCGATGGATTACCGTTGCTGGATCAAGGGCCAGGACTGGGAACAGTTTGACGAGGAAGCGCTGCGGCAGATCGATCAGGCGGTCGCGTGGGGCAAGCAGTACCGCATCCACGTCTGCCTCAACTTCCACCGGGCGCCCGGCTACACGGTGGCCCAACCGCCCGAGAAAACCAGCCTGTGGCAGGACGCGGACACCCAGCGCGTCTGCGCCAATCACTGGGCGCTGTTCGCCCGACGCTACAAGGGGATCCCGAGCGCTCGGCTGAGCTTCAACCTGATGAACGAACCGGCCAACGTCAAGCTTGCCACCTATGCGGCCGTGGTGCGCCTGCTTGTCGAGGCCATCCGCCGCGAAGACCCAGAGCGCCTCGTGATTGCGGACGGCCTGGAGTACGGCAGCGTGCCCGTCCCGGAGCTGCGCGCGCTCCACGTTGCCCAGGCGACCCGCGGTTACAGCCCCTTCGAGCTGACGCATTACAAAGCTTCTTGGGCGGGAGGCGAGCGCTTTGCCCTGCCCGCGTGGCCCAAACCGCTGGCGCCCGGCGGCGTGCTCCTCGGTCCAGGCCGCAAGGAAGAATCGCAGCCACTGGTCATCAACGGACCGTTCGCCGCCACCACCCAGCTGCGGCTGCACGTGCTGACGGTTTCCGACCGCGCCACCCTGCACGTCGAGGGGGACGGCAAGGAAATCTGGCAACGCGAGTTCCGCTGCGGCCCGGCCAAGGGCGAGTGGAAGGAGGTACGCTACCGGTCGGAGTGGAAGATCTACCAGAACCTGTTCGACAAGGATTACCTCGTCAAGGTGCCGGCGGGGGTTCGCCAGGTGCGGATGCGTATCACGGCCGGGGACTGGCTGGAAGTCGGCGCGGTGGGGATGCGCACCGACCGCCCCGGCGCGGACGAGGCCGTGCTCAGCCTGAATACCCGCTGGGGGGCGAAGATACTGCCGCTGCGCTACGCGCCGGGCGCGGCGGGTGGTCCGTTCCTGGACCTGCCCGAGCAGGACCGTGACTGGCTTTGGAAGACGTGTGTTGTCCCCTGGAAGGAACTCGAGTCCCGCGGCACCGGCGTGATGGTCGGGGAGTGGGGCGCTTACAACAAGACCCCTCATGACGTCATGTTGCACTGGGCGGAGGACAGCCTGGCGAACTGGCAAAAAGCGGGCTGGGGCTGGGCCCTCTGGAACTTCCGCGGCTCCTTCGGCATCCTCGACAGCGACCGCGCCGACGTGCGCTACGAGGACTTCGCCGGCCACAAGCTCGACCGGAAATTCCTCCAGCTGCTCCAGCGCTATTGACCCGGAAATACCCGCGCGGCGGCAACCCTGATCCGTGGTAGAATCCAACCCCCAGGGTGACTGAATACCAAGTTATGCTCTACGATGGGATTCCCACGATGCCCACTTCCAAACCTGGGGACGTCTTCGCCGCGAAGTTACGCGATGGTCGCTACAAAGTGGTCCGCGTCCTCCGAAAGGTAGGTAAATCGTCGCTGGTGTGCACGTCGGCGTACCTCGGCCACGAGCGCCCGACGCTCGACGAGCCGCTTCTCCGAAAGACGGTAGTGCAAAATCGGTTCTTCTATAAAGGTGAGCCCGCGAGATGCTGGCTTGACGGCAACCCGCCGGCGAGCTTCGAGTTTCTAGGGAATACTCCGCTCACCAAGGCTTAACGGGCAATCGAGTGCAGTGCGTACGCAACGCCTTCGTCGGTTGCCCCAGAAGCCGAAAAAGATGATGAGCGAGAAGGAGTTTTGGTCAATCATCGATCTTCTAGATTGGAAGCATCAGGGGAATGACAAGAAAGTACTGGCACCCGCGATCAAGGCGCTCGCATCGAAATCGAAGACGGAGATCTGCCGTTTTGAGGAGCGTTTCGCCTATTTGCTGTACCAGCTAGACACCAAGGCGCATGCGAGCAACATCGGAGAGGATTCCTACGATCCGGCATCGGATTACGTATCCGCGGATGGCTTCCTCTGTGCGAGGTGTGTCGTCGTGGCTAATGGCAGGGAATTCTACGAGTCGGTGCTGAAGGATCCCACGAAGATGGTCAAAGACATGGAATTCGAGTCGCTGCTTGGGCTCGCATCAGGCTCGTATGAATTGAAGACCGGGGAGGAGTTTGAATACTCCACCGGGTCCAGTTACGAATCGTTCTCCAATCCCGCTGGGTGGCGGGGCGAGAGCATAACCAAGGCCTGAAGCTGGCCGGGGCGGCTATTCTGGTTTTCCGAGCTTCAATGTCATTGCAGGCGGCCCCGGCAGCTTAGCCTGGGCGTTCGGCGCTTGAACTACTACTTTGCCTGGATCCCAGGTTCTTGGCGTTGAGGGCCGGCTACCGCATCTCTTCGCCAACGAAGGATCCCCAAACTGCCCAGCCCGATCAGAATCACCAGCGATGACCAGGACAGCCAGTTGGGTCGCGATTCGATGGTGTACTCGCCTTCGAGCGCGCCCCCGACGACTTGTCGGTGGACGCGGCGAACATGCTCATACACCGGCGAGAACCAGAACCCCAACCGATACTTGCTTACCTGGTCTCCATTTGCGGGATCGACCCACTCACTCCATTGCGGAAACGCGCCAACGACAAAGCACGCGATGGCCAAGGCGAGGAGGAGCCAGGATACCCGGTCATGCCAGAACGTCATGATGCACCTGCCCATGCCGCCGAACGCCCAGTTCAGCCGCCGGGGCCGCCTGAGGCGACTGAACTTCTTGGCAAACCAGTATGGCGCCCCCGGTCGGCTGCAACGACTCGTTCGACTCTCCCACACTGCGGCAGGCCGCTAGGCAGGTGCCTCACCAGCCGCATGCTCGACCAAGAACGCCTCGACCGCCGCGCGAACGCTGTTTGGCGTCCCGTAGTACCCTTGTTGAGCGCAGAATAGGGCATCCGTAAAGTTTGCTGCCTGCAACCGCTCGTCTTCCGGGACAGCCGCCCAATTACTGTATGCCCACAACATGTCCACCGCCCGCTCCAGCGAGACGCGACCGGCCCGAAATCGCTGGAGGAAAAGTGCAAGCACTCGGTGGGCGGCCGCAGCCGGGTCGCCGTCTCCAGGGACCGCTTGAAGCAGATCCATGATGTCGGTCGCAGGCCGACTCGCAGCGAGGGAAACATCAATCACCTGAATCGGCGGGTTGTCTACGGCCGCGATCATGTTATCAGCCCAGTCGATGACTGCACCGGGGTCGATTAACCCCATCGCCAGGGCGAGCTGTAGATACTCCGCTTCCTCTCGCAACTGCACCTCCCTCGCCGAACCGGTGACTAGCTTGAACGGCCTGTTAGCATATCAAACCCCAGTCAGTATATTCGGCCCGGTCAGTATTACAGGGGCCAGTTCCGACTGCTCCGAGCCACCCTTCCGCGAATCACGATGCACGATTTGCTGCAGCTTTCACCTTGGCTTGGCGGGACGGCTTGTCCGGATTCCAGACATGTTTGCGCGCGCCGGTCACATCGACCGCGGTTGGATCGGACCGGCGCGCTATGGATAAGAGCGCGTGGCGCTGCGCGAATAGGCGCCGCGCGGTCTCTTAGACGGCATTGAGCGTGTCAACCGAATAGACGAGCCGAAGCCCTATGCATCCATCATGGTAGTCGTGGGCTATCTCGTAGCGTTTCGACACGTTGGAGTGAACCGCCCAATTATGAAAGCAGCCGCCGCGAAGAACCCGTTCGTCTCCTGCGCCGGCGAAAGCGGTCCCGTCCTGGGGAATGCGCTCGACCTCGGGCGTAAACAAATCCTGGCACCATTCCCAGACATTGCCCGACAGGCGGATGAGGCCGAGCATGACCGACGGCTCAATCCGCAGATTGCGCCGCGTCAGGCGCACGCGCGCCCCCGGACGCAGCAGCCGCGAGAACGCGTACAGCGCGCCGGTCCCGCGACCGATCGTTGTGGCCACGGCGGCACCCGTCACGCCGAGTTCGGGAAACGGGCCAAGGCCGAAGATGAGGCACGGGCCGAGAGGATGTTGATGGCGTTCGCCAGCCAGAGCACGCGCATCGCAATCACGGCGTCGCCCGCGCCTCGGAAGACCGAGTTGAGGAGGAATAGCAGCATGACCGAGGCGTTCCCCGCGAGCATCATCCGCGTGAACCCGGCACCCTTTTCGACGACGGCGGACGAGGCGCCCATCATCGCGAGCAGATCCGGCGCAAACGCCGCGCCCGCCACGCCGACGACGACTGAGACGATGATGCCGAGCGCGATGGTCTGCGCGGCGGCGCTCGAGGCGCCTTCCGGGTCGTGCCCGCCTATCCGGCGCGCGAACAACGCCATCGCGCCGATGCCGAGCCCGATCGCCAGCGTGTAAATGAGCGTCATCAGCGACTCGGTGATCGCGACCGCCCCCACGGCCTCGGGGCCGAGCCGCGCGACGAAGAACACGTCCACCACTGCAAAAACGCTCTCCATCAGCATTTCCAGCACCATCGGGACGGCGAGCAGCATGATGGAGCGGCCTAGGTCGCCCTCGGTGCAGTCGTAGCTAATGTGTGTGTCGCGAATCGCCTGCCAGATCACCTGAAGGATTGCGGGAGCAGGAGCCGGGCCTCCGCTCGATTGCGTGTTGATGGTTTCCGGCTTGTCGATAGTTTCCGTGGAGCCGGGCATTCGCCCTCATTCATGTGAGCGTTAACATCGGGAGCCGATGGCTGAGTAGAGGGTATACTACGACCGCGGCGTGTGGTTTGTCCGGAGGGTGCTCGTCCATGCGCAAACCCAGCTTGATCGAATCAGTGGAGCCGCATCGGTGTGTTATGGACACAGCACACCCCGATCTGGTTCGCCCACGATGACCAATGAGCTGCTAACGACTGTCTCGTCGGCCCTCAGTATTAGACGCTCACCTGGGAGGCAACGTACTTAAGCCGCCATCCCTCTTTACGGCCAGCTGGTCTCGAACGCTCCTTTTCCCGCGCCGTAGACCAGATCTCCAAAGCGCTGCGACTGCGGCGGAGTACAATGCGAGCAGGATGACCGAGCAAGCAGTGATACTCCCGCTCCACGCAGGTAATGTGTCTCTCCCTCTTGCCGGCGGCAAGGGCACAAACCTCGCGCGGCTCGTCGGGGCCGGCTTCCCAGTACCCGGCGGTTTTCTCATCACGACGCACGCCTATCATTCATACGTTGTCGCGAACGCTTTGGAAAACTGGGTTCTGGAAATAGCACAAAGTGCACCAGCTGATGACCCAACCGGGCTGGAGGAGGCATCCCGAGCGATTCGGGCTCGCTTGGAGGCAGGCGTCCTATCCCCAATGCTCGTCGAGGCGATCCGTGACGCCTATGCTTCGATGGGCAAACCGCCGGTTGCCGTTCGTTCGTCGGCCACGACCGAAGATCTACCCGAAGCTTCGTTCGCCGGCCAGCAGGATACGTTCCTCAATGTTACCGGCGACGAGGCGCTGCTCAAGGCCGTGGTGCGTTGCTGGAGCAGCCTGTGGACGGCGCGCGCGATCGGCTATCGCACGCGGAACGGGATTGAGCATCAAGGTGCGGCGCTGGCCGTCGTGGTGCAAGAGATGGTTGAAAGCGAGACGGCCGGCGTGCTCTTCACCGCCAACCCGCTCACCGGCCAACGGACAGAGACGGTGGTTGATGCAACGTTGGGCCTGGGCGAAGCCTTGGTGTCGGGTCAGGTGGAACCAGATCACTACGTCGTCAATCCTATCGGCGGCCGCATACTCAGTAAGACACTCGGGGCAAAGGCCGTTGCCATCCGCGGGAAGCCGGATGGCGGAACGCTCACCGTTACCGAAGACGCAGCCGGTCGGCAAGCTCTGCCCGATGGCGCCATTATTGAACTAGCGGCCTTGGGACAGCGTGTGGCGCGGCTCTTCGGGGTCCCACGGGATATCGAGTGGGCCTGGGCTCGTAAGAAGCTCTTTTTGCTGCAATCCCGGCCGATCACGTCGCTCTTTCCGGTACCCGAAAGAATGGCACCGGAGCCGTTGCAGGTGCTCGTCTCCTTCGGGGCTTTCCAGGGTATGCTCGATCCGATGACGCCGCTCGGGCGGGACGTCTTGCTCCGCTTGCCGGCGAACGTAGCCAAACTTATCGGGCAGGATGAGACGCTTGTAACGCAGCGAATCTTTGCAGTGGCGGGCGAGCGTCTGTTTATTAACGTAACAGGTGCACTGCGTCAGCAGCGCTCGCGACAGCTGATCCGCACAGCTCTAAAGATGATCGAACCCGGCACTGGACAGGCGCTTGAGCCATTATTGTCCGATGCGGCCCTCGCGCCCCTGAAGAGGCGAATAAGCTTCGGAACCATGGCACGGCTAGTCCCCTTGCTCTTCCGAATCGTCGGCAACATTGGGTACAACCTGTTATGGCCGGCTGCCGGGCGGGAGCGCATCCAGCGTCGGATCGAGGCCGCGATCAAGTCGTTTCACGTTAAGAGCGCTGCCGCCGCAACCCTGGCCGATCGTGTGGCCTTGTGCGAAGAGGTAGGTGAATCGATCCGCCGGGTCGGTCCGGTTCTCGCACCCGGGCTGATCGCGGGACTCGGAACCCTGAGGCTTCTGCACTACCTCGCGGCTGATCTGCCCGATGCAGATCAAGTGGTGCTGGAGACGACACGCGGGCTGCCGCACAACGTCACTACCGAGATGGACCTGTCGCTGTGGCGCACGGCCGGTGTCATCCGCGCCGACACGGCTGCTGCGGCATACTTCCGACAGGCGGACGCGGCGACTCTGGCCAGGGAAACACTGGCAGGACAATTGCCGGCGACGGCTCAGGCAGCGCTGGACGCATTTCTCCAGCGCTACGGGTCACGCGGCATGGCCGAGATCGATCTCGGGCGACCGCGCTGGCGCGAGAATGCCGCGCCGCTCATCCAGGCGCTTCAGAGTTATCTACGGATTACGGACGCCAACCATGCACCGGATGTGGTCTTTCAACGCGGCGCAGCATCGGCGGAATCAACGATTGTCACACTTGTTAAAGCGGTGGGCCGCACTCGTCACGGGTGGTTGAAGTCGCGTCTCCTACGATGGGCCGCGCGCCGCATGCGTGCATTGGCGGGCCTTCGTGAAAGCCCAAAGTTCGCCGTCATCCGACTGCTCGGAATGCTACGCGCGAGCTTGCTTGCCGGCGGCTCGGAACTGCGTGCAGAGGGAATACTGGCGCGTCTCGACGACATCTTTTACCTCCATCTCAAGGAGATTAAGGCGCTTGCGGACGGAGCGCAGCGAGATTGGCGAGCACTGGTTGAGGAGCGTCGTGGCACCTATGAGCGCGAGATGCGGCGCAGGCAAGTTCCACGTCTGCTGCTCAGCGATGGCCGAGCCTTCTTCGACCCGGGAGTGGGAGCCGCAGATGAGGCTGACACAGCCATCGCCGGCAGCCCAGTGTCTCCAGGCGTTGCCGAGGGGGTCGTACATGTGGTATTGGATCCGCACGGCGCCCAGCTCGCGCCGGGTGAGATCCTGGTCTGTCGAGGGACCGATCCTTCGTGGACCCCGCTGTTCCTGGCGGCGGGCGGGTTGGTGATGGAGGTCGGCGGGCTCATGACGCATGGCTCCGTGGTAGCGCGCGAGTATGGTATCCCAGCTGTGGTGGGCGTGGATCATGCGACCACGCGGCTTCAAACGGGTCAGCGTGTACGCGTCGACGGCTCACGCGGCAGGATCACTGTGCTGCGTGACGCAGGAGCGGAAAGGCAGTTATGCCCAACCACCTGAACAGCCCAAGCGCCAAAAGAATCCCAGCGTGGAGAGCTGGGATACGCGCCAAGATGCTTTGGCGTGTCCCACCTGAGCGCACAAGGCTCCAGGGTGTGCTACAGGAAACGTTACGGCCAGCTGGTCTCGAACGCTCCTTTTCCCGCGCCGTAGACCAGATCGCCGAAGCGCTGCCACTGACTGCACTTCTGTTTGCTCATCGGCGGTAACTCAAGCACGTCCAGGTTTTGCTCCATCTCGGCGAGCGAGCGCGGCGCCGTCAGCACCACGTGCACCGATGGTTGAGCGAGGCAATAGCGGTAACAATCCGAGGCGGTCGGCGGCGGGCCGGGCCAGTCCGCATACGGCTCAAGCAGCGTGCCCCAGCGTGTCGCCGTGAACGCGACGATCGGCGTTCGCGCCTTCGCCGCGGCGGGGAATACTTTGTGCGCTGACTTGCGATGGGCAATGTTGAACCGGTGCATGAGCACATCAACGCGCGGATCGCCCGCCAGACGACTGGCCAGCGACCGATCGTGTGCAGTCGCCCCAACGAACCGCACCCAGCCGCTTTCCTTCCATTGCCACAATTCGTCGAGCACGCCGTTCTTGCCAAAAATCACATCTGGGTTGTCGCCCGGATGAACGTATTCGATGAAGAAAACGTCAATCAACCCGATACCCAGGAGAGCGGCCAGCTTTCGCCGCGCTGACCGTAATCCTGCGACCCGTCGGCTGCCGCTTCCGGTGGCCACGATGATTTGCTCGCGCTTCCGCGGGACCAGCGCGGCCAGCCCTTCGATGAACGACCTGTTACCAGGCCCGTAGAAGAAGAAATAATTGATCCCACCTTCGAATGCTCGACGAACGCACCGCGGATCCTGCTTCAGCCCCGCGGCGAGTCCCAGGCAACTTGCCGGGGTGCCCTCGAGAGTTGTGAGACAGCGGTTGGCGGAGGGGTCCAGAGGCTGCATGGAACCGATGTTGTAGCCGACCCCGCCAATGCGAGCAAGGTTCGTACCCATGCCGGCGATCCGGCCCGTGTGGCCCGACCGTGACGTGCATGGGCTCCGCCGACTCCTCGCAGCGAGAGTGGACGGTCGCCGTTTGCCGAACGGCGGCAGGAATGCCGAGGGCGTCCCAGGTACAGTTGGCGAAGTCCGACACTCCCCCCAGCGGCAACGACATGCTGGGTCGCTACGCTGGAAAAGGGGGGTGCCGTTCGGATCGACGCGCCGTCAGGCCTTTCTTAGTTCCTTACTCGGCGGCCAGCGACACGCACACCAGCTCCTTGTCATTGCGGGCGAACACACACCTGTTCGCAAAGGCAGGATGACTCCACCACACGTCCCGGCCAAAGGCCGTGCCCGTGGGTTCCAACATCTTCCAGCGGCTGACCTCCTCGTAACCCTTCGGACCGAGCTTGGCGATGAGGAGGTGTCCCGTCTCGCTCGCCAGGAGGAAGCGGTCGCCATTCTTGACGAGGAATACCGTGCCCGACCCTACTTGCCGGACATTCTCCTTATCGCTGATCGGCTTAAACGTCTCCCACAACCGCTCGCCGGTTTCCAGTTTCACGGCCCGGAGTTGGCCCGGCTGATCGATACCATACATCAGACCGTCTTCCAGAAACGGCGTGCTATTGACCGGATAGACTGCCGTGTCTTTCTTGCCGCGCCAGACTTCCGTGATCGCCGGTTTGCCCGCGTCAAGCTTCAGCAGCATCGCCTTGCCATACGGACCGCCTACGAACAGGTAGTCGCCCAGCTTGCGTGGCGTCATGATCGCCATGCCCATGTGCGACTGCAGGGGCACGGACCAGTACGGCTTGCCGGTTTCGGGATCGAGGCTGTTGAGTGCCTCGCCATGCCAGATGAGGAGTTGCCGCACGCCGCCCGCGTCAATGAGCGTGGGCGGCGCGTAGCCGGCTTGCTTGGCCGACAGCGACCGCCAGATTTCCTTACCCGTGTCCTTATCGAAGGCCACCGCGAGGCTGTCAGGACCACCGACCACGCAGAAAAGCTTCTTCCCGTCCACGAGGGGATGGCTGGCGTAGCCCCAGAACGCCGTCTCGGCGTTGTAGTCTTTCTTGAAGTCCTTTGCCCAGACGAGCGTCCCCCTGGCGGCGTCGAGGCAGCACAGGTTTCCCTCGGCGCCGAGCGTGTAGACCTTGCCCTCGTGAACCGTCGGCGTGCAGCGCGGCCCGGCCGGGTAGGAGATCGCATAAGGGCGCTCGTACTCATACTTCCAGATTTCCTGGCCGCTTTTCGCATCGAGGCAAAGCACGCGCTCCTTCCCCGGGATCTTGGGCCGTGCCTGCGGGCTGCTGGCTTTGCGCGTGTCGGCATCGGTCAGATAATCGGTAACGTACACCTTGCCGTCGGCGACGGCCGGCCCCGCGTAGCCACCGGCGATTTTGGCCCGCCACAACACCTTCGGACCGCCCTCAGGGAACTTGTCGAGGACGCCGGTCTCGCGCCACACGGAATCACGCTGGGGGCCGAGCCATTGCGGCCAATCGTCCGCGCCGCTCGTGGAGACGCCGAGGACGATGATCAACCCAGCCAGCAGAGTTGGTGAAAGAAAACGCATGACTTGACTCCAGTTA
>Ga0306922_10002098_pt1 | contig 18411 bp, 15 predicted proteins | sample sta12Cox44000082_FD_203758 | JGI IMG/M metagenome (GOLD analysis project Ga0306922, IMG submission 203758) | Lab enrichment of tropical soil microbial communities from Luquillo Experimental Forest, Puerto Rico - statoxic.12C.oxic.44.000.082 (v2)... | ecosystem: Environmental > Terrestrial >... | reverse complement strand
GCAGCGCCTTGTGCGCGAGGTCAACGAACTCACCGATCCGGAGGTCGGGCGCAAGCGGCTGTCGGGCCGCTTTGGTGGGTATGATTTCTCGCATCTGCCGCTCGATCGCCCGCTCACAGCCGACGATTTCCCCGACCCGACCTCGGTGGAGGCGGCGCGCAGCCGCACCGAGGTGATCCTCAATCTGGTGAAGCGCGACAAGCCGACATTGCGGCAATTGCTCGGCTATCTGGCCGGCGCGCGGGGGCATTTCGTGACCGCCGGGACGCCGGAGCAGATCGCCGAGCTGATCGAGGACTGGTTCAACGACGGTGCCGCGGACGGTTTCAACATCATGCCGCCCCTGCTGCCAACGCAACTCGACGTATTCAGCGCCGAGGTGATCCCGATCCTGCAGCGGCGCGAGCTGTTCCGCACGGAATACGGCGGGACAATGTTGCGCGAGCACTACGGTCTGCCGTGGCCGGCGAGCGTGTTCGATGATCCGGCCTGGGTGGCCGAGCTTCGGGATGCCGTTGCCGGTCTCTGACTCACCTGACAGTCCGATGAATACCTTGTCCCGGCCACTGCGGCGCCACCAGGCGTTGGAGAGACTGTTGCACCCGGCCACCATCGCGGTCATCGGCGCCTCGCCGCGGCCCGGTGCGTTCGGCGCCGCGGTCCTGCGCAATCTCGCCGGCTATAGCGGTCGGATCTATCCGGTTAACGCGCGCTATCCGCAGATCGGCGAGTTGGCTTGTTACCCGAGCGTCGGTACCGTGCCGGAGATGGTCGATTGCGCATTGATCGCGACCCCGCGCGAGGCGGTCGAACCGATCGTCCATGAATGCGTTGCCGCCGGGGTGGGGGGTGCGATCGTCTTTGCCTCGGGCTTTGCCGAGACGGGTCGGGCGGAGCGCATCGCCGACCAGACCCGCCTCGCCGCAATTGCGCAAGAGAGCGGCATGGCGCTCTTGGGGCCGAACACGGTCGGCATGGTCAATGCCCTGTGCGGTGCCGCAATCACCTTTATGGACATCACCCCTGTGCCACCGCCCGCCCCGCGGGCGATCGGTCTCGTCAGCCAATCGGCTGCACTGGGCATGGCGCTGGCGCAGGCAGTGACGCGCGGCGTGTCGTTCAGCCGCGTCCTGACCTCTGGCAACTCCTGTGACATCGACATGGCCGACTGTGTGGCCTATCTGGTCGACGATCCTGCCTGCTCCGTCATCGCCTGCCTGTTCGAAGGCATGAGCGAGCCCGAACGCCTACTCGCTGCAGCGGAGCTGGCATGGCAGGCCGACAAGCCGCTCGTTGTCTACAAGATGGCGACCGGTGAGGAGGGTGCGACGGCAGCGCTGTCGCACACCGGCTCGCTCGCCGGCTCCTACGCGGCCTACCGCGCCCTCTTCCGTCGGAAGGGCGTCGTGCCCCGTTAGCAAAGGCCGGGAGGGTCTATAGCAGCCGCGCGCGGCATTCGGCGAGGACCGGGACGTCGAGGCTGGCGGGGAACCAATCCACAATGCCCCGCAACGTTGCAAGCGCCTCGGTGGTGTCGCCGGCTTCGCCATCGTGCCTGGCGAGGTCGCGGCCGGCGTTGAGTTCGAACAGGCGCGCGCTCTGCTCGCGTGAGCACGCGATGGCGCGTTCAAAGCACAGCCGCGCGTGGTCGTAATTACCCTCCGCCTGCCAGAGGCGACCGCGGAGCCGGATAATCTCCGCAAGGTGCATTTTCTCGTCGGTTGTGTCGGCCAACCGTTCCGCCACATGGAGGTTTGCGCGGGCCTCTTCGAGCCGGTGTGCGCGCAGCTGATATTCGGCGAGCTTCGCCAGATTGCGCGTCAGCAAAAAGGTGCCGCTGCCTTCTCGCCAAAGGATTACTCCCCGTTCAATATCCGCCAGACCTCGTTCTTCGTCGCCGAGTTCGAATAATGCGGGCCCTCGATGCTGGAGAACATTGCCGATACGCGTGTCGAAGCCATGCCTTTCGCAAATCGCGAGAGCCTCGTCGGCGCAGTCGACGGCTTCGGCGTAGCGACCGAAACTCGTCAGCGCAAGAACACGCGATACGCTTGCCCAGACGACAGAGAACAAGTGACCCCGGTCCAGAGCGATCGCCATGCCTTGCTCGGAGATCGCAAGTGCCCGATCGAGACGTCCCAACGGCCGCAAAGCCATTTCCGCCGGGTCGCGTGCGACGATGGCTGGGTCGGCGCCCGACCCGGGAGCCTTGTGTCTGCAATTGACCCGATTATCCAGCTCGATGGCCTTCTCCGAGAAGGCCAGTGACTGCTCGAAGTCGCCCATGTGGCAATGCCCTGCACCGATCTGCAGCCATATGTGCACAAGCGTTTCGGGGCGTAAACGGTCCGGCCCTCTCCGGAGGATGTTGTTGCCAAGTTCCAGGACTTCGCGGTTGCGACAGCTGAATCCGACGCCCGCAGCAATTCGAATCTCGGCCTCGGCGGCTTCGTCCTGCTGGTCCAATGCCAGCGCAGTCTCGCGCGCCGCGCGGTACGACTGCATGACTTCCTTCGCCTGGTAGCCGGCCGTTTGCCATTGCGCGTTACCCAGCTTCAGCAGGACTTCTGCCGCCCGGACACGGTCGGCGGCGGACCGGTCCGCGTCCTCGGTCAGTGCCCTGGCCGACCGATAGTGAGCAACGGCTTCCGCATTGGCGCTGCGCTCCTCCGAAACATCGCCGGCCGCGATCCAATGGGCGAGGGCGGCGCTGAAATCCCCGGCTTCCTGGTAGTGGTAGGCCAAAAGCTCCGGCTCGGTCGCGCGGACGAAACCGTCGTCGAATTCCTCCAGTGCGCTGATGGCAGATTTGACGACGGCTGCGAAGCAGGCTCGCATAGGCGGCATCGCGGGTCAGCGCATGTTTGAACGCGTAGATGTCGCCGCCGCGAGTCACCAGCAGGCCAGCATCGACGAGCTCGGCCAGGGCGGCGCCGAGCGTGGCCTCGTTCATGTCGAGAACGGGCGCCAACAGCCGCGACGAGAACTCGCGGCCGATGGCGGCGCCGACCTGCGCGACCTCCTTTACCGGCGCCATGCGGTCGAGACGGGCCATGAAAGAGTCGTGCAGGCTCGATGGGATCGCCAGCGGCGGCAGCGGGCCGCTGAGGCGCCAGGCGTCGCTATCCTCGCTGAGCAGTCCGGATTCCAACACGGTCTTGGTCAGTTCTTCGACGAACAGCGGCACGCCGTCCGCCTTGGCCACGATTTGGTGCAGGACTTCCTCGGGGAGCGCCTTGCCGCGGGCGAGGTCGCCGATCGCCCGGCGCAGGCGCCGGCGCTCAAGCGGTTCATCGCGAGCTGCGTGAGATGCGCGCGCGAGCCCCAGGGCGGTACGAATTCGGGGCGGTGCGTAATCAGCATCAGCACGCGGCGATCACCGAGGTGATCGATCAACAGACTCAGCAATTCCTGCGTCGTCGGGTCGAGCCACTGGGCGTCTTCGACGAGTATGCATAGCGGCTGGTCGATGGCGGGAGCGAGCAGGAGGTCCTGCATCAAGGTGAGGGTTTCTGACATGCTCCCGGCCGGGGCCGCGTCGGCGGGCGCGGTCTCCGCCAGGCCGAGGGCAGGACCGAGAAGTGTGATAGCTCGTTCTGCCGTGCGTGAATCGGCGAACAATCGCCCGAAATGCTCGCGCCGCACTGCAGGCGGATCCTCGTGGGTGAGGCCGGCGTTGCGTTCGACGTGGCGCAGCACCGGATAGAGCGCGCTGTTGGCATGGTAGGGCGAGCATTGCAAACGGATTTCGGCATGCGGCGCGGCGGCAATGCAGGACAGCACAGTCTCGCAGAGGCGGGATTTGCCGAGCCCCGGCTCGCCCGACAGCAGAAACAGTTGGCCTTCTGCGGCGGCGGCCATCGCCCAGCGGTCGAGCACGAGCGTTAGTTCGGCGTCGCGGCCGACAAAGGCGGCGGAGGCCGGGTCGCGGGTGGCGCGGAAGCGGCTGGCAGCGTCGCGAGCGGCTGTCACCAGCCAGGCTGGAACGCCATTGCCGATTCCCTTCAGATCCAGCGGATCGATCGATTTGAGGCTGAACAGATTGGCGACCAGCGCACGGGTGCCAGCGGCGATGATGACGCCATTGCAGGGGGCGACGGCCTGGAGCCGGGCGGCGAGGTTGGGGGTTTCGCCGAGCACGGATATTTCCGCTGCGGCGCCGACCGAGATCGAATCGCCGACGACGACCACGCCGCTGGCAATTCCGATGCGACAACTGATTTGGAGCCTCTCGATCGTCCGCAGCGACGGCATGGCGGCGACGATGTCGAGCCCGGCCCGGACGGCGCGCTCGGCATCGTCCTCGTGCGCCTGCGGGTAGCCGAAATAGACCAGCACACCGTCGCCCATGAATTTCGCCACGAAGCCGTCGTAGCGGGCGACGCAGCGAGCGACCTCATGCTGGTAGGCGTCGATGACGCTTCGCAGGGTTTCGAGGTCGAGAGTCGCGGCAAGGCGCGTCGAGTCGACGATGTCGCAGAACATCACCGTCAAGTGGCGCGTTGTTCGGCGGCGGCCCGCGGCGGCACCGGCACCGCAACAGTGTCGGCGGAGCTTGGCGTGCCGAGCGCGTCGATGGCCGCACGCAACTTCTTGCGGTCGCCGAGCGGAAGCCCGAGCTCTCGCAGATCGGCATCGGTCAGGGTCGGCAATACCGCCGCGTCAATCTTCTCGGTGCGAAAGAGCTCTGTGTGTTCCGCCAACCCTATCTGCTGCAGCCAAGTCTCTATGCCGATTGCAGATTCCTCCCCAAATCTATCTTTGGACTTCCGCCTACTCTCAGCCGTCGAGCGATATCCTAAAAGGCTTCAAAGTACTCCCGGTGCTCCCAATCCGTTACGAACGACTGAAAACGTCCGATTTCGTGACGGCGGACAGAGACATAATGATCGATGAACTCGTTACCCAGCGCTTCCCGAAACATCGTCGATACCGACAGCGCGTCCACGGCTTCGTTCAGGCTGCTCGGCATGGGCGGCCTTTGCGTCTGCGCATAAGGATCCGGCAGCGGGCTGCCGGGATCGATCTGGTTGGCGATGCCGTCTAGCCCGGCAATGATCTGTGACCCCATGTAGAGGTACGGGTTGGCTGCCGGATCGCCGGACCGATTTTCGATATGGGTTGCGGAATCGCCCATGCCGCCGACAAGGCGGCACATCGCCCCCTTGTTGTCGTACGACCAAAGCACCCGATTGGGCGCCAGAGGATTGGCGTTGAGCCGCTTGTAGCCGGTGATCGTTGGATTGGAGAAAGCGGTCGTCGCCCGCGCATGCTCGAGCAGGCCGCCGACAAAGTGCAATCCCAGGTTCGACATCAAAGCGCCGGACTCGGCAAAGGCATTCCTGCCGGTCGCCGTATCAAACAGCGACTGATGCAGATGCCAGCCGCTCGAATACACGTTTGGCAGAGCGGGCTTTGCCATAAACGACGCCAATAATCCCATGCGGCGGCAGACCTGCTTGACCGCCCCCCGCAAAATAATCATCGCGTCGGCGGCCATCATATTCTCTAGCGGATCGAGAGAGATCTCAATCTGTCCTGGCCCCCACTCCGGGTCCATAATTCGCAGCGGCAGACCGGCGCCGATCAGTGCATGGCGAATAGGCGTGATCACCGGCTCCAGCTGATCCAGCACGTTTTCCGAAAAGTATTGGTAGCCATGGCGCAAGGCCTCGACGGCCGGAGCAGTTGCCGGTTGTGTACAATCGGTAAGGCCGGCTCGCGGGTCGGTAATCTTCAGAATGTGACATTCGACCTCGATCCCCCCGACATAAGTCAGCCCCTTTCGCGCCAAGCGGTCGCACGCAGTTTGCATGACCAGACGGGGATCGAGCGGGCAGCGCTCTCCGGATTTGAGATAGAGGTCACCCATCACCCAACCGCATTTATGCGCCCAGGGCAACACGCGAAAACTCGCCAGGTCCGGCACCGCCAACATGTCGCCGCCGCCGCCCATCGTTTCTCGGCCGAAGCCGCCATCGGCAGCAAAGACGTTTTGGAAGATGTTATTGCCTGAATCCATAGCGAAAAGTGCGGTCGTGAACGCCACTCCGTTCCGTGCCGCCTGCGAGAACAGCCGCGCCTCGATCGGCCGTACTCGCGCGATGCCGTGTGTGTCGACAAGAGCGACCCGTATGACCTCCAGCTTCTCCTCATCGATCCTGGCGAGGATCTGCGCCAGCAGTTCCTGGCGTTCCGGTGAGTCCTGTCCGGTAAGGGCCACGAAATTGGGTCGACCGAGCGAGTTCTCGGCCGCGCTTGTCATGTTCATATTGCTGCTGTCGGGCGGCAAAACTGGCGTCTCCGGAAATGCCGAGCTCGCGCCGGGTTTGCTCGGCCATGTTCAGGTGATGCGGACCGATGGTCCTTTATCAAGGTATACTATATCGCTTATCGCGCGCCGAAGCCGCTGTTTCATTAACCAGGACCATCGAGAATGCGCCCATTGAGTACATTGACCCGGCCGTTGCGCCGGCATCAGGCGTTGGAGCGGCTGTTTCACCCGGCGAGCATCGCGGGTTATCGGTGCCTCGCCGCGCGCCGGCGCGTTCGGCGCCGCGGTCCTCCGCAATCTCGGCGCCTACGATGGCCGGGTCTATCCGGTTAACGCGCGCTATCCGCAGATCGGCGAGTTGGTTTGCTACCCGAGCGTCGGTGCCGCACCGGAGACGGTCGATTGCGCATTGATCGCGACCCCACGCGAAGCGGTCGAACCGATCGTCCATGAATGCGTTGCCGCCGGGGTTGGGGGTGCGATCGTCTTTGCCTCGGGCTTTGCCGAGACGGGTCGGGCGGAGCGCATCGCCGACCAGACCCGCCTCGCCGCAATTGCGCAAGAGAGCGGCATGGCGCTCTTAGGGCCGAACACGGTCGGCATGGTCAATGCTCTATGCGGTGCCGCAATCACCTTTATGGACATCACCCCGGTGCCACTGCCCACCCCCCGGGCGATCGGTCTCGTCAGCCAATCGGGTGCACTGGGCATCGCGCTGGCGCAGGCAGTAACGCGCGGCGTGTCGTTCAGCCATGTGCTGACTTCGGGCAATTCCTGTGACATCGACATGGCCGACTGCGTTGCCTACCTGGTCGACGATCCTGCCTGCGCCGTCATCGCCTGCCTGTTCGAAGGCATGAGCGAGCCCGAACGCCTACTCGCTGCAGCTGAGCTGGCATGGCAGGCCGACAAGCCGCTCGTTGTCTACAAGATGGCGACCGGTGAGGAGGGTGCAACGGCAGCGCTGTCGCACACCGGCTCGCTCGCTGGCTCCTACGCGGCGTACCGCGCCGCATTCCGGCGGGCCGGTGTCGTCCTTGTCGAGGACTACGAATCGCTGATCCCGACCGCGTCATTCTTTGCCAAGGCCCCCAAGCCCACCGCACCTGGTGTCGCAGTCGTCGCCGCCTCCGGCGGTTCTGCAATCATGGCCGCCGATCGCGCCGAACAGCATGGCGTGCCATTGCCACAGCCGAACCCCGGCGTGCGGGCGATCCTCGAGGCACGCATTCCCGAATTCGGCGCGACCCGCAACCCGTGCGACGTGACCGCACAGGTCATTAACGACCCGAACTCTCTGATCGAGTGCGTAGAGGCGCTGCTCGGCGCACCGGAATACGGTGCCCTCGCAATACCGGCGGTTTACTCATCCGAGGCGGGGACACGGTTCATCCCGGTCTATGACGAGCTCGCCGGCCGCTACGGCAAGATCATCTGCAGCGCCTGGCAGAGCGAATGGCGCGACGGACCCGGCGCCAAGGAACGCGAGCAGGCTGAGAACATCGCCCTGTTCCCGACGATGAGCAGCTGCTTTGCAGCACTGGCCGCCGCAAACTGGCGTGTCGCGCGCCAGGCGGAGGCCCGGCAAGAGCCGCTCAGGCTGGCGCCGCCGACCGCGAAAGATATCGTGTCGCGACTGATCGCCGCCAGTGGGGCGTCGGCGCTGACGGAACGCGAAGCCAAGGCCGCATTCGCAACATACAGCATTCCCTGCGTCGAAGAGCGTCTCGCCACCGACCGCGACAGTACCATCGCGGCAGCCGAGGAGCTCGGTTATCCGGTGGTGCTGAAGGCGCTCTCGCGCGATCTGCTGCACAAGACCGAAGAGGGTGTGATTTACCTCAACCTGAAAAACGAAGAGGAGGCCGGCGCCGCGCATGATGCGATCATCGAGCGCATTGCGGCTCGGTCGCCTGCGCCGCGTCTCGACGGCATGCTGGTCCAGAGAATGGTGGCACCAGGGGTAGAAATTGTCGTTGGCGGGCGCGTCGACCCACAATTCGGCCCGTTGGTGGTCGTCGGGCTCGGCGGCGTTCTCGTCGAGGTGCTGAACGACACCGCACTGGCGCCGGCGCCGATCGCGCCGTACGAGGCGGGGGCATTATTGCGCGAATTGCGGGCTTTCCGCCTGCTGCAAGGCTATCGCGGGCTGCCCGGGGTGGACCTGGCGCTTCTTTGCGACATTGTCAGCCGTGCCTCCGAATTCATCGCCGACCAGTGCCAACTCGTCAGCGAATTCGACCTCAATCCATTGATCTGCACCGGCAGCAAGATCACCGCCGTCGATGCGCTGATCGTGCGTGCGGCGTGGATTTGATTTTGGATGTCCGCAACCGCCCGAAAAGACCAACGGCAGTCACTTGACACGAACATTTTTGCTATCTACTTGACCGTATAGTTACTTAACCGAGCGGTTTGTGATAGCATGTTGCCCGATCATCTCAGCACCACCTATGCGGCCCTAGCCGATCCGACGAGGCGCGCGATCCTGACACGGCTGGCCACGGGCGAGGCCACGGTCGGCGAACTCGCCGAGCCCTTTGCGATGAGTCTTCCCGCCGTCTCCAAGCACTTGAAGGTGCTGGAACGCGCCGGGCTGATCGCGCGCCGCCGCAAGGCGCAGTGGCGGCCCTGCCGGATCGAGGCGAGGCCACTCAAGGACGCCACCCAATGGCTCGAGCACTACCGCCGCTTCTGGGACGAAAGCTTTGATCGCCTCGACGAATATCTCGGCGAATTGCAGAGCGGGGAGCAGAAGGATGGCGATAACAGCTGACGCCGTTGCTCTCTCGGCAGAACGTGAACTCGTCATTACTCGGATCTTCGACGCGCCGTGCTGGCTCGTCTTCAAAATGTGGACCGAGCCCGCGCACCTCGTGCGCTGGTGGGGACCGCGCGGCTTTACGACAATTTCTGGGCGGATGGAGGTCCGGCCGGGCGGTGTCTGGTCGCGCTCGATGCGCGCGCCCGACGGAAGTGTCATTCGCAATCACGGCGTCTACCGTGAGATCGTCATGCCAGAGCGGCTCGTCTTCACCTACGTTACCGAAGACCTTGCAGGCAATCCGGGCCCCGAGACGCTCGTGACGGTGACCTTCACCGATCTCGACGGCAAGACCAGGCTCACCCTGCACCAGGGCGGCTTCGAATCCATGTTGGCGTGCGAGGCGCACCACGCCGGCTGGACCAGTTGCCTCGAGCGCTTCGTCGAGCAGCTCTCAGCGAACAGGCGTAACAGCCTGACCTAAGTCATTCGCCGTTCCCGGCATCGCCCCCTAGTCACCCCGGCGCAGGCCGGTGCCCATTTCAGGCGTGGATCCCGGCCTTTTCGCCGGGATGACGGAAGGGGTGAGACGCATTTTCTAGCGCGTCCTACGGGTGCGAACCGAAAATTGGCTCTGTTGCGCCAGAAGCAATTTATCGCTGTAGAACAATTTTCCCCGAACCGGCCTGCACGAAAGCCGGTACACGCGCTATCCTCGATTGGACACCGAAAAGGCAAGACCAGCCGGGGCTTGCGATGAAGGGTGCGGTGCTGCGCGAGCATGGCGAAGGTGGATTGCGCTATGGACGGACTTCCCCGACCCTGTGCCGGGGCGGGCGATGTGGTTGTGCGGGTCCGCGCCGCCTCGCTGAATTACCACGACATCTTCACCCGCCGCGGCATGCCGGGGATCAAGATCCCAGTGCCGGCCATCATGGGTCTCGATATCGCCGGCGAGATCGCCGCGACGGGTCCCGGCGTTTCCGGCTGGAAGATGGGCGACCGCGTGCGGCGATCCGATCAACCGAGTCGAAGGCGGACTGACTGGGGAGATGGTGCATGGCAGGCTCGCCGAGTATTGCCGCTTGCGCGCGCATCAGCTCGTCAAGCTTCCCGATGGCGTCGGGTTCGCAGAAGCAGTGGCACTCCCCTGCCCCTATGGCACGGCACGGCGGATGATGTTCACCCACGGCCGGGTAACGGCGGGCGAAAAGGTGCTGATCCTCGGCTCCAACGGCTGGGCGCGCGAGGATATCAGGGCATTGCTCGACATGGTGCAGTCGGGCCGGCTCAAAGCCGTGGTCGACGCTACCTATCCCCTCGAACGCGCAGCGGAAGCACTGCGACGGCTGGAAGACCGCCAAGTCTTCGGCAAACTCGCGATCGTGCCATGAGCGATCTGCCGCTCAGCACGGGGGAGATCCAGGAGCGCCTTGGGCAGTCCGCGTTCATCGAGCTGTTGAACTTGACCGTGCTGAGCGCCGATCCGGTGAAGCAGCAGCTGGTAATGCGCGCCGCAATGCGGCCGGAATTCGAGCGCGGGCGCGGCAGCGGCCAGTGGCACGGCGGCCCGATCGCAGCGATCATCGACACGGCCGGCGATTACGCACTGGTGATGCTGTTTGGGCGGCCGCTGCCAACCGTGAATTTCCGGGTCGACTATTTGCGCCCGGCGATCGACACTGCGCTGGTCGTCACTGCCACAGTAAGACGCAGCGGCAGGCTGGTCGGCGTCGTCGATGTCGAGGTCGCGAACGAGGCCGGCCAGCTATTGGCGATCGGCCGCGCCACCTACGCCACGGCAGCGTGATTTGAAGGCCGGCCTTATCCGGCCTTATAAGGAGAGCCCGATGACCCAAGAGTTGCCGATGGTGGCATTGCCCGGCGGCGAGCGCGTGCCGGCGCTCGGCCAGGGGACTTGGCACATGGGCGAGAACCGCCGCCGAACGGTGGAAGAGGCGGCCGCGGTGCGGCTCGGGATCGAGCTCGGCATGACTTTGATCGATACCGCCGAGATGTATGGGAGCGGCGGCGCCGAAGAGATGGTCGCCCGCGCCGCCGAGGGGCTGCGCGATGACCTCTTCATCGTCAGCAAGGTCTACCCCCACAACGCCTCCCGCACCGGTGTGGTCGCCGCCTGCGAGCGCAGCCTCGAGCGGCTGCGCACCGACCGGATCGACCTCTACCTGTTGCACTGGCGCGGTTCGATCCCGCTTTCCGAGACGCTCGAAGGCTTCGAGCAGCTCCGGCGCGACGGCAAGATCCGGCATTACGGCGTCAGCAATTTCGATCGCGCCGACATGGCGGAATGGGTGGCACTGAAGGGCGGCGAGAATGTCGCAGCCGACCAGGTGCTCTACAACCTGTCGCGCCGCAGCCCCGAGTGGGACCTCCTGCCGTGGTGCCGCGAGCGCCGTATCGCGATCATGGCGTATACGCCGCTCGGCCAGGGTCGCCTGCTGCGCGACCGTACTCTCACGGAAATTGCCCGCCGCCGGAATGCGACACCGGCTCAGGTGGCGCTCGCCTGGTTGTTGCGACAACAGGGTATGATCGTGATCCCGAAAGCCGCACGCCAGGAGCACGTGCGCGAGAACCGCGGCGCGCTCGATGTCGCGCTAACCGAGGAGGACCTCTTGGCGCTCGACCGCGCGTTCCCGCCGCCGAAAGGCAGGAGCGCGCTCGGGATGCTCTGACCCGCCCTGGATTTATTGCGCCGCTGTGACGGCTTCGCTAGTGTGACCCAGCGGGGAGGAGGGGTGGCCGAGCGGTCGAAGGCGCATGCCTGGAGAGCGTGTAGACGGTGATGAATCGTCTCGCGGGTTCGAATCCCGCCCCCTCCGCCAGCACTACACGAAGCCCTCGTGATAACATAAGTCAAGCAAAATTAACGGCTTATCGACCCTCCAGGGGTACTATGGAGGGGAACTATCATGAGGGCGCATATGCCGTATCTACAGCTTTGGAAAGGAAATTGGCGAGTCCGCAAGCCTGTCCCCAAATCCGTTCAGGCGCTAATCGGTAGAGGACGATACCTGACTCGTGGTCTAGGAACGGCAGACAGGGCCGAGGCGGATCGCTTGGCGATACCGATCCTCGCCGAATTCCAGGACATCATCGGGCGCGCTGAACAAGGGGATTGGCCACCGCTTGATCCCGAGGAGTGGGGTGATTTCCTTGCCCATGAATGGCGTGGGTGGGCGAAAAGGAACGATCCCGAGCACGTGAGGCAGGCTCGGGCGATCCAGTCTTTGCGAACGAAGACGAATTCAGAGCGTCAGTCACCAAATACGTTGCGGAACATTGGCGCGCCATCAAACCCGGAACAAAGAGCTTCGAAACGGTAGCGGGGTTCGCGCGTGGCGAGTGCACAAGCGAGAAGTCAACCCGGACCTCTACAATAGCAAACCCGATCGTCAATCTGGTCAGTTATGAGGCCCCGACGCCATCGGAGAGCCCTTATCGTTTTTCAGAGTTGATTGACGAATGGACGCTGGAGCGCGAGCCGAAAAGGAAGACCCGTGATGAGTTCGAGAGCAAGATCACCAAGCTGGTCGCCCATCTTGGCCATGACGATGCCGCCCAGGTCAAGGACACTGATCTGATTTCATGGAAGCAAAAATTGCTTGTCTCGGGGGCATCGCACAAGACGATCGAGAATTATTTAATGGTGATCAAAACACTGTTCAATTTCGCCAAGAAGAACAAGAAGATCCAAACGAATCCCGCGAGCGAGGTGAGCTTTCAGGCCAAGCGTCGTCAGAAGCCACTTGGCTACGACGATGCAGATGCCAAGAAGATTTGTTGGCCGCGAAAGGCGAGCCAGAACCTCATCGACGGTGGGTTCCTTGGATCGCCGCTTTCTCGGGGGCGAGGCTAGAAGAGATCTGCGGAGCCAATGTCGCTGATGTGTACGATTTCGGCGGGGTGTGGTGTTTGGATATTCGCCTCGACAATCGTGGGAAAGATGGTTCGCTCAAGAATATCGGGTCAGAGCGAAAGGTGCCATTGCATCCCGCCGTCATAGAAGAGGGTTTTTTGAGGTACGTCGGCAGGCTTCCAAAGGATGGCCCTCTATTTCCCAACTTGACGCCCGATCGTTATGGCAGACGAGGCGGATCAGGTAGCAAGCGGTTATGCCGCTGGATTAGGGTGAACCTCGGTATGGACAACGCAAGGAAAGCGCCCAATCACGCATGGCGTCACCGGTTCAAGTCTGTTTGCCGCCGTGCTGGGATCGAGGAGGAATACCACGAGGCTTTGACCGGTCACACCGGTGAAGGCAGCGAGGGCCGCGAGTACGGTGAATATGAGGTGCAGGTCCTCTATCGGGAGATATGCAAGATAAAGAGCCCGGTCGGCTTAGACGACGGGGAACGTAGGCCAGTCCAGCATCATGCTGATGGTGCGCCCTGTTAAATGGCTCGGGTCGCCAGCAAAAGCAGCGCGAGGTAAGCGAGGCGCTCATTCCTGTGCTGCAAGGTGCCAGCTTCGGATGGGTCAGCCAGAACATCCACGATTTGGGTACCCTTTTAGGGATTGGGCACCCCCTCCTTTGGCCCGCCCCTTCCGTAACGGCAACCTGACCGGCCACGCTTCAGGGGGCCGGGACCGGCGAGCACACCTGAGCGCTACGGGCGGAGGAAACGATCCATGGATCGGGAGTCCCTTTTTGGAAGGGGCTGGGGCTATTCTTTGCGGGAGAAGCGCTGACCGCACTCTTCGCCTCATTCGTCGCAGGCTCGTTCTGCTTGCCCCTCCTCGGTCGAAATTTGCAGCGGCGCGCTAATGAGATTCCTGGTTCATCCGTTGCTGGCGCTGGCGAATGTCCGGAGGCCATGTGCTCTCGATGAAAGATAGAACGGCCCAAATATCGGCGTCACTGAGAGCGTCTTTGTAGGCGGGCATATCGGTTTCGTACCCCGGTAGCATCGCGGCGGTGCCGTTCTTGACCATATCAAACAGTTGCGTGTCCGAGTGGTGCCAAGTGTGCCCGGTCGCGTCGTGCGGTGGAGCGGGCAGGCGTCCATTGGGCAGGCGCTTGCGCCAATTCGACTGGCCTTCCAGGTTCGCTCCGTGGCAGGAAGCGCAATGTTCAGCGTAGACCACCTTCCCGCGTGCCGCGAGCTTCGGATCATTCGGGTCGGGCGCGGTGGGCCCACCCGCGTTGCTGGCCGACTGCCCTCGCATTGTCCTCTCGATGAGCGATACCGTCTCTGGGCCGTCCCACTCAGCGGCACCCATTTTGCGGGCAACCTCGCGGCCCTCCTGGTCGATCAGCAGGGTTGTCGGCACACCCGGAATGGAGAGTGCCTGTGATCCTTTGCCCGAGGGATCGACATAGATTGCGAGGTTTTCGACCCCCACCTCCCCATAAAAGTCTCGCATCGCCTCGATGCCTTTTCGGTCGATCGACAGCGCCATCACCAGGAAGTCCTTACCGCCGAGCCGAGCTTGCAGCCGGTCGAGGGTCGGCATTTCCTGGCGGCATGGGACGCACCATGTCGCCCATACATTCAGTAGCACCACCCGACCTCGGAAATCGGTCAGCGCAAGCTCGTGGCCCTGGTCATCCTGGAAGCGTATCTCGGGCACGGGGCGCGGCTGCTGAAACACGGAGAGCGCGAGTGAGTTCGCCGAACTGTCGGGGCTGATGGAACCCGTAGCCGCCATCGGGTCGGCGATCTGTGTTGCCGGTGAAGACGCCCGCCGCGCGATATCATATCCGAGCAGCGCTGCGACCAGCAGGCTCGTCGCCGCTATTGCGGCCAGCACGATCCTTCGCTTTGCGCTAATCGCCATCGTTGAGCTACGGTCGCCGAGCCGGTCAAACGGTCGTGTAAACTTTTGGCGGACTGCTCCCGATCTCGTGGATGTCCAGCGGACCGGGCTTGTTGCCTGGCATCCCAGGCCTCCCCTCGGGCATCCCAGGCAGCGTGATCCCGACGATCTTCGGCTTCTCGGCCAGCAGCCGGTCGATGACTTCCATCGGGATATGACCGCCAACGACGTAGCCGCCGATCAGCGAAATGTGGCAGGGCTGCAAGTCGTCTGGGATGCCGTATTTCTGGCCCATTACGATCAGGTCATTGGTCGAGATTGCCTTCACCTTGAAGCCGTTATGGCGCAGGTAATCGGCGTATGCCTCGCAGCAGCCGCATTGCGGGTTCTTGTAGAGGGTGACTTGTCCTCGATCGGCGGCGGGTTCGGCGTTGAGCGGTAAGATCCCCGTAGCCCCCCCGATCAGAGCGGCTCCCCCGGCAACGATCGTGAGGACGGTTCGGCGGCTGAGCTTATACTTCGAGCTTTGCATGGACTTCCTCCTACGTGCCTGCATGGGCGGTTCAGATTTCGATGTTGGCGATCGGCCTCACGTGATGCGAATGACGCTCATCATCCCGGCCTCCTGGTGGTCCGTGACATGGCAGTGGAACATCCAGTCGCCGGGGTTATCGGCGACAAACGCGATCTCTGCGCTTTCGCGCGGCGGCATGAGGATCGTATCGCGCCACTCCCGGCGCGGATTCGGTTTGCCGTTCCGGCTGATGACGCGAAAGCTGTGCCCGTGCAGATGCATCGGATGCCACCACGCAGTCTCGTTGCGCAGCGCCAGCACACAGCTTTTGCCGAGCTTGAGGGTCAAGAGAGGCGGCATGTTCGGCTGGCCGTCACCGGTCATCGCCATGCTGTTCATGGCCCAGATCGCGCCGCCGCCCATTCCACCCATCATCCTCATGCCGCCCATCATGCCACCTCCGCCCATCATCCCGCCGCGACGCATCATTCCGCCCCCACCCCCCATCATCCCCATGCCGCCCATCATCCCGCCCTGCAACGCGATCTCGTGGCGTTCGGCAGCGGCAAGATCGGGTTCGGGTAATGGGTTCGCGGGGAGCTTTTGCGGTGCTTCGGGCCGAATATTGCGGGCTGGCTTTCCGGGGTCGTAGGCCAGAGCGACGAGGTTGTACGCGAGGTCTTGGTAGAAATCGTCGATAACCCGGTAGGTCTGGCCCGGCTTTCCATTCATGTCGATGATGAGGTCTGCCCGCATTGCTGGCCCGAGGACTACCCGACCACCTTCGGGCGCATACGGATCACAGGGCTGGCCGTCATGGGCGACGACGACCAGTTTGTGACCCTCGAACCTAAGCCTGACGATCCGTGCAAGGGCCGCATTAACGAGGCGCAACCGAACCCGCTCCCCGGCCTTCACGGTTACGCGTGCGGGGACTCGACCATTGATCGTGACGGTGCTGCCGATGCGACCAGACATTCCCGCTTCCATGCGGTTTCCGAAACCGGGAGCGATCCGCTCTTTGTCGTCCAGCCGCCAATCCTCGATGAACCACAACAGATCACGTTCGATGCCCGGAACCGGCTCGGGTTCCTCCACGATCAATGCGCCTGCCAGCCCGCGCCCAAGTTGTTGGAGCGTGTCAGCGTGCGGGTGATACCAGAATGTGCCCGCATCTGATGGCGTGAAGTCGTAGGTAAAGCTCTCGCCGGGGTGGATCGGCTTCTGAGTAAGGCCCGGCACCCCATCCATCGCATTCGACAGGCGAATACCGTGCCAGTGGACCGTCGTGTCCTCGCGGAGACTGTTGCTCACAACGATGCGCACCGGCTCGCCTTGGCGAAGCCGCAGTTCCGGGCCGGGCACGATGCCGTCATAGGCCCAGACAGAGGTGTCTGGGGAGCCGCTACCTATGATATTGACGGTCGCAGGCTTTGCGGCGAGCCGGAATTCCTTGATGTCTGGATGCCCGAAGCTGCGGCGGAATGGGAGCGCCGATCCGAAAGCAGCGGCTCCCACGCTCAGCATGAGCGTGCGTCTCGAAACTATCATTCGACAAATCCTCGTTCCCGCCGCTCGGCTCAACCGAGTCGGCAGGCAGCTTCAGCCTGAAAGCAATCTCAGGCCGCGAGGATCGGTGGGGAGAGTTCGGGTTTGACGGAAATTCCCGAGAGTGATTCCGCCGCGAGATCGTAGTCGAGTGATGCCCACTCGAATGCGACAGCAACCGAGGTGGGCGAAGCAGGAAGGGCGAACACGGTGAGGCAGCCGAGGTGATCGATGCAATTCGGCATCTGGCCGGTGCAAGGAGGTTGAGGCCCGGAGCCCCCGCCTGCCATATCGCCGCGGACGGTCATTTGGGCTTCGGGCATGCTAGGCGGCAAAAGCTGAGCCGTCAGGCCGACAAGAAATGCCAGCGCCAAGCAGACCACGCGGACGCGTTTAAAAACCATCGCCATGGCGATACAGAGATGGGCCGGTGGTGAAAATTGGTCAACCCTCCCTCGTTCCTCCACGCTCCAAGCCACAGAGCGAGACTCGCCACAAACAGGAACGCGACGAGCGGGAGCGCATAGATCGACGGCAGCGGCCATCATCGCGTTCCACGGGACGGTCAAAACGGTCGCGTTCGGCGAAACCCGAATTGGGGAAATTCCGGTTAAGGCCGTAGACGTTGGGCTTGGCATACGTGGTCACACGTATTGTCTCAGGCTCGCTATTAGCGCTCTGTCCGCAGAATCCGACTAATCGCATCGGGGACGACATCGATGAAAAGAATTAATCGAAGGTCAGCATTGAAAATCGGCTTTGCCGCCGCTTCGGCTGCCATGGTTCGTGAGGCGGCTGCGCAAACTACAGACGCCCTCACGGGAAAGGACACAAGCCCATGGCCGGGCGTAGTCGTGCGCACCTACGGTGAGAGTCCGTCTCTAATCCCTGGGTTTAAGACCGTTTCTATGCGCGACATCATCATGCAGCCGGGATCAAAGACCGCTGGTCCGCCGATGCCTAACCCGATGGTATGTCATATTCTCGAAGGCGAGATGCGGATCGATCAGGAAGGCAAGACCTTTACCGCGCCGAAGAATTTCTGCTGGACCTGCAACAAGGACACAAAGGAGCAGGCGTTCAATGACGGGAACGTCGTTGCCGTCATGCGTATTACGGATCTGATGGTGTAACTTCGATTAGCGACAGCCGCGTCGCTGCCGATCCGGTCGGGCACAGCTTGCCATCGATGAGGATGATCTCGTCGACGAAATCTTGCGGGGTCAGAAGCCACGGTGGTCAAGAAATTTCCGAGATACGAGTCACTTCGTAGCGACGGCGGAGACGGAATCAATGACGCGCATTGGCAAGGGCCCAGATGGGCTCGCGTAGGGATTGATCCCGATGTGGCAAAGGCGGTGGTCACACTGATTCAAGGCGATCTCCAGGGAATCGGGCGGGCGCGCTTAGCCCGCTTTTCTCATACCGGCTCTGATTTTCGGGCCGCAGCGGCGGGGCGGATAACGGAGGGGCTGAAAGAGCGGGGGTTGTGAGTTGAAATGATGAATTGCAACTTTTCCGAGTCCTCCA
>Ga0306922_10002093_pt1 | contig 18425 bp, 23 predicted proteins | sample sta12Cox44000082_FD_203758 | JGI IMG/M metagenome (GOLD analysis project Ga0306922, IMG submission 203758) | Lab enrichment of tropical soil microbial communities from Luquillo Experimental Forest, Puerto Rico - statoxic.12C.oxic.44.000.082 (v2)... | ecosystem: Environmental > Terrestrial >... | reverse complement strand
GCGGAGCCAGTCGCCGCTACGTCCGTGACACTGTTTTACAAGAATTGGAGAGTGCGTTTTCTTGAGCAAGGTGTCTATCGAATCGATTCCAATCCGCCGCGCATGTGGGTGCTTGAGGGAAAGGCGGAAGTATCCGGAAACGATGCCAGACCACTCTTGGTGGAGCAAGGCATGTGTCTGCCATTCGCACCAGTGCTCGCGCCGGATCGATCGATCAACCCGCCTCTCGATGCCCTGAGTAGGTGGGCTGAGGGCCGGCAGCAGTCAATTTCCGCGGACAATGCCATTGCGGCGAGCATTCAGGATCCCGCATCGCTGGACAGCTCGGCTACAGTTGTTGACGCGTTTACCTATTTTCCAGCGCTTTGGCTGCCTCCCCCTGGGTTGAGTTTGTCCAGCGGTTACGGCTCCCAAGATCCTTATCAACCCGGATTCAACTCAGTCTACCTACCCGGGTACAACTACTTGCCATTGTTTTACGCGCTTGGCCCGGTTGGGTCTTCGCCTGTTCGTTTACCGCCCTACGCCGGTGGCCCCGTCACTACGCATCCTCCTATTCGGATTCCGATGCCCATCCGTCCCACGCCTGTGCGGCCAATACCTGTTCACCCCATTTTCCCGCCTCGGTTGCCTGTCCACCCCATTTCTCCACCTCCGGTGTACACTGCGCACCCCGCTGCAGGAATCCACGTTGGCGCACACCGCTAATACTGGCGGCATCAATGAGCAGGAGCGAAGTACCCAAGCCGCCAGTGCAACTTAAGAGAAGAACCCAAGCCGGGGGGCTCGGAAACTCTCAGCTCCACATGTCGGTATTTACCGTCTCTCGCTTTGTTCGAAGGGTAGTACCCGAGAACGTACTGATTGCGCAATTCGATTGCAATGCGGCTTGCGACGCTTGGCAGATCGCTCGGGGCAGCCGCTGCGAAAGCTCGCCCGCCGGTTTGTGTGGCAATCTCGGATAGCAAACGGGGCCCGGAGATTTGCTCGGGAGGCTGTCCTAAGGAGAAGAGCGGATCGAAAACACCCATGGCATAGATTTGCACGTCGGCCTCGCGAACCAGCGACTCGATTTGGGCTGCCGTGTAGTGACTGTGGTTGTCGCCCCCATCGGAAACGACCACGATTGCCTTGCGGGAGTTCTTGGCCTTTTTCATTTCAACCAATCCAGTGTCGATCGCGTCGAGCATCGCGGTCAGACCGCCCGCCTGAGCGTTCTTCAAAGCGCCTCGAAGGTCGTCCATGTTTCCTGTAAATCCAATCGATATTTTGGTAATGTCCGAGAACTCAAGAAGAAAAGCCTCATCTTCTTTGTTCAAGGCATTGAGCAACTGCGCGGCAGCGTCGCGAGACGTACGAAGCTTATAGGTCATGCTGCCGCTCTCATCGAACAAAACACCAACCGAAAGGGGCGCGTCCTCCCCATTGAAATGCTCCAGGGTCTGCTCGACGCCGTCCTCGAACAAATGGAAATCTGCCTTTTGAAGCCCGAGGACGAATCGGTTCAGCTTGTCAGTAACCGTTACAGGGATAAGAACGAGGTCGGCATGTGCCCGGAAAGTCGCAACCGGGGCCTCCTGCGACGTCCCCGTTGCAGTCGCTTGAGCGAGCGAGAAGCCCGAAAGCAGGGCAAGTACGGGTAGCAAGCTACCCCGGCACGGTACATGAACCCAAGACTTCCGCATCACTACGACCAACAACCGAGTACGGCAAGCCACACTGCAATACGCCCGCTAGTGCAGATTCTCTAGCAAACCTCTCCACCGCAGACGCGCCGGGAGCGACTCCACCCGTACCGAGATTCAAAGAGTATAGGCCCATTCCGGGCTTACAACGCGAAGTACGCAGAAATGAGGGGGCTGGAAAGGTGCGGGTCAAAGTCCTCCGTTCCCATCGGCACTGAAGATCTCAGCGTCCAAACCCACAGTTCACCGGCGCGAGGCAATCGGAGCAAAGAACCTTATTCCCGTGGAGGAGAGCGGTCATGCCTGTCCGCAAACTGTGGTTTTTCACCATGCTGGCCACGATTGTTGTCGTAGAGGCTGTCGGAAGGTTAAGCCGTCGTATCAATCAACTTGATCCGCCGAGGTACGGGAGCCATCAGGCCTTGCGCGCGAAAAGGGAGATGCGACCGAGCGTTTTTCTTCATCTCGGGTACCCATTCGAGCTACCAGACGTATAAAGCCACCATCATCTGTGCTGATCGAATCCGCCAGCGTGTCGCACCTTTTTCGGTCGAGAAGCTAGCGCAGGCAAAGGGGATTGGTCGCGAGCGAGGAGTCGTCGCACGATTCGGATTACTTGGCTCGCAGACACCATAAAGCAAGTTGGGTGAAGCGCTCGGTCAATCTCCTTCGAGCGCGGTTGTGCTCGGGTGGCAAGAACATCCAAACGAGGAAGCGTATGATCGCGGGCGGATCGTAAGGCATGGTCCGATCTGGCCGCGGCGGGAAAAAGCGGCTCAGGGACTCGCGCGGATGGTCTCGGAACTGGTCAATCATCGAAACCTGATGCACGCAAGAAATCGTGCAAAACGGCGCACACGATTTTACGGAAGCAAATTCCCGCTCAAGGTCTTCCGCGCCATATTGCTCCAGGGGAATACCAGGCCGACCGCGCTGCTGCGAGCAGTAGTGGACTAGTCCATCCTCGCAGATATAGAGATACCGGCTTCCGGCGCGGCATTCCCACTCATTCGGATTACCCTGGATGAGGTTCTTCTGGAACTGGTTGTAATAGGCAAAGGTCGAAAACGACTTGCCGCCTATTTCGACAATTTGTTGATACACCTGGCGTTCACGTTCACTCAGCGGCCCCAGTTGGCCTGTGTGATCGTGAACGATGCCCACCGTGGTCGCCATGCCGAGGTCTTTCGCCCTACGTGCGACGGCCGCCGCGTCCTCGGGCTTCTCGCTTGTGCCAATCACTGAATTGATGTTTACCTGGAACTCCGCATGCTCGGCCAGCCACTCCAGTTTGCGATCGAGCACTTTCAAGCTCTTTTTGGAAACCTCATCCGGCTGCACATTGTCGATGCTGATCTGCAGGTGGTCGAGCCCAGCGCGATTCAACCCCTGAATGCGCTCTGGAGTCAGCAGATAGCCGTTGGTGATCAATGTGGCGATGCAGCCGCGGTCGCGAATACGGCGGATGATCAGATCGAGGTCTGGATGAAGTAGCGGCTCGCCACCGCTGATGGTAATGACGGAAGTGCCGAGTTCCGCGAGGCGGTCGATTCGTCGCACCATCAGCTCGGTCGGGACCGGCTTCGAGAAATCGTCGTACTCGTTACAGTAGGTGCAGGAAAGGTTGCAACGGCGGATCGGTACGATGTGGGCGACAATCGGATGCCGCCGCCATTTCATGGCCTTGGCGACAACGCGCGCCTGACGCACATGGAACGAAGGAGCACGCAACTTGCGCCGAATGCCAGTCAGATGCATCACGGTCCACCAGAGAATTCTGAATTCCTATCGAACTCTCATCGTAGGATAGGTCCCTACGAAAACGACAATCGCCACCATTACCGCAAGCAGCGCGTCGGCAGCATAGTGATAGCCGCCCACCACGGTAGCTATAGCAATGCTGAGCGCGATGACCAGGAAAATCAACCCCGCCCAGGGCTGGACCCTGAGCAACACCAGAGTGGCTGCCATGGAGGAGGCCACGTGTGCACTCGGAAATGTGATGGCCTGAATGCTGCCGCGGCGCAAGATAAAGCGATTGACCGCTCCCAGCTTTGACGGCGGCATCCGGAACATCTCGTAGCTATCCAGTGCCCGGGGCGGCATTGCCCGCACAAACGGAGTGATGGCTAGGCAAACGTAGGTCGCCAGCAGCACCACGGTCCAGTAGTAGTTCACAAACTGGCGTGAATTCGTCGCGTACAACATTGCCAGACCGAGCGGTATCAGCGGGTAGACCATCAGGTAGGCGAGCTCCAAATACACACCTATCGCAGTACTGACAGAAGTTTCTGCCGGCGCAACTCCGAAAGCTCGAAAAAACGCCTGGTCGAACATTGCGAGTCGCTTCTCCGCGAATGGATCTGCTCCCGTGAAGAGCTGTCCCACCTGCCAATAAGGGAATAGCAGCAATAAGAACGGGAGCCAGTCCCGCAAGACCGAGGCGGCTGGCGGGCTTAGCCAGCGCCTGCTGCACCACTCCAGCACAATAGCCCCGACTGCGATAACGGCAAGCGCGCTTACGATCAATTTTCGCTTACGTGCTATCGGACGAATCCACGCGACCGCAGCGAGGAGAATAACAAACGCGGCTTGGATCCATTCTGCCGGGTTTTCCATTTCAATTCCCAGCGTCCACCCACCACTCGCGCTCAGATCTCGCGAACCAGTCCGCGAGGATATGTCCGTGGCCAAGCTGAACATCCCTTACATAGGGAGTTGCTAGGCCGGCAACGATTCATACGGTGCCGTGCTTGAAAGACCGTTCGTGGCCCGCAAAGCTGCTTTGTCGTAAACATCGTAGACGGAGCTGAAAACGGACTCCCACGACGGGGAGCGCTCTGCTCGTTCCCGCGCTGCGACGCGCATTTGGCCTAAAAGATCCGGATCTTTCCGAAGTCTGTCTACATAGTCAATGAATTCAGAATCATTCTTCGCGACGAATCCACTTTTTTCATGTTCCACGATGAATTTCGGCCCGCCATGGTTGGTCACGACAGCCGGGACTCCAGAAGCAAGCGCTTCAAGAACGACATTGCCGAAGGTATCCGTATGCGACGGAAAAACAAATGCATCGAAATTGGAGTATTCCTCAGCAAGCCGCTCCCCACGTAACACCCCGGTTAAGGTAGCCTTACGTAGATGCTGGAGCAACCATTCAGACTCACGGCCCTGGCCAACGATAACGGTCCGGAAGCTGCGCCCGCCGCGAGCATCGAGTCCCTCCTCTAAATCCCTCAGGAATCGAACGTTCTTCTCCTTCGTTAACCGGCCAACATATCCCACAACGAATGGCTCATCGTTCCGCTTCCGGCGCTTCGAATGAAACAGTTCGCTGTCGATTCCTCGAGACATGAGATAGCAGCGTTTCCCAGTGAGTCCTTCAACCAGCGACATTAATTCCGCGTTTGGCGCGAACAGAACACGCGCCACACGATAAAAATGCCCGATCAATCTCAGGCTCGATTCACGAATTCCTCGGCCAAGAGCTTCTCTCCAAGACCTTGGAAGCAGTCCGTTCCCGGGTACGAGCCGTCGTTCGGCATATTCGTGCAGATTGGTGTGCCAGGAAGCCGCCAGCGGAACCCTCAGTCGATGCGCGATGAAGGCCCCCATTTGACCTATATCGCTCGGTCCCGTGACATGCACGATATCCGGTCGAAACTCGCGGACAGCTTCTTCGACTTCCGGGAGATGACGCCAGAGATTGAGATCATAGTCATGGTGGAAATCGAGTTGAAACTTCGGCCATTGGCGTCGCAATTCCAGCCGTCGGACTGAGCCATCTCGGCGGTCGTACTGTTCGAACCCTCCATGAATGTTCAGCATGGGAATATCGTGGCTTTTGGCAAAGGCATCGAAGTAACGCATGGTGTTTGCCACGCCATCGATTTCGTTATACGCACACGCGAATAGAGCCACTCGAATGCTGTTCATTGCTGTTCTTAACCCGTTATGCTCGTTGACCTATCAAGTGACGCTCCAAGTGTGAAGGGAATCGCCTCTCAATGCCAAGCGGCGGTTTCCCTCGGATGCGTGCAAAATCAACACACGCTTCTTAGACCTGCCGAAATAGGCTACTCCAAGCCAGACAGTCTGGTGACGTCCATCACGGTCCTACTAGGGCGCAGCCGCAGCCTTCGCCAGTCTCCCAGACTTCGTCGACATTCCAGATTCGATCCCCAGGTCCTAGAAAACAAGAAGGTGGAAATCGATGCCCGCGAGCGAGAAGCGGGCCGAACGCAGCTCTGTGACAAATTTGGGAGGGAAGGAACGGGTCTCGATGCAGAAAATCGTATGGGCTGGCGACTATCATTGCAGGGCATCACGCCCCTACGGTTCGCAGATGCGGGGCACGTGGCTGAACCGAATCGCCTCAACAGGTTATGTGAAGAATAGCATTCGTTGCTTTAGGTTTCTTATTGAGCACGTCGAGAGCCTGGGCAGTCGGCAGCACGACCAGCTCGACCTTGCGTCGCTTGGCCTCGCGTTTCACCTCCTCCATCACTGGCAACCTGCCATAAGCCCCAGTACCGATGACGAGCCGGCGGCAGTTCCAGGGGATCTTTTCCTCTACAGAAATGGGAGTGTGGCCAAACCCAGCACTGAATTGCTTTGACGGTCCTTTCTTGCGTTTGCGGACCTCCCCTCGATCGATGATCACGTCGTGCTCACGGGCAGAACCGTCGATCCGGATACTGCCAAAAGAAAACTGATCAAAGCGCATTTACACCTCCCCTGATAGGTTCACGCGCTCTTTCTTGACGTCAGTGCGGAGAAGGTTGACCAGCGCTGTTCCACTTCCTTACTGCCGCAGTGCGGGCATAAAACCTCGGCTTCTTCATAATCGACGAGAGCCAGGATTTTGGAGAACAGCTTCTTGCAATTGTGGCAGAAGAATTCGTAATGGGGCATAGGGGAGCCTCCGGGGGGACGTCAGAATTTTAGACTCCTGATTAAGGCAATTCAACACAGAGGGGCTAACGACGCTGTCTCTGCTTGAGTGTGCTGGGCGCAGCCGTGTCGGTCAAACCCCTCCTGCGCCACGCGGTTGAAGGCGAGGGCGGCGACCGTGCTCTCCAGGCGTGGAGCGACTATGCTCCACGGGCAATGAGAGCAACACCAGCCGATGAAATTCTCGTGTTCTGCCCAAATCATATGTCTCGTCATCGGTACACCTAGTTTGTGGAATTCGACGGAAGGATGGACTTCCGCGGGAGGCGAGAAGACTGCAGATGATGCGAAGGTCGAGCGAGACATGAACTGCTGCCTGCCGCCGTGCACACTCTCCCACGGAACACGGCCCTGGCAAAGTAACTAGAGTGCTTCGTCTGGCCGGACAAGGACTTCGGATCAGGAGATATCATCCAGTGGCGGTAAATGCCCCCCAAACGCAGACATTTGCAGGTTCAGGCAAGGCAAAATGTCCGTAAGGTTTGGTTTAGTCGTCTATTTTCGCAGGCGAAACGGGCTGACGAGTGCGGGAGGCTTCCAGGCAGCCTATCTCTCTGCAGCAAGGGGGGGCCGACCGCGAGCTAAACGCTAGTTGCTGGTCTTCGCCGCGCTCACCGAAGGAGCAACGGTGGCACCCTGTCGGGTCAACCGCGGCGAAAATGGAGTCACTTCAAGAGGCATCTTGTCGCGAGCTGAAATGATCGCCACCGGTGTCGACTTAATTAATTCCGCATGATCATCCCAGGGGTTGAGCTTGACCCGACCGCCCAGCGGCAGCGCGGCAATCTGGTCAAGGTTGTCGCGAGCAAGCGCCGGTGCCGCATTCATAAGTGTGGTCATGCGTGTTACTTTCCCCTTGTCGTCCGTGAAACTGTTCCCCAGGTGAGGCGTCAACAGGCCCGGAAGTACGTGACCCCGTTCCGCAAGTTCGCGCAAGAACAGCCCGGCTGTGCCCAGCTTTTGACTGTAAGGCGAGTTTTTCAGCAGATCGACGGCTTTTTTGTCGGCAGCAGCTTCCTCTTGGGGGACGTGTCGGAAGCCGAGGTTCTGGTAAGTGGATTCGTCCGAGAAGAGCAGCCGGTCGCTGAAAGCATACTTGCTCCCCAGGGTGTGCCCGAGCACTATGTGGGCGAGTTCGTGGGCAAGCACCATAGCCAGGCTGGCTTCATCCGGTAACACATCCACCAAGCCGCGGCTCATGACAATCGTGTTGCCGACACTAAAGCTCTCGAGCGGCGTAGTGAGCATAAGCCGCGCCCGCACCGGTCGCGGCAAATCAATGTTGTTGGTGATCAGCAGATTGTTGATGACCGTCTCTAGCACCTTGTCCAGTTCGCCCTGGGGAGCCAGCAGGCCAGCATTTTGCAGACGGTCGATCACTTTTTCTTCTGCTTGCTGCACCCAGTCGCGCTGGGCCTGCAACGGGGACACATCCTGCACAGCCGGAGTCTCGTCCTTCACCGTTGAATCGAGCAACACTTCGGTATGCTCGCTGTCTTTAACGTCTTTCTGCAAATCGTAGCCCCAGACACGAGTCTGAGCCTTGAAAGCGGTTTTGTCTTTCGAGCCGTAGCTGAAATCACCTTCCTCACTGTAGACGTACGTGGGCAGCCAGTAGCTCGGCACTAAGTTGAGCCGCCAGCTGTCCAGGTGAAAGAAAGAACCCAGGCGGGGCCTGGGCTCGTAGGTTCCATTGAAGCGCACGATGTTGTCGTCCTGGTCCTCCACCCAAATCTGCCCATGAAAACGGCCACTGCCCGTACCCTTCTTTGGAGTCACGTTAAACACAATGCAGCGCACTGCGCCCAGAAATTCGCGGCGCGCATACTCGAAGTCGTACGTCCTGCGATTGAAGTCGTTTCGGTCTACGAAGATCATCCAAGAGAAGCCCATGGGTTTGTATTCGAGCTTGTACAGCTTGGTGAATCCGCCCAATAAGCGGTGCTCGAAGCTTTGTTTTTGAAGGTAGTCACGACGGTCAACGTTTTGTCCGAGGTCCATCCGGCCCAGGAAGTAGTGGTCCCGAACCGGAGTCGGCCCCGTTTGTGGATCGAACTTAAGATCCTGCAGGTAGGTTTCGATGATCGGCGTGCGCGTCTTCAGCATTTCCATGAGTGCGTGTTCACGCTCAATGACGCGGTCCACCATCTGATCGATTTTTTCATGCGGGGCGGAGGTGGACGCAGCGCTTTCCGCATCCTCAGCCGCCTGCGAAGGGGTGGAGGGTTGTGCCGTTGCAGTTGGTGACGGCGATCGAGGGACGCTGGTTGTTTGCGAGACTGTAGCGGTCAGTGCGAGCAACGGGAAAATGATCACGCATCGGCAAGTACGCATAACCACGACTCGCTAATCACAGCAACGCTGCAGACTTGTTTGGCCAGGGCAACGAGCAGGTTGCGAAATGCAAACCCGAAACAACGAACGTGCGCAGAAAGATGCACGCAGACAATTCAGAATTTCAGTACTTTTTGAAGTGGCTGAAACAGTGGGGATGGAGACTTCGGCCGGTTACTAAGCCGTAGTCTACTTCTGAGGCAAAGCCGCGTCAAGACTTTGCTCTAGTTCAGCTCCATCAGGGACCCAGCTGAATTTTCGAACGCACGCTGTGCTTTAAACGGTTACCGTGCTCGAGAAGATTTTTGCTTCCTTTGCATTACGTCGGCCACCCCGGCTTTCTGGCAACGCTAGGTGCGACTACCGCCCTGCAGCCAGGGAGCTATCAGCAGATCCGCATCCTGGCACGCGTTGGCCCCGAAGGCACGCTCCGGCGGGGGGATGTGTTGGAAGGCGCCGTCCTCGCGGAATCTTTACACCCGATACCTGAACGATACCATCCCGGTGGCTTTATGGCCGTTACGTTGTCGATCTTTGACCAGTTCGACAGCGAGCACCAGGCGGACCTCGATCTCTGGGTCGACTGTTGGAAGGAAAACGCGACAGTTCGACCTGCCCGAAGCTCCCTGTTCGAGCCCAGCTTGGGTTTGTATTCGACTGCCCCGGCAGGCGACGTACCCAACGGTTCGATCGCCACCACCCTTGGAAAGGAAACGAGTGCGGACCGCGTTGGACAGCGGGAATCGGAGCGGAACTCAACTCTGCGACGAGTTGAACAACCAAGTGCGAGCAAACTGAAGGTGGAACTTGCTGTAAGCTCGGCCAGATCAGAATCGATATCGGATTGATGACAAGCGTCCCTCTTGCTGACGGTCTCGTTCGAAGCTATAGTTTTCCGCACACTTCCGCCTTCCCCTTGGCGAGGAGGCACTGTGAACAAATTTCTCATCCTGCTGATGACCTGCTTGACCAGCCTGTCGTGGTCGCAGCAGCTCTCGCATCGGCTGACCAATCAGGACATCATCGATATGACCGCGCTCGGACTTTCGGATGATGTCATCATCACCAAGATTCACAGTGCGGCGAAGCCCGAAGACCTGGCCTTTGACACCAGCACGGCGGGCCTGAAGGCCTTGAAGGCGGGCAAGGTGTCGGACGAGATCATCAAGGTGATGATTAATCCTGCGGCGGCCGCGCCGTTACCAACCCCAAGCGTGGTGGCACCGGCTCCGGCCACCGTCGCGCCCCCTCCTGCGGCTGCGGCGCCGAATCCCGGAGCAACAAATGTGGCCAGCGACCCCAACCTGCCTCCTGCGGAAGTCGGCGTGTACTGGAAAGATGGCTACACCTTTCAGCGGGTGGAAGGTCAGATTGTCAGCCAGGCGAAGGTCGGCGGACGCGCTGGCAGCATGTTCAGCTATGGCATGCGTTCGGAGCACTGGGACGCCTATGTGAACGGCCCCACCTCCAAGAACCGGGTGAGCGAGCGGCGGCCTCTGTTCTATTTCTACGTTCCGGATGGAGCCAGCGCGACAGATTTCATCCTGCTTAAGTTGGAGAAGAAGGGCAATCGGCGGGAATTCCAGATCGGCTCGTTTGGCGGCATCACAGGCGGCAAGTCGGGTGTCAAGCGTGACAAGGAGATTCCATTCAAAGCTGATCATGTGGCCGTGCGCACTTATCGCATCGCACTCGACGAAGATCTGAAGCCGGGTGAATATGGGTTCTTCATGGGCACTGGGCAGCAGTCGATGATGGCGTCCGGGCGCGGCGGGAGTCACTCGGGCGGTGCTGCCTCGGGGCGAATTTACGACTTTACAGTTCCCGATTGAGGCCGTTTGCTGCAGCGCGTGACCTGATCGTTGACGACCGATCAAGCAGCTCTCACACACCTTTCCTTTGCTCGCCTCGCCACTTCGCGCCATTCCAGCGAGCCGAGAAACATGCACTGCGGCCGAGGCCTCTGCCAGTTGGAAGTGTCGGTGTTCCGGGAGTAACATATCGCTCACAAGTAAAAGGGGCGTGTTCGATCGTTGGCCACTTCGGAACGCAGTGTCAGTCTTCGGAGGAGGCAACATGTCGAGGAAGTTTCACTGGTCAATGCTCACAGTTCTCGTTGTGCTCACCGCTGGGCTTCTCCTGGCGAACCAAGCGTCCCAAGCACCTCAAGCACCAGCGGCCTCGCAAGGCCAGAATGCAATGGGCGCTCGCCCGGAGTTTAGCCCGGAAGCCCACCTGCAGATGCTCACCGAAAAGCTAAATCTCACGGATGACCAAAAGGCAAAGGTTAAGCCGATCTTGGAGAGCCAGGCACAGCAAATGAAGGCCGTCCACGAAGACGCTTCTCTCTCTCAAGAGCAGAGGAAGTCGAAGATGAAGGCCATTCACGAATCAACCCACGATCAGATCAACGCCATGCTGACACCGGAGCAGCAAGCCAAGTGGAAGCAAATGCGCCAGGAGCATAAAGGGATGAAGGAAGGCGAGATGGAGCACAAGTAGAGTTCTCAGCCCAGCTCTCGCGCATTCAGGAGACGACCTCAGAGGTCGTCTCCTTTCTTTAGTGGCACCCTTCCTGGATTCTGGCCCTGGTCATGAAGCACATCATGGGTGGCTTTGCGCACGTCCTGCTTATCCTCGCGATAGCCACTGGCTTAATCCAATGCCTTCGAGCCAGCAATCCGTGGTACCGTCGAGATCGAACGAGCCGGGACCAAACGGCTCGTTCGAGCGGATCCAAAGACGTCCGCATCGTAATCAGGCCGACCTTTAGTCCTTAGTCTGGTGAAATGACATTGTCTGACCCTTCTTGCCCTGTGATTCATCGTGCAGGGTGATCAACCCGTCCGCAACTTGACCGAAGAAGTGAATGGTCTTCGTACTGCCGTGCTCCCGGGCTGTGACGTCGAATGTGAGTTTTTTATCCTCGAGCTTCCCATTTTCAATCTGCCATAACTGGCCCGAGGGGTCACTAAGATTGCCAGTTACCGCGGTACCAGAAACGCTCATGTTCAAAACGGCAGCACCAGTTTTGTTACCTTTCTTTAATGTTGCCGTCCAGCGAGTGCTGGACGTGTTCTCTTGAGCGAAAGCTAACAACGTGAATACTAGAATTGTTAGCGTATACGCGATCTGCCATGTGCGAGACATATGTCCTCCGTCACACTCTTGACTCAGAAATCGCTGGACAGCGCGACACAAGGGAAAATAACGGACGCCTGATATTCGTACGGTCAAGGTTTGTCAAGAAGTGACGAATCCTATGAAGGGATACGGCTCTGGCCACGACAACCGTTACGACATGGCGAGAGTGTACGCGCCGGATCTGGCTCGAAAGAGCACGCCAGAGCGAAGTCTCTTACGGGTTCAGTGGGAACTCCAGCTCGACGAGCAAGCCGCCATTCGCGACATTGACAGCTCGCACGGCGCCGCCGTGTTTGCGAGCAATGCGCTCCGTGATGGCTAAGCCAAGACCCGAACATTCGGAATTTGAGCCGTCGGAAGAGGCTCGATAAAATGGTTGAAAAATCTTCTGAAGGTCTGAATCCGCTACGCCTGGACCGTGGTCACGTACCCCAACCACTGCCGCTCCATTCGGGGGGTCTCCCTGCTTCCGCACAGTGATTTCCACATGCGAATTCACCTCGGTATGTCGGATCGCATTGCGCACGACATTCTCGATGGCCATGCGAATCTGGTCGATGATCCCGGTCGTGACACAAAGATCCAGGGTCCCCACACTGACGCTGCAGGAGCGGGCCTGGGCTTCAAAGTTGCCATCGGCTGCCACTTCCTGTACGAGATTGGTGAGATCTATCGTCTGTTTCCGTGAACTCATGTCGACACCACTCTCGATTCGCGAAAGCGTGAGTAACTGCGCAATAAGTTTATTCAGGTGTTCAGTTTCAAGCTCAATCCTGTCCGCATATTCCAATTTCTCCTCTTCCGGACATTGACGTAAGAGCGCAGCCGCAACCGACAAGCGGGTTAAGGGAGACCGCAGTTCGTGCGAGACCGTGCTCAGCAGCCATTCGTGATCAGCAAGCACTGATTGGATCCGTTCGGCCATCCGGTCAAACTGTTGACTGAGCACACCGATTTCATCCCGGCGTGCTTGTATCTGCCGGGGCACTCTTGTGCCGAGGTGACCATCCGCGATTTGGCTGGCCGCTGTACGCAATTGCAAGACCGGATCGGTGATGTGGCGTGCCAGCCAGAAGCAAAAAACACCGGCAACCAGCAGTACCCCAGCCAGACCAAGAAGAGTTTCAAGCCCAAGTGCAGCTAGCAAATCCCGAACGGGGACCCCGGGAGCGATAAGGAAGAAAATGTATTCTCGTCCACTGGACCCAACCGCCCGTTCAGCTGCAAACCGGTCGCTCCCCGGGTACGATGGCAAGAATGCCGTATCTTTTCCCGCCATGGTAGCAAGTTGGACCGCCCTTTGCGGTGGTTGTTGATCGAGTACTTCCTTGCCATTCTCATCAAGAAGGTAAAGGTGCATGAATCTCTCTTTTCGCATCTGCTCAAAGTGCTTGCTTAGGGCTGCTGCGCCTCCCTTTTCGTAGATGTCTACAGCGCGATTGGCCTCGCCAGAAACAGCAAAAGAGACGCTGGCCTTCCATCCCTCGGCATCCGTTTGAGAGTCTGCGCGGGTGATCAGCGTTGTGATCACTAAACTCACGCCGACCAAAACTACTGTCAGCCAAAACCAGAGGAATATTTTGAGGAATAGGCTGCGCATGGGATCTACTCGCTCTTGGCCTCCTCTGCCGCGGCAAACAAATAGCCGACACCACGAACGTTCTTGATTCGGTCGGTTCCATCCTTGTAGGGGCCGAGCTTTTTTCGGAGGTTACACACATGGGTGTCGATGCTGCGGTCAAATGGAGAAAAGTCACGTCCTAGGACCTCTTTGACGAGTTCCTCGCGGCCGATCGCCCGGCCCACTGATCTCATGAATTTATCCAGAAGATCAAATTCGATCGTAGTCAGGTTCAACACCTCTCCTCTGATGCGAGCGATTCTGGAGTTTGGGTTGAGCTCAAGGTCGCCCACAAGCACCGGTGCCGAATTCAGGGCCGACACGCTCGCATTTGCCCGTCGCAAGATGGCGCGGATGCGAGCCGCAAGTTCCCGAGGATTGAACGGCTTTGGAAGGTAATCGTCTGCACCGATCTCAAGACCAAGAATTCTGTCAAGATCGTCGCCACGCGCGGTCAACATTAAGACTGGGGTACGTGACTCTGCGCGAAGCCGTCGAAGGATCTCAAAACCGTCCATTCCAGGGAGCATGACGTCAAGTACGATCAACTCATGGTCGCCCGAGCGAGCGCGCTCAACACCTTGAGCGCTTGTGCGGACGGTTTCGACTCGAAAACCTTCGGCGCTGAGAAAACGAGCTACCAGCTTGCACAATTCCGCATCATCATCGATCACCAGGATGCGGCCAGATGTCGAGTCCGGGCTTTGGATCAACGATCCCATGGTTTTGCGAGTGCCGATGTGACTCGCTCATTTTAGGCGCAGATCCACTCCGATTCTGTCGAGAAATGTTAAGAAACACACCCGTTCTGACTTGATGCCCGTCATTCGCGTCCTGTAGATCAACCCTGCCATATCGCAGCCTGCGTTTTGTCAAGAAATTGTTAAGCACGGTCTTGCTTCTTGGCACACTCCGACAACTCTTAACCTCCGCGATGAGACCGGCATGGTCATATCTCTCATGCGATGCGATGTCGCGAATTCTCTACAAGGAATGAGTCTTATGGTGAAAACGTTGTTGATGATCAGTGTCTTGGTGTTGCCCTGCCTGTGCACCGCCCAGGAGGCGAGCAGCATGGATGTAAGCATAAATGTGAACGGCCTGTTCCCGAGGCACTCCGAGGGCAACGGCCTGGCCCAGACCGCTTCCTCATCGGCGGGCGTATTAGTGACCTTTCGGTATTCGCCCTTTCGCTTTGCGACTTTCGAGTTCAACTACGGTCACGCCAAGGACACGCAATACTTCACCAATGCGAGCGCACGTTCTTTCGTTCACACTGGCGTGCATGAGGTAACGGGTGCGTATGTCTTGAAGCTTCCGTGGCAAACCGCTCGGCTGAAGCCGTTTGTGCTGATGGGGGCGGGTATCATGCAGTTCAATCCCATCAGCTCTGGCACGTCCGTCTCGGGAGCACAGTCGCAGACCAAGCCCGCTGTTTTGTGGGGAGCCGGGGTCAACTATGGCCTCTCTCGGCACTTCGCATTGCGTTTGCAGTACCGCGGCCTCTTCTACGCCGGGCCTGACTTTATTGTCGCGTCCCTCAAGACTGATCGGTGGCAGCCAATGTCCCAACCATCGTTCGGAATTGTGTACCGATTCTAGAGGTGGATCCGGCGTGGAAGGCAATGGAGGGAACGTGAAAAGCAAGAATGGCACGTCAAACTGCGGTGCTGCACTACTCGGGGAACTGAAAGCGCTCGTGGATTCTTTCCCAGATCACCAGAGGACGGATGTGATCGAGATTCTCGACAGCGTGTTTAAGGAGCTCAGTGCCGACAACGAATGCTTTAACGAAAAGCGCCGCTGGAAGTCACGTCCGAGATGACAATTGTCTTCGCACAGTCACGGCGCAATTTCTCCAATCCGAGTCACGTTTTCGATGGCTAGCCGAGCAAGAGCTTGAGTGGTCGTCTTCCGTAATGCAGGTTCTGAGTCGAGTACCGCTGCATCGCATCAAACGAATATCAGGTTGAGCAAGTGCTGCTCAGGCAGTTGAACTCATAAGGTGGTGGGTGAGTATGGCACAAAGCAATGGCAGAGAGATCGTGACCGCTGGAGGATACGCGACAGCTGCCGACTTCAAGCAGATCTTCACCGAAGACGTCGACCATCTCTTCTTACTGTCATTTCTGCTGACGGGAGACCAACAGAAAGCGGAGGAGTGCTTTGTCGCTGGCATCGAGGAATCCGCAAAAGGAAACCGCGTGTTTAAAGAGTGGGCTCGTTCGTGGGCTCGACGCGCCGTCATTCAGAGTGCTATCCGGTTGATCGCGCCAAGAGAGCGCTCCGTGACGGCCATTCGGGATCCCGATATCGCGCGAGCTATAGGCAAGATTCCACTCCTCCTACATGCAGAGGTCACTGCGATTCTCGACCTTGAAAACCTCGAGCGCTTCGTTTTCGTCATGTCAGTTCTCGAACGCTACTCTGATCACGATTGCGCAATTCTTCTGGGCTGCGCACGAAGGGAGATAATTACGGTGCGTGCTCGCGCAGTGCAGCAACTAGGGGCATTGTTGGGCCTAGGGCGGAGGAAAGTCGCGAGCTCGGAGAACTCAGCAGCCCCCGAAGACGTTGAAACGGTGATCGAACTGACGATAGCTCAGCTCTTCCCAACCCCGTTATGGACCAGCGGCCTTTCCCGATGACGCGTTCGCCGTGATCGGAGCGACCCTTGTTGCAAAAGTCAAAAGCTCGTAGACCCGATGGAATTGCTGTTCAAATGTCTCTGAATCGCTCATGAAAACTAAACAGATGATATGGCACTCGCGGGACGCGCCCAATGCAGTCAGTGCTTACTCAGAATCGCCAACGGTGTAACCTTGACCTGTTGGCTACCTATCTGGTAATAATTACCAGAATGCAGTACTTCACAACACAACAAGCCGCACTGAAGCTCGGAATCGGGCTTTCCACGCTCATTCGCCATATCGTGAATGACAAAGTACCTGCACCCAAGTCCACGAAGATTGGCAAACGAGACGTACGTGCTTGGACGGAACGCGATATTGAACGAGTCCGGGACCTTCTGCCCAAGATTGAGAACGGCAGAAAAACCCGCTATCGGAAGAAAAAGCAACAAAGCAGGAAAGACAAACCGTGAACAGCGGGCACGCGTCGATGCGCTAACACCGACGCGGCCCTAACCAACGCCGCCTGACGGAGCAGGCAAACGATGGCTGATATTGAAGTTATACGCTCCATCCTTTGGGCGCAACCTTGCTGCCCTTGCCTTCACCCTGAAAGCCATCGGCTTCAGCAGTACGGGCCGATGCAATGCCTGGGAGGTCGGCCATGAATACGCCCGACAGCCCGCCTATCTGGAGACCTCTTCCAACCAAACTTCGAGCCTATGAAGCCGTCTACTGGCTCAATCGCTCGTTCGAGGCCACACTATTAAGCCTCCAACGCCTTGAGCGCCTCGGCATGTTTCGGCTCGAATATCTGAATGAATACAAGGTACGAATTGAACACACCCGCGCCGAAGCCAACGAAGAACTGATCGACACCTTGCATGAACAGGAAATGGACGACTCAGCCCGCTTCGACGAAATGCAACGCCATTGGGAAATCCAGCGGAAAGACCCGAATGACGTGTTTTTCCACGCCCGAGACCGTAAGCAGGAGATGAGGGAGCAGATGAAGGAATTGCAAAGCGGCCTTGATCGCCTAAAACCCAAGCAGAAGAAGAAACGGTCACTGCGCAAACCCGGAAAGCCTCGCTAACCAAATTTGCCGCTGCGGAATGCAACACCGCAGCGGCTCCTTTTTGTGTAATTCCAATTGACCTTTTTCCAATTCGCGACCTAGGTCTTTAGCAACTCAGGATGTGACTTTTGGAGCCAAAGCGTGACTGGGCTATCCAATTCGGTCGAGAGTTTCGCTATATCCCGCAGCTCCTGGTCTGAGACCGCCCCCGCCACATCGTAGACGGATTTATTGCGCTTGTCGCTCAAAACCTTGAGCTTCTGGATTAGCTTGGGGTCTGCATTGATCGTGAGTTCCAGAGACTCGATGGTCTTCGTATGGTGGCCGACTTGGGTAACAGTGTTGTAATCGGATGCTCGTAGGGCGATCTTGTCCGCCGTTAGCGCCGCAGTAAAGGAGGGAGAACTTCACGTACGGTTTGATGCGGCAGGAAATGGAAACCCGGACATGGTGGAGCTAAAGAGGCACTCTCAGCGGAAACGGAGAGCTCCGGCTAGGCTCGATCTACGTCCCACGGCGCCATTTCCTGACCCAACACGCTGAGCAGGTCCCGAAACAACAAGTTTCTCTCGAGTTAGCCCGGCATCACAAACTACGGCGCTGGTAAGGTCGACCTAGCGGTCCCTTTTTAGGGATTCGCAGGCGGATCCAACAACTCGCAGTGTTCGACGCACTTTACCGTGTTGACCTCGACGTTCGCTTTCTTGCGTCCGGAGAAATCAATATCTGGAAGGATGAACAAGGTCTGTGGGCCATTGGCGACATTGAAGGTGCAATTGAAGCTCATCGATTGGACACCGCGTTCCTTGCAGCCGGTTTTGTCAAGAGCGTCGGTGAGAGTTAGGGTCTTGTCGAAGACCCGGTCCGCAAGATGAGAGGGGAGCAAGGCGACGGTGAGGGGAACAGGAGATTTGATCTTCACGCTGAGTTCCTTGCCATCGTGGTCGGGGGTCATCAGGCTGTAGACCTTTGGCGCTGGC
>Ga0306922_10002091_pt1 | contig 18431 bp, 20 predicted proteins | sample sta12Cox44000082_FD_203758 | JGI IMG/M metagenome (GOLD analysis project Ga0306922, IMG submission 203758) | Lab enrichment of tropical soil microbial communities from Luquillo Experimental Forest, Puerto Rico - statoxic.12C.oxic.44.000.082 (v2)... | ecosystem: Environmental > Terrestrial >... | reverse complement strand
GGACTCGGTATTAGTGGTTGCCTTACTCATGATTGGCTTTCTCGTGTTGGTTCACTAGACCCACGCGCCTTGCTGGCCGAAGGGCAACCGCTGCCGAGCAGCGTGATGAACGCCCGACGCTTCATTCGATGACCTCGTCATCGACCACTAGTATTCGCGGCGGAGTTCGCAAGCAACGGCTCCCTCAGCGTCACGCCAGGAATTGGCGCACTTTGGCGAGAACGACGCGCGGGCTGAACGGTTTGGCGAAATAGCCGTCGCATCCCGCTGCCAGCGCCTTCGCATCGTCGCCGGATAGGGCATAGGATGTAACTGCGATGATAGGGATGTGCCGCAGTTCCGGATTTGCTTTGATCCGACGGGTCGCCTCATAGCCGTCGAAGATCGGTAGCTGAATATCCATCAGAATGAGGTCAGGTCGGCTCTCCGCTGCCATTGCAACTCCCTTTTCCCCATCAACAGCCTCCAATACCTCGAAACCGGCATTGGTGAGTAGATCATTAAGAATACGTCGATTGTTCTCGGTATCCTCGATGACGAGTATGCGTCTGCTCATGCCGCTTGCCTCCGATCGGCCGCCCGGATCGGCAAGAAGATGGTAAAGGTGGAACCGACGCCAAGCGTCGACTGCAGGTCGATGCGGCCAAAGCAGGTCAGGGCCCTGCATCGCAGCAGGCCATCGCCATTTTGACGCGGGTCAACCCGCAACGGGAAGAACCCGATGTTCAATGAAGGCGGCAGCCTTCGTGCGGTGGCACGAGCCGGATAAGTCGAGAGGCTTACGTCCGGTTCTGTGAGGGGCTCGGGGTGCAATTCCCCGGGCCTACTCGGCAAGATCGTCCGAGAAATGTCTCGGCGAGTCCGCTTTACCTCAACGAACCGACATCAATCGCCGCGACTCTGGCGGCCGGTCAATGCCAGTTCCGGTCGTGAGCAGGTGCAGCAAAAGGCGCCACAACAATGCACGCCTCAACTTACTCAATGACCTCGTCTGCGACGGCGAGCAACGTGGATGGGACAGCAAGGCCGAGCACATTCGCGGTCTTGCGGTTGAGCACCAGCTCGAACTTAGTCGGCTGCATGACCGGTAGGTTGGCTGGCTTTTCGCCCTTGAGGACCTTACCGGTGTAGATGCCCGTTTGGCGATATGCATCCGATGCGCTAGCACCGTAGCTCATCAGGCCACCAGCGGTCGCGAACTCGCGCGCAAAATAAGCTGCGGGTACTGCCCGGCTTGTAGCTAGCGACACAATTTGCTCGCGCCGGCTGACAAAAAACGGATCGGAGGTAACGAGTAGTGCCCCGGCTGGCTTTTCCACAATGGACGCAAATGCATTGTCGATGTCGCGTTCGCTGCTGGCGTTGAGAATATTGAGTTGCAATCCGAGCGTGTTCGCTGCATCGCGCGCAGCTGTCACTCGAACATTGGAAGCCGCAAAGGTTGGGTTCACCAGGACTGCGATTACGGCGGCTTTCGGAACCAGGTCGTGCAGCAGCTCCAAGCGCTTTGCCTCCAACGCGGGAAGGAGGAAGCTCACGCCCGTCACATTGCCACCTGGTCGGTTGAAGCTGTCAACGAGACCGAACGCGACCGGGTCGTCGCCGGCCACAAACACGACCGGAATAGTTGGACTCGCAGCCTTAGCAGCGAGCGCCGACCCAATTCCACCAGCTGCAGCGATCACGGCGGCCTTGCGGGCTACGAGATCGGCCGCCAACGCTGGCAACCGATCATATTGACCCTCTGCCCAGCGGTATTCGATCGTCACGGTCTGACCTTCGATATAGCCTGCATCGGCTAGGCCTTGTCGGAACGCCGCGACAATGGGTTCGTATGCCACCGCAGATGCGCCGCTGAGGAAGCCGATCACTGGCATCGCCGCCTGCTGCGCGCGGGCCGCAAGCGGCCATGCTGCCGCCGCGCCGCCGAGGAGCGTGATGAACTCACGTCGCCTCATGCCGAACATGGGCCTCCTCGCCGCCATATCCCGCCGGGAGTGGCCACCAGCGGGCGAGGGCCCTACAAGTCGGTTTGCCGCACGTTTAGCCTAGCGCAAAAGGGATGGCGCGTCCTTAGGCAGACCTGAAATGTTCTGAATCGTGATGCCCTTTGATTCGCTAGGGTTTTTACAGTGTCGCGATAGTAAAAATGCGCAGCGCGGGATCGTCTCGCAACTCAGAGCGGTTGCAAGCGCTGCCGGCTCAAGCCGATCCCGCTGGTTATCACCCACACCCAGCCGTTCGGACGTCGGCTCGCGTTCTGCTCAATGAGCAAAGACGCGGGGCGCGCGCGATCACGCTCAACGTCCCGGCGATGTTCACCGATCTGATGGCCGACAGCGGCACGCCTGCTACACGAGATGGTGCATCAGTATCTCAACGAGCGCGGTGAGCGCGCGGGCCACGACAGCGAGGGCTGGCGGCGCGAAATCATGCGCCTGCACGAGCTGGTGACCGGCAAGAAAATTTGGGCCGGCGCATCGATCACCAAGTGGCAAGATGGTCGCGTCGTTCGCATCAATGCGCCGGGCCCGACGGGGAAAGCGTCGCTGACGCAGCGTCAGATTGCGCGCTGGCCGCACGCGGTGCGCGGTCTGCATTGGGGGTCGCTGTAACTTACAGCTGCGTGTTATATCCGGCGCCCTGCCCGGAGCGGCAGTGATGCTCAGCGATATTTGCTGACGTCGTGCGAGAGCTCGGGCGGATCGAAAAACTTGCGCTGCGCCTCGCGACAAGCCTTGGCCACGGTGCCGGGGCCGATCTCGCTGCAGCCGGCAAGCGCGTTCGCAACTTCCTGCAGGAAGTCGTCGCGATCACGAACAGCGAGCGGTCGAGCCGCGAGGAAGACGGCATCGAGCTCGGCGTCGGAAAGACGGATGATGGGCGGCATGGGGAGCCTCGAAGCAAGGGGGTTGCGCCACTCGGCAGCGCCGGCATAGCGTTGCCGCGCTTCATCCCCTTCGTGACTTGACTTGCCCCCAGCCGCCCCAGCGGTGTGCTGGGGGCCTCTGTTATTCGGCCGCTTGTAGAGGCTTCTCCGCAGCTGCGAGCACGCGAATCGGATCAGGCTCGTACTGGCTGAGGCCAGCCGCGAGTAGACGCTTCAGCAACCGCGCTGCCTCCGGCTTACGTTTGAACGCGGGACCCGCAGTGTCGTCGGCATCGAGCAACCAACACGGCGGAAATTCCTGGATCTCAAGGCGCAGGTTTTTGCTCTGACAAAGGTAGGCACAAAACTTCGCGGTATCCTGCCAGCTACACCCTCCTTTCCCGAGCTTCCAGCTGATTTGTTCGTCGCGGCCGGGATACGTGCGCGCCATTTCGATGCAGCGTTTAAGTGCGTCACGGTCAACGTCACTCAGCTTCGTCATGCGCCTCGAGCTCCGCTTGCTCGTAATACGACACTGCCGGCCGCACCCTTCGGGGATTGTTGGGCTGACGCGACTGCGGGGACAACCTTAGTCGCAGCGCAAGATCCTTCATGGTCCTGGTAGCCTCGCGCCAGCTCATCATCCAGCGCCCATTAGGCGGACTCTCGCGCAGCGCCTCTTTGATGGCGAGCTCGGCGAGCGCCGCGGCCTCGCAGAACTGGCAAAGCATGCTGAGGTCGGAGTCTCGGAAATGGTCGGGCTTCTCGCAAAGAACGATACGCGCAAACTCGACTTTCGCTGCCTCCGACAAGCCAGGCGGCGGGTGTAGTCGCTTTGGACCCGGGATCGGGAAAACCAGTGCGTCGGCAGCTTTTCGCGGCATGGGAAGCCCTCTGGAATCGCCAGTCTAAATCGTCGCGAACGCCGGCGAAATGATATTCTCGAAGGCGAGAAGGCTGGAAAAACGCGCCGATTCCTGCCGATAATATCAATGGGCTGCGGAATGCCAGCGGGACGCTGTAAAATGGTAGGCCCCTAATGCTTTTCGACAGGTAGCAGAACGCGCACGCCGCCGCGCCCCGGGATGGGGTCCATCTCTAAAAAAATGACTACGCCCCACCTTTTTGATTTCTTTGATGATTTCCTGTTCCCGTAGTCAGGCACGACACTATCCGAGGTTGGGTCGAGCCCAATGAAATCAATGGGTTAGGACCCTAGTACTTTTCCTGAGTAATATCAGGGACTTGGTTTTGAGAAAGGACCGAAACGCGACGAATATTCAGCAGCAGGCTCAGACGCTTACGAGGGCCAAAAACGATACCACTGATTTTCTAAAAGTAGCAAATTGTTCTACGTGGTTCGTTCGCCGGGTTGACGAGGACGCTTCCACCACGGCTCATCCTGCTGGCGCGGCTTAACGCTGCCCAAGTGCCGCGGCCATGTCGCGCTTGCGGGCGCCGCGCTGAGCCCCGCCGCCTGGTTGCGCGCGCCGCGTCGCTATTCTTGGGACGCATAACGTCAAACATCCAACCGCTCGGCAGTGTCACCACTTGTCCCTTAAGGGATGACGGGCGTGCCCTTAGATATAAAGAAAGAGAGATTCTCACTTCTTTGCTCACGCGCGCTAAGGGACAAGTGGTGACACTTCTCGTCTTTTGCGAGCATACGCGACCTACGTTGCGCATTGTGGTTGTACTACCTCCGCCACTCTCTGGCTGCATAGCTCCACTCGCGCGTCATTCGTTCTCTCCTTCTGCCTGGGGCTGCGCGATGGTTTCACGCCAGCGCCGCCGCTGTTCGATCTCCTGCTTCGCGCGTTCTTGGAAGCGGCGGTGAACCTCCGGGTTCACGTCCCAGCGCAATGGGTCCGTGGCGCGCCTTCTTGACGCCTCGGCGACCCACCCCGAGTGCGTCGAGCTGTTGGCAGATACCCTCGATCTCGTGGCGCTTAAGCCCACGCATCGTGCGGTCACCGCGTTGGATGACGCGGTTCGTCAGCCGCTCCACTTTGTGCGCCAGGATGTAACCGGCAACCGCTTGGAGCCGATTATGGTCGTCTGATAGGCCGTAGATGCTGGCGTAAAACGCGAGGGCGTGTCGCCCCAAGAACTGAGACAGGAAGTCCGCCACTCGGCGAGCGCACGCCGAGTCGATCTGAGGTGCTGCTGTGCCGTCGGGGTGCTCGATGCAGTGAAACAGCAGGCAGAGCCGGGCGAACATGCCATCATATTTTCCGATGTGAGCTGAGAGCTTCTTATTGATGATTTCGACCGTGGATGCTTCCTCATGGTGCTTGCGCGCCATCTCTTCTCGAATTTCGCGGGCGGCGCCCTCGAACGTCACGTCGCCAAGTGTAGGCGGCTGCATTTGGTGCAGGTCTTCCACCAGGCTTTCGTATTTCTCGACCGCGTCCGACAATTCTTCGTCACGATCGACCCCTGCTGGCCGCAGCATGATGGTGATGAGGCGCTGGATTAAACCGTCGTCTACTGTATCCGCGGCCAGCTTGCGCATCGGCTCGGGCTGGATACCACCGAGCACCGAGATTGACAGCCGCTCGATGTGCCCACTGCCGCGGCCGATACGGTCGAAGGTGTAAGCGTCGCCGTTGTAAGCCTGCAGCCAAAAGCCGCGGTCGTGGCCGCCACCGCGGACGCCGGCGTATTTGTCGATCGATCCGAAGAAGCCCGACAATTCGTCGCGGTAGTACATCACGCCGTCTGGGCTATCGCACAGGATTTCTTGCGTCGCTTCGACGGTGACGTCATTGATCATGATGCGGGTGTGCCGTGGCCGCGGCGACACGCGCTTGGTCTCCTTGTCCAGCGCATCCCACTCCGCCTTGGCGGTCCTGTAGGCGTGCCACAGTGCGGAGTCGATGCGCTTTAGTGGGCGTATGACTTGGCGCAATATCGGGGTCTTCTTGGTGCTCGGGTCGCCAACCAGCGCAACCCACAGCCGGGCCGATTCCACCCAGCCGCCATAGCGTTTGACGCGAAGCTGAATGTGATCAGGGATGGCGGCGGCGCACACCCCTAGCGCAGAGACGGCGAGACCGGCGGGGTCTACGCCCATGGCCTCACCCTGTTCGAAGGCGAAGTCTTCGATCACGGAGGGCAGCAGCCCGTGCGGTAAGCGTGGCGGCTCAAACGTGTTCCACAGGTCCACCGGCGTTGTTGCCGGTTCGGCGGGGATGGATCCAGGGGCGGGTTTGTTGGGCTTGTTGCCCGGCTTAGGGGGCGGATGCTTCTCGAGCCAGCTGTCGCACATCTCTTCAATAATGATTTGCTCGCGCGTGGGGTCGATGATCCGCCCGGAACGCGCAGCGGCGAGGGCGAGGGCGGCGAGACAACGCTCGACGACGGCTTCGTGCTTTTCACCGCGATTGAGCAACGCGGCGGTTGAGCGCAACAGCGTGTCGTGGGCGTTGCCGCCGCCGCCGGGGCCGAGGTAGACGATGTCGGCGAGCAGCTGCTCGACGTCGAGCGGGGTCGTTTCGGCATGGGCCGCAGCGAAGGCCAGGAACGGATTGTCGGGACTAGCACCATTGCCGGCCGCGGCCGGCTTTTTCTGGTGCAGTAGCGGCGTTGGCGTGGCGGCCACTTGCCGTTCGAGCTCTGCGTATTGATAGTGCAGATCGTCTCGCTTGCTGAGTATGTCGACCGGGTGCCGCTCGCCATTCTTGGAATTGGTCGTCCCTGGCAGCCGCATCAGCTGCGGGATCAGACAGGCCGCGGGGTCGCCACCGAGAAGCTCGGCGATTCGGCGCAGCAATTGTTTGTGGCGGGCGAGGTCCTCGGCCGAGACTGAGAGGGCGCTCTGCAGAAACCAGTAGAGGTGCAGGCCGTGGCCGGAATGGTGCACGCGGCTCGGCGGCCACGACAAGCTGACAATAACGCGTTCGATCTCCTCCGGTGTCTCTTCGACCTGGCTAAAATCAATATCGGTGTGGGCGCAGATGATCGCGGTGATCGTCGCTTCTGCGCGGCGCGTGGCCTTGTCCTTGATCGGGTTGACGCAGACGTAACAACCTTCGCCCGGTTGGTCGCGGCGACGAATGAAATTGGTGATCTCGGCCGAGCTGCGGGTGAGGATGTGCCGTTCTTCGGCTTTGCCCTCGGTCTTGATGTTGGGCAAGCTAGCAATGTAGGCGCGGCCGCTCTTGTGCGGCCCGAACATGGCGGCGACGAATTCGGCGGCGGGGTGCATCTTGGTGTCTCCCATACGCGCGCGAAGGGACGAACCCGATCTGCTGTGCTGCTCAGCAGATCGGATTCGATTGTGGTCATGGTCATAGTCACGCCGGCGACAGCAGTTTCAGCGACCTGCCGGTGTGCGCCATGACGGCGGCGAGGTAGGGTTCGGCCTTGACCCAACGCTTGATCGGCGTGAACAGGGGGAACTTGACCCGCCCGATAGCGCGGTCGGGGTGCAAGTAGGAATCCTGCCCAAGCGGAATGACGGGTATCTCGTCCGGATGCTGGCGGACGCGGCTGCCGTATTCACGACAGAGCGGGGCAATCGCACGGCGGCGACCGCCATCGCTCGAGGTCGTGAACGTGTAGATGACATCCGCGTCGACCGTGATCACCGGCAGATAAACGTTTTCCTGCCAGGGATCGCGCGGCTTGCCGTTGCTGTCGACGTCCCACAGTGACTGATCCAGATGGCCGAGCGTCGCGCGCGCAGGCGTGACGAAGCCGTCCAGCAGTAGTCCCATTTTGTGCTCGACCGGGAAATTGTCTTCCCAGCGAATCCAGCCGGCCATGATCCCGGGCATGAGTGCTACTACCTCCTGCACCGGGCATTCCTCGCCGTCGCGACCGATGAGGTAGTCACCTTTCGTGAACTTCAGGAGCGCGCCGAGCAGCATCGTGTTGTCGACGCGGTCTGCGTAGTCCTCGAAGGGGTTCTTGCCGGGTACGGCCGGCACCTTGTCATCATCGTTTTCCATCTGAAGGTTCCTTTTGTTGATGGTAGGAGCGTGCTTCGCGCACGCGGACATCGAGACGGTCGCCGGGGGAGGCGGCCACCTCGAATTCACTGACGCCAATGCCGGCGGCAGCCGCGGCCGCGCTCAGCGCTTTGACATCGAAACTCTGTCGACCCTTCACCGGGGTCCAGGTCACGGAGAAGTCGCTGCCGGCGACGCGGCGCAGCTGCTTGGCGCGCAGCCGTTCTTTGATTTCTGTTGGCTTGCGCGCAGTGCCGCCTCGGCCGCGTCGACGTCGGCCTGACGTGCCTTATAGGCGACGGCGAGTTCGCGCATTTCGGCGGCGAACTGTGGATCGACCTGACTGCCGCCGTTCGGGAGGGCGCGCCGCTCGATACCGCAGACGCGGGTGAATGGACAGTGCTCACATTCCTTGCCGCCGCTGATCCAGCCTTCTGGCGGTAGCTCGGAGGCCGCATTGGCGGTGAGCACCTTGGTGGCTCGCACCTTGGCGTTGGCGTAGACCTCTGGATCGAAGCCGACGACAAATTCAGTCGTGAGGTCCCAGAACGAGGCGTCGATATAGGTGAGAAGGACGAAATTGGGCTGATACTCGGTAGTGTCGCGTACAACGCCAAGCTGGACGATAGCTTGGTAGCGATGCTCGGGCTTGGGGGCGTCGAGCTTGACCCGGGGGTCGACCGACTTGGCCTCGAGTAGCAGGCAATCGGCGCCAATATCCGCAACACCGAGCGGCGCTAGAATATCGCGCGGAGCGTTGGTGAGCAGCGCGTCGGGGGTGGCCGAGATGAAGCCGCGTTTGAACTGTCGCTGGCGGTCGCCGATGAACTTTAGGCTGGTCCCGAAACGGGCGCGCAGCGCCGGCGCCCAGAAATGCTGTTCGATCATCTGGCCGCGCAGTGTCGCGCCCCAGGTATCGACGCGACCCGGATCACGCTCGGCGCCGTGCTTGGCAAACCACACCTTGCGGCTGCATTGGCCGATGTCGCTGGCGCCGACCGTGAAGGCGCGGTTATTGCTGGAGTCGCGGAGGCTCAGCGCGTAGTCGATGAGGGCCGATTTAGAAGTCGTCAGCATAGGCGACCTCCTCTTCGGTGGGGGTGTTCGGTGGCGAAAATGGTGCGGTCGGCTCCGCGGTGATCGGTTCGGTGGTCGGCTCCTCGAGCGGCGTTCCTGCCCAGTCCCGCCCGATCTTGAACTCGGCGCCGAGCGGAACGCGGAAGCCGTAGTGCTTCCCTGCCTCTATGGCGTGCCGGACCAACAGCTCGCCGACCTGCTCGGCGATCGCCGGTCGGCAGCAGACGACGAGCTCGTCATGGATCCACAGCGTGAAATAAGCGTCGCCGTCCGGTCCGTAGCGGAAGCGGGCGCAAAGCTCAGTGTACGCATCGACGAGCCAGCGCTTGCAGATGATGGCCTCGGACGCGGTGACGATGCGGTTGAGCGCCTTATAATCGGCGCCGGTCGGCACGCGGCGGCCGTCGAGCCCTTCGATCCAGCCGTGGCGCCGGTGCTCGGCCGAGAGCCTTTGGCGCAACGCACGCAGACCAGGGGTCGCGGCGATGAATTTGTCGCGCGCGCGCCGGCCAATCTGCCGTAGGACGGCCTCGCTCGGATGCTTATTCCCGGCCAGGATTTTTTCGCAGAGCGGGCTACCCGGCATGATAGTCAACACTGCACGGACAATGTCCGCGATGATCCCGCCCGCACGTAGATCACCGGCGCCAAACAGAAAGCCATAGCGAAAGGTTTTTGACCCCTCGCGGATGACGGTGTGTTCTTTGTTGCTCTTATCGCGCGTCTCCAGGACCAGACCGAGCGCGGTCGCGGTGTGCCAGTGCTGGTCTACCGTCCCGTCGACCAGGGTGCGTGCGTAGGCGCCGTCATCGTAGGCGGCGAGGTAGTGCGCGAAGCCGCGGTCCTGCAGCGTTGCCTGATCGCAGGCGACAAGCACCCAGCCCTCAGGCGCGCGGAATAGCGCGCGACACTCGGTGCCGAAGGCCGAGCCCTTCTTGGGGTTCGGAACTTGCGCGAGGTTGGGCCCGAAGTGCTTGGCGCGCGAATGTGGTGTTCCGACATGCATTAGGCCGCCGTGAATGCGACCATCGGCGCGAATGTGCTTGATCCACGCCTCTTTGCCGGTCGCTAGCGCTGCCAGCCGCCGGCCGAGCGTGTGGTATTCCGACAGCCCGGCGAATTCCGGAAAGATAGCGGGCAAGGAGTCGAGCAGATCCTCGTCGATGACCGGCTGCTTGGTCTTCTCGGTCAGCTTCTTAGCCTGCCAGCCGCGCTCCTTGAGCAGCGCCGCGATCTGCTGCCGCGAGTTCGGGTTCTTCAGCGCCGGGAACTGTGCACGCAGTCGCTGCGCCAGCTCGGCGCGTCGCGCCTTCCAGGATTCCTCCAACTGTTTTGCCCCCGACAGGTCGAACGGCGCGCCGTCGGCGGTGATGCGATCGCAGATCGGGGCGACGGCGTGCTCGAGATCGAGCGCCCTGTGGGGGTAGCCGTGCGGCTGCAGGAATTGCCATAACCGCTCGTTAATGCCCACGTCGCCAACGCAACGGGCCTGAATTTCGGGCGACCATTCGGACCAGTCCGCGAGCTCGGCACCGATCTTCGCAGCGCCGAGCCGAACCCCCCAGGCCTCAAGGCTCTGGCCCCCGCGCAATCGTCCAAAGGCCGCGTCCTTCGCCCGCGCCGCGACCTCGGCGTCGACGTCGCCGAGGTTCGGCAGGATCAGCCGGCCGGCGACCAGCGTGTCGACGATCCGGCACGCCGCCGGCGGCGACCAGCCGTAGAGCTTACGCAGCACCGGCAGGTCATAGCTTAGGACGTTGTGGCCGATCAGCGTGTCGGCGCGCGCCAGGTGAGCGAGCGCCCGGGCGATTTCCCCCGGGCCATATTCGTGCACGCGGTCATCGCCGAGATCGAGGATCACGATGCAGTGCACCTTGGTCACGGTGGCGAGCAACCCGTCGGCCTCGAGATCGAAGATCAGGGCGCTCGCGCGAGTGGCCTCGGCCGGCATGATGAAGCGGCGAGCGAGCTGGGTGAACAGTGCGCGCGCGTAAGGCCGCGCCGCTGGTATGGGGGCGGCGGGGCGCTTTTTCGCCCGGGTCGGCGCGTGCTCGATGGCGGCGAGTGTCATCGGAACATCTCCCGCAGAATGAGGAAGGCGGTCGATTTCTCGTCGGGGAGCGGATCGGAGAACGGCGGCAGCCCGGCGCGCTCACGCAGCGCGGTGATCGCGGCGTTGATCAGCGACAGGACTTCGAACTTCGTATCGGCGTCAGCGCTCACCCAGCCGGCGGCGCGGACGAACTCGACCAGGCGCGTCCCGTCCTCGAGCGTCATCGCGTTCAAGAACGTGACCAATTCGCCGGCGGCGACGGCGTGCGGACCAGCCAGTAACGCGTCGAGCCGTTCCTTCCGCCAGCGCCGCCATAGGAAAAACAAATCCTCGCGTTCGGCTGCCGCCTTCACGAGCGCCTTCTCCGCCGCCGTTGCGCGGCGTTTCTCGGCCGCGCGCTGGCGCGCCTTGACCGCGGCCGGCGTCTGTTTTTCGGCGAATTCGAGAAAGGCGTTCATCGGTCCAGCTCGGAGAGCGGTAGCTCTGCCTGGTCTTCATCGCAGTAGGCGTGGGGCCATTCGCAATATTCGCCGTCACCCATGAGGCGGGCGAAGGCGCACTCGATTGCTTCGGCTGTGAGTCGCTCGCCCCAAAGCGTTACAAGCAATTCACGGATGTGATCGGGATCATCTGGTTCGTAATAGAGATCGCAGCCTTTCCTACCGCCCCATGCTCTAAGCAGGGGACCGTCGTATTGGGCGATGATCGAGTTATCGATGATTGCTTCGAAAGCAGCTTGAGTTCTGTAGTCAAGTTTCATGGCTTATCTCCGCCGCGGTTGTGATGGGTGCGGGCTTGACCAGTGCCGAAGTCTGCACGCCGTAGAGCGCAATCAACATGGCTTCGGCGCGCTGATGATCCTTCCGGCGGGCAAGCAGCTGCTGAGCGTGCGGAAACATTCCCAGCGCTTGCTGCCTGCTCCCTTCTTTGTCCTTGCCTTTGAGTCGCAGCGCGCGCTTCCACATCGATGGTTCGATGATCTCGAGCGGGACGGCACAGAGCGTAACCGCCGCCTCAATCGCCCCTACACTGCGGCCGAATTTGAATCCTGAACTCGCGCCCTGCCGCGGCATCGCCTGGCCGCGCTCGATGAACGCGTGCTGTGGGCCGTGCTGGAGAATCCACTCCTGAATCGCGAGGACGTTGACGCGTTCTTTCGCTTTGCTGCCGATCGTCGGAATGTCGATGGCGGCGACCACACGGGCGTCGTCTTCGTCGATCTCAATGAGAGCGAGGGCGCCGCGAATGCCGGGGTCAATGCCAAGAATTTTCATGCCACGCCCCTGCCCGTTGGAGGAAACGCGGTGAGGTGAGGCTCGTATTGAGCCACTACCGTGCCGTCGGCTCGCTCGAACCGCGCTGAGACGATTGCCGGCGCAATATCGACGAGCTCGGTACTATCCAGATCGATGGGCACTTTGCGGCGCGCGGCCCAAGCATGTCGGGCCAGGCGCTCTCCGCGGGCCCAATTGAGCGTTTCGGTCGAGCAGGCGACCGACATACGCACGCGTGAGCCATCGCTGAATTCACACGCGAAGACCGGACCGGGGCGACCCTTGGGCTTGGGGACTTTCAGCTTGCTGACGCGATAGCCGCTAGCTCGAACGAGCGTGAGCGCCGCGTCGAGAGCTGACTTCGAGACGCGATCTTTGCGCTTGGCGGTTTCCGGCTTCGAGACGCGAAAGCCAAATGCTTCAACGATGAGTAACGCTGCACCGAGAGTTTTATGCAGAGCGGCGCGACCGCCATCGTAAGCAAAGTCGGTCTCACATAGCGTTTTAGCTTCGTCGACAGTGTCGGCCCGCGACACGCCGTCAAGGTGCCCATAGCTATGTGGCTCACGGCGATGCGGGAGAAAAAGGTATTTCGGGCTTTTTTGTCCTGGGTACACGGGCGGGATAGGCACAGCACGCACTTTGTAGAGTTGGACGCCGCCAACGGTGCCGACATAACCGTTATCATCGTCGCCCGCCCATACGATTTTTTGCTTGTTGGTCATTGCTGCACCTTCACGAAACCGCCGCATGTTCGTCACTCCATCAAAAAGGCGACGGCGCCCGCAATTGGCAGGCGCCACCGAAGTCATTCCAAGAGATTTGAGCCGAGGGATTTAGCGACCGTTGGAGATCAAGGGCATGACCATCTCGTCCCAGACAACTTCTGGGCCGAACTTGGCCGCCGCCTCCATCCGCCTGACGGGGGTGCTGAGGTCGGCCGTCCCGGTGATGGTGTAGAACTTCGCCAAATTCTCCGGCGACGCCGTCTTGAACGCGCCAAGCAACTTCACGAGCGCGTTCACCGACGCCGCCGCGGCCAGGATCGAGCACTTGCCCCGCAGGACACGGTCGATCAGAACCTGATCACCATGCTCGATAAGCACAACTGCGGCCCGGACATAGTGAATACCAGATCCGACTCGCAGCGCGACCTCGCCGAGGGTCAACTTTTCCGGCTTGGCGCGGTAAAGCTCGGCCCCAGTGAAGGCGCGCAGTGCGGCAAGACAAATGCCGTCCCGAATGTGCTGGCGCGGCGAACGCCGCTGGCCAGTGTGCAAACCCGGCTTGAAAAAGCCGGCCTTTGCTGCCATCTGCAGCATGTTAACACCTCATAAAGGTCCTATCTGCGGGGGTCGACGTAGATGCGTCGATCCCCGTTTTCCGTAGTGGCCGAACCCTGGAAACCACTACGGGTTTTCGCGCTTCATGCGCGAAACGCTTGAGTTTCCGCTGAAATCGCCTATATGGAGCGCTTGCTCGCCTCTTAGTGCGCGGGTCTGTCGGCTCCCCGCCGCGGCCCGCGCTTCTCATTCTCAAACGGGACGCGCCGCCGCAAAGCCGCAAGCGGGGCGTCCCAATTTCCGGTCTGCTTCTCTTTTTGTCTGTCGATGTCCCTTCCGAGGGCACTCCCTCCAGGTTCCCGGCCCAAGCAGCTAACCGGGAGACATCAACGACCCCTCTTGTGTGGATCTTGCGGACGCACTACCCGGCTAACTCGCGCGCTTTGGACGCGCGCGGCATACGGGTGCGGCACCATCAGCGAGCGGGCTCCGAATAACCGGCGATCACCTGGGCGACGTTCCGATCGGCGATCGCGCTTAACCCCGCGCTGGTCTGGGGGAGCCCCTCTAGTCTCGCGATTCCCACCGAGGGCGGGGTGGGAGGCTTCGTTCTGTGTAGTCCGGGGATTTGCAGGCCCCCGGATTATCCTGTCATTCTGATTCCCGTGGGACGACGCGCGCGCGAGCAGGGTCATTTCATCAGCGCTACCCTCCGCCGAATCCCCCAGCGACGCACGGAAACGCGCTCGAGCTTCACCCGCCCCTTGGCGTGTTCACGTTTGAGAGTGTCGACGGAGACGCCGCGGAGCTGAGCGCCTTCCTGCAACGGCGCGAGGCCGTCGAGCCAACGCTGGTACTCGATGGGATCAACCGGAGGAACGGCGGGCTTCATAAGCCCCTAATTCTCACCCATACGGCCCAAGCTCAAAACACTGGTTTGGGCCACGCGCCATAGATGAGATGTAAGTTGTTGCGTAATTATGCGGGCCCGTGCGTCTGGGCCGTTTGGACTGCATCAAACTATTTTGGGCCGTTTGCCGGGCCGTTTGCTGGCCCGTGCTGGCCCGTGCGCGTTGCTTTTTGGTGTTCGTAGTACTGATTCCGAAGTGTCTTCCTGGAATATTTACCCTCACAGAGAAGTTGCAGTCGATCGTAATAGGCCCCCATATCTTCCCCAGAATTGCACGGGTGTTGGTCAACAAACCGTTTAGCGGAATCAACAGGCTCCGCGGCGATGGCGGCAGCAGGCCACTCAACGAGGTCGCCGGCACCCTCGCTGCGGCTGAAACCCAGAATGCCATCGCCACTACCAGTGCCGGATTGCTCGGCAATGCTGGTGCCTGCGACAGTGTCCCGATCTTCGGCCACAGCCGCTGGCCGCGGCATCAGGCCCAGCGTTACCAAATAGTTCACGACATCGCCGTGGTGAAAGCGAACTAAGCTCGCCTTCAAAGTGGCGGACCCGCGCATATCGAAGATCGGCGCGTTGTTCCCCTTGCCATCGGACCCGACCCGTATGACCGGTCCGACGCGGATCGCGTGAGGGCTTGGCCAGTCCACATCGATGCGGGAATGCGTCGCACGGCGCCAGAAAAACTGGCGGGCAGCTGCCAGCGAAGTCACCAATGGCGGATTGACGGAAAAGTCGGGGCTTTCGTCGACCGCAAGCTCCCGACAACGCCAACGAATAGAGCCATCTTCCAGGCCATCGAGCAGCAACTCTTTGGCTAACTTCTCGGAACCAACGATCTCGGTGACGAAGGCGAGCTCGACACCGGCCAGCGGCCAATCGTCGGACGTGCTATTGTTGTCATCAGTCCCAGCCATTTGCGAACCACTCATGGCGTGGATTAGGGCCAGCTTGGCGTCGAAACCGTCGAGCTGCGCCCGCTTTTACCGCCGTTGTCCGCGCAAATCTACGACACCCGCCTTCGCGCGCTTGCCGGTCACGACCTCATTGACGAATGCGGCCCACTTCTCCAGCGCCCGCCGCCGCTCGGCGATATAGGTCGCCCGGTTGTAGACGGCGCTCACCCCTGACTTAAATCCGCTGATGTGGCCGAGGCACGCCTCGACGATGTGCGGCGCAACGCCAAGTTTGTCGTGGGCATTGGTCGAGAAGAACCGGCGAAGATCGTGCAACACCCAGCCTGGCATGGACACCTTGATGCCGGCGGCCTTGCGAGTGGCAATGATGCGCTCGTCGAGCGCCGCCTTGGCCCTGGCCCAACCGGTGAAGCCCTGCCCGGTGCCGAAGACGAATTCGCGTCCGTTCTGCGGTCGCGCCTTGAGGATCGCGAGCGCCGGCGCCGTCAGCGGAATGACGTGCGGTCGGTTGTTCTTGGTGCGCAACGCCGGCAGATTGATCTCGGCGTGGTCGAGGTCGACCTCGTCCCCGCGCAAACCACCGATCTCGGTCTTGCGCGCGGCAGTGTAGGCCAGCAGGCGGAAGATGTCGGCATAGTCGGAATCGCCGAGCGCGTTCCAAATTTCGCGGAATTCGCCCGCGGTGAGCACGCGGTCGCGGCTCTTGTTCGCTGCCGCCTTGTTCACGTAGCTCGCCGGATTGGTGTCGATCAGCCCCTCGCGCGTGAGCCAAGTGAAGTAGCCGGATAGACTCCCGAGCATGTTGTTGGCGGCCGCCGGTCCAGCTTTGGCCGCAATCGTCGATACGAGCGCGGCAACAGCGCGTCGATCGATCGCCACGATCGGACGGGTATGTAGAGTCCGTGCGTACTTCGTGAGATGGCGCTCGACCTCCTTGAAGGATCGCGAGCCCGGCTTCGCCTTCGCCTGCTTGTGCGGAAGATAACGAGAGAGCAACACGACGAAGGTCTCGGCCGCGCGCTCGTGTGCCTGCCGCTTCTCTGCCGCCGGATCGCCACCGAGTCGAACACTGGCGAGGATGTCGCGAGCCCTAGCGCGCGCCGCACCGAGCTCCAGCATGGTGGTGGTGCCGAGTGTTACGCGTTTGGTCTTGCCGCCGAGATCGTATTGCACTACCCATCGCGTGGCGCCGCCTTCGCGCAGGCGCAAGCCGAAACCGCCGAGGTCGTTATCCCAAAATGTCTTGTCCTTCACACCCGCGGGCAGCGTGAGCGTCTTGATGGTCGTCGTCGTCAGCTTCAAGCGAACACCTCCAATGTGCCTGTCCTGGGCAGGTCCTGGGCAGGTTCGCTCTGCCTTCTCCTGCCTCCTCTTGCCTCAATCGCATTGGAGACGTATGTCAGAAACCCGCGATTTACAAGGCTTGTGCGTGTTCGTGCATTCTCCTGCTGTCTCGGTTACACTTTGCTCGATGTTGGAGGTGGTCGCGCACATCGATACCCCGTCGGGCGCCAGCCGATAGAAATCGTAGGCGGCGGTTTCGATCACGGTTGGACTCAACAAGCCGATGCGCTTGCGCCAGCCAAAGGGGCGATCGGGATTGCTCATCGTTTAATTCCGGTGATGACCAGGTCGAGCGGCATGGGTGCAGCCCAACCGCAGTCTGATGGCTTTGCCGTCAGCTGGCAATGAGACCCTGGGCTTCCCGTAACGCGGCGAGCGCGTCGCCACCAGCGGAAACGAAGGCGGAAACGCCGGCTTGGGTGAGCTCGCCCTCGAGCGCACCGGGCCGGCCGGCAAGCCAAACCACAGCGCCCGCCCGGCGCAACGCGTGCGTCGCCGGCACCGCCTCACGCGCGTACACCTCGTCCGACGAGCACAGGCACGCGAGCTTGGCGCCCGAGGCCTTGAATGCCTCGATCATCGCGTCGCGAGTGGCGAAGCCGTCGTTGCCGGCTGCCTCGATGCCGCCGGCGGCGAAGAAATTCTTGGCGAAGGTTGCCCGCGCGGTGAAGTCGGCGGGCGTGCCGAGATTGGCGAGGAAGATTTTCGGCCGCGCGCCGGTGCGCGCGAGCATCCGATCGGAAGCGTCGCGAAGCGCTTCGAACGGTTCGGTGAGACGAATGCGCGGCAACGGTTCGAACGCCAACGCGGAGGGCGGTGACAGCGCGACCGGCGCAACATCGAGCACCGATACCGGTGCTTCCGCGAGATCGGGGAAATCGCTGGTGCCGGTGAACACATCCTTGCGCCGGGCCACGGCGAGCTGGCGCGCGGCCCGCACGGCTGCGACCTTTTGCTGAATCATGCCTTGTTCTAGCGCGGCCCGCGCGCCGCCCGCTCGCTCGATCTCTTGGAACTCGGTCCAGGCTGCGCGGCAGAGCTGTTCGGTCATATTCTCGATGCCGCCGGCGCCGGCGGCGGGGTCCGTCACCCGCGCGAGGTTCGATTCTTCCAGCAGGACGAGCTGGGTGTTGCGTGCAATTCGTCGCGCGAAACGCTCCGGCAGGCCGAGCGCGGTGGTGAACGGCAACACCGTTATGGCGTCGGCGCCGCCGAGGCCGGCGGCGACAACCGCGATGGTTGCCCGCAACATGTTCACATAGGGATCGCGTTTGGTCATCATCCGCCAAGCGGTCTCGGCCGTGACGAGGGGCCGCCCGGGCACGAGCTTGCAGGCTTCCTCGACACGCGCCCACAACATCCGCAGCGCGCGGAACTTGGCGATGGTCAAGAACTGCTCGACATCGGCTGCGAGGCGGAAATAAATCATGGCGCGGGCGGCATCGAGCGCAATCCCGCCCGCTTCCAGCGCGCGCAGATATGCAACCGCCGCCGCCAGGGCGTACGCCAATTCCTGCGCCTCGGAGCCGCCGGCATTGTGGATCGCCCGGCCGTCAGCCGCAGCAAACGGCCCGCGAAAGCCCTGCGCCGCCAAATCGGAAATGGCGGCGTTGAAAATCGGCAAGAGACCACTCCACAACAGCGGGCTTGCGCCGCCGACCACCGCGGCACCGATCGGGTCGAAGCCGAACCGGATGCGGGTGGCGGCGGGAGCGAGGCCGCGGCGCTTGACCAAGGCCGCGAGCCCGC
>Ga0306922_10002089_pt1 | contig 18433 bp, 15 predicted proteins | sample sta12Cox44000082_FD_203758 | JGI IMG/M metagenome (GOLD analysis project Ga0306922, IMG submission 203758) | Lab enrichment of tropical soil microbial communities from Luquillo Experimental Forest, Puerto Rico - statoxic.12C.oxic.44.000.082 (v2)... | ecosystem: Environmental > Terrestrial >... | reverse complement strand
GCGACCGCTGCGCGGGCGCCCAAGCCGCCAACGTCGGCGGCACTGGGCCGCGCAGCGAACGGTGCCGGCGTCGCGTCCGCGGAAGCGATGCCGAGCGAGCCGAAACGCATCATGCCGCGCAGCCCGCGCTCGGCGCTCGAACCGGACATGGTCGACGCGCCGCTTCGCCGCTCCAGCAGCGCGCGTCATCCGCTCGTTGTGATCGGCAATGCCGTCATCACCATCTTTGTGCTGCTCGCGGTCGTCACCGGCGGCGTGCTGTTCGTCGGCAAGCAGCGGTTCGACGCGCCCGGGCCGCTCCCCCAGGACAAGGTCGTCAACGTTCCACACGGCTCCGGCATTCGCGACATCGCCGACGTGCTGCAACGCGAGGGCGTCATCGACCAGCCCTGGGTGTTCATCGGCGGCGTACTTGCGCTCAAGGCGCGCGAGGGCCTCAAAGCCGGCGAATATCAGTTCAGCGCGCATGCGAGCCTGCGTGACGTCGTCGCCACCATCGTCGACGGCAAGGTCATCGCCCACCAGATCAGTATTCCCGAGGGTTTGACCTCCGAACAAATCGTCGCGCGTCTGCTGCAGGACGACATCCTCACCGGCAACATCAAGGAAATCCCGCGCGAAGGCAGTCTCCTGCCCGACACGTACAATTTCACGCGCGGGATCACGCGCGAGCAGATTATCCAGCGCATGCAGGCAGCGCAGGAGCGCTTGATCAAGGAAGTCTGGGAGCGGCATTCGCCCGATCTGCCGCTCAAGACCGCGGATCAGCTTGTTACGCTTGCGTCGCTGGTCGAGAAGGAAACCGCCAAGCCCGATGAACGCACCCGCGTGGCCGCGGTCTTCGTCAACCGACTCAAGCAGCGGATGCGGCTGCAATCCGATCCGACCATCATCTACGGGCTGGTCGGCGGCAAGGGGACATTGGGCCGGGCGATCATGAAAAGCGAGATCGATCAGCCCACGCCCTACAATACCTACCAGATTGACGGCTTGCCGCCGGGGCCGATATCCAATCCGGGACGCGCGTCGCTCGAAGCGGCCGCCAATCCGGCGCGCACCCGCGAACTCTACTTCGTCGCCGACGGCACCGGCGGCCACGTCTTCGCCGACAGCTTCGACCAGCACCAGAAAAACGTCGCGCGGCTGCGCTCGATGGAGTCCGATCAGAAGGATCGGGCTCCGGCCGATTCGGCTGCGCCCGCGCCGCCGGCCGCGGCGTCGCCTTCGCCGACGCCGGTCGCGGCCCCGCCGCACCGCGCGCCGACCCACCGCACGCAGACATCGCCCGCCCCGGCCGCGCATTGAGCGACGAAAGTCGTGCACGCGCCGGTCGCGACGCTCTTGTGACGTTGCGACACCGCCGCTAAGTTCGGCCGCGATTTTTTTCAACGTTCGCGGCCGGAGATCGCAGTCCATGGCGCTGTCGAGCATGACGGGCTTTGCTCGTAGCCATGGGGTGAGCGGCGCCTATGCGTGGGCTTGGGAGATCAAGTCGGTCAACGGCAAGGGCCTCGATCTGCGCTTGCGGCTGCCGCCCGGCTGGGACGCGATCGAGGCTGGCGTGCGTGCACGCGCGGCGGAGGCGTTGGCGCGCGGCTCGGTGCAAGCCGGACTGACGGTGGAGCGCAGCGGCGGCGCGCCGGTGGTGCGGATCAACACAGCCGTGCTCGATGCGGTCCTGGCGAGCGTCCGTCATCTGTCACGTCAGATCGAGAGCTCGCCGCCTTCCCTTGAGGGCCTTCTGGCCCTCAAGGGCGTGATGGAGGTCAGCGAAAGCGAAGTGAGCGAAGACGAGCGGCGCAATGCGGAAGCCGCCGTGGTCAAAGGCTTTGCCGAAGCAATCGCGGCGCTCGCTGAAATGCGCCGGCACGAGGGCGCAGCGCTCGGCCAAGTGCTAACGACACGTCTGAGCGAAATTTCGACCTTGGCGCAGCGCGCCGATCGATCGCCGGGGCGGCAGCCCGAGGCGATTCGGGCGCGGCTCGCCGAACAGATCGCGACGCTGCTCGAGCAATCCGAGCGCTTCGATCCCGACCGGTTGCACCAGGAAGCGATCCTCATTGCGACCAAAGCCGACGTGCGCGAGGAGCTCGACCGGCTGGCCGCCCATGTGGCGCAAGCGCAGCGTCTCATCGCCGAGGGCGAAGCGATCGGCCGCCGGCTCGATTTTCTCGCCCAGGAGCTCAACCGCGAAGCCAATACGCTATGCGCCAAGGCCAACGACCTCGAGCTCACCAATATCGGGTTGGAGCTGAAAGCGGCGGTCGAGCAATTCCGCGAGCAAGTGCAGAACGTCGAATAGCGATGGCGCGCAAGGCACCAAAGAGAACGGGGATTGCGCGGCGCGGCCTGATGCTGGTGCTGTCGTCGCCGTCCGGTGCCGGCAAGACCACGCTGTCGCGCACGCTGCTCAAGGCCGACCGCGGTGTTGAGCTGTCGATCTCGGTGACAACGCGGCCAAAGCGACGTAGCGAAAAAGATGGAAGGGATTATCACTTCATAGACCGGGCTCGCTTTGATGCAATGGTCAAAAAAGGTGAGCTCCTTGAATGGGCCGAGGTGTTTGGACACCAGTATGGTACGCCGCGTCGTCCTGTAGAGAGGGCGCTACAAGCAGGTCGAGACGTCCTTTTCGACATTGATTGGCAAGGCACTCAGCAGCTACGCAAAAAAGCACGTATTGATCTGGTCAGCATTTTTATTCTGCCTCCATCAATTAAGGAGTTAGAGAGGAGGCTTTGGCGGCGCGCGCAGGATAGTGAATTTGTCATCGGCTCGCGCATGGCCATGGCGGCTGGTGAGCTAAACCACTGGGCAGAATACGATTACGTTATCGTCAATCGAGAGATCGACGCGGCATTTGCTCAGGTGCGCACCGTTCTGGCTGCTGAGCGGCTTAAGCGCGAACGGCTTGTTGGGCTAACCGAATTTGTTCGCGATCTTCATTCACAGTTGTGAGCCTCTAAGCCTCAAACCGTCAGCACGGTGCGGCCGACAACGCGGCCGGCGCGCAGATCGTCGAGAGCTGATTGCGCCTCGCTGAGCGGCCGCTCCCGGCTTGGGATGGGGGCGATCTTTCCAGTGCGCGCCAGCTCGATCAGCTCGCGCGCCTCCGCCAGTGTTCCGGTCAATGTGCCCTTGATGGTCATGGCCTTGATCGCGAACATGGCGGCCGCAATCGAGAAGGCACCGCCGAGGAGCCCCGTCACCACGACCTTGCCGCCGCGCGCCAGCACGCCGGTCGCAAATTGCAGCGAACGATCGGAGCCGACGAAATCGCAAGCGCCGAGCAATCCGCCGGTCGCGGACACGATCGAGCGCCGCGCTTGTGGGTCGGCCGGGTCGTAAGCCGTCGCGGCGCCAGCGGCGAGCGCCGCATCGCGTTTGGCGGCGTCGATGTCGGCGACGATTGGCGGCTCACGAAACAGCGCCCGCGCAATCGCAAGCCCCATCATGCCGACCCCGCCGAGGCCGACCAGCAGCACCGGGCCGCGCTCGGCATGTCTACCTAGGTGTTTTAACGCGCCGTAGGCGGTCAGGCCGGAGCACATCAAGAGGCCGGCGAAAGCGGACGACAGCGGCGCGTATTCGATTAGGTAGCGCGGATGCGGGATCAGCACATGGCTCGCGAAGCCGCCGTCGGCGCTGACGCCGAGATGGCGATGGTCCGAGCAGAGATTCTCCTCGTAGGCGCGGCAGGCCGCGCAGGTGCCGCAACCTATCCAGGGATAGACCGCGATACGGCGACCGACGACGGCGCCTTCGGCCTCGGGGCCTGCACTTTCGATCACGCCGGCGATCTCGTGCCCCAAGGTGAAGGGCAGCGGCCGATCCTTGGTGATATCGAGGCGCTTGTCGCCGCCCAGCGCGAAATAGCCATCCTGCAAGTGCAGATCGGAATGACAGACGCCGCAGCGTTCGATGCGCACCAGCACTTCGCTGCCCCGCGGGGTCGGGCAGTCGACGATGGTTTCGCAAAGCGGCTCCCCGTAGGCGATCAACGACTGGCGGCGCAGCTTCGTCATGGCAAACTAGGGGCCTCGTCATTTGCGCTTTTCATCATGCCACGCCGGCGCGTTGCTCGGCGAGCGCCCGCGCCAGTGCGGTAAAGCCTTCGACGGAAATGTCTTCGGCGCGCGCGGTCGGGTCAAGGCCGGCGGCGCCAAGCAAGGCCGGCACGTCGGCGCCAAGCGCGCGCAGGCTTTGCCGCAGCATCTTGCGGCGTTGCCCGAACGCCGCCTGGGTCACGCGCTCGAGCAGATCGCGATCGCAGCGCGCGGGCCTTAGCCGTGGCACCAGACGCACCACGGAGGATACGACTTTTGGCGGCGGCACGAAGGCCGAAGGATTGACGTCGAAAACGATGCGCGCTTCGCAGCGCCATTGCGCGAGCACCGACAATCGCCCGTAAGCCTTCGTGCCCGGCGCGGCGACGATACGCTCGGCTGCCTCGCGCTGAAACATCAGCACGGCACGGTCGTACCAGGGCGGCCACGGCTCGTCACCGAGCCAGGAGACCAAAAGCGCGGTGGCGATGTTATAGGGCAGATTGGCGACGATGCGCGTCGGTGCGCCGCCGATGTGCGAACGCGGGTCGAAATTCAGCGCATCGGCCGAGACAATGTCGAGCCGGCCGGGATAGTGTGCGGCAACCTCCTGCAACGCTGGGACCGCCCGATCGTCGCGTTCGACGGCGATGACCCGCCGGGCGCCGAGCATGAGCAGCGCGCGCGTGAGCCCGCCCGGTCCGGGGCCGATCTCGAGCACCGTGGCGTCCCCAAGCGGCGCGGCGGCGCGGGCGATGCGCTCGGTAAGATTAAGGTCGAGCAGGAAATTCTGGCCGAGCGATTTGCGGGCGCGCAGATCGTGGCGGCGGATGACGTCGCGCAGCGGCGGCAGGCCGTCCTTTGCGGTGTCCTCGGCGCCAGTCACGACGCGATGAGCGAAGCCGGGCTCTCCGCCTTGGCAAGGCGCGCCGCGAGCCGCAGCGCCGCGACCAGGCTCTTCAGATCGGCCCGGCCGGTGCCGGCGATATCGAACGCGGTGCCATGGTCGGGCGAGGTGCGCACGAACGGCAAACCCAGCGTGACGTTGACCGCGTGATCGAAGGCGAGCGTCTTGATCGGGATTAGCGCCTGGTCGTGATACATGCACAGCGCTGCGTCATAGGTCGCCCGGGCCTGCGCGTGGAACAGCGAGTCCGCCGGCAGCGGGCCGCGCGCATCGATGCCGTCGGCGATAAGCCGGGCGACCGCCGGCGCGACGATGCTGCCGTCTTCCTCGCCGAGCGTGCCTTCCTCGCCGGCATGGGGATTGAGGCCGGTGATCGCGAGCCGCGGCCGGTTCAGCCCGAACCGGGCCGCAAGATCGCGCGCGACGATGCGCCCGGTCTCGATCACCAGACCGGTCGTCAGCTGATTGAAAATCTCCTTCAGCGGCAGGTGAATGGTCACCGGCACGACGGCAAGCACCGGCGACCACAACAGCATCACCGGCCGCAGCGTCCGGCCGGTTGATTCCTGCACCAGCTTGGCCAGGAACTCGGTGTGACCCGGTTCGGCGAAGCCCCAATGGTAGAGCACGTTCTTGGCCACCGGATTGGTCACGACGGCAGCGGCTTCGCCGGCCATGACATCGGCTACGGCGCGGCGGATCGAAGCGACGGCGGCCGGTGCGCTCGAGCGATCGGGGCGGCCGGGCTCGGCGCTCACCGCCACATCGATGGCGACAACCGGCAGCGCGCCGGCGAAGGCCGCGGCGGCCGACCGCGGTGTCACCGCTGTTATGGGAATGTCGAGACCGAGCCGCGCGGCGCGGCGACGAAGAAAGTCGACCGTGCCGACGAGATAGAACGGCGGCACGTTCAGTTCGGCGCGGCGGCGCCAAACGTCGAGCGCAAGGTCGGGGCCGATCCCGGCCGGCTCGCCGAGCGTCAGTGCCAGGGGCTGCACGATCGTTCTTCTAGTGGCGTTGATCCAACGGAACCTTGTATTCGATCATGGCCGAGCGCCGCAATTGCGCGAGGTAACGCTTGGATTGCGCGCCGAACTTCTTCTCAAATAGCTCCTCGCGCGCTTCCTTCTTGCCTGGCGTATCGGTCTTGTTCTCGCGTTTGGAGCACAGTGCGAACATCTGGACGCCCTCGGCGGTCTGCTCGGGCGGCGTGAGGTGGCCGACGTCGGTGCCGTTGAGGATATTGCGCAGCGCCTCGGGCAAGTCGGCGGAAAACTTGGTGACCTGATCGCGCACCGCGACTTCGCGGAGCGCGCGGGCGAACGGGATGCCGTCGGCGCAGGTCTCGAAGCGCGTCCGCAGCGTGTCGGCGTCGCGCTTGCGCGCCTCGAAGGCGGAATCGGGCGAGCCGCGCGGCACCAAGAGCAGGATGGGTCGCAGCACGTATTCGTAGCCGACCTCGTTCTTGTCCTTGTCCGGTGACTTGTGCAGGTCGAGCGCCGCTTCCACGTCGGTGTCGGCGATTTCCAGACTGGACTTGTAGCGGCCACGCACCAGGGCGTTCCAAGCGAGCTGGGCGCGCAGCCGGTGCTTGAAGGTGCCGACGCTGGAACCGCCCTTAGTCAGCATCTCCTTCAGCTTGTCGGCGTCGGCGCCCATGCGCACGGCGACGGTTGCGAAGGAACTATCGACTTCTGAGTCCGGCACAGTGATGTTGAAGCGCTTGGCCTCGTGGACTTCCAAAATCTCATCGATCAGGCTGTCGAGCGCCTCCTTTTTGGTGGCAGACTTTTGCGTGCTCATCTGCAGGAACTTCATGCGGTGCTCGATGTCGAGCGCCGTGATCGGCTCGCCGTCGACCAGCGCCACGATCTCTTGGGCATGGCTCGCCATCGGAGCGGCAACCAGGCTCGCTACCGTGAGGGCTGCGGCCGCTGCGGTGCGGCAAAGCCAATGCATTGCAGTCTGCGATCTCACCTTTGGCTCTCCTTCGGTACCGCCGCCGTCCGGCCGCGGCCTCGATCAGTTTCCTCCCCCTGGCACCGCACGGAAAATCTTATCGCCTCGCGGCAAAATTTAGAACGCCGCCCCCACCGGGGACAGGGTATCGGGCCCGAGTGTGCGCAAGCTCATCTGCAGCATGAACGTATTGTTCTGCTTGGGCGGCCCGGTTTGCACGTAAGTATAGCCGGTCAGCCAGTTCAACGACAGCATGAAGCAATCGTCAGTGTAGCCGATGCCGATCCGCGACTGGTTGAACTGATGCGCGTACAGATCGTAACGCGCCGAGCCGAGCAGGATCCAGTTGTCGGTCAGCTTGACCGAGCTGCCGCCCAGGATGCCCTGGCGCCGGAACAGAAAGCCCAGCTCCGGTTGCGGCGCGTAATTGCCGTACAGGACTTGCACCGACCAGCGCTCGAAATTAGCGCGGCTTTCCGCTTCGAAGCGCTCCACCGCGAAAGTCTGCTCGTCGAAGCGCGCGCGCGCAGTGAAGGCATACACCGAATTCGGTTGATAGGTGACGCGCCCGACATAGTCGGAGGCGGTCCTGTCGAGACCGCTATTCAATCCGGTATTGGTGATGTCGTTGACGCCGGCCGCGAACGAGTTCGTGCCGAACAGTTGATACGACTGCCCGAACATCACGTTGACCGAGCCGGCTTTGTTGAACTGCGCGGTATATTGGAAGCCGACATTGGCGCGGCCGCCGCCTTCGACGCGGTCCCAGCCCGAGAACTTGTCGATCTTGAACAGACTACTGTCGTCGAACACGAGGCTCTGCGCGTCCTCGTTCGGGAACTGGCCGATGTGGGTTTCGTTCGGCCGCACGATGAGCTGGGCGATCGGCTCGAAGGTTTGCGTGCCCCACGGCTCGGCATCGACGAACGGATAGCGGTACTCGACGCCGGCGGTCGGCATGATGCGGGCGAGCTCGGTCTGGCCGGGGGTGATGTAGTTGGAGACGCCGGGTTGATTCTCGACGTTGACCGAGGCGAAGTCGCCGCGCAGGCGGAAGAACGGCGTGATCTGCTGGCCGTTGGCGGTCACCAGCGTGCGGCGCCAATCGGCCTCGGCGGAGAAGCGATCGTACTCGCCGGGTATGCCGCGCAACAGGCAGTTCGGCTTGATGAGGAAGGCGGTGTCGGCCGTGTTGCTGAAGCAAACGCCATTGTTCTGCGCGATCTGATTGATGGCGTCGAAGCTCGCCTGCTGCCGGGTGAGGCTGGTGAGGTTCATCTTGTAGCTCAATTCGCCGCCCATCAGCTGCTGCGCGAGCACGTTGGAATAGTCGAGGACCGGATGGATGATCGGCAACTGCGCCTGCACGTCCTGCTGCGAGAAGCCGTAGTAGTAGATCGAACGGATATCGAAATAGCTGCGATCGCCGGCGCCGGTCAGGTACACCTGCGACACGCCCTCGGCGGCGACGCCGGTGAGGAACGGATCGAAGGCCGACGTGAACTGGGTGCGCCGGTAGTCGTACAGGAACTGCGAATCGGTCACCAGGATGCCGGTCCAGCCCCACACCCATTTGTCGCTGATCGAGAATTGCCCCGAGGTTTGGACGGCGCCGCGGAAGGACTGCGCCGTCGGGCTGTTGGCGCCGTCGCGCGCGGCGAAATAGCCCGGGTCCTGCTGGAAGATGCCGGCGGCCCTGATCGAGTAGGCGCCTTCCATCAGGCGTTGGCGCCATTCGACTTGGCCGAGCACGCCCTGGCGCGTCGTCGCCAGCGTGCTGAACGTGAGATCGTAGTTCGGCGCCAGCGCCCAGAAATACGGAATTTCGATGCCGAAGCCGTATTGCGTTGTGTCGCTGACGCTCGGAAACAGAATGCCGCTCTTGCGCCTTACGGTGGGATCGGGCGCCGACATGAACGGCACCCACGCGAGCGGCACGCCGAAGAACTCGACGCGCGCGTCCTCGAAGTAGAGCATCTTCTCGCTTTGGTTATGGATGATGCGCGCGGCCCGCACCTGCCACAGCGGCGGCTTCTTCGGATCGTTGGCGCACGGCTCGCAGGCGGTGTAGACGCCGTTTTGCAGGACCGTGTAGTTGCCCTGGGTGCGATCGGCGCGCTGGGCGGCAAAGTGCGTATCGTCGGCGGTCTCCAGCCGCAGCGAGTCGACGAAGCCGTCGCGATAGTCGTCGGTGAGGTCGATCGTCTGGCCGTACGTGATCTTGCCATCGGCTTCGGTCAGCCTGACGTTGCCCTGGGCGCGCAGCCGCTTCGATTTCTGGTCATAGCTGACTTCGTCGGCTTCGATGGTCGCGCCGTTGTAGTAGATCTGCACGTTGCCGATCGCCGACACCGTGTTGTTGGTGTAGTCGTACCGGATCTCGGTGGCCTGGACGAGCATCGGGCCGCTGGAGGGAGCCGGCGGCGGCGGCTTCGGTTGCGCTGGCCGTTGGATGAAATGAAACGGATTGATCAGCACCTGCGCGGCGGCGCGCTCGGGCGCGAGTCCGCAACCCGCTGCGAAGATGAGCAAGGTAGCAATAAACGTTGCGCCCCATCGGGCGCCAACGCACGAATCTGGACAAACAGGGCCGAGCCAACGCGCCACTATCCGTCCTCCTGGAACAGCAACGCCACGAACCCGGTCAGACCTCCGACCAATACCGGCGTCCATGCCGCTGCTAGCGGCGACATCAATTCCGACTTGGTCATGTCCTCGGCGATCTTCGACAGCACGAACAGCATGAATCCGGCCGAGACGCCGCTTAGGACCATCTTCTGCACGCCGCCGAAACGGAAGAAGCGCAGGCTCACCGAAGCGGCGAGCAGCACCATGGCGGCGAGCTGGAACGGGCGCGCCAACAATTGATCGAATTGGAGCCGATAGCCGGCCGCCGCCAGCCCGGCGCGATCCGCCATCTTGATGTAGGTCGGCAACAGCCAGAACGGCACTGTTTCCGGCGTGGCGAAGCTTTCGCGAACTTGCTCGAGCGTCAGGCTGGTGTTGAGCCGGTGAGTTTCCTCGACCGAGAGCGGTTTGCCGGCCTCGTAGACGCGAACGTCCTCCAGCAGCCAATAGCCGTCCTGCAGCAAAGCGCTTCTCGCCTCGATGCGCTCTTGGAAATGCCCGGCGGTGTCGAAGGTGTAGACGCTGACGGTGCCGAGCCTGGCACCCTGTTCGCGACTCGTCTTGGCGTTGATGATGGCGGCGCCGTCGGCGCTTTTCTGGCGCACCCAGAAGCCGCTCGTGCTCTCCCGCAGCGTCGACGGCACTTCGCCAACGACCTCGGACTCCAGGCGCTTGGAGCGCTCCTGCAGCGTTGCCGAAATCGGGTTGTAGACGGTGGTGGCGACGGTGCCGAACAAAAACGCCCCGATCACTGCTGGCGCCACGAATTGCCACGCCGACACGCCCGCCGCGCGGGCGATCACCAGCTCGAGGCGCCTCGACAGGTTCAGGTAGCAGGACATGGTGCCGACCAGCACTGAGAACGGCATGATGCGTTCGGTCAGCTGTGGCACCCGGTACATGGAAATCTTGGCGAGCAGCCACGGCGTGGCATTCGGCCAATCGGCGCCGCGCCGCATCAGTTCGACATAGTCGATCATCGCGGCAAGCACGACCACGCCGAGGAACGAGCCGACGACGGACGTCAGAAAGCGCATGCCGAAGTAGCGTGAGAGCGTTCCGGTCATCATCGGCGGCCCCTCAACTACGTGCCATGCGCTCGCCGATCGCGGTCGCGACGCGCGTGACCATGGCGGAGGGTTCGATGGCTTGGCCGCGTGAGATCTGCCAGACGCCGGCAATCGCGGTGCCGATCAAGGCGACGAATTGCAAGGCAAGCACGGCCGGCACGCGAACGCCGACGATGACGCTGACGAAGCCGACGAGCCGCAAGGCCGCGACTGCGCCGATCATGCCGAGCAGCGCCACCGTGCGGCTTTGCCGGGTCGTCTGCGGCGGTCCGAGAAACGTGAAGGCCAGGATGATGAAGGTTATGGGGTAGAGCGGGGTGGCCAGCCGGTCGTGGAGCTCGGACCGATACTGGTCCGGCTGCGCCACGTATAGCGCGTCGTCGGGCCGCGGCCACAATAGCTCCCAGATGTACTTTTCGCGCACCGTGTAGCTGGAGCTCTGCGGACCGGTGGTGAACTTCGACAAGTCGAACGCGTAGCGGTCGAACGTTATAATGCGCGGATCGTGTTCGCCGGCGCTGATGCGCTGGATGCTGCCGCCTTCCATGCCGAGGAACGAGCCGTTCTCGTTCTTCACGATCTCGCCCTGCTCGGCGAGGTAGGTCGAGTGCTCCTTGGGATCGCGGCCGTCGTCGACGAAGATGCCGATCAGGAGGCCGTTCTGCCGCCGGTCGGCGATGTGGAAGGTGAGGTTGCCGCTCACCGTGGTGAAGCGGCCCGGCTGCACTATGTTGGTCAGGATGTCGGCGCGCACCTCGGCGCCCCAGTCGCGCAGCTTGCGCAGACTGATCGGTGAGACATAGGCGGCGATGCCGGCCACCATGACCGAGACCACAAGCGCCGCGGCAAGAAACGGCCGCAGCAGCCGCCACGGCGACATGCCGGCCGCGTTCATCACGATGATCTCGGAATCCGAGCCGAGCTTATTGAGGACGTGGGCGGCCGCCATGACCAGCGCGATCGGCGCGAGGATCATGACCAAGAGCGGAATGATCATGCCTGTAATACCGACGAAGGCGAACAGCGTCTGGCGCTGGCTGGTGATCAGGTCGAACTCGCGCATGGCCTGCGTGAACCAGATCACCACCGTCAAGCTGACGAGGACGATCAGGAACGCAATCATGGTGGTGCGAAATACGTACCAGCCGATCGACCCCATCGGACTCAACATCCCCGCTGGCGGCCTTCGCGGCGGCCGCGTCGGTCCCCATGCGCCGCCCCAAGGCGCGGGCCGACCTCCCCCAATGCAACCCCTTTCATGCCTTCACAAAATGGCTTGCCCAAGGCAAACCCAAGGACCGTCCACGGGAACATGCACAACAGCCGGCTAACCCGGTCGGCGGGGCGCTCAAAGGGGTTTCGGAAGCGCCAAAACCGGCTTTGCAGGACGGCGTCGTCCGGGCCATAAATCGGCAGCGAAAATCCCCCCGAACCGGTCAGGAAGGACCGAACGATGACCGACGCCCTCAAGCTGGGCTTTACGCCGTTCACGCGGTTGCGCGGTGTTCTCATTGTGTTCTGTGGTGAAAACCTGAAATTCGGGGCCGCGACCCAGCGGGCCCTGTCGCCGACAGGCGATCTCATCCGCCGCGCGGCGGCGTCGGAGCGATTCACCGGCAAGAGCGGCTCGACGCTCGACATCGTGGCGCCGACCGGCCTCAAGTTCCCGCGGCTGGTGGTTGTCGGCACCGGCAAGGATAGCGATCTCAAGCGCCGCGACCTCCTCAAGCTCGGCGGCATGGCCATGGGAAAGGTTCCGGGGGTGGCGCCGGAGGCGACCATTGTCGCCGAACTGGCCTCCGGTGCACTCAAGGGCCAGCAGGTTGCCGACCTCGCGCTCGGCGCGCGGCTGCGCGCCTACAGCTTCGATCGCTACAAGACCAAGCGCAAAGACGACGATGATCGGCCGAAAAAGGTCGAGGTCGAATTCGCCTGCGCCAATCCGGCGGCGGCGGAGAAGGCCTGGGCGCTAGCGACCGCTATTAGCGACGGCGTCGTGCTGGCGCGCGATCTCATCAACGAGCCGGCAAACGTGCTCTACCCGGCGGAATTCGCCCGCCGCGCCTCGGGCCTGAGCAAGCTTGGCGTCAATGTCGAAGTGCTCGACGTCGGCGCCATGAAGAAGCTCGGCATGGGCGCCTTGCTCGGCGTCGGCCAAGGCTCGGTCCACGAATCGAAGCTCGTCGTGATGCGCTGGAACGGCGGCAAGCGCGGTGCCACGCCAGTGGCCTTCATCGGCAAGGGCGTGTGTTTCGATACCGGCGGCATTTCTATCAAGCCGGCCCAGGGCATGGAGGACATGAAGGGCGACATGGCGGGCGCGGCCTGCGTCGTCGGCCTGATGCAGGCGCTTGCCGCGCGCAAGGCCAAGGTCAACGCCGTCGGCGCCATCGGCCTGGTCGAAAACATGCCCGACGGCCGTGCGCAGCGGCCCGGTGATATCGTCAAGACCATGTCGGGGCAGACCATCGAGATCATCAATACCGACGCCGAGGGCCGCCTCGTGCTTGCCGACGTGCTGCACTACGTCAACAAGCGCTTCAAGCCGCGCTTCATGATCAATCTGGCGACGCTGACGGGCGCCATCATCGTCGCGCTCGGCCAGGAATATGCCGGCATGTTCTCCAACGACGACAAGCTGGTCGAGCGGCTCAACAAGGCCGGCGAGGCGACCGGCGAGCGGGTGTGGCGCATGCCGCTCGGTCCCGAATATGACAAGCAGATCGACTCGAAATTCGCCGACATGAAGAATACCGGCGGCCGCTGGGGCGGCGCGATCACCGCGGCGCAGTTGCTGCAGCGCTTTGTCGGCAAGACTCCGTGGGCGCATCTCGACATTGCCGGCACCGCGCTTGGCTCGCCGCAAACCGATATCAACAAGAGCTGGAGCTCGGGTTGGGGCGTGCGGCTGCTCGATCGCCTGGTCGAGGACTATTACGAACGCTGAGCGCTACAGGCTGCGCGGCGAGGGCTTCATTCGGCTGAAATACCCGCGGCGTTGATCACGCCGGCCCACTGATCGATCCTGGCCTTGAGGATTTCGCTGACCAGTTCAGCCGAACCCGTCATCAGTTCGACGCCGGCTTTGCCGAGACGCTGGCGACGTCTTCATCGTTGAGAACCTGATCCGTGGCGCGCTTGAGCACGCCGACGATGTCGCTGGCGGTGCCGCGTGGGGCGAACAACGCATACATCGACGAAACGTCGTAGTTGCTGCAACCGCTCTCCTTAACGGTCGGCACGTTCGGTAGTTCGCGCAGGCGATGTTCGCCAGCGGCGGCGAGAGCACGCAATTGGCCACTTTGGATGTACGGCAGCACGGCCGCAAGCGGAATGATCCAGAACGACAATCGGCCGCTGATGAGATCGGTAACGCCCTGGCTGCCGACGCGGTACGGTACGTGCCGGGCGTCGATACAGACGATGCGATCGAACAGCGCGCCATTGGGGTGTCCGGGCGTGCCGATACCGGTCGAGCCGTAGAGCAGCTCACCCGGTTTTTGCTTGGCCAGTGCCACAAAATCCGCGAGCGTTTGCGCCGGAAAATTTGCGGCGACCACCAGCACCGCGCCGGTGGTGCCGAACGGCGCGATTGGCTCAAGCCGCGTCAACTGATCGATACGGCGCGACGCATAGAGGCTGACGCCAGTCGCAAGCGGACCCGAGGGGTCATCGACCAAGAGCGTATAGCGATCGGGCGGTGCATCGGCGACGAATTCGGTGGCGATCGTGCCGCTCGCACCGGCGCGATTTTCGATGACGATCGCTTGACCGAGAACCTTTGCCATCGCGTCGAAGAGCACGCGCGAAACGATGTCCGTGACGCCGCCAGGCCCGAACGGAATGATCACGTGGACGCTGCGCGAGGGGTAGTCGTCTGCCCGCGCGGCGCCGACCAGCGCGAGCACCGCGGCGATCGCGGCGGCGGCTGCGCAACGCACGGATGGCTCACGGCAGCCGCGACGGTTGCCGATCTTGTCACCCATTGCATGCGGCTCCTATCATTGCGATGCGCTGCCGGACCCGCATCGGAGGACGCAATGGCCGAACAATCGACGACGCCATCGCAGATTAAGTTGGCCGTGTTCATGCACGGCAACTCCAATTATCACATAGCGGGCTGGCGGCATCCGGATGCTTACACGGATTCTGCGGAAAATCTGGCGCGCTGGGCGGAATTCGCCCAAACCATGGAGCGCGGCAAGATGGACATGCTGTTCATTGCCGACAGCGTGGGAATATACGGCGTAGGCAAACCGGATCTGCTAAGCCATCGCGATGCCGTGGAAAAATTCGAGCCGCTGACGGCACTCGCGGCGCTCTCGGTGTTGACCAAAAATCTCGGTCTCGTCGCAACTCTGCATACGACTTATAGCGATCCTTACACCGCGGCGCGAATGTTCGCGTCGCTCGACCATTTGAGTGGTGGCCGCGCCGGCTGGAATTTCGTCACCGGCGGCAATCGCGAAGGTGCTCTCAATTACAGCCGCGATACCCACATGGAGCACGGCGAGCGCTATGACCGTGCCGAGGAATTTGCCGATGTGGTGCTCGGCCTGTGGGACAGCTTCGAAGACGGCGCGTTTCCGCGCGACAAGGCGTCGGGCCGATATCTCGATCCCGCAAAGATGCACCTGCTCAACCACAAGGGGCCGCATTTTTCGGTACGCGGCCCGTTGAGCAGCGCGCGCTCGCCGCAAGGCCGTCCAGTCATCGTCCAAGCCGGCTCTTCGGAGCCCGGCAAGCAGCTCACGGCGCGGATCGCCGACGTGATGTTCACGGCACAAGCCTCGTTCGAGCAAGCGCAGGCGTTTTATGCCGACGTCAAAGGCCGGCTTGGCAAATTCGGTCGATCGCCGGACGCGTTGAAGATCATGCCTGGCGTTTCGGTCTATGTCGGCCGCACGGCCGAGGAGGCGGAAGAAAAATTTCAGCGCCTCAACGAGCTCATTCCCATGGATGTCGCCCTTGCGAGCTTCAGCGAAATGCTCGGCGGCATCGACCTCAGTCCGTATCCGTTGGATGGGCCGATGCCCGAATTGCAGGGCAATTCGGCGCGCATGAGCGCGCCGCCCGCCTATGTCAGGTTGGCGCGACGCGAGAACCTGACGCTCGGACAGATGGCGCGGCGCGCTGTCGCGGTGAAACAGCATTTTCTGGTCAAGGGCACCGCGCGGCAGGTCGGCGACGAACTGGAGCACTGGTTTGTCGGCAAAGCTGCCGACGGCTTCAATTTGCTGCCGGCGTATCTTCCGGGGTCGCTCAACGATTTCGTCGACCAGGTAATTCCCGAATTGCGACGCCGCGGCCTGTACCGTAGGAAATACGAGGGAACAACTTTGCGGGCGAATCTCGGTTTGCCGATCCCTGAGAACGCATACACGCGGGCGACGCGGGGAACGCATGCCGCCATGGCGAGCCCGTCAGCTAGAATGCAATGACCGTTGGCGAAGCAATCTGATGACAGAAGTTCTGTTCTATCACCTCAAAGGCCAAATGCTGGAACAGGTCCTGCCGTCGCTGTTGCAACGGTCACTCGAGCGCGGCTGGCGCGTCGTCGTGCAGGCGTCATCCGACGAGCGTGTTGACGGGCTCGATGCCCATTTGTGGACCTGGCGCGACGACGCCTTCCTGCCGCATGGCACCTGGCGTGAGGCGGAAGCCGCCGAGCACCCGATCCTGCTCACTGTCAACGACGATAATCCGAACCATGCCACCGTGCGTTTCCTGATCGACGGGGCCGGCATGCCCGCCGATGCCGCGACCTATGAGCGTCTGGTCCTGGTGTTCAATGGCGAAGATCCCGAGGCCGTGGAACTGGCGCGCAACCGCTGGACCGAAGCCAAATCTGCGGGCTTCGAAGTGACCTATTGGCAGGCCGACGAGCATGGCCGTTGGCAGCGTCAGGGATAGGCTTTCGCGGGCTCTCGGCTCGCTCAATGAAACGCATCTATCCTGTTGCAATTGAAGTGCTTTTCTCATCTTAATCATAACGCTTAAGAGACCCTCGCAAAGCGCATTGCTGCCCGATATTTTTTGCTCCGGCGCCGGTTTGGGTGCTATAGTAATTTCATGAATAAACGTTCAGTCAAAAGGGCCCGGCCCGTCAAGAAATCGAGCCGGCCGACGGGAGTTGGAAAAGTAGCGCGGGCGCGAAAAGCGACCGCTGCGCGACAGCCGATTCGTAAGCCCGAGGTGCCCGGCATGGTCAATGTCGCTCCGGTGACGGTGGCCGATGTGGTGGCGCGGGCACCGTCGCTGCGGACGCATAAATACCGCGTCGGTCAGACCGTGTTCTACACGTCGAGCCCGATCAGCCGGCCGGGCGCGAGCGGCAGCTACCAGGTGGTCAGGCTGTTGCCTTCGGACGGCGAAGACTACCAGTACCGCATCAAGAATCCCGGCGAAGCGTTCGAGCGCGTGGCCAAGGAAAGCCAGCTCGAACTCGAGCACTGATCGCGCTTCGCATCGTCACGTGCGCTTGCGGGAGGATCGCCACGCGAGCGCGGGCTGGAGTGTGCGTCACCGCTGCGTCATACTTGAGGCGGAGAGCGTGTGCGTTGGCTTCAACGGCAGGGTTCGGTGATGTTCGGCGGTAATTCCGAGATCGGAAGCTCGGCGTTGCGCTTGTTGGTCGTAGCTTGTCTGGCCGCGGCCGCCGGCGCGACGGCATGGGTGCTGCTCGCCCCGCAGCAGCAGACATCGCGCGACCGTGACGCCGATCGCCGGGCGCTAGAAATCCGCGCCCAGGAGCTGACGGCGCATGCGCTGGCTCCGGGCTCACCGCTTGCCTGTCTCGACGCGGTGGCCGGCGATAGCGTCGATGCGGCCTGCGAGAAGGCGCTGTTCGCTTCGCCTTCGACCGTCGCCGCGGCTTCCGCCTACGCCACAGCGCGGCTCGAACTCCTCACCGAAATGATCGCTTACGTCCAGCACGGCGGCGCCCACATCGACGGCATGCTGCGGCCGCTGCAGCGTTCGCTGGAGACGGATTCGTTCGGATTCTTGGCGCACGCGCTTGCGGTGCGCGATGGCTGCACCAGCCAGAATTGCCAGGCGCTCGACGTGCTGCGCGATGCGAGCCGGGTGCGCGCGAATTTGAGCGGGCAGACCTTGGAGCGCTATCTCGATCGCTATGCGATGGCCTGGGCGCAAACACCGTACACGCCGGTTCCTGTTGCCGATGCCGGAGCGGGCCAGCCGGCCGCCGCGGCGCAGCCGGGCGCGCCCGGTCAGAAGAAGGTCGTGGTCAATATCGACTTCCCGACGGCGGCGTCGATCCCGCCCGTCAGCATCATGAATCCCGAGCCGGGCATGAAACCATCGCCGCCAGCCGCTGCGGCGCCGGCAGCGGCGTCGAAGCGGACGCGCAAGCAGGCGGCCAACAATCCGCCAGCCCAAGCCGCGGCGCCGACCCTGCCGCCGGAGACGCTGTCGCCCGCAGGCCAAGCGGATCCGGTCTGGGCGCCGGCGCCGCAGGCGGCGCCCGCAGCACCGGCGCAAGCCGCGGCGCCGAGCAACGCCCCGGCGGCAAACTTTGCGTCGGGCACCGCGCCGCTGCCGCTCGCGCCATCGCCGCGATAAACGCCTTTGTACGGCCGGCGAGCCGCGGCTGACGCGCGGCAAGGCGCTCGCTAAAGTCCTCACGCCATGTTCGACTCCGTGCTCATCGCCAATCGTGGCGAGATTGCCTGCCGCATCGTGCGCACCGCGAAGCGCTTGGGCTTGCGCACCATCGCGGTCTATTCGGCGGCCGATGCCAACGCGCTGCACGTGCGCGTATGCGACGAAGCGCATTTGCTCGGTCCGGCGCCGGCCCGCGA
>Ga0306922_10002084_pt1 | contig 18445 bp, 9 predicted proteins | sample sta12Cox44000082_FD_203758 | JGI IMG/M metagenome (GOLD analysis project Ga0306922, IMG submission 203758) | Lab enrichment of tropical soil microbial communities from Luquillo Experimental Forest, Puerto Rico - statoxic.12C.oxic.44.000.082 (v2)... | ecosystem: Environmental > Terrestrial > Soil... | reverse complement strand
CTTCAGCGCGCTCGAGATGAAGCCAAACTCGCGGAGCAGGCTGCAAGGCTGGCGTTGGCGGTGCTGCTGTTCCCGAATTTCTTTCTGGATTTCACCCTGGTGAACGACCTGAGCTCGGCGCCCGCGCTGCCTCCGATGAATGAACTTCAAACGATGGCAGCGAAGAACAACCCGGAGTTACAAGCGGCCTTCGCGATGCTGACGGTTGCCAACAAGCAGGTGGGTGTCGCGCGCGCCGGCTATCTTCCATCTCTCAGCGTGGATATGTTTTACGGCATCGACGCCAACCAGTTCGCGACCAAGGACCGCAACGGTTTTGAGAACCTCGGCTACACCGGAACTGCAACGCTGAACATACCGATCTGGAACTGGGGCGCCACCCAGAGCAAGGTGCGGCAAGCCGAGTTGCAGCGCCATCAGGCGCAAGTGGAGTTGAGCGCCGCGCAGAGGCAGGCGATTGCCGATCTGCAGAATTTTTACAGCGAGGCACAAACCGCATATGAGCATTTGCAGCTATTGAAGCAATCGACAGAGATGGCTGAGCAGAGTTTGAGACTGACGAATCTGCGCTACCAGGCTGGAGAAGCGAGCGCTCTGGAAGTAGTCGATGCGCAGAACACCCTTACAGCAGCGGGCAACAATTACCACGACGGTCAAGCACGTTACCATCTCGCGTTAGCGAATCTGCAGACGCTGACGGGGGCGTTTTGATGAAGACCCGTTGCAACATCGCCATAGTAGCCGTGTCCGCTGTCGTGGCATGTGGTCTGTTGACCTCATGCTCCCAGAAGGAGGAGGAAGGCAGACCGGAAGTCACCGTTCAAGCCGCTAAAGTGGAGAAACGACCGATTCGGCAGATCATCGGCACCGAAGCCGTGTTGTATCCCAAGAACCAGGCGGCAATCACCCCGAAGATCGTTGCCCCGGTCAAGGAGTTCTACGTCAACCGCGGCAGTCGGGTGCATGCCGGCCAACTTCTGGCAGTAATCGAAAATCGCGATCTTGCAGCCGCCGCGACCGAAACCAAAGGTTCCTACAATCAAGCCGAAGCGGCTTACCAGATCGAGACCACGTCGGCGCTGCCGGAAGAGTGGCAGAAAGCGGAATATGACCTCAAAGCGGCGAAAGAAAATCTGGACGCGGTGCAAAAGATCTACGACAGCCGCAAGAAGCTTTACGACGAGGGCGCGCTCCCCAGGAAAGACTATGATGCATCCATCATCGCACTGACGCAGGCAAAGTCACAGTACGAGATCGCGTCCATGCACATGGCTGCTCTACAGTCGGCAGGCAAGAAGCAGCAGCTGAAGTCAGCCGAGGGCCAGCTCACGTCGGCTAAAGGGAAGTACGAAGGCGCAGCGGCCCAGCTCGGCTACTCCGAGATTCGCAGTCCCATCAACGGAGTGGTGACCGATCGGCCCACCTATCCCGGCGAGACTCCTCCCCCGGGGGTGCCGATGCTGACCGTAATGGACACGTCGTCGGTCATCGCGAAAGCACATATCCCGCAGGACCAGGCCGCACAACTCAAACCTGGCAATACCGCAACAATGAAAGGGCCGGGGGATGTCGAAGCGGAAGGGAAGGTAACCCTGGTCAGTCCGGCACTCGATCCCAACAGCACCACAGTGGAGGTTTGGGTTGAGGCAGCAAACGCCGACAGACGCCTTCGTCCCGGCTCATCGGTGACACTCGAGATGGTGGCCCAAAGCGTGAATGACGCAATCGTCGTTCCCGCTTCAGCCATCTTGAAGTCGCCGGAAGGCGCTACGACCGTGATGGTGATTGAGAACGACAAAGCTGAGCAGAAGGAAGTGGAGACCGGCATTCGTGAGGGCAACTCCGTCCAGATTACTAAGGGCCTCACCGGTAACGAAACGGTAATCGTCAATGGCTCATACGCGCTGCCGGACAAGACCAGGGTGAAGATCGCACAAGCCACCCCTGCGGAAGAACCCGCGGCCGAGAAACCTTCCGGAGACAAAGACAAAGACTAATGCGCGAGCAATTGCGATCCCTGAGGGAATACCTGCGCATTTCGCCCGAGGACCAGCAGAGGTATTGGTTCGCGCGTTACGCAAAGTCCATTGTCTTTCTCGTTCTCATACTTGTAGCGGCAGGCGCATATCTTGCTTTCACCATTCCGATTGCTGTGTTTCCAACCACTAACTTTCCGCGCGTGCTGATCGGCGTCGATAACGGCGTGATGCCCATCGATCAGATGATGGTCACCATCACACGGCCCATAGAGGAGGCTGTCAACAGCGTCCCCGGCCTGCAGCAGGTACGCTCCATCACCAGTCGTGGATCCGCTGAGATTGATCTGTTCTTCGACTGGCACCTCGATATGGTTACCACGCTGCAATTGGTCGATGCGGCTCTAGGGAATGTGCGTGCCACACTTCCGCCAACCGCAGTGGTACGTACACACCGGCTGACCTTTGCAAGCTTTCCCATCATCGGCTACAGTCTGACGTCCGATACGGTCCCCCAGACCCAGCTCTGGATGCTGGCTACCTACGAACTGAAGCCGAGACTCAATCGGCTTGACGGGGTGGCGACCGTCCTCGTGCAGGGAGGCCAAGAGCCGGAATTTCACATCACGCCTGATCCCGCGAAACTGCTGGCCGCCAATGTAACTGTCTCCGACATCCTTGATGCGGTAAAGCGCACCAACCTGATTGACTCGCCCGGACTGATGGAGCAGAACCATCGACTTTATCTCGGACTGGTGGATGCGCAGGTGCGTGACCCCAACCAGCTTGGGCAGGTCGTTATCAAGTACACACAGGCTGGCGTGCCGGTGAAGATCGCGGATGTGGCGGCCGTCTCGCCGGCTGTGAAACCCGTGTACACGATTGTGACCGCTAACGGAAAGCCCTCGGTCCTGCTGAGCATCAACCGCCAGCCGGACGGCAACACGGTCGCCGTCGCCAATGAGGTTCACGCTGAAGTCGATCGCATTCGCCAATCACTGCCACCGGGAATTCATCTCGAGCCGTTTTACGATCAGTCTGGCTTGGTGGTGGACTCCATCCACAGTGTGCGCGACGCCATCCTGATCGGCGTCCTCCTAGCATCGCTCATCATGGTGCTCTTTCTGCGCGACTGGGGAACCTCGATGGTCGCGGTGCTGGTAATCCCGGCTACGGTGCTTATTACGTTCATCGCGCTAAAGGTGTTAGATCAGAGCTTCAACCTGATGACGCTCGGCGGATTGGCCGCGGCCGTGGGGTTGCTCATCGATGACGCAATCGTAGTCGTCGAAAATGTGACCCTCCATCGCGAAGCGGGACAAGGACGACTGCAGGCCATCCACAGCGCATTGGCAGAAATCACCGTTCCGCTGATCGGGTCCACGATCACTCCCATTGTTGTTTTTCTTCCCCTCATCGCGATTACCGGAGTGACCGGCGTTTTCTTCCGGGCGCTGGCGATCACTGTCGGCGCCTCGCTGCTGACTTCGCTTTGGTTGGCGCTGGTACTGACTCCCACGTTGTGTCAGTACTTCGTTCGCGGACCGAAAAGAGAGGGCATCCCGGAAAGCCAATTCTCCGAGAATCACCCAGAGAAATTGATTGCAGCCGAAGATGCTGCGCTCACCGGGCGTTTTCGTCATGTCGTCGATTTCTACGAGCGCTGGCTCCGCTTTGGGCTGGAGCGACCCAAATGGATCGCCATCTTCGCGGCTGTTGTTATCGCGGTAGCGATTGCAGCATTCCTCTCATTGGGGAGCGACTTGCTGCCCGAAATGGACGAGGGTGGTTTCATCGTGGACTATCTATCGCCGGCCGGCAGCTCACTGCAGGAAACCAACCACATGGTCAGTCATGTGGAACACATTCTGCGCGAAATACCAGAAGTGGAAGGCACTTCTCGCCGCACTGGTCTGGAGTTAGGGCTGGCGGTAGTGACCGAAGCCAATCGGGGAGACATTGCAGTCAAGCTGAAACATAAGCGTGACCGCAGCGCGGAAGAGATCATATCCGAACTGCGCGCGCGCGTGGAAAAAGAAGAGCCCGGCCTGGAAGTTGAGTACGTTCAGGTGTTGCAGGACATGATCGGCGACCTGTCGAATGCGCCGGAGCCGGTGCAAATCAAATTGTTCTCGCCTGATGCCGCATTACTGGAGGAATGGGCGCCGAAAGTCGGCCATGCCATCCAAAAGATTCGTGGCGTGGTTGATATGCGCAACGGGATTGAGAACACCATCAGTGGACCGGCAACAGTTTTTCGGGTCGATCCCACATTAACCGCGCGCGCCGGATTCACTCCTGAGGAGGTTACCGTGGATGCGACTGCCATCCTCGAGGGTGAGCCGGCGGTCACGCCTGTGATTGCGCAGGACATTCCTTACACCATTCGCGTGCGTTTTCCGACCGGCAATCGCGCGACGCTCGATGCCATGAGCAACACCTTGCTCAACAGCGCGTCGGGTCATACGGCCACGCTGGGAGCGCTGGCTGAAATCAGAGAATTGCCCGGACAAGCCGAAATCCGGCGGGAAAACTTGCAGCGAGATGTCGCGGTTACCGCGCGATTGGAAGGACGCGACCTGGGCAGCTCCATTGCCGAGGTACAGAAGGTGGTAGATAGTCTGCATCTCCCGTCATCGATTCGCGTGGTTTACGGCGGAACCTATCAGGAGCAGCAGCAGTCTTTCCACGACTTGTTGCTGGTTCTGGCCTTGGCGATTTTGTTGGTCTTTGTTGTGCTGCTGTTTGAGTTCCGGACATTGGCCGCGCCTGTCGCGATTTTGTCGTCGGCGATCCTCTCCACATGTGGCGTATTTCTTGGGCTCCTGATTACTCGCACGACCTTCAACATCGCATCTTTCATGGGCCTGATTATGGTGATTGGCATCGTGGCCAAGAATGGAATCCTGCTGCTTGACGCGGACCAGAAATTCCGGCAACTCGGCTATTCGGCCGAAGATGCAATGATTCAAGCCGGACGCCGCCGCATGCGCCCCATTCTGATGACGGCAATGGCTGCCGCGGCAGGCATGTTTCCTCTGGCGCTGGCTCTGGGCGCCGGCTCCCAGATGCTGCAGCCGCTGGCCATTGCCGTCATCGGCGGGATTGCGATTTCTATCGTGCTATCGCTCATCATTACGCCGGCCGTGCATTACTACTTGAGCCATGCAGAAGGGAATCTCTCTTAGAAATGGAAGGAGAAGTTATGAAGAAACTGCTCGTATTGCTAACAACGGCTGCGGCGCTGCTCGCCATTCCTGCCGCTGCCCAGAAATCCTACAAACTCGCTGACCGGGTGAAGCTCGGAGGCGAAGGCGGATGGGACTACCTCACCTACGACGAAAAAGACAATCGTGTTTTCATCACGCGCGGAACGCACGTGATGGTGGTGGATGCAAAGACGCTCAAACCGACCGGCGACATCACCGGTCTTCAGGGTGTGCATGGTGTGGCGCTGGCTCACGACCTGGGGAAGGGCTACATCAGCAGCGGCGGCGACAATATGCTCGTCATCTTCGATCTCAAATCTCTGAGTGTCCTTGACAAGGTCAAAGTAGGCGAGCGGCCGGATGCTATTCTCTACGACGCTTCAGCCAAGCGCGTCTACACCTTCAATGCCAAGACTCAGGATGCCACCGTGTTCGATGCCAAAGCTGGAAAGGTGATCGGCGCCGTGCCTCTCGGCGGCAAGCCGGAAACCGGCGTCGCCGATGGCAAGGGCAACGTTTATGTGAATATCGAAGATCACAGCGAGATCGTTCGCATCGACACCGCCAAGCTTACGGTCGCTGAGCATTATCCGATGGCCGGCTGCGAGGAGCCCAGCGCGCTCGCATTTGATGTTGCTCATCGGCGCCTGTTTGCCGGATGCGCCAGCAAGATCGTAGCGGTGGTTGATCCGGATGCGGGCAAGCTCGTCACCACTGTCGACATAGGTTCAGGAGTGGATGCGGGGGCATTTAATCCGAAAACACAACAAATTTTCATGTCTTGCGGGGGAGATGGCGTAGTGACGGTGATCCACGAGAACTCGCCGGATAAGTATTCGCTGGTACAGAACGTTCCGACAGAAAAGGGTGCGCGGACAATGGCGCTCGACGAGGCGTCAAACACCGTCTACACGGTTACCGCGCAGTTCGACCCGACACCGCCTCCGGCGGGACAGCGGAGAAAGATTCTACCCGACACGTTTGAGTTGCTGGTGGTAAAGCCGCAGTAATCACAATAGGTGGGTGCCCCATCCTTTGCCTTCTTTTGGCAGAGGGTGGGGTGGGATTAGTCCATTTCCGCTGAAGTCGGGGGCGCAGACCGTGCTGGTCGCAGAACCAGGTCGATTCCATAGGCGAAGAATCCGGCGGCAATCAACAGCGTGCCAAACAACAGGCTGCTGATCCCCAAGATCTGCTCGTGGTCGCTGCGCACAATCGAAAATGCCAGCAGCAACATTGGGACAACGCCGATGAACACGGCTCCGAACGTGCCTCCCGGCACGCGGAACGGGCGCGGCAAGTTTGGCTCGCGAATCCTTAGCACCACGAGGGCAATAAATTCCAGCAGGAGCGACGAGCCATAGATCAGGATGTCGATGGTCACCAGCCGCTCAAAACCGAGCCCCAGGCACAAGCCCCAACCTGTAGCCAGTACGAGGATTGAGAACCAGGGCGCGCCGGAACCTTGCGTGACCTTACTGAAAATCGGAGGCAACATTCCGTCCTGCGCCATCGCCATTGGCAGACGCGAATAACTCATCACCAACGCGTTGAACATGCCAAAGGCACTCATCATACCGCCGAGCACCAGCGCAATGCGTAGGAGCGGCCCACCAAGAAGCCCCGCGACATCAGCCCACGAACCCGTCTCCCAGGCTGAGGGACTTAGCTTCGTGAGTGCGACAGCACTAATGGGAATAATGTAGCTTAGCGAGACCAGCGCCACCGCACCGATCATGGCCCGTGGATAGGTCTTCTGCGGCTGCTTCACTTCTGCGGCGATCGTTGAAGCGTTATCCCACCCCATGTAATTCCACATGGCGATCAGCAAGCCACCAATGATGTCCACGTGCGATGTTGTGGGAGTCGTGATCGCGTTCACCAGGGTCCCGTACTTGAAAGGGGCGAGCACCACGATCGCAGCGAATGGGGCTGAGAGCAGCAGGAAAAGGCAGATCGACGTGGTTGCGACGACACGAATTCCGGCGATATTCAGCGCAGCACATACCACTACCACCGACACGCCCACCAACAATCCTCGGTTGTTGACAGCAAACCAGGGAAACAGACGCGTCAGGTAAAGCACAAACAGCGTCGGGTAGATGGCCATATCGAAGATGCTGGCCACCAGAGAAAGCCACGCTTCCTGGAAGCCCCAGAAGTCACCCATGGCGCGCCGCACCCACGCGTAAAATCCTCCTTCTTCCGGAAGAGCACTGGAAAGCTCGCCAATCATGTATGCCGTGGGTAGGCTCCACAGAATGGGAGTCAACAGCAGGATAAGGACTGCTCGCCCATATCCCGCACCGTGAATGATGTCCTCAGTGCCGTAGGTGCCGCCGGAAACCATGAAGAACGTCGCTACCACTAAAGGCCATAGGGTGAGCTTCGCTGATTTTCTCAGGGCGATCGCGGCGGGAGAGGCTGAATTCGGAGACGAGCGCTCCAGGGCGGGAAACTTAACGGCCAATTTCGATGGACGCCTCCTGCATACAAGTGCCTAGGTTCCCAGCAAGTTGCGCTGTGGAAATTATGTCATTCAAGAATACGAAGATCGACCGGGTGCGTAAAGGGCAAATGGGCTCGCTTTGCAATTCTTCACAAGAATTCGATCCAGGGGTAAGCGCCTTCGTCGATGCATCCACAATCTATTTCGCGGGTTTGCCAAAGGTGAATCCAAGCCCAGTCGTTAAGACGACATTGTTCTTCTTGTTGCCGGGAACCGGTTGGCTGACATACTGGTCGAGGAAAGATAGGTTGGCCGTTAACCAGCCGTTTAGCTTGCTGGCGATCCCTGCGGTGAAATTCACGCGATAGTTGCTGGGGTGACTTTGGCCAGGGCCGGGGACATAATTGGGTTGATTTAATGAAGGCAGATAATACAGGTTCTGTGTGAAAGTCGTTGTCTTCGTGAACTTGTAGACAAATTCGTCACCCAACGTCGCGGTTGCCAGATTGTTGATCGTATTGTTGTAGTAGCTCTCACGCGTATAGCCGAAACCTCCCAGCAGGTCGAGCGTAGTCGTATCGGTCGCGATCGCGTGGAAACCCAAGCCGGCGCCAGGCATAAACCGATAGTTCAGTTGTTGCAACTCATCGTACATACCCGAGAAAACTCCATAACCAAACCAGCGCTTGCTGATGTTCCTGTCATAGCGGATCAACCCGAGGAAGGAGTTCGCAGTCGTGGTGTTCAGCTTGTTGTCCTGCGAGTACAAGGAAGCTGCATTCACTATCCAAGCGTCCTTCGCGGTTTTTCGCTCGGCATTGAAGCCCAGCGCGACGTTCGTCGTCTGGCTGTTGCCGCGTGCTAGGGCAAAACCGAAGTTTCCGCCGCCGGCCCAGCCTTCCAGCATTCCGGGATGCAGTGACTCGTCATAGGCTCGTTGATCGGCGGGTGAACGTATAGCAGCTACTTCAGTTCGGGGCATCGTTTGCACCCCTTGCGGCGTGGTCACCAGCAGGTTGGCGCCTTCGGTGGCCACCGTTCCCGTCACAAGCTGCTGGTCGGATTTTGTGACCACGAGGCGCTGATTGTCAGACGAGAAACGATTGACTTCGGCCCAGTCGATAGAGACTTCGCCGGCATAGGTCGTCTTGATTACCAGCTTTTTGCCATCCATGCTGACAACGGTCCCGGTGAGGCGATCGCCATTCTTCAGCGCCACCTGTTCTGCTGGAGATGCGCTGACGGCCACAACAAGAAAAGCAAATACGAAGGGAGCGGAACGTTTCAACAAGGTTGGCCTCTCTTTCCTCATTCATTTCTTGGCTGACAGCATCTGGGCAGCATTCGGCTGCCATTTCACGGATTCTTGTCACGTCGCATTCGGCAAACTCTGGAGCTTCGCACAGGTGGAGGGGGTATTGGCGAATCACTGCTGCGATTCCAAGGCTCAGAACTACGATGCCGAAAGGTGGTGCGACAGTTTCTTCAATGGCCCAGAATTCTCAGCGAGATTCTCGTGGCGACGCCCCATTGTAGCCAATTGCCCTAGGTTCGTCGCTTGTTCCTCGCTGTTTTGCATCTGCTGTGCGAAAAAGGCGTTGGTCTGTCGGTTGTTAAAAATGCCACTCTTCAGCGGTCGCGCGCCTCTGGCAAGTTCGCGCTCAAACTCGTAGTCTTTAGGTATCCCTACCCCTCACGAATTGCCGGGTCCCGCGCCCAGCCACGGCAGTGGTGTCGCGCTCTTCGTTGCACCCGAAGTGTCGGAAGGGAAGGGCCGGATGAATTGGTGCCACCGCACCTCAGGCAGGCGTTGCCATGGAATTTGTTTCACGTGTCAGATGTTGCCTTCGTTACAGAAATTGCGCGCTAACAGTCTTATTGGTTGTTGTTTCTGCGCTGCCGTGTTTGCCGCAGCAAACCAGCTCCGGCAAGCAATATCCGAAAGTCGGTTTGGTTCTGGAAGGTGGAGGGGCGCTCGGGTTGGCCCATATCGGCGTACTCCAATATTTGGAGGAGCACCATATTCCCGCCAGCTATGTTGCCGGCACTAGCATGGGTGGGCTCGTCGGTGGATTCTATGCAACGGGTCACTCAGCCAACGAAGTTCGCGACTTGGTGAAGACGATTCCCTGGGACCTGGTTCTCGCCGGCAAAACGCCGTTTCGGGATCTCGCCTTCCGCCGCAAAGAAGATGCGCTTTTGTATCCCAGCTCGCTGGAATTCGGTATCCACGAGGGACTTCGTCTGCCCGAGGGATTCAACTCCGGACAGCAAGTCTCGTTCATTCTCGACCAGGTGGCGTTGCCGTATTCGGACATGAACACCTTCAACGATCTTCCCACGCCATTCGGCTGCGTTGCCAGCGATCTGGTCACCAACAAGCCGTGGGTCTTTCGCAGCGGATCGCTGGCGACTGCTCTGCGGGCGACCATGTCCCTGCCGGCGATCTTCGCCCCCGTTCGGGCCGACGGGCAGGTATTTGCCGATGGAGGCCTGCTCGATAACCTGCCGGTCGACGTGGCCAAGGACATGGGCGCCGAACTGACGCTGGCAATTCACCTGCAAGTCGCTCCCTTGCAGCCCAAGGAGTATCTGTCTGCGTTTGGTGTGGTGGGTGAATCGATCTCAACTGTGATCGCAGCCAACGAGTTGCGCAGCATGGAAATGGCTGACATCGTGGTGGCCGTGCCCCTCGATAAGTACACCGCGATGGACTACGACAAGGCCGATGCGATCATCAAGGTGGGTTACGAGGCCGCCGCTGCGAAAGCCGCAATTCTAGCAACGCTCTCAGTGGATGACGCCACTTGGCAGCAATACATTGCCGATCGCCAGGCCAAACGGAGAACCGCTTCTTTGCCGCAATTTGTAGAAGTGGTAGGTACCACCGGAGGAGTCAAGCAAGACATCGAGGAGGAGTTCACCGGTGTGGACGGTAAGCCCGTCGATCCGGCGACCTTGCAGGAGAAGATTCTGAACCTGCAAGGCTTGGGTCGCTTCAATAATGTGACTTACCAGATGACGACTCGCAATGGACAGCCGGGACTGTTAATCAACGCCGAGGAGAAACAGTATGGAACCATCGTTCGCCCGCTGATTCTGATCGATGGCTCGCAGTACAACAATCCTACGTTCAGCGTTGGCGCGCGGGTCACATTTATGGACATCGGTGGCTTCCGCTCAGAGTGGCGGAATGACGTAATTCTGGGATCGCAATACGGTATCCTTTCCCAGTACTTTCACCCCTTCACGCCGAACAGCAGTTGGTTCATTGCGCCGCAAGCGTACGCCAACACCAACAATTTCCCTCTCTACGACGGCAACACATTGGTTGCCGATTACCGGCAGCAGACGTACGGAGGTGGCGTCGATGTGGGCTACATCTTTGGCCGTTCAGCTCAATTACAGGCCGGCTATCAGGGAGGCCGGGAAAACTTCAAGAAGCAGATCGGTGCGGCTGAGTTCCCGAATCTCTCCGGCTCATTTGGCTTTACTCGGGTGCAATTCGTACTGGATACGCAGAACTCGAACGCCATTCCGACGGCCGGAAATTATCTGCTTTTCCATTCTGACTATTACAACGCGAACCCCGGAGCACCGAAGGGGTTCCCGCTTTCCGAAGTTTCTTCCTTCAACTATTTCCCGATAAAGCCAACGACGTCGCTCTACTTAAATGCCTTTGGCGGCACGACCTACGGGTATAACGCCGGACTTCCTCCCTTCTCTCTCGGTGGAACGGTTCGGCTCTCCGCTTGGGGTATTAATGAGATCCTGACGGACCAGTACTTCCTATTCCAGACGGGCTTCTTGCGCTCACTGTCGCAACTGCCACCCTTTCTAGGGGGGAAGCTGTATTTCAACTTTCGTGCCGAGGTGGGGAAGGCGTACGGAATTCCCAATCTGCCGACAGTTGTGGGCGATGCGGCCGGCATTTTTGAGGTAAATACGCTGTTCGGGCCGGTTGCAATCGGAGGCGCTTATGGCAACTCCGGTCATGCTAAGTTCTTCTTCCGCATCGGGAGGCTGTTCTAAGCGGTGTCGCGGTATGGGCTTTGCTGCAGACAGAGGTTTTGCAGCCCTCGTTGTGCCGAGGCCACAACCTGGGAACCACGACCCGCTCAGCCCGTGTTGTGCAGGCCAGCGGCAATGCCATTCATGGTGGTTCCTATGGCGTAGTCGAGTTCGGCGCTTGGTTTATCGGTACGCTTTCGCCGCAGCAACTCGACCTGAATCAGGCTCATGGGATCGACATAAGGGTTGCGAAGGCGAATCGAGCGCGACAACACAGGATTTCGTTCGAGCAACTCCTTCTGGCCGGTGATCCGCAGAATCATCCGCTGTGACCGCTCAAATTCCTGGCGCAACATGCCATACACGCCTTCCCGTAGCGAAGCGTCATCGACCAACGACGCATACAGGCGAGCTATGGAGAAATCGGCTTTCGCCATGGCCAATTCGATGTTGCGCACCATGTCGGAAAATAGCGGAAATTCAGCGGCCATGTCGCGAAGGCTCTGCTCTTCCTGCGGGCCAAGGGCGGTGAATTGCTCCAAAGCGTGTCCCACTCCAAACCACGCGGGAACGGCGTGTCGGCTCTGCATCCAGCCAAAGACCCAGGGGATTGCGCGCAGATCCTCCAAATTGCGAGTGCTGCCCCTGCGCGCCGGGCGCGAGCCGATGCGCGCCAGGTCCATCTCATCGACCGGCGTTGCCAGCTCGAAATAGCGCAAGACCTCCGAGTTCTCGGCAATGTTCTGCCGATAGAAAGCGAAGGCTGACTTCGAGAGTTGCTCCATGACGCCGGACCAGCGAGATTCTTCCTCGTCCGCCTTGGTTGTCGGGCGCACATAGGCGCCAAGACTGGCGGCGATCAGGATCTCGAGGTTCCATTCCGCCAATGCCGTGTCGGAATATTTCCAGTTCAGCACTTCGCCCTGCTCGGTAATCCGAATGCGTCCCGTGAAGTCGCCTATCGGCTGTGCGAGAATTGCCGAGTGCGTTGGTCCGCCGCCCCTGCCCACCGTACCACCGCGGCCATGAAAGATGCGCAGGTTAACGCCACACTCGCGCGCCACTTGATGCAGAGCGCGATGCGCCTTGTGCAGCTCCCACGTGCTGGTGAGCATGCCTCCGTCTTTGTTTGAGTCGGAGTAACCCAGCATGACCTCCTGCCATCCATGCCACGAGGGCAGCAGCGATCGGTATTCGGGCGACCCCCAGACCTGACGCATGATTTCGTGCGCACGCTGCAAGGCGTCGATCGATTCAAATAACGGAACGAGCAAGAGGCCGGGATCTTCTCCATTTCCCCCAGCACGCAGTCCTACCAAAGCACACAACCGGAGCATCCCGAAGACGTCTTCCTCGCACTCTGCACCGCTGATTATGTAGCGCATGATTGCTTCGGGCTCATATTGACTCTTGGCCTCTACGATGGTGCGGAAGGTGTCGAGCAGTTCGATACTTGCCGGCGAAAGGGCGGTCAAATCAGCTGCGGCGATATTGGCGGTACTGATCCTCGTGATTTCTTGCAGCGCTTGCCGGTGCACGCGCGCCTGTTGCCGGATATCCAATGTATGCAGGTGGAAGCCAAACGTCCGCAGCTTGCAGATCAATGGATCGAGCAGCTCCTCCGCCATCCTCTTGCCGTGCTCCTTGCACAAGCTACCCCGGATGGTCATCAGGTCGTCATGGAACTCGTTCGCCGATTGGTATGCGTTTGGGTGCGACTTCTGTTCGCGCGAGAGCCGCAGACGCTCGCCCATCATCAGCAAAAGCCGCCGGTACACTTCGGTCCGCGGGGTGCGCGACAATTCAGCACTTGGCGCAGCAATCTCCACTTCGTACTTCTCCAGGCGGTTCAGCAATTCAGCTGATGCCGGCACCTGGTGAGTCGAGACTGTCAGTTGTCGCACGATCTGCCCCAGCTCCCGAATGTAATGTGCCAACACCATTGCCCGGGCCAACTCCAGGGCGTTGTGGGTGCTCTCTGGAGTGACGAATGGATTGCCGTCTCGATCGCTGCCAATCCACGAGCCATAGCGCAGGCACAGGGGCAGGTCGATACTGGCCACCTCCGCACCGTACACATCTCGAAAAGCAGAAACCATGCTTTCGTATACTCTTTCGGTCGCTTCGAATAGAGTCATCACGTAATAGCTGATTCCGGTGCGAATTTCATCGATAACGGTTGGCTGTTGCAGCCGAACCTCATCGGTTTGCCAAAGCGCCGTGATCGTGCCGAGGATCACCGCTTCGCAACTCGATGCCTGAGCGTCTGTAAGTGGAAGCCGATCAAGCTTTTCCAACTCTGCCGCAATGCGACGCCGCTTCAGGAGCACGGCGCGCCGGGTAATTTCCGTAGGATGGGCAGTAAACACGGGTTGGACCTCGATTTCGCTCAGCGCTGCCATCGCCTGCTCCAATCCGATGCCGGCCTCCTTCATGCGAAGCAGGGTGCCGCGAAACGATCCAGCCAGGGGAGGCTCGTCAGCGTGCAACTCGGCTGCCCGCCGACGGCGCTTGCGATGATTGGTTTCGGCGAGATTGGTGAGTTCGAAGTAGGCCGCAAAGGCTTTAGCTACGCGATAGGCGGTATCGAGATCTAACGCGGCGACCGTCGCGCGCGCTTGCTTCAGCAGCAGGGTGGCTCGATCGCAACCCTCGTTGGCCGCCGCCTGCTCGCGATGCTCAATCAGCAAACGCCGCAAACGCTCTACAGTGCCGAAGAGTTTGGGCCCAGCCTGTTCCCTCAGCACTCTGCCGAGGAGAATGCCCAGTGATCGCACGTCGCGCCGCAACGGCGCGTCTTTGCCGGCCTGTGACCTGCTTGCGGTAAGCTCGGCAAGCCGATCTATCTGATCCGTCGCCCCCCACAGTGGCGATTGCGCTTCCATCTTTGTAGTTTATGGGTGAATCGTGGATATCGGTAGAGCAGTTGTTCCCCAATGCGCCTCTCAGGTGTGGCCATGAGTGGCAGCATTCAATCTGGCCAATACCCCGCAATCCCTGGCTTACCACTGGACAAGACTGGAGCTACCAAAAGGCACTTACGCGGTCCAGGACCTATGGAGGCGAAAGATTTGGGTACAGCGGAAGCCCTGAAGATCACTTTACGCCCGCATGCCTCGGCGCTATATCGGATTGTGGCGGAGCCGTAGGTTCGAAAATCCATTTCGACGCTCCTGCTCGTACAGAAAGGTGACATCCGTCCTTAAAAACGGGGCAACCGTATCCACTCGTCAGCAGTGATCCCTTTGCTTTTGGAGCCAACCGAGTGCTTGCGCCAAATCCAATCTCTGTTCGAGCGAGGTGGTGGGTTGCCCTGGTTTGGTTAGCTCCTCTCCTTCTTTGCGTAAGCTTGGCAGCCGAGCCACCGGTGGGTCGTATTTCGGGCCGAGTACTTGATCCACAAGGCGCGATTGTCCCAGGCGCTCACGTTGCGCTGTTGAACGCAGCCGGGAGCACAGTTCGCGAGACCCTCAACAATTCGCAAGGTGAATTTGTGTTCGACCGCATTGATTCCGGCTCGTTCCAAATCTCGGCTGAAGCCAACGGATTCCTCAGCGTCATCGTCGATGTAGCGGTTTCGGGAGGACAACAGCAGTCGGTTACGGTTCAGTTTCAGCAAATCTCAAATACTGTTCAGTCGTTCACGGTAGTCGCCTCGGCTCCGTCTTCGCTCACTCCCGATCCCTCGCAGAACATCGTGGTACACGATGAGGTGTTGGACGCCAATCCCGGGCGTCCGGGCGCGCCAATTTCGATTCCGGGCTTGCCGATCGAGACTGCCTCCGGAGGCATTAAGGCGCCGCAGTATTTTGCCCCTGGCGTTGCCGGCGATCACGGCGAGCCCATTGCGCAGTACTTTCAGATCGGAAACTTTCTTTATCCCAACAATCTTCCCGCGAATGCCCACGGCAACGGCTATGCCGACCCGAATATGCTGATTCCGCTGACCATCGAATCAGTCGATGTGGACGGCGCCGCTTTCAATGTGCGGGAAGGGAACAACTCAATCGATGTGGCTGCGGCTTACCTCTCACGGCCACGTTTCAACAGCTTCTACCAGCTCACGGGCGACTATCGCGACGCCGACATCATGGCAGGCTGGAGCCCAACGAATCCCGACACGAACGCATGGATCGCTGGTGAGTTTGCCTTCGGCAACGGCCTTCTTACGCGCCTGGAGCACCGGCAGCAGTATAAACTCAACGGCTTTCGCGAATACCACCTTGGCAACCATGACCTGACACTGTTTGGTGTTGGTTACTATGGCTTTTCCTACATTCCTGGTCTGATTCCCATCGCTGTTCCGGTTCCCGGCGACACCATCGACAACCGCCAGCGCGACATCACGCACACCCTGCTGGCGGTCGCGACCGACAATTGGAAGCTGAGTCAACAGCGGCAGCTCTCCTTCTCGGGCTTCTATCGCAACTATGCTTTGCAGCTGCGCTCGAATTTTGGCGACGGATTGATCCAGCAGAGCGAGACCCGCAACGTGTATGGCGGAGAGGCGATGTACATCCAGAGCGTGCGCTCCTGGCTGGCGGTGATGGCCGGTGTCGACTTGCGCCGGGACGCCCCGCGCAAGCTGGACCTCAAAAAGATCGACAACAACGGCATCTTCCAACCGGTGACCAGCAACAACTTGACGTTATCGTTTGTCGAGCCGTTTGCATCCCTCGACGGAACAGCCAGCCGATATTTGCATTTCAATTTCGGTGTTCGCCAGGAAGAGGTCTGGGTGAACAACCAGGACTTCATCAATCCGCAGAACTCGTTTGACAAGCTGGCCACCCTGACGCTGCCAAAAGCCACGCTCACGCTGCTGCCGCCGGACCGATGGTGGCTGCCGATTGTGTCCTTCAGTTACGGAGAGGCATTTCACACGAACGATCCGCGTATCGGAAACGGCACCTACCAACCGACACTGCTTGCGCCCTCTCGCGCATATCAACTTGTCCTATCGAAGGTCATCCAGCAGACGCAGTTTTACCTGACCCTGCGGCGCGTCTCGAACTCGCTGGAGTTGGCGAAGATCGACCCCGATACTGGGCTGCAGCAGGTTGTGGGTCCCTCGCTCAATAACGTTATTGCTATTTCGGCACAACGGAACTTCTCTCGTGGAAGCCTGTATGTTTCCTACGCGCAGGCTGACGCGCGTGACGCAGTTACTGGTCTGCCAGTGCCCGAAGCACCGCGCACTATAGTTGACGCCCTCGCCTCGCTGAACCAGTTGCCGTGGCATCTGCGGCTGCGTGGCGAGTACGAATTCGTAAAGGCTAAACCGCTTGGCGACGGATTTACCGGTGTGCCCGTCAACGAAATTCGCGGCGCTGTCCTGCGTGCTTTTGGGGAAAACCGGATGTCGATCGCAGCCAACTTCCTGATTGCCAGCGGCTATACGGGACAGACCACCGAAGTGGTCGCGCTCTCCAATGAACCCGCGCCGTGTGAGCGAGTGGTAGGGGTTCCGTTGAAATCCTACTTCGGCCTTAGCTGGACGTATTACTTCAAGCGCTAATCCAGCCGGCGACTCAACAGGGCAAAGACGGCGAGCATCAGAGCTACGATCCGCGCCGACTCGCGGGTGTGGCGGCGTATCAGGAAGTAGAGCGCGCGTTCTCCGAAGGCGACCGGGTGCAGTCGAAGGACTTGCATGTTGCATACCGCGAGCTCGGCACCATCGAGAACATCAACCACGCCGGCGACCTCCAAATCCGCATGGACCCAGGACGTGAGAGTTCGATTCACCTCCGGGAGCATCCGCATCTGGACCACCGTTACTTAGCGACCGGCAACCGCAGCCAGGGACGGACTGCGCAAAGGGTTCTAATCCACGTGGACCCGGACGAAAGCAAGCTGTTGGTTAACAACCGCTTCACCTGCGTTTCCGTTTCACGGCCTCAACATGGCCGCGGATATTTACACAAATAATGGAAGTAACCTTTTCCCGAAGCCTCAATCACCAAAGTTCTCAACGTACGGCGACCGAAGTGGATCAACAGTCAATTGCAGTGCGCCGGGATAAACCGGCATGAAGCAGAGGAGGAAGAATCCTCACGAGAAAGGACTAGCGATCCGCTTGGCCCCGAGTTTTGCGTTGTGCATCGCGAGGTGCACAACGAAGCGTAAACAGGGGTATAGGCGGGGTGGGTATTCAGCTCCGTAAACTGTAAATCCGGACGCCGACGACTTTGTAATGGGCGGAAGGCAACACGAACAGGAGCGATAACGCGAGTTCCTGTCCGGTCCGGCGTAGTCGAAGACCCCAGGCACGCCTAGAAACTTCAGCACGAGAACCGGGAGACCTCGGAGACACCTGCTGCCAAACCAGGTAACAGGACGGTAGGAGAAGGCGAAAGCCGCACGGCCCACATGTACGTCCCCGAGGAGTCACAGGGTGGCATAGTACCTATGAACTATTCGAACAAAGACAAAATACCGTCAGCGGAGAGTGGGGAGGGAAGGCCGTCGATCAAGGAGAACGCCAGGCAACCTAACACGTACCCGACGCAGAGCGGGAAGGGCGTGTCACAGGGGTTGGCAGGCGTGCGGAAAGCAGCAAGGGAAAATAAGGAGATGAAGTTCACCGCTCTGCTCCACCATTTGACGGTCGATCTGCTACAGGAGAGCTTCTACTCGCTGAAGAGGAAAGCCGCACCTGGAGTGGACAGGGTTACCTGGGGTGAGTACGAGACCGGGATTGAGGGTCGGCTAGTCGATCTTCATAGCCGGGTCCATCGGGGAGCGTACCGAGCGCTGCCTTCGAGAAGAGTGTACATCGAGAAAGAGGACGGACGGCA
>Ga0306922_10002083_pt1 | contig 18448 bp, 14 predicted proteins | sample sta12Cox44000082_FD_203758 | JGI IMG/M metagenome (GOLD analysis project Ga0306922, IMG submission 203758) | Lab enrichment of tropical soil microbial communities from Luquillo Experimental Forest, Puerto Rico - statoxic.12C.oxic.44.000.082 (v2)... | ecosystem: Environmental > Terrestrial >... | reverse complement strand
ATGGTTTCAGTTGCTCAACGGCAGTTTGTGCCATGACACGGAGCGCCGTTGGAAATTCTGCGTGCTCGATGCCGTTTTTTGCTAACTCGGCATTCTTGAGCGCGGCGAATGATTTTGCCTGCGCTTCCGTTTTCCCGCTTCGCGATAGTTCACCACGAATCTCAGATGCGGACGATTGCTGCCGCTATATTCGCGAACCCTGATTTTGCGTCGTCTCACGTCCATATCGTTGCCATATTGTTGCCGCAAAAACAAGTAAAATCGCGTGAAAATGCGTTTTTATATGTTCGAATGAGTATGATGGCAAAACGCGCATAAAGCGCCGATTTTACCTAGCAAAATGGCCTTTTCAGAGGGTGCGCGCCCGGGGTGACTCGAACACCCGACCCACGGATTAGAAATCCGTTGCTCTATCCGGCTGAGCTACGGGCGCAGATTAATAGGTGAAATCGTGCTGGTCAAGAGATTTGACTTCCCACTTTTCACGGTGATATTCTACGGTTGGAGTTATGAAGCAGTCCAAACCGACGAAAACCTGGGAAACAACGCGGCTTCAACATCTCGTTCGCCATAAGTCTGGGCGCTATTATGCCAGAGCGTTTGCGAACGGCAAAGAGATTTGGAAGTCGCTTGGAACGTCACATTTCAGCGTGGCCCAAGCCAAGCTCGCCGAATTTTTAAAAGAGCATCGTCAGCGCGTCAGCAATGGTAACGGCGATGTCTCGGCGAAAATGACGTTTGGCCAGGCCGCTGCGATCCACCTACGCAATCTGAACGACAACTTGAGCATCAAACCGCGCACCCGAGACTACTACCGAGAGTGTCTGCTCGCGCTCCAAAAAAACTGGCCGGGTCTCAGTGAAACCGAAATCCGCAAGATCACGCAGAACGATTGCAAGGAATGGGCACGCGACTACCGAAAAAACGTCTCGGCCACTCGCTACAACAATACGGTCTCCATTCTGCGACATGTGCTAAACGTTGCGGTCGAAGCTGGCGTGGTTTACAGCAACGCCGCTGCCGCAGTGAAACGTGCGCCGGTGCGCGGCAAAGAAATTACGCTGCCGAGCGTCGAGCAATTCAATGCGCTAATTTCGGAAATGCGCGTCGGCCACAGCCGGGACTCTCTGAACTGCGCGGATTTGGCTGCCGGCTTGGGCTTCACAGGCTGCCGGATCGGAGAGGCGCGGGAGATCGAATGGCGAGACGTGGATTTTGACGCTGGCGAAATCGTGGTGCGCGGAGACGCAAGAACAGGCACGAAGAATTGGGAATTACGCCGTGTCCCGTTGATCCCCGATGCTCGTGCGCTATTTGAAAGAATGCGCAGCGACCGTCCTGGCGAATCACTGGACGCAAAAGTGTTCCGCGTCCGTGAGTGCCAGAAGGCCCTTGATCGCGCCTGTAAGAAAGTCGGTGCGGCTCGCATCACGCATCACGACTTGCGGCATCTGTTCGCAACGCGGTGCATCGAAAGCGGCGTGGACATTCCCACCGTTTCGCGCTGGCTCGGACACAAAGACGGCGGCGCGTTGGCAATGAAAACCTACAGTCACTTGCGTCGCGAACACAGTATTACACAAGCGCAGCGTGTGACGTTTGCGCCGGTCACGAGTATACAGGGTGAGTTAATTCCATTCCCGGCGACTAACCTCTAGCGGATCGTTACGCTATTCGTCGGCGCTCGAACAAAGTCTCGCGCTTGGCAAATTTGCGAAAAATTTCTGTCGCATATTAGTGTATATGTGAAAGCCAAAACAACCGACGGAAAACGGGCGCAAACGCAATCGCGTGTTGCGCGTGAAGCAATCCCATTAAACGAACGGGTCGCTTATAGTCCCGCCGAATTTGCCGCTTTATGCGGTCGGTCGCCCACTTGGGCTTACCGTCAACTTTACGCGAGGCGGCTAAAACCGATCAGCGATTGTGGTCGATTTCTCATTCCGCGCTCGGAGGTCGATTCATTCCTCTCGCGCAAGGCTGAATACAACCCAGTAAGCAACGGAGGTGCTCAATGAGGTCGCCGCAAAATGCGAACGCCCGGCGGCAACCGGGCGAACGCGCAATCAAACTAACTGACGCAGCGAAAGTACGAAGATCGCCGCGAGATGTCAACGCGACCTATGGTCCGCCCGAGTTGTGCGCATGGGAAGTGGAGCCTGGAGTATTCTGGATTCAGACGACCGAGCCAGAGTTCAGCCGCAAACTTGAAAAACGTCACGACATGCGACGCGTCGAAGTGAGTGGGGTTAACCACTTTCGTCGGACATTCGAAACGCGCGGAAGGTGGCGCAAGATTCGCCGACTCATAGACCGCTTTCTAGTGTCCACCGGTGACCAGTTTTCCGGCGGTCTTGGCCCGCAGACCTCGTCGAAAAACGGCGGGAGTATGAACGTACCGGCTAGCGCGAATGGCGAGAATAACGGCGTTTTTCTCGCAGGAGGTGGCCAATTCGCACCGCAAGACATTGCACACAACGCGTCGGAAGCTCACGGGAGTATTACCACAGCGGGAGGTTGCGATGACCGGAAATAATGATCTGCGCAAAAAGATTGATGAGGCTAAACGTCGATTGCCATTGCCTGATTTACTGTCACGGTTGGGACTCGGCGAACACGCGAAGAAAAGCGCTCGCTGCCTGTGGCACGACGATCAGCATCCGTCATTTTCAGTCTTCGAGGGCGATGACGGATTTTGGCACTACAAGTGTTTCGTCTGTGATTCTAGCGGCGGAGATGAAATCGCTTTCTTGGTGAAGCATTTCAATGTCTCAAGGCGAGAAGCAATTCGGCGCTACTTGGACATGGCCGGTTTCCCTCCCTCTTGGCCACCGAAGTCTCATCAATCGCCTGAGTCTCGTGAATATCCTGAGTGCTCTGGGCGGTCTGGGTGCTCTGACTTGTCTGTGTCCTCTGTGTCCAGTAATGGACAAGCGTTACAGGCAGAACTCAGAACTTTGGCAGCCCACTGCCAGTGCATGGCACCGAGCACGTCCGAGAAGAAACGGTTTCAACTATTGCGCGGGCTGATCGCCATTCAGGAACGGGATGGACGGAAGCTGAGTAATGCCGAAGTGGCATTGGCGATTGAGGAATGGCATCGGTTATCGCAGTCGGTTCTCGATCCCGAAGAGACATTGGAGCATCACCTATTGCATGGCTTGGCAGAGATGCGAAAAGTGAAGGTCGCGCTAGGTCGCGAGATAATTAGCCAAGCTATCGAGGTCGTTTTGAAGTTGCCGGTTTCCGACCTGCCGGTGATTCCGGGAGTGCGGGCTGCGCCAGAAAGCCTGCGAAGAGTCGCGGCGCTCCATCGCGAACTGTCTCGGCGCTCTAGGGAGAAGGACAAGAGATACTTCTTAGGTTGCCGCGATGCCGCCAAGGCATATCCCGGTCTGAACAAAACCGAAGCTGCCATCATCAATCGTGCGCTTGTTCAACTGGGCGTGATTCATGAGGTTCGGCCCGGCGAGCAAATACCGGGCGGGCTAGCCGCAGAGTTTCGGTATCTGTTGCCGGACACCGAAAGCGCGGAAGAGGATGACGACGAAATCCCCGTTTAGCCCTGACCTGCCTCGCGTGCGCGTGGAATGGTCTGACGCTCGATAACCACCGGCCTAGATTGCTTTTCGCTGCCTTTGATACGCTCCCAAAAGCTAAGGTGAATAGGATTGTTGCGATGATCGCTATTGCTTTCATAGATTCTGTTTTTGATAGTTGTGTTACTCGCGCATGTTAGGCGGTCAGCCAGAACGATTTCGTCTCTGCGCAAGCTCGGCTTCGATCGCCCGAAGCTCGTCTCTCGACTTCTTTTCAAGCTATTGAGTCACTGCGTAATAGCAAGGCTAGGCCACCACCTTGCAAAACGTAGCGCCAGCCAAGGTCTGACATTTAAAGCAACTAGCCATACGCAATTGCCTTTTCGATGTCAGTTGCGTGGTGGAGGTGAAAATGACTCCGTTTGATTGTTCGTACCTGGAGTGCTCTGCGGGAGCCGTTCCTTTTTGACGTCGTAAACTAGATATGAATACGCGATATGGTCCACAGGGGTAAAATGTTCCCTTAACCATCTGTATCGCTCCGGATATCTGATGCCAACCAAGGTATTAACAGGTACGACGATCCGACCTGCTTGAGGGTTGCCAGGATCTACTACGACTCCGGGGTGGCGCCGGGTATATTCCGCCAGGTACCACTCGTTCCCGCCCCAATCCAGATTCGAATCTGCCAGATAGCGGTAAGCCAACTTCCTGTCCGGCACAAGCTCGTTAAAATAAGATAGGAAGTGTGGATAGTACGAAAGTGTCGATACGCCAACCCAGGCAGTCAGAATCAGCGCGGTAAACTGCAACCATTTGGGCACGGGATCAGCTAACACCCTCCCGCAGAAAACCGTAGCCAGAGCGAATACGGGCAAGACATAGCGAATACCTATCTGCGTGTTAAAGAAAAAATTGAAGTAAACCCAATAGACAAAAATTGGAACTAGCAGGAAAAGCTCGTCCCGATGGAGACTACCAGTTCGCCGGTCACGCTCGAAAAGGAGTCCAAGCAACGCTAAAAGAAATATAACCTGCTTGGCAATCGGTACCTTAAATAGCGCCGCATAGAAGTAATAGCCCGGAAATCCCCGAAGCGTTCCGTCATGCTGATTCAATCGAAGCTTCCCTGCCATGTAAAGATTACCCCACCCTATCCCCATCCGTTCCTCGTATTTAATCAAATCCAAGCCCTGGAGGTAAGGCACCGGTAACGGCAGCGGGATATTGCGCAGGACCGGGGTGGTTTGCAGGGTTTTAAAGAATGGATCCTTGAACGCATATCCCGACAACGGCGTTCCGATTCCATCGAACACGAACCCGAGGTTGATTGCGATGATGCTCACCGCACCGAAAAAGGTCGTAGTAACCGAGCCGCGGCGGAGCACCTGGAGTATGCGCCGCCGCGGAGCTGGGTTGGCGGTTTCGCTGGTTGGCCTGCAACTTTCATAAAGAACCGCGATTACCAGAAAAATAGGATAAAGGTAAATACACGAATATTTGGCCAATTGGCTTAGACCGAGTGTTACTGCGCTCAGGAGCGCTCGCCCTTTACCCCCGAATTTGACGAATCGCCAAAAGTGGTACAGCGCCATCGTTGTCATCAACGCCGCTGGTAAATCAGCCGTTACCAACTGACCGTGTGCCAACAGATTGGGATCGAACACGAAAAGGATCAAAGAGAGAAGCCCTCCCTTACGGCCATAAAGCTCATAGCTCCACCCTGACATGTACAGCGCCAGCAATAGCGAAAGTAAAATGGTTGCGTACCGGCCCCGCTTTACTTGACCGTTCCACGATTTGTCTACTGAAAAACCCATGGTGTGGGCAAGGACAGCTAGACATTCGCTGGTCACGCCGTGCAGACTAGAAAACGGCATGGCACTGCTATTTAGCGCACTAACTCTTCGCGGCATGCCTTCTAGGACACGACAACCATACTGATAGTGGTGGATGGCCTCATCGTAGGTAAGCTCCTTGTGGCGCAGGCTGGTGATGTGTAATACCACCAACACCGCAAAAAGCGCGCCACAAGCGAGAATCACCCAACGCCTGACTACCAACTGACAGAACCGATTAATCATCGCCCTACCTTTTCGCTGTGTGCTTCTTCCAAACCTCAGTTCATTAATGATCTTTCATTCGGTCTTTTGCACCTCTGGTCACCGAATGACCTTAGCTTGCAATGGAGATCCCCGCCACGCACAGCTCAAACTGATCAAAGCTGTGCCTCGAATGGTCCTTAACAAGCAGTAGACCTGTAGTCCCCACACAAGCAACATCTTACAATTAACCGTCACGGGTTACGGCGGTGACGGCTAATGCTGCACAGGGATCTCTTCATCCGAAAGAGTTAGCTCATCGGCGCTGCGTAGCACGTACTGTAGTTCCGGTTTGTATTCCCTAATGTAGCCGACGAATCCAATATTCGGCGTAAATTTGTTTTGGTAAAAGACGCGATTGACAAGCGGGCTAATCGGCGCAGAGCGGGCCACTCCGCGGATCACTCCGTTTGAATCGACTATTACCAGCGTCCATGGGATCGACCCCTCATAATCCAAGGCCTGTCCGCTGACACGCACTGCTGGGGCACCGTTATCGCACTGGGCTGAACCATCAATGCGGCACTGCCCATGAAGGCCTTCCAGCCTGCGTCGTGTCCCAAAGACATCTGCTTCCTTACGGCCGATCCAGTCTTGTAAGCCGGCAGCGAAGACGTCCAAGTGACGCGCCCGCAGCTGCCAGGCTTTCTGAAATCTCTCTTCAAAAATCTCTTTAAACTGAGGAGGAACCGATTGTCTCCTTTGAGCGTCAACAACCCCGTTGATCATCGCGGTAGCATCTCTATCGTAAACTATAATCTGGGCGTTTTTACACGTGAACCATCCTTGATAGTGTGCGGGCCAGACGAAGATAGCTATTGCGAACGGGAGAAGCAGAGGTCCCCGCTGTCTCCACTGTAGGTTTCCTGCTCGCCGGATCCCGATTAAGATCAGACTCGTCCAAAAGAGTGAACTCCAGAATAAATAATGCGGAGCGAAGGGCAGAAGGTTAAAGTCTTTAATTCGCCCGACCGCAATAAGCGTCAGAGCAAATATGTTGAAAACCAAGAGCGCGAAGCCAGTGTTTTCGAGCCCGCTTTTTCCAAGGTCGCGGCGAAGCATACGAGGTACGACGACAATTCCCGCAAGCATCAAGCCTGCTAGGCCGCTCCACAATCCGATGTTGAAGGATTGCTCCAGGTCTGTAAGCGGTTTTCCCCCGCGCCAAGCTGCGATTGTATATAACACTGGACTCCCTACAAGTCGGCAGGAATCGGCTAAAGCGCCCATGGGATTGCCGAAAGAGACCTCTGATACTTTGCCGTAAAAGGAACGAAAAACGGGAAGCTTCTCGTAAATGACGGCTGTCGCAATAGCGCCGATTCCAAGTAAAACAACCTTTCGCCGCGGAAGGCGCAGGCATCACGCGAGAACGAGCAGAGTAGGCCAAATTGCCAGCCCCGTCCCAAAGCTAAAGGAGGCGAGAAACCCGGCACACACTACAATTGCCGTTATCGGCCAGGAGCAGGGCATGTTAGCTATCAAAATAAACGCGAGTGCCGCTCCGACCATCGCCAAAGAGTCCTCACAATTAAAGCCGCCATTCGCAGTAATGCTGGCTCGGCCCATCCAAAAATTGCCCATAAATATAACAAGTGTGGACAATGTCTTGACGGTCAGGCTTGTGGCTTTATCCCGCCAAATCGGGATAAGAAGCAGTGCCACGGTTGTAACAAGAAGGCCCAAGCCGGTAAGGAACAGGATTTGCGAGTCGCCATGAAAGAAGCGCAAATTGGCCAGGCAGATAGCTCTTGGGAAGAACTTTACGTGGTTATCTTGTTTGAGCAGGGCACTTTGAAGCCAGGTGTGCTTCCAAGCGTAAAAATAAACATCCCACAGGTCGCCTGCCCACAGCAAGGTAATGCGGCCTAGATAAAGATAGACGACTCCCGACAATAGAAAAACTGCGCCAATTGAAATGGCAAAGATTTGGACGGCGCGCTCGGTCACGGGGGCAAACCGACGCATTCGACTTAGTGCGTTATTGGCACAACGGGGTACTTGGTCGCAAACACGGATCACCGAACTTTGGCCGTTCTGCTTCATGAGGATATTTCAAGAACTGGCTTGTATTTTCAACTGCTTGGTGCTGAATCGTTAGGAAGCATCAACACCAGCCCGCCTGCTTCCAAAACGCGGTGCCAGTTGGGATCGATCGATTGAAGCGTCTCCAATACTCTCTGGCTTTCGGATTCAGGAACAGCAACCGCGTTTGCGCGACCGGTCTCGATCACCGCGCGAAATCTCGGCTCTAACGCTTGAAGCCACGTCGGATTTTCAGGAGGGTTTTCCTCGATAAAAGCCTGCGCCTGTTGGCGCAGTATCCCTTCTTCTGCATTGCCAGCGTTGGCGAAATAATGGACGACTAGCCGGGGAGCTACGACTTTCATTTCGGGGAAGAGAAGCGGTAACTCACAACCTGCTGTCCAAGTCGGTACGAGCAGCTTCGCATGCGCAATGTAGCGGCCGGCAGCTTTAGCAAACTGGACATTCCTCGGAAGTAGCTGGTATTCCTTTGGAGACTTCCAGCCGATGCCGAGCTGTGGATCTCTCGGCATGATTGATAGTCCACGATAACTGTAAGCGAAAGTCGCGATGACCACTGAAAGCGTTAATACAGTGACTAATCGGTCTTTCAACAAGCTGCGTGGCGATGCTAGTCGAGGGCCTGCAGCTCCAAGTAATGCGCAGAGCAGCGGAAACTGCAAAAGATAGACCAAGCGAAAATAGGTAGGGGCAAGGATATTTGCCATCCAGACGCGTGCCAGCAATGGGTTCAAACAAAACAGCCACACAGCACAAAAATAGAGGAAAACAAAGAACCCAGTGGTCCCTCTGACGATTAGCAACGGCACAGTGATCATAAGCACAACATCGCGCAAGTACTCCGCTGGTCCGCCGATAGCATAATCTACCGCTGCACGCCACGGCATGTATCTTGGCCCAAGCAGATGGATGTCGATCGGCTTTGGAATTATGTCCAGCTTCAGCGATGCCAAAATCGCGATTGGGTATACAAGCGGAATCGCGAGCAAAAGGCCACGGCGAATCTGTTTCGATACGTCCTCTCGCGTTTTGTGTTCGAATAACTGAAGTGTGAAAAATGCTATCCAAGAGCAGCAAATCAGCGCTGGGATTGCGTAGAGCGCAATATTGCTGAGACCCACGCCAGCGATGTCTAATAAAGTGAGCCACACCAGATCACTCGCGTTACCTTGGTTGAGAAATCGGTAACTGAGTGCCAAAACAATCGGCAAAAACAAAATCAAAACGATTGGTTTACCCTGCCACATGTAGCCGGAAACGGTCGCAAAACCGACCCATCCGGCAGGGTCGGCTGACTGTAATGACTTAACAGCTCCAAGCAACGTGCCAAACGACGACCTGTCAGCCAGAACCAGAAATCCCACCCCGAGCGGGGTCCCGATCGCCGCAGCCCAGCGATTCAATCCAAATCTTCGGATGCACCAATAGAGGACAAACGGAAGCGAAAATGCAGCAATTGCGTGACCAATTACTTGATAGAAGTACAGCGGGTCGATTCCCAGATAGTGGCCCAAAACACCCATGAGCATCTCATAGCTAGTTGCCAAATGAACTGGCGAGAATGCTGCCGCGTCCATGTCAACACTTGTCTGACGGAGATATATGGGCTGATTAAGATCTACCAATTGAGTGAGAACTCTATGAAAATAGACGACATCGTCCTGATTCGGCCGACGCACGAAAAGAACTGTAATTGCGTAGCCAAGACCGAGAATCAGAAGCAAAAGGTGGGATAAATGAAACCGATATCCTTTGCCTGGCATCGCACTGGTTTTCTTCCACAGCCGTCGCAAAGCAAGGAAACCGGCAATAGCGATAGCCAAGAAACACCACGTAATTGTTTTCGCCGGCCACCGAAGAATGAGAACAAGCTGATAGGCCAGCGTCCAAAATGCGACTGCGGCTATCGGCACAAGCAGAACATCGCCCGCGCGACATTCGGAGGACCTTTCAGAGGTCACCATCGGTTTCATCTTGGAATTCTTTGGGATTCCGATTCCTTGCAGCGCCTCGGGTGGTCGGCTTGGCGGAGCGCTCTCCAGTCAGCCGCTGGGCAGCCTCACGTTGGTGTTCTAGCACGAAAAAGCAAGATCGTTGGGAAAGGGTACGTCATGTCTTGAGGAAAGCGCACCAGTCTGAACTCGTATCCAAAAATCTTTACAGGAACCCTATAGCTTTTTTCGTAAGTAAACTTTCCCTTCCCCTCAACCTGCCTGACAATTGCGTTCATTTGCGCGGGCTCAATTTGAGTTGGCAGCCCTATCAGAAAGTAGTCAGCATCCCGCTCTGCGTTCTGCAACTGGACAGCCACCTTTTCACTGCTTAGTGGCTTAGCCACGGGCATCGCAGTGTAGAAGTAAGGTCCGAACCCCAAGATCCCAACAGTCGCCCGCGCGTCACCGATCAAATTCTTAAGATCGCCCCGAAGGACCTCACGAGCATCCTTTTTCCGCAGGGCACGACCGTATGCCACGTCAAACGCCACTGACAGCCCAAGGGCGAGAATGAGTGTGCAGCTTAAAAGGACGGCGACCGTCCGGTGATTTTTCATTTTGAGCTGTAAATCGGCACAGGCTACGCCGACCAGAAAGCAAAATCCAGGAAACAACACCATGGTTATGCGGGCAAAATATGGTCCAAGGTAGCCTTTTCCCATGAAGTACAGATACAAGATAGAGAAAATCAGTATTGGAATAGACACACTGTAAAGGCTACGCCTGAAAACAAGATATAAGATTGCGCAATAAGGAACCACCCAAAGCAAGGGATACATTGCGAAGGGAATCAGGTCTGTGAGATACCTCCAGATAACGGCTAGATTAAGCAACTGGACTCCTCTGAACTCGTGTAGCGAGGCATATTTTAACGTCTCGCCAGTGATTGCCTTTGCTACACGCGAGAAATTTAAAAACAGCATTGGATGTCCCAGGAACAATCCAATGATGAATCCCAAAGCAATCAGCCACAGTTGAGCGGTAACGAAAATTCTCACGCGCTCCAAGGCTCCGTTCTTCGAGTCTGGCAAATTACCACTGTCGTTGAACAGCAAGTAGAAGCAGGGAATTACAACGATGATCCCAACAGGATAACGAGTCGCTGCTCCCAAACCACAAATAAAGCCTACAGCGAGAAGCGTCTGCCATCGCTGGGATTGCCGGAATTTTAAAGAGAACCAAATCACCAGGGCACATAATAAATTACTCAAAATATGAGTCCTCATAAAATGCGCGTAAATGACCTGCATTGGCAGAACAGCATAACAAAGGGCGCCGAGGAGAGACGAAGAAAAACTGTTGGTCGCTTCCATAATCGCGAGAAACACGACGACAATGGTACAGAGATCGAATAGGACCGACATCCACCGACAGACATACAAGAGATCGGCTACAGCTCGTGTGCTGAGATGGGCACCTTCTTCACCGGAGATCCTTAGCAGTGCTTTTGGAAGGGCCCAAAGGTAATAATTGAAGGTGCCCTCAAAGTATGCTTCAGGATCCTTGATACGACCAGCCGGCAAATCTAGCTGAAGGACCCCCCTAAGGCTTACAAATTCATCTGGTTGAAAGTTCCGGTCATGACCGTATCCGCTTTTCAACCCCCAGGCCAAGCCAGTTATTCGAAGGTAAGCTGCCAACAAAAGCACGCCTGCGAATAAGATGGGTCGAAGAGCTTTGTGCACAAGTCAACCCCCGGGCGAGACATCTTGGACAAGCGCTGTGAATCGCATTACTCGGGTGCAGCCGTCGCTTCGCCAGACCTAACGGGTGCAAGGCTTAGGATCCCTACCTTGCTGGGAGAGTTATCGAGAGGATCCCACTCGTATCCAGGAACAGCCGGCAGGCGCGATCGTTTGGCCGTCATTTCGTTGCGTGAAGCGAACAGCGCGTAAACCGGCAGCGACTTCGCTAAGCCGTGTTGGACAAGCGCGAGAGCTTCAGACGGACCGTAGTGCCAGGTATAGCTCCACTTGTAGTTATGATTTCCATCGATCGGGGCCGCCACGAACCGACGCGGCAAAAGAGCGTTCAGGTAAACGGGATCAATATCGGAGAGAACGATTCCGGGCTGCCGCTTTAAAAATTTGCCAAAATGTCTTTGCGCGACAAACTCGATGGATTGGCGAGGTGGTGTGGTAAAATGAAGAGCGTCCCACGTCTGCGAGTGGTTAATGCCGCTTGTGTTATAGCCAGAACGCGAAGGATACCCGAGGCAGGCTCCGGCAAATAAGATAAGGACTCCACAGGCGGCGATAATCTGTTTTCTATCAAAAAGGCTCTTTGCGGCCCATGTGACGGGCAAGACTGCGATAGCGATCAGAAGAATGAGGAGCGGCAGGTAGTATCTGGTGTCCACAAGCATATAGTTATGACTTAGGGTCGCAGCTAAGAAGACCAAGGCCGTTAAAGAAGCACACGTAGCGAAGCGATCAATCCGAACAAAGCATAGTCCTGTAAGAGTGAGAAGAACGAAGGCAAGGACAAAAGAGATTCCGGTGCCAAAAATGTTCGCAGTGTGATATCCAAGTGGCGACAGAGTAAATTCCTTCCAGAGCGTGGCCGTGTTGTTTGGGATATATCGGACAGAAAAGAAAAGGTGGTGCTCACCAAAATACGGAGCCCAGAAATCGTAGCCTGTCTTGAAGGGGGAATGAAACTGGATGGTGTTTAACACCAGCAGAGGGCTGGCCGCTAATATCAAAACGACCGGAAGTGCAAAGCAATGACCGAACCAGCGTAAGGGCATCCGCTTTACCGGGAAGATAACCATGGTCAGCAATAACGGCGCAAAGAAAAGCGACTGAAGTCGAATGTTTAATGAAAGACCAAGAAAGGCCCCCGACAAATAGATTTTCCAACGGCGCTCTTCCTTAACTCCCAGGTAGGCAAACATAAAAGCTAGTACGATAAATAGTGAGACGCTTATGTCGCTCAGTGATGAACGACATAAAGTAAAAAAGCCGGGAAGTGTCGCGAGTAAAAGCACCGCCAGCCCGCCTGTCAATGGCATCGCTAGGTACGCGTAAAAAGCAAACACGGCCAAAAGCAGGAGCAGCCCCATCGTTTGGCTCGTGCGAAACGGCGCCAGGATCGTGCCTGCTCCCGGCAGGATGCGCAACCAAGGAAGCATCAACATTGGATAGCCAAAAGGATACCTCGAAGGCAGCTTCTCGTATCCTATCTGAATAGAAGGCCAGCCATCCCTGCGCAGCGATTTTGCCTGTGCGAAGTATTCGGTCGCATCCGGATGGGGACCAAGGTCAAGCAGCGTTGTCTTCCTGTAATCAATTCTAAGGACAGCAAAGTAGTAAAACGTCAGCGCACAGACTAGAAGCAATACACCGACTAAAAATTGCGCGTTCGCAAATTTTCTCAGCCACATCGTTTGAGTTGCGGTCGTGCAGTTCATTTTTTTGATGACGCTGCGCCCTTACCAACGATTAGAGCGAGGCAAAAACACAACTTTTACCCAGAATTTCACGGCGCAGTCATCTTACTTGCAGAGGAATTTCCTTCTTGCAAGCTCCCGCCACCGGAGTGGATATCGCCTCGCGCGGCTCACTGATTTACCGCTGTGCGAGCAGATAAATTGCAACGAGGGTGATCAGAAAATATGGAACAAGCACCGCGGCTCCAGCGTAATCTTTGGCCATCCGCTGCCCAAAGAATAGTGCAATGATCGCAACTGCAGAAATTACCGCGCCGTAGAATGCGACGGTTGAATCGCGCAAAACGATGAGCGCGAGGCAACCAATGCCAATCAATACTCCCGCCGCCAGTTCGAGAATGGTGATTACGGTCAGCAGAGCGGGCACAACGCCCGCCAACGCACTCTTCGCGAAATGCCCTGTCAGCCATTCGAGGTTCCCGCGGCGATCGACAACTTTATCAATCCCTGATTGAAGAAAAAGAATCGCGAGAAAAGCAGCAGTGAAGATCTGCATTAGATAGATTGCTTGGGCGAAGGTGTGCATAGCTAGCGTTACCAAAGCATCTTAGCTGTAACGCTACAGAGTTGTCGATGGTTCTGTGCATCCACCATGAATTGCATCCTTAGTCGCCTTGGGCGACTGAATCAGCAAAAGCGACATCGCCGCCTTTTAAATCTAGTTCGGCTTCGGCTGGCGTGCCAAAAACGCGTGCGCGGCTTTCGTCGAATTCTTTTTCCCAGCGCGCCACGACCACCGTCGCGAGGCAATTGCCGATGACATTCACGCACGTGCGGCCCATGTCCATCAATTCATCCACGCCGAAAATAATGGCCACACCGATTGGCCCCAGTCCTGACGGCACAAACGAATTCAATGCGCCGAGCAAAATGACAAGCGATGATCGCGGGACACCGGCCACACCCTTGGACGTCAGCATCAACGTTAACATCATGGTGATCTGGTGGCCTAACGACATGTGCCAACCGATTGTCGTCTCCGCCGCTTGTGCCACGAACACCGAGGCCATTGCCAGATATAATGTCGATCCTGTGAGGTTGAACGAATAGCCGGTCGGCATTACGAAGCCCACGATGTGAGGCGGCACACCCAAACGCTCCATCGACTCCATCGCCTTCGGCAACGCTGATTCGCTGCTCGTGGTCGCGAATGCGAGGGCCGCAGGCTCGCGCACCGCCCTGATAAATTGCTGCAATGGAATCCGCGCGATCAAGATCACCAGTCCAAAGATCAGCAGGATAAAAATCACCAGAGCCAGATAAAGCGAGCCAATCAATTTGCCGAGATTCATTAGCACGCCCGGCCCTTGGGTGCCGATCGTGTGCGCCATGGCCGCGCCGACGCCAATCGGCGCAAACATCATGACGTAGTTTGTAAATTTGAACATGATTTGCGCGAGGCTCTCCATCGCGCGGATGATTGGTTGGCCTTTTTCGCCAACCGCGGAGACCGCGAGAGCGAAAAGCACGCTGAAGGCGACGATCTGCAAAACATCGCCGCGCACCATCGCTTCTATGACGCTGGAGGGAAAAATGTGCACGACGGTTTCGACGAAAGTTTTCGGGTGACTCTGGCCAATGGTGTTTAAGATCTCCGTGTTCGGGGTGGCGAGAGTCACGCCAGCTCCGGGCTTCGTGAAATTGACTACAGCCAACCCAATGAACAGCGCTGCCGTGGTGACGATCTCGAAGTAGATCAATGCTTTAATTCCCATGCGCCCCACTTTTCGAAGTGCCCCGGCGCCGGCGATTCCTACCACAATGGTCGAGAACACGAGCGGCGCGATGATGGATTTGATCAGATTGATAAAGATGTCGCGCAGAAAATAAACTGCGTTTCCCCAATCGGGCCGGAGCCAGCCGATCACACCGCCGACGACCAGTCCTATCATGATCTGTGTCGTCAAAGACGGCCGATACCACGGGCGACGCATCCGTTGAGGAACCCTCGCGGTCATGGTGCTCGTATTAACACAAAGCGCGCGAGCAGGCCGCGCGAAAAATCAGTCAAGCAGCCGGCGGTCGAGCCCAGCGTAAGCGTCGACGCGCCGGTCGCGCAAGAATGGCCAGTGAGTCCGATGCTCGTTGACGCGGCTCCAATTGATATCGGCCATCACAATTTCTTCCTGATCAACCGAAGCTTTGGCGACGATTTCGCCATCCGGTCCGCAAACAAAACTTTGCCCCCAGAACTCGATTCCGTCGCCACCGGCGGGCGCTTCGTAGCCAACGCGATTTGCCCCAGCGACGTAGCACCCATTCGCAATGGCGTGGCTGCGTTGAATGGTTTCCCACGCCGAATGCTGTGCTTTACCAAATTCCTTCTTCTCTTTCGGATGCCAACCAATTGCTGTCGGATAGAAAATAATTTCTGCGCCGCGCAACGCCGTTAGCCGCGCTGCTTCGGGGTACCATTGGTCCCAGCAAACGCAGACTCCGATTTTGCCGTGGTGCGTGTTCCACGATCGGAACCCGAGATCGCCTGGCGCAAAATAAAATTTTTCGTGATACAGTGGATCGTCTGGAACGTGCATCTTGCGATATTTGCCCAGCAACTTCCCATCCGTGTCGATGATCGCCGCGGTGTTGTGATAAACGCCGGCGCTGCGCTTCTCGAAAAGTGAAGCAATGATCACTGTGCCGATTTCGCGCGCCAGCTCTCCTAATGCCGCTGTGGATCTCCCCGGCACTTCCTCGGCCAAATCAAAATTTTTGTGATCTTCTGTCTGACAAAAATACTGCGACCGAAAAAGCTCCGGCAGGCAAACAATCCGCGCGCCTTTTTTCGCTGCTTCGCGAATGAATTCAACCGCGCGCGAGAAATTCTTCTCCGGCTCCGGGCCGCAGCGCATTTGAATAAGTGCTATTCTTGTCGTCTTTGTCATTCCGAGCGAAGTGGAGGAATCTCTAATTTATTCCGAGGCGAGAGCAAGAGATGTCTCGACTCCGCTCGACATGGCAAGAGGAGAACCTTTTATTTCACCGATTCCGCCGGCACGATCTTGATGCTTTCGATCACGATGCGTTTGGTCGGCTTGCTCATCTCGCCCATGCTGTTTTTGGTCACGGGCGTGTCCCCGATTTTCTCCAGTACATCGTCGCCTTTAATCAATTTTCCGAACGTTGTGTATTGGTGATCCAGCCGGTGCACCGGTGCTAGACAGATAAAGAATTGCGAGCCGCCCGAGTCCGGATCGGGTTCGTGCGCCATCGAGATCACGCCGCGCTCATGCGGATGATCGTTAAACTCGGCTTTGATCTTGTAACCCGGACCACCTGCTCCGTAGCTATTTTCTTTTGTCGGATCTTTCGAATTCGGGTCGCCGCCCTGGATCATGAACCCTTTGACGATCCGGTGGAAAATGGTCCCGTTATAGAAACCCGAGCGCGCCAGCTTCTTGAAATTTTCAATGGTCTTTGGCGCCGCGTCACTCCAGAACTGTACCACCATGCCGCCTTCGCTGGTCTTGATCACTGCAACTTCGTTGGATGAGTTCATGGGCTTCTTCTCTTCAGCCAGGATGTTCGGAGCGCCAATTGTCAGAGCAACCAAAAAGCACAATACCATTTTCATCCTGCAAGCATAACGCTCAACGCTCAACACGCCCAACGCTAAAATGACGAATGACCAGCGACGAATGACGAATTCGCGCTTAGCCAGGCGCCCGATCGAGTTTCGGATTTCGTCATTCGTGATGGTATTCCTGCAAACTGCGCACCTGAACCTTTCTTTTTTGTAACGAGCGAATCCCATTCGCGCTCGCCAGCGCGGCGCGGACGGTCGTCATGATCGGAATTTTCGCAGCCAGCGCGGCATTGCGAATGACCACTTCATGTTCGCGTGGAATTTTACCGCTGGGAGTGTTGATGATGAAATTGATGTCGCCGTTCTTAATGCGGTCGAGAACGTTCGGACGTCCTGCATGAATTTTGAAAACCTTCGTCACTTTGATTTTTGCTTTCGCCAGCGCTTCCGCGGTTCCGCTGGTCGAAATAATCTCAAAACCGAGCTTCACGAACTCGCGCGCGACCGGAATAACCGCTTCCTTGTCGGCATCCTTGACGCTGACAAAGACTTTTCCTGTTTTCGGCAGCGGGGGTGGCGCAGCCATCTGCGATTTTGCGTAGGCAAGGCCAAGATCGATATCCATGCCCATTACTTCGCCGGTTGATTTCATCTCCGGGCCAAGTGAAATATCCAAGCCTTCATAGCGTAGGAAAGGGAACACCGCTTCCTTTACGGAAAAATGTTTCGGCACGATCTCTTTTGTGAATCCGAGCTCGCGCAATGGTGTTCCGGTCATGACTTTGGCGGCGAGTTTCGCCAGCGGGACGCCGATAGCCTTGCTAACGAATGGAACCGTGCGCGACGCGCGCGGATTTACTTCTAAAACGTAAACGTCATCGCCTTTCACCGCGAACTGCACATTCATCAGTCCGCGCACGTTCAGCTCCCGTGCCATCGCTTTGGTTGCGGCCGCAATCTCATCGAGAACTCTTTGCGACAATGAGAACGTGGGAATCACGCACGCGCTATCGCCGCTGTGGATGCCTGCTTCCTCGATGTGCTCCATGATGGCGCCGATTACGGTCGTTTCGCTATCGGAGATGCAATCGACATCGACTTCGATTGCATCCTCCAGAAAACGATCGATGAGGACTGGACGATCCGGCGTCACTTCGATGGCGCTCGCCATATAGCGCCGAAGGTCTCCCTCGTTATAGACAAGTTCCATGGCGCGCCCGCCGAGAACGAACGAGGGTCGCACCAAAACTGGGTAACCAACTTTCTTCGCAATCGCGATAGCCCCTTCGGTGCTCGTTGCCGATCCGTTCGGCGTTTGCCGCAGGCCAAGTTTATCCAGCATTGCGGCGAACAGTTGCCGGTCTTCTGCGGTCTCGATGCTTTCGGGCTGGGTCCCAAGAATGGGCACGCCTGCGGCCTTTAATCCACTTGCCAGATTCAGCGGTGTTTGTCCACCAAACTGGACGAACACGCCCTCGGGTTTCTCTTGATCATAAATGTTGAGGACGTCCTCTAAAGTGAGCGGCTCAAAATAAAGTTTATCGCTCGTGTCGTAATCGGTGGAAACCGTTTCCGGATTCGAGTTGACCATGATGGTTTCAAACCCGAGTTCGCGCAGCGCGAACGCGGCATGCACGCAGCAGTAGTCAAATTCGATGCCCTGGCCGATCCGGTTCGGTCCACCGCCCAAAATCATGATCTTGCGCTTAGCACTCTCTCGCCGCTCGTTCTCGTCGCCGTAGGTTGAATAGTAATACGGCGTATAAGCTTCAAACTCCGCTGCGCAGGTA